>ORMF010884709.1_pt1 | contig 15410 bp, 14 predicted proteins | sample 1779871 | NCBI WGS metagenome assembly ORMF01 (sample SAMEA104232316, study PRJEB22302) | groundwater metagenome | biome: forest; feature: aquifer; material: groundwater | place: USA | collected 2011-08-07 | depth 5.4 m | reverse complement strand
TGGGCGGTACTGGGCTCGAACCAGTGACCCCCAGCTTGTCGAGCTGGTGCTCTCCCAACTGAGCTAACCGCCCTCTGGAGCGGGGATTGTAGCGGGCAGCAGCGGGGCGGGGTCAACGGCCGTGCCGTCCTCCCGCAGCTCGAAATGGAGATGCGTGCCCGTGCAGTAGCCGGTGCAGCCGGCGAGACCGAGCAACCGGCCCGTGAAGACCACGTCCCCCGGCGCGACGTTCACCTGCGAGAGGTGTGCGTACAGGGCCTCGAAGCCGTTGCCGAGGTCGACGAGGACGATGTTGCCGTAGCCCTCGAAGCCGGTCGCATAGCCGACCGACTCGACGACCCCCGGCGCGGCGGCTCGGGCGCCGAGCGGGCGCAGCGAGCCGATGTCGATGCCCTTGTGGAGCTCGGCGCCGTCCCAGCCGAAGCCGCGCGTCACGAGGCCCGACGCGGGCCAGTCGAGCGAGATCTGACGTCCCCCGTCGGTGTGTGCGCCCGCAGGCGCCACCCAGACGAACGCAGCCGCACAGGCGGCCGCAAGCCGCAGCATCCTCCCCACCGGCGGGAGCCTAACTCAGAAGATCTCGGGGCACCAGGGCAGCGGCCGCCAGCCGAAGAGCGTGTCGGCCCGTTCCACCGCACCGTCGACGAGCTCCTCGAGGCGGAACGCATTGCGCAGCTCCGAGAACGAGATCCCGCCGAGATAGGCCGCGCCGAGCGCGCCCACGTCCAGCGCGAGATCGACGGCGGCATCGGTGCGCGCGGCGCTTCCACCCTCGAGCTTCCACCGGCCCTCGTTCCACGGGCACACGGCGTCACGCACCTCGAAGACGATCGACCCCTCGCCGCGGTAGGCACGCCCCGAGAGCGCCGCGCCGACGTCGACGAGCCGCACCCACAGCCCGTCGCCCATCCGGTACGTCGCGCGGCGCGGATTCGCAAGCAGCAAGAACAGCGGATGGTCGGGCGGCAGCGGCCCCGCCTCGAACGTCGACGTCCAATCGATGTCGAGCAGGAAGCGCCACAGCTCCGCCGTCGCCTGCGGCGTCGCACCGACCGCCTCGAGCACCTCGGTGCGCGCGTTCGACACGCCGGCTTCGAAGCCCGGATGCGTGCGGTAGATCGCGTACGCCTGCGTCTCGCCGTCGAGGTCGAGCGCGACGAAGCGCTTCGGAGTGGCCTTCTCCTCGTCCGGAATCCGCAGCGTCCGGAGCTCCCACCAGTCACGCGTCCGGGAGAAGACGCCGGGACGCTCGCGCCGCAACGCCTCCCAGACCGGCGGGAAGAGCTCGAGCGCCTGCTCGGCCGTCACGAACCGCACCTGCCCCCTGCGCTCCAGCGGCCGCGCGAACGCGCCCCACTCGCGCGCGATCTTCACCTCCCCCGTCCACGACGCGAGCCCATAGCCGAAGCGCCCGTAGATCGTCTCCTCGCTCGCCCACAGCGCGGCGATCGGCTCGCCGCGCTCGTGCACGTCGCGCAGCTGCGTCTCCATGATCGCGCGCAGGACACCGCGGCGGCGATGCGTCGGATAGACGCCGACGACGCTCACGCCCGCACACGCGAGCGTGCCGCCCGGCACCGAGAGGTCGAAGGAGAACGCGCCGCCGCCGCCGACCACCTCGCCGTCCTCCAGCGCGGCATGCATCCGCCCGATCTCCAGCACCTTCGAGAAACGCTGCAAGCGCTGCTCGTCCGGCGGCGCACCGAAGTACTGCGCGATCCCGAAGACCGCGCGCCCATACTCATCCAGGTCTCTGCTGGGGCGCACCTCGAACACGCGCCGCAGAGTATCTCAGACGGTTTCGGCGCCTCAGCGGACGCGCACGGTGAGCACCGGCACGTTGTCCGGGCCCAGCGTCTGCAGGCCCATCTCCGCGGACGACTGCACGTTCACAGCCCGCAGCCGGTAGAGGCCCTTCTTCGCGAAGACGAGGGTGTGCGCCGTGCCGCTCTCCCAGCGCGAGTCGCCCAGGTCGAGCTTCGGGCCGGCGACCTGCGTGACGTCGAAGGCCATCGGGCAGCTGATGCGGATCTCGAGCCGGCCGCCGCGCTTCAGCTCCACGGTGCGGGACGCGCCGAGCGGACGCGAGTCGGCCGTGCCCCAGACGTGGCAGCCACGCATCACGTGGATCAGCGTGAGCCGCACCGTCGGGGAGGCGATCGCGGTCGGGATCGCGACGAGCGCGACGGAGACGCCGAGCAGGAGCACGAGCTTGCGCATGCCTCCAGTCTGGGCACGAGGCGCGCGCTGCGCAACCGCGAAAGCTACGGAGCTGCGTTGCGGGTTACCGCCATGCCGTTACTGTCAGCCCGTGCCCGAGCGCTGGACCAGAGCCGTCCTCCGCGTCCGCGTTCCCGTGCTCTTCGCCTGGCTCGCCGTGCTCGTCGCCGGCGTCTTCGCCGCGGCCGAGCTGCCGAAGCACCTCTCGAACGTCTTCACCGTTCCCGGCACGGAGTCCGACGCGGCCCGGCTGATCCTCCAGCACCACTACGGCGAGCGTCCCGACGGCGTCTTCACCGTCGTCTTCCGCGCCCACCGGGCCGGGCTGCCCGCCGCGCAGCGGCGGCTGCGGCAGGCGGCCCGGCTCGTGCCGGACGCACGGGCCTCGCGGCTGCGCGCCGACGGCGGGCTGCTCTACGGCGAGATCGACTCGACACTCGACCTCCAGCACGCGAAGGGGTACACGACGGCTGTGCGACGCTCGCTCGCCGGAGAGCCGCGCGCCTACGTCACCGGCCAGCCGGCGATCCAGCACGACCTCGAACCGGTGCTCTCGCACGACCTGCTGCGCGGCGAGGCGATCGCCCTGCCGATCGCGCTCGCCGTGCTCTTCGCCGTGCTCGGGCTCTCGCTCGCCGTGCTCGTGCCGTTCGCGTTCGCCGCCTGCACGATCACCGCGACGCTCGCCGCCGTCTTCGCCCTCGCACACATGATCACGATGGTGAGCTACGTCTCGAACCTCGTCGAGCTCGTCGGGCTCGGGCTCGCCGTCGACTACTCGCTGCTCGTCGTCTACCGGTTCCGCGAGGAGCTCGGCGAGTCGCGTGACGTCGACGGCGCGATCGTCCGCACGATGGAGACGGCCGGCCGCTCGGTCCTCTTCTCCGGGGCGACCGTCGCGATCGGCCTCGCGCTGCTGCTCTTCGTCCCCGTGCCGTTCGTCCGCTCGCTCGGCATCGGCGGCTTCCTCGTCCCGCTCGTGTCCTTGCTCGCGACCGCGACCCTGCAGCCCGCGCTGCTCTCGGTGCTCGGCGTGCGCGGGCTGCGCAGGATCGAGCTGCTGCCCGCCGCCCGCAACATCGACCAGGGCTTCTGGTCGCGCCTCGCCCACGCGATCATGCGCCGCCCCGTGCGGTTCCTGGTCGTGGGCGTCGCGATCCTGGTCGCCGCCGCGATCCCGGCCGCGTTCCTGAAGGTGACGCCGGGCTCGATCTCCGCGCTGCCGCCGGGAAGCGAGTCGGTGCGCGGCACCATGCTCTTGAGCAACCTGGTCGGGGCAGGCGCGCTCACCCCCACCGAGATCGTGATCGACACCGGGCAGGGCGCCGGGGTGCGCACGCCCGAGCTCAAGCGCGCGCTCGCGCGGCTCACGAACGCGACGTTCCACGACCGCGAGGCCTACCTCACCGCCAGCGGCCCGCGTGCGCCCTACGTCGACCCGACGAGCCGCTACACGCGCGTCTACGTCGTCGGGCGCCACGAGTACGGCGCCGCGCAGAGCCGGCAGCTCGTGCAGCGCATCCGGGAGCTCTACATCCCGCGCGCCCGCTTCCCCGCAGGCGCCCGGGTGTACGTCGGCGGGGCGCCCGCCCAGGGCGTCGACTACCTCTCCCGCTCGTACGCGTGGTTCCCCTGGCTCGTCGTCGCCGCGCTCGTGCTGACCTATCTCGTCCTGCTCCGCGCGTTCCGCTCGGTGCTGCTGCCGTTGAAGGCGGTGCTGCTGAACATCCTCTCGGTCGCAGCCGTGTACGGGCTGCTCGTCGTCATCTTCCGCTGGGGCGTCGGCGCCGACCTGCTCGGCCTCGTCAAGGTCGACCAGATCGAGGGGTGGATCCCGATCTTCCTCTTCGCGATGCTCTTCGGCCTCTCGATGGACTACGAGGTGTTCCTCGTCACGCGGATGCGCGAGTCGTGGGACGACGTGCAGGACAACGCGCGCGCCGTCGCACACGGGCTCGAGCGCACCGGCCGCATCGTCACGGCCGCCGCGCTGATCATGGTCGCCGCGTTCTCGGGCTTCGTCGCCGGCCGCATCGCCGGCCTGCAGGAGTTCGGCGCCGGCCTCGCGCTCGCCATCCTCATCGACGCGACGCTCGTGCGGATGATCCTCGTGCCGTCGCTGATGGCGATCTTCGGCCGCTGGAACTGGTGGCTGCCGGGGGGAGGGAGCCGAAGCCACCTCCCCCCCTCCACACGATCTACTTGACGATCGTGATCGCCAGGCGGATCGCCGGCAGCGCGTACCCGAGCGCGAGGCCCGGAACGTCCTTCTCGTACGTCAGCACGGGAATCATCCCGTAGGGGGTGTTGCCGTACGAGGGCTGCTGCGTGTAGAGCAGCGGATACATGTCGATCAGGTGCGTGCCGGGACCGCCCGTCGCGATGAGGTTCATCACTGTGTCGCCCTGGCTGTTGAACCCGCAGCCGTACCCGACGTAGCTGTTGTCGTAGTCGACTGCGATCGTGTTGTCGAGCTGCGTCCAGCCGAGACCCTTGAGGTGCACGGTGAAGCGCTGTCCTTCCTTCAGGACGAGCGACGACACGCCGTTACCGACGACGCTCCGCTTGACGAAGTACGGAACCTGCGTCTTCGTCTGCCCGTTCTGGATCACCTGGACGACATGCCAGCCGCCGAGGCCGTCCGGCACGGTGATCTTGCTCGAGAGCGACCCATCCGCCGTGGCGGTGGCCGTGCCGAGCGGCACCGAGACGAACGTCCAGCAGGTGCCGGTGCAGTTGACGCGGTTGCCGACGACGGTCGACCACTCGAGACTGACCGGTGCGTTCGGGGTCAGGCCGCGTGCGGTGATGCCGACCCGCGAGTTCACGGTGCCCGAGGTGGACTCGAGCTGCGCGCTCACGGCGGAGCCCGCCGACACGGACGCGAGCTGGAGCGTCGTCTTGGCGTCGAGCGTCGGCGCGACCTGCGCCGGCCAGTCGATGCGCGCCTTCGGACGGCCGTTGTCCTTCGTCACCGTGAAGCTCATCTTGAAGCCGGTGCCCCACGGGATCGGCGACTGCTGGATGTTCAGGTACTTGAAGCTGATCGCGTCGGCGGCCTCGATCGTGTGCTTCCCGACCGGTCCCGAGGCGCGAATGTGGGCCACGGCGACACCGCGCGTCCAGTTCGCCATCATGGCACCCACGTACTTGTTGTCGTAGAGCAGGGAGGCGCCGCCCTCGTACAGAGACGCGCCGAGCCCGGTGTACGTGACGGTCAGCATCGTCCCGATCGGCCCCTGCTTCGGGGTGACCGTGGCCGACCGGGCGACGAGGAAGCCGCCCTTCGCGACCTGGACGCCGTCGATGACGGCATAGAGGTCGTGGATGCCGCCGAAGTCCTTGGGCGCCTTCAGCGCGACCATGAACTTGCCGGCCGCATCGGTCGTCGTCTGCGCGAGCACGACGGTCAGCTTGTCGGCCTTGCGGCCGAGGTAGTCGACGCTGTCGGGGCGCGCCTCGACGACCCAGGTCACGTTCGACGTTCCCCAGGTGAGCGTGACGGGCTTGTTCGCCGGCAGCCCACTACCGGTGACGGTGAACTTCGTTCCCGCGACCGCGACGTCGGGCGACGTCGTCAGGAGGCCCATGCTCGCGGCCGGCGTGGCCGGGGTCGCGAGCGGGCCGGGAAGCGCCGAGACGCCGGTAAAGGCGGGGATGACGAGCGGTGTCGGTGCGGCAGAAGCGAACGCCGGCAGGAGCAGTAGCGCTCCTGCCAGCGTCGAGACTGTCGCAGCCATCTTCATGTGGAGGTTCATGGCTGCTGCCTTCGCTTTCGGTTACGGGATGACGTTGATGACGTAGTCGTACGAGCCGGTCTTGCCGGTCTCGGTCGTGTAGGCGATGTGCACCGTCGACTCACCGAGCGGGAAGGTCGTCGGCACGATCCAGGCGTTCGTCCAGAACCACACCTTCGCGCCCGTCGCTCCGTGCGCGCCCCAGTTCAGGGTCGTGTCGGGCTGGCCGGCGATCGAGAAGTGCGCTTCCTTGACGTTCTCGGACGAGAGCACGTTCGCGGTGTTCAGGTCGGTGCCCCACGCCCGCACGACAACCTGCTCGCCGCGCTTGTAGACGTTCGTCTGCGAGCAGCCGATCTGCCGTGCCGGGACGCCCACCGGCCGCGTTCCCGCGACGGTGTCGACGTAGAGCGACAGGTCGAGCTTGTCGCCCTGCACGATGCCTGCCGCGCCGGCGGCCGCGCCCGGTGAGAAAGTCGGAGGCGGCGTCTTGGAGATCGTCAGCATCGCCGACCCGACGGGCATCTGGATGAACTGGCCCTTGCGCTTGGTCTCGAGCTTGATCAGGACCTTGAACGCGACGAGTCCTTCCGGATACGTCGAGGGGACGGTCCAGGTCGCCGTCCAGGGGAGGCCCTTGGAGGCGCCCGGAGCAGACGCGTCGTACTTGAACTTCAGCGTCGGCTCATTCGGAATCGCGACGTAGAAGTACTTCACCATCTTCGGCGCGACGATCGCCCGCGCCTTCGGGTCGACCGCATACGAGCGGAAGACGACGGTGCTGCCCGGCTTGAAGTAGTTGCTCATCGTCCCGTCGGGCAGGACCGTCTGGGTCGCGATGAACACCTGCTGGACCTGCGCCGCCGGAAACGGCACCTCAGGATCTGCCGCCATTGCCGTCGCCGTGACCGCGCCGAACGCGGCGAGCGCGGCTCCGAAGATCAGGAATCGCTTCATGGATTGCTCCTCTTTCTCCTAGTCGCCCGTTACTGGGTGAGGGTGCCGATGAACTTGATTGAGAACGTGCCGCCGTCGCGGTCGTAGACGCCCGTGAAGCGGAGGGTGCCCTTGGCCTTCGCGAGCTTCCCGGTCGCCCGGAGCACGGTCGCGGTGCCCTTGAGGCTGAACACGTGGCCGCCTTCGTCACCGCAGCCCTTCGAGCTCGAGATCACCTTGAAGAAGACCGAGCCCTTCGCGCCGGTCATCGAGCCGGTGCCGCCGAACGGGACGCAGGGCTGCTGGCTCGAGTCGCCGGTGCCGACGCCCGTGACCTTGCCGGCGCCGATCAGCGTGCCGAGGCCCGTGCCGGTCGCGGAGATGTTCGCGACGTTGCCGTCGACCTTCGTCGAGGCCTGGCCGGAGTACTTTGCGGTGAACGGCACGATCTTCGTCGGCAGCGCGGAGGCCGCGCTCGCCGCAGCGAGCGCCGCGGCCGCGACGGCCACGAGCGAGATGCGGAATGGTCTCATCAAGAAGCTCCTTTTCGGATGGCGCATTGGTGCGAATGCTCGCCGCGCCAGAGCCCCCGGTCATCGGGGCCGCGCCTGAACATGGTCTACGGGGAACTACGCACGCGCGTCAGGAAACGCGCGGATGGGCGGCGCGGCTAGATCTTCTCGAGCGGCGCGTAGTCGAGCATGAGCCGCCGCTCGGAGCCGTCGCCCGCGAAGCGCACGACGACGACGCCGCCCGCCTCCAGGCGCAGCACGACGCCCTCGCCGAGCGTGCCGTGCTTGACCGAGTCGCCCGTCGAGAGCTGGGGGGCGTTCGCCACCTGTGCGATCTGGCTCTTGGCGGGCGTGCCGTAGCTCGACCACGACGCCGGCCGGAGCCGCTCGCGCTCGATGTGCTGCTCCGGCAGCTCGTCGAGGAAGCGCGACGGCAGGTTGTACGAGCGGCCCCCGTAGAGCATGCGCGAGGACGCGTGCATCAGCGTGAGCCGCTCCATCGCCCGGGTCATGCCGACGTACGCGAGCCTGCGCTCCTCCTCGACCCCCTGCTCCTCGATCGAGCGCGAGTGCGGGAAGATCCCCTCCTCCATGCCGATCAGGTAGACGGCGCGGTACTCGAGGCCCTTCGCGTTGTGCAGCGTCATCAGCGTGACGAGCGACGACTCGCCGCGAATCGTGTCCTGGTCGGAGTAGAGCGAGACCTCCTGGAGGAACGACGAGAGGGTCGGCTCGGTGTTCTGCTCCTGCCACTCGCGCGCGAGCGAGACGAGCTCCTGGAGGTTCTCGACGCGCCCCTGCGACTCGATGGTCCGCTCCGCCTCGAGCGCCTCGACGGTGCCCGACTGCTCGAGCACACGCTCGATCAGCTCCGGCACCTCGAGCTCCTGCGCGGCCGACATCAGCGACTGGATCATCGTGCGAAACGAGGCGAGCGCCTTCTGCGGCGCGGTGCCGACACCCGCCTGCTCCGCGCGGGCCGTCGCCTCCCACAGCGTGATCTCGGCCTGATCCGCGAACGTCATCAGCCGCGAGAGCGTCGAGTCGCCGATCCCGCGGCGGGGGCGGTTGGCGATCCGCAGCAGCGACAGGGCGTCGAACGGATTGTCGATCACCTGGAGGTAGGCGACGAGATCCTTGATCTCGGCGCGCTCGTAGAAGCGCGGCCCGCCGATCACCTGGTAGGCGACGCCCTGCCGCACGAGCACGTCCTCGAGCACGCGGCTCTGCGCGTTCGTGCGGTAGAAGACCGCGATCTCTTGCCCGGAGTAGCCCTGCTCGACGAGCATCGCGATCTCGGCCGCGACGTAGCGCGCCTCCGAGTGCTCGTCCTCCACCTCGACGACGCGCACCGCGTCGCCGTCGCCGAGCTCCGACCAGAGATTCTTGTCCTTGCGCTCGCGGTTGTGCCGGATGACGGCGTTCGCGGCCTCGAGGATGTTGTTCGTCGAGCGGTAGTTCTGCTCCAGCGCGATCGAGCGCGCCCCGGGAAAGTCCTTTTCGAACTCCAGCACGTTGCGGATGTCAGCGCCTCTGAAGCCGTACACCGACTGATCGGGGTCGCCCACGGCGAACACGTTCGAGTGCTTCTCGGCGAGCAGCTGCAGGAACCGGTACTGCGCGTGGTTTGTGTCCTGGTACTCGTCGACGAGGATGTACCGGAACGCCTTCTGCCACTTGTCGCGCGCCTCGGGGAAGCGCTCGAGCACGTCGACGGTGAGATAGAGCATGTCGTCGAAGTCGACGGCGTTCGCCGCGAAGAGACGCTTTTGGTACAGCTCGTACGCGTCGGCGACCGTCTGGTCGTAGAAGCTCGCGACACGCGACGCGTACTCGACCGGGCCGATCAGCTGGTTCTTCGCGTTCGAGATCTGGGAGAGGATGCCGCGGGGCGTGAAGCGCTTCGGGTCGCGCTCGAGCTCCTCTAGCACCTGCTTCACGAGGCGGAGCTGGTCGGCCGTGTCGTAGATCGTGAAGTTCGACTTGTAGCCGAGCCGCTGGGCCTCGCGGCGCAGGATGCGGCCGCACGCGGCGTGGAACGTCATCACCCAGCACGCGCGGGCGGGCGGGCCGACGAGCTGCTCGACACGCTCGCGCATCTCCGCCGCGGCCTTGTTCGTGAACGTGATCGCAAGGATCTCGGGCGGCTTCGCGCCGACGGCCGCGAGCAGGTGCGCGATGCGGCGCGTCAGCACGCGCGTCTTGCCGGAGCCCGCGCCGGCGATCACGAGCAGCGGCCCCTCGGTGGTCAGCACGGCCTCCCGCTGGGCCGGATTCAGGTCTTCGAGGTAGGTCTCCGGCGTCGTCGCGGCCACCGCTCGAGGATAGCGGCGAGGCTCGGCGGCCTCGCCGGACAGGTCCGGGGGTCTGACCCCCTACAGGCACCGGCGACGCGCCGCTCAGTAGGCTCCTTTCCGTGCGCGTCGCGCTGATGATCGAGGGCCAGGAAGGCGTCACCTGGGAGCACTGGTGCGCCCTGGCCGAGGCCTGCGAGGAGCACGGCGTCGAGACGCTCTTCCGCTCCGACCACTACATCTCGCAGGCCGACGAGGACGCGAACGTCGCGCACGACGCCTGGACGACGATCGCGGCGCTCGCGGCACGCACGACGACGCTCCGCTTCGGGACGCTCGTCTCCCCCGTCACCTTCCGGCCGCCCGCACTGCTCGCCAACGCGGCCGCGACCGCAGATCACGTCTCGGGCGGGCGGATCGAGCTCGGTCTCGGCGCAGGCTGGATGGAGCGCGAGCACCGCGCGTTCGGCTTCCCCTTTCCCGAGACGCCCGTGCGGCTGGCGATGTTCGGCGAGCAGCTCGAGATCGTGCACCGGCTCTGGACGGAGGAGCGCGTCGACTTCCACGGCGCGCACTACACGCTCGAAGACGCGCCCGGCCTCCCGAAGCCCGTCCAGCAGCCGCGACCGCCGCTGCTCGTCGGCGGCAGCGGCACACGCGGCACCGCCGAGCCCGCCGCGCGCTTCGCGGACGAGTACAACACGCCCTTCGTCTCGCCGGAGGGCTTCGCCGCGATCCGCGCCAACGTGACCACCGCCTGCGAGCGCGCCGGCCGCGACCCCGCAACGATGCGCTTCTCGACCATGACCGGCTGCCTCATCGGCTCCACGCGCGCCGAGGCCCTCGAGCGGGCACACGAGCTGTACGGCCGGATCCCGCGCGACGTCGGGTTCGACGACTGGGTCGCCGCCTTCGCGCAGCGTTCCGTGATCGGCTCCGTCGACGAGGTTGCGTCCCGGCTGCGCGAGTACGAGGCGGCGGGCTGCGAGCGCGTGATGCTGCAGCACCTCCTGCACACGGATCTCGACCCGGTGCGGCTGATCGGCCGCGAGCTCGCGCCCGCCTTGCGCTAGCCGTCCGGCGCGAGCGCGACGATGCAGGCGTGGACGAGGCTGGCACCACACGGCTCGAGACGTTCAGCGACGGCGTCTTCGCGATCGCCGCGACGCTGCTCGTGCTCGAGTTCAGCGTCGAAGCCACGTCCGGACCGCGGCTCGGACACGATTTGCTCCACCTCTGGCCCTCGTACCTCGCCTATGCCACGAGCTTCCTCACGATCGGAATCATCTGGATCAACCACCACTACTGCGTGGAGACGATGGCACGGGCCGACCGGACGCTGCTCTTCCTCAACCTGCTGCTCTTGCTCGTCGTCGGGTTCCTGCCGTTCCCGACGAAGCTCGTCGCGCAGTACCTGCAGCAGCCCGGCGAGCAGGCGGCGGTCTACGCGTACGACGCGACGTTCGTCGTGATGGCGCTCGTCTACAACAGCTGGTGGCGGTACGCGAGCACGGGTCGCCGCCTGATCGCCGAGCGGGTCGCGGACTCGACGGTGCGCGCGATCACGCGCGCCTTCAATCCCGGTGTACCGATGTACGGCCTCGTGTTCCTCGTCGCCGTCTTCAGCCCGCTCGCGAGCGTCGTGCTGACGCTAGCGATCGCTGCGTTCTACCTGCCGTCCGCGGCGCTGTTCGCCGAGCGCTGAAGCTCGGCCTCGAGCCAGCCGGACGCGTCGCGCAGCTCGTCGGGGTCACTCGACTTCACGACCACCTCGACCTGCGGGCCGTCGGCTCCGAAGCTCGGGTACGAGCCGATGAGCACGCCGGGCCAGCGCTCACCCGCCTCGATCAGCGCGGGCGCGATCTCGCTCTCGCGCGTCCGGTACACGCGCCGCCACGCGCCGATCGGGCTGCCGCGGCGGAACTCCTCCGAGATCGCGTCGAACATCGCCTCCATCTCGGAGGGAAGCCCCGGCAGCACGTAGACGTTCTCGATCGCGAACCCGGGTGCGCCTCCGAGTGGATTCGTCAGCGGCCGGCTTCCGGCGGGCAGCTGCGCCCAGCGCGCCACGTAGTCGGGATCGCGTGTGAAGCGCTCGCGCAGGTCGGCGGCGACCTCCGGCTGCTCGACCTGCTCGCCCCCGAACGCGTGCGCGATCGCCTCCCGCGTGAGGTCGTCCGGCGTGCCGCCGAGACCCCCCGTGACGAGCAGGAAGTCGACGCGCGGCCTCTCGTCGCGCACGAACTCGGCGATCTGCTCGATCTCGTCGGGCACGGCAGCGAGCATCCGCACGGTGACCCCGAGCGGCGCGAGCCGCTTCGCGAGCCACGAGCCGTTCGTGTTCGGCACGTCGCCGGAGACGAGCTCGTTCCCGATCGTGAGGATGGAAGCGGTTGCCACCGCGCGCGAGTATACGAGGGGCATGCAGTCTCTCCGCAAGCTCGAGGCCGAGCGGCGCTTCGCGTGCCGCCTCACTCCCGAGCGCGCCCTCGGGTCGCTCGACGAGGCGCACGCGTTCCTGCGCGAGCGTGGGCTGCTGACGCGGACGGAGGACTCGGCACTCCCGAGCCTCTACACCGCCTGTCACGAGCCGCCGTACAAGCCGGGCTCGCGCGGCTTCGGCTCCTGGCCGGCGACGAAGTGGCCGTGGTTCGACGAGCTCGCCGCGCGGCCGGGCGTCTACGCGGTCAAGCTGCACCGCGGCAAGCACGTGCTCCTGAGCGAGGAGACGGCGGCGCTCGCCGATCCGGTGCTGCGCGCGGAGCTCGCCCGTCTCGAAGCCGAGAGCGCGAAGACCGCACACGTGCTCGCGCATCTCGCCGCCGCCGGGCCCTCGACGCCCGAGGAGCTGCGCGCGGAGCTCGGATACGACGCGACGGAGCTGAAGGCTGCCCGGAAAGCGCTCGAGGAGAGCGGCGCCGTCGTCAGCCGGATGGTGAGGGTGCAACTGCCGGACGGCCGGCACGAGCACGTGAGCGAGCTCACGCGCTGGGACCAGGCGTTCCCCGAGCCTTCCGGACGCGGCGGCGTCGACGCGCTCGTCATCGCCGCAGTACGCGCGGCCGTTGTCGCGTCCGAGCGCGAGGTGCCACGGTGGCTCGGCCGCCCCGGGCTCGTGCCGAAGGACATCGTGGAGCAACTCGTGCGCGAGGGGCGGCTCGTGCGCCCCGAGCAGGGCTGGGTTGCGGCGCCCTGATCAGCGCAGGTCGATCGTCCGCGTCGCGCCGAACCGCTCCAGGAAGAGGCGGTCGTGCGTGACGAGCAGCACCGTGCCGTCATAACCGCCGAGCGCGCGTTCGAGCTCCTCGATCGCCTCGACGTCGAGGTGGTTCGTCGGCTCGTCGAGCGCGAGGCAGTTGACGCCTCGCGCCGAGAGGAGCGCAAGCACGGCCCGCGTCCGCTCGCCCGGTGAGAGCGAACCACCCGCCCGAAGTACGTCGTCGGCGCCGAGATCGAACTTCGCGAGCAGCGTGCGGGCTTCCTCGACGACGAGACCGCTGTCGCGGACGAACGCGTCGAGCAGCGGCTCGACGCCGGTGAACGCCTCCCGCCGCTGCTCGAGATCGCCGAACACCACACCGGGGCCGGCCCAGCGCGTCCCCACGTCGAGAGGCAGCCGCCCGAGCAGCGCCTCGAGCAACGTCGTCTTGCCGCTGCCGTTCGGGCCGGCGATCGCGAGCCGCTCACCCCAGCTCACCTCTAGGTCGAGCGGGCCGAGCCGGAACGCACCTCGCGCGACCTCGGCGCGCTCGAGCCGCACGACGACGTCCCCGCTGCGCGCGGCAGCCGCGAGACCGAGGCGCAGCTGCCACGGCTCGTACGGCTTCTCGACGGCATCCAGGCGGTCGAGCTTCCTCGCGAACGCCTTCTTCACGTCCTTCGACTTCTTCTTCTTGCGTCCCTGTCCGTAGCCGTGCTCCTCCCAGCGCTGCATGCGCTGCGCCTGCTCCTCGACGCGCTCACGCTCGGCGACGTAGCCCTCCCAGCGCTCGTAGTGGCGTGCGAGCCGCCGCTTGCGCTCGGCGTCGTACTCGCTCCAGCCGCCCGCGTACTCGCGTGCACCGTGCGTCCACTCGTCGAGCTCGACGATGCGCGTGACCGTGCGATCGAGGAACGCGCGGTCGTGCGAGACGATCACGGCCGATCCGTCGAAGCCGGCGAGGAACGCTTCGAGGCGCGCGAGCCCCGCGAAGTCGAGGTCGTTCGTGGGCTCGTCGAGCAGGAGCACGTCGAAGCGGCTGAGCACAATCGAGGCGAGCGCCGCCCTCGCGGCCTCGCCGCCTGAGAGGCCTGCGAACGGGCGCTCGAGCTCGGCGCCCAGACCGAGCTCGGCGAGGACGGCGGACGCGCGCGCGTCGAAGTCGGCGCCGCCCCGCTCGATGTAGACGTCGAGTGCCTCCGCGTACCGCGTCGCCAGATCGGGCTCGGTGCCAAGGCGTGCCGCGAGGCCGTCCATCCGCTGGGCGGCCGCGCCCACGCCCGTCCGCCGGGCGAGATATCCGTGCAGCGTCTCGTGCGGCAACGGATCCCGCTCCTGCGGCAGGTGCCCCACCGCGACCGCGGTCCGCCGGATCGTCCCGCGATCAGCGGCGTCGAGCCCTGCGAGTAGGCGCAGCAGCGTCGACTTGCCGGCGCCGTTCGGCCCGACGAGGCCGATGCGCGCGTGCGGCGGCACGACGAAATCCACATTCGCAAGGACGACGTGTGCTCCGTGCGATTTCGTAACGCCTGCGGCGGCGAGCGTGCCGAACGAACGCAATCGGTGAACCTCCTGACGAGAACGAGCCGCAAACAGATCAGTCTGGTCGTCAGTCGGTCATAGACGGCGCAGGCGCGCCGCCGGTCAGTCTAGCGAGAGCCCGAGCGCGGAGCACGCCCACGGCAGCGCCACCTCGAGCTGCGCGCGCTGGAAGCTGCGCACGCGTGGCGCACCCTCGGGCGCCGGCAATCCCGCCTGCGCCGCGAAGAAGCCGGCGACGAACACCGCGAGCTCGTCGACGCCGAACGTCCCCGGATCGGGCCCTCCCTCGAGCTTGAGACTCGGCAGCCAGAACGCGACGTCGAAGGCCGGGTTGCCGACGCGAGCGTGATTCCAGTCGAGCAGCACGGCGCGACCGGCGCGCAGGCAGAGATTGTCGCTGCGGACGTCGCAGTGCACGAGCGACTCACCGTCGAGCGATCGCGCGTCGGACGCCTCGATCAACGCGGGCAGCGAGCGCTCGAGCCACGCGGCCCTCACGATCCCGAGCCCGAGGAACGGCGCCGGATCCTCCGCGATCTCCGTCCAGCCCGCCATGGCGTCCTCCGCGAGCCGCGGCAGCCCGCCCGAGAGTGGCGCCGCGGCGACCTCGTGCAGCGCGGCAAGCACCGCCTCGACGTCGCCCGGCTGCCAGGGCGGCGGCCAGCGTGCGTCGGGGAGCATGTCTTCGAGGATGAGCAGCGGCCGGTCGCCGTCCTCGAAGCCGAGGAGGCGCGGCATGAACGCTCCGTCCACGCATTCGAAGACGTGCCGCTCGTCACGGACCCACTGCGGGCCGGGGTCGACGCTCGCGAGCTTGAGGAACGCGCGGCTCCCGTCGGCGAAGCCCGCCGTCCAGTGCTCGTTGACCGAGTAGCCGCGGCTGACGATGCGCGCCCAGTTCTCGGCCTCGATGCCGAGGATGCTCTCCGCGCGGGCGACTGCTTCCGGCTTCACGCGTTGAAGCTAGCGC
>ORMF012607009.1_pt1 | contig 15411 bp, 18 predicted proteins | sample 1779871 | NCBI WGS metagenome assembly ORMF01 (sample SAMEA104232316, study PRJEB22302) | groundwater metagenome | biome: forest; feature: aquifer; material: groundwater | place: USA | collected 2011-08-07 | depth 5.4 m | reverse complement strand
ATTATTTGAACCGAAATCTTCCTTTGTCAGCTGCGGATCAATGACTAAATCACCCAGTTTGCCCCGGATGCCGTAGGCCTGGGTCAGTAAAAGATAGATCAGCCACGAAGCAGACCCGGTTAAATAACAATACATGCCGCGGTCTTCGCCATTAAAATATTCAGGCAAACAAGGGAAAATCTTGGCAGTGGATTGATGGTTGGCCAAGCGATAAAGGGAAGACCACGTTTTTCGCCCTTCTTTTGCCCGCCGCCGCAAGTAAAGGCCGAACCCATACATGACCGCCATGTGGCTGAATATGGCCCCGTTTTCTTTTTCGCCGTAAGCAAAAGAAAATGCGCGGCCAAGGTTGAGCCTGGGGCCTCCAAAATCAGTGTTCAGGCGAATGCCCCCGGATTGCGGTTCCCGTAGCCAGCGATTAACCGAACGAACAGCCTTATCCACCTGTTCATCGCTGGCAATGCCACTCATGATAGGAAATACCTGGCCGGTTAGCGTCATGTGTATGCGGGAATCTTGCAAGCCTTCGGCCCGCCGCCCGTTGTTATCGTAGTAGCCGTTGAAAAACCCTTCGCCCTTTACGCGAAGCCATTCCTGGCGCTGAATGCGGGTGCTTAAATCTTTTGCTTTGGCGGAAAGGCTTTTAATGAGCGCGCTCAATGGCACGCGCACACGCTTGCCGCTGATATCTTTGGCTACTGTTTCGAGGTAGCGCTGCAGTATTGCTTGCTTTGCACGCGCAGAAGTATAAGCAATATTTTTTCTGCCCGGAAGGCGGTCAAGAAGCAGTAAAACTTCAGCTGCGAGATAAACGGTCTTATGCCCGTGGGCAATCAGCGCCTGCGCGGTTTCAGCAAGTCGCCGCAGATTCCAGGCATAAAAGCTGCTGAAAGCCACCGACTCGCCGCGTTCGGCAGCCATGTCCAGCCCGTCATTCCAATCAGCGCCCTCAAGCCGGCAAAGGTTATGCTCTCCCACATTAAAGAAAGCGGTCAGGTTCTGGATGAGCAGATGTTCAAAAATCGTCCCTCGATAAACTTTGCCTGCGCGTGTGCGCAGTTGAAACCCATACTTATCCGCTGTCCAGTGCGGGTCTTGCCGCCGGCAGCGCCATTGCTGTGGGTCGCGGAAATACTCGCGCTTTCGGAGCAGAAAATCAATATCGCCGGTTTGATCCACATAAAGCAGCGTGGTGTAAAGTGGCCAAGCGCCATGGTCCATCCAGGTGCGCGGAATGTTGTTGCGGTCGGCGACAAATTCGCCTTTACTGCCGATGATGGTTGCATTGGATCCGTCGATGCGAATACCGCCGAAATTATGCAGCAAGATAGGCTTCACTGGGTTTGGATCGGAGAGCAACAGTGCCAGGCAGTCCTGCCACAGGTCGCGCCAGCCGCGGCCGCCGCGTCCGTAATCAAACTGAGGCAGGTAAGAATTTCCATATAGCTGCCGCAAGGTAGGCTGCACATTGACCCAGGCAAGCCAGTTATCCAGGTGGCTGTTGCCTGTGGAAAAAGCAAGGCTATGCGCTACCTGCTGCCAGTGTTCTTGCGTGCGTTTCAAAGACCGTTTAACTTGGGGGGCGTTGCGTATCCACTTTGTCCAAGCGCTCAAATCCGCCGTGTCAGGTGTAATTCCGGAGAGCAGCGTATAGCTGGTTTTTTGCCCGGGCTTTAACGATTGCGGTGCAAACCTAAATCCGGCGATAGCTTCTTTGCCTGCGCGCGGGGTTTTGCGCCGTACCGGCTGTTTTTGGCGCTGCCATACTGCGGCCGGGGCAGCTAAAGTGCCGCCTTCACCGGCAAACTCTTCCTCTAAACTCCAGATACCTTGCGCCGCCTTTGCACTCGCATCACAACCAAACACACCATAGTTGAGGCGGTTTAGCTTGTGGCCGCGCTCGTCAAACGACATGGTAGGTTGTACGGTTACGCCATAACGGTGTGTAACAATACGGTGCAAAAGGGCCGTGACATGGCGATGGTCACGGACATTGTCTGCCGAGCGGGCGAAAAGCGGGATCATGGCGTAGGGAGTGAAATGAACTGTTTTTGCCGACGTGTTGGCCACTTCCACCTGCATGATCTCAACCGCTGATTTTAAATCAGCAGGGCACCACAACGTGACAGTCACCTGAAAACGGTTGGGACGGCCTGTTTTTATCTGGAACCAGCCGGGACCTGCTTCGGTTATTGAAGGGTTCGCGCTATTTGGGTCAAGGCCTTTGGGAGATATGCCGGAAGCGGCAAAGGGAGGTTGGTTGTTTTCAGTAACCCAAAATTCGCGCCTGACTAACGAATGAGTCAGATCTTCAACCGTTAAGGGGGGGCTAAGCTGGGCATGATAGCTTAAAGCCAGCCCGCCGTGCAAATGAGGCGAGGTCCAGGAAAGGGCGCCTGAATCATTGGCTAAAGGAAAGTAGAGCCTGCCTGTTTGTCCGGCGTTCTGGACAATAAAGCGGCCGGTGGCAGGCGCTGCCGGCTCAGTTGCGGTAAACCGCCACTTATTGTATTTTTTGTGGTCCATAGAAGGTGGTATTTTAACATAACTATCTTTAAGTTGGTTTAAGTCAATGCGCTTGCAATCCTCAGTCGCCGCAGTTAGCATAACAGGGCTAAAAGCGATAGAGTAAACCCACAAAACGGAGCCCCTGATGCAGCAAGAAGTCCAAAAAGGCGTTGCGGTTATACAGACGGTTGTTAATAAGGTTGTGGAGTTTTTGGTCAACTACAGTTTTGAAGTGCTCGGCGCGCTGATTGTGCTGTTTTTGGGTTGGCACCTGGCCCAGTGGGCGGGAAAAACCCTACTTCGTTTTCTTGAGAAGAAACACTTTGATCCTACCCTGGCGCGTTTTACGGCGGGCGGGATTAAAGGCGTTATTTTCGGTTTTGCCGTCATTATCGCCTTAGGAAAATTCGGCATTACCATAGCACCGTTTGTCGCCGCAATAGGTGCTTTGGCATTCGGCAGCAGCTTGGCCATTCAAGGGCCGCTTTCCAATTTCGGCGCAGGGCTCTCCATCCTGGTCTCGCGCCCTTTTGTTGTGGGCAATACGATTACGGTTACGGGTGCTAGCGGCGTGGTGGAGTCGGTGACCCTTGCCGCAACCGTCCTCTCAACGGAAGACGGCGAAAAAATAACCATCCCCAACAAGCACATCGTCGGGGAAGTGCTGCGCAACTCCTTCGAACACCGTGTCGTGGAACTCAAGCTGGGGATCAGTTATGACAGTGATCCGGAGCGCGCCATTGCGGTGATATGCGAAGTGCTCGCCAAGTCTGCCGATGTGACTAAAACGCCGCCGCCGATCATCGGCATCCACAATTTCGGGGAATCATCCATCGACTTAGGGCTACGTTACTGGGTGCCGACCCCCCGCTACTTTCAGGGGATGTACGCGACCAATCTCGCTATTTTTAAGGCCCTGAAGGCGGCGGGTATTGCTATGCCGTTTCCGCAGCGCGAAGTGCGCATCTTGCCGGAAGCGAAGCAATCCAGTTAAATGACGGCCAGGCTGCGCAAGCCGGGACGGCGCGCAGGCTTTTTCGCCTATTTGCTTGAGTGCGCCGACGGCACCTATTACGCAGGCGCGGCAAAAGATCTCGACGAGCGCATTAAGCGGCACAACGCAGGCAAGGGTGCGAAGTATGTGCGGGGCAGGACGCCTGCGCGTTTGGTTTATGCCAGGTTGTACCGTTCGCTGGGAAAGGCTTTGCGGGCCGAGGCGGGCCTTAAGAAGTTGACCCGCAAACAAAAAGAGATTTTGGTTGAGGCGCATGAAAATTAGCAAAAACAGTCAGGTGCGCATTATTCAGGTGATCTCGGCATGTTTTTTTCTCGTCAGCCCGCCTTTTATTTACGCTGACCGGCCGCCGACGCCCGAAGAAATCGACACCTATGCGTGCCCGATGCACCCCTACATGCGCGTTAAAGCCAGCCATTGCCCAAAATGCAACATGCGCATGATTCCGCTCTACACGGAGAATGGCATGACTTTCGGCGCAGGCGCCCACCAGGATCATGAACAAAAACACGGCGGATTGCTGACCATGACCGGCGACTATCATCTTGAGTTTTTGGAACTGGAAAATGAAATGCATGTTTATCTCTATGATGCTTTCACCAAACCACTGTCTGTGGATGGTGTAACCGGTGAAATACACTATCTGTTTGACCGTGAAAGCGGCCGCTACAGTGAAGCGGTACCACTGGTGGCGGATACACAACAAGGGTTTTTGGCAGCAAAAAAACCGCCGAAGACGCAGCCCTGGGAAGTGTCGGTCATTGTCGCCTACAAAGGCGTCCAGCTTCAGGTCAATTGCCCGCTTCGAATTGCCTTTGAAGGCTGGATTGTTGATTTGAGCTGTTACTTAAGCGAGGGTATCGCTGCCATTGATGATGTTGACTGCAACCGGCACGGTTTTTCCGCAGGCCTGCCGCCAGCGCTGGTTGTAGGCGACTTAAGAAACCCAACCGTCTATTTGCTGTCAGACCGCGTTAAAGGGGGCAAATCGCGGTCAGCCAATGGCCGGTTAAAGCGCTTGGCCGGGCACAAAGCAAAAATTACAGGAAGAATTTTGCGCCGTCGGCAATTCCAGATGCTGGAGATCATCGAAGTAGCTGATGCTTCCCCTAATGCAAATGATGAGAGCGCCTCTGAAAAAGTAAAGGCGATGACTTTACAATGAAAAACGAGGCATGGTTTTCTTAAATCTCCCCGGGATCGGCGGCTCCGGCCCCAAGCATTGGCAGGCGCTATGGGAGCAGAAAGATAGGCGGTTTAAACGCGTTGAGCAGCGCGATTGGGACAACCCTGACTGCGGCGAATGGGTACGGCAACTGCAGCAGGCGGTTGACGCCTGCGGTCCTGAATCAATTTTGGTTGCGCACAGCCTTGGGTGTTTGCAGGCAGCTCATTGGGCCGCTAAAACGCAAAGCAAAATCAGCGCAGCGCTTTTAGTAGCACCGGCTGATCCGGAAAATATCTGTTTTCCCCCGCAAGCGACGGGGTTTAATCGAGTGCCGCTTAAACCGCTGCCATTTCGTACTATTCTAGTGGCTAGCACCGATGATCCTTTTTGCGATTTGGCTGTTGTCCGGCGCTATGCCCAGGCATGGCAAAGCCGGTTTGTGGAAGCGGGTGCCATCGGGCACATCAATGCCGAAAGCAATATCGGCGACTGGCCTTTTGGTTTTGCGCTTTTAAAAGAACTGGATCAGAAATAATGCGCCCTGCACTTGTTATTTGCTGTAAAGATTACCGCTATATCCAGGCAACCCAGCGTTTTGTGCGCAGGCTAGGGGTGCGCTGGTATGATTTGAAGGCAACTGCCGGCGGCCTGCGCGCGCTTTTAGATGCACCGTTGGGTGTGCGGCGGTGGATCCTGAAAGATGTACTGTTGGTGCACCGCTTGCACGGTGTTAAGCATATTATTATCGTGCAGCATCAGGATTGCGCCGGTTACGGCGGTTCAGCTGCCTTCAAAGATGCTGCCAGTGAAAAGGCTTTTCATCAGAAACAATTTCGCCGCGCCAAAAAACTATTAACACGCTCGCTTACCGGCGTGCGTGTTGTTGGTTACTTTGTAAGCGGATCTCCCAATCGCGCGCGTTTTGCGCCCCTATGAGGAGTGTTGAATGGCTGGGCTGACCTATACTGAAGCAGGTACGGGAACGCCGCTTTTGCTTTTGCACGCGTTTCCTTTATCGCGGGCCATGTGGAAGCGGGATGTTGAAGCCTTCGCCGGTTCATCCCGCGTCATCGCGCCTGATCTTCCCGGTTTCGGCGGCTCGCCCCGGCAGTCCCAACCTTCAATTGCCGGCATGGCGCAGGCTGCTGCTGGCTTGTTGGATCAGCTGCAGGTCAAGGAGCCGGTTATTGTAGCTGGGTTGTCGATGGGAGGCTATGTGGCGTTTGAGTTTCTGCGGCAATTTCCCAAACAGGTCAGGGCGCTAGGTTTATTTTCAACACGCGCAGCTGCGGATTCTCCCCAAGCCCGGGAAGGGCGCATGAAGCTGGCTGAGTCGATTAAGATAAACGGAATCGAGCCGCTGATGACGGCAACACTTCCAAAATTAACCGGGCGCACCACCACTGCCTCGCGGCCAGCTGTTGTTTCGCAGGTGGAAAAGCTAATCCGCGCAGCATCTCCTGATGGAGTGATAGATTCCCTGCGTGCTATGGCCGAGCGGGCGGATTCCCAGCCGCTGCTGTCCGGCATTCGCTGCCCCGTATTGATCATCGCCGGCGATGAAGATGTGCTGATTCCTGCTCAAGAAGGCCAGGCCATGGCCCAGGAAATTGCCGGCGCGAAATTGGAAATCATTCCGCAGGCCGGCCATCTTGTGAACCTTGAGCAGCCTGAAATTTTTCAGCGCCTCGTGAATTCTTGGATCAAAGAAACTTTGTGTATTTAAACTAAGGGGGGTCAGATGTTGAAGTATGGGCGATTGTTGGCAGGTGTTTTTGTTGTTCTGTTGGCTGTGTCTTCGGTTTTTGCCGAGGAAGGGCATGACAAGGATCCGAAAAAGCATCTTGATAAGCTGAGCAAAGAGCTTCAGCTTACAGATGCGCAGCGCACACAAGTTGAGCAGGTCATGGATGAGTATCGTGGCCGTATGGAAACGCTTAAAGGCCAGATGGAAGCGCTTAAGAAAGAAAAGCAAGAGAAGATCAACGCGGTATTAAACGCCAACCAGCAGGAAAAGTTCAACAAAATGAAGAACAAGAAAGGCCGCCGCGGCTGGTTTAAAAAACGCGCAAATTGACGATTTCTTCAAAGACGGTGAATTGCCTCCCGATGAACCGCCGGTTTGGCGACCGCCTATAGCCTGCCCCCAATGCCGCCAAACCGAGACGCGGCTTGTAACCCTCCAGCATGAAATATTGGTGTACGAATGCGAGTTGTGCTGGATCCGGTTTGAAGTTGAGGAATGACTGACCATTGAATCCCAACACAAATAACGAGGAGGAATCATGAAGCACGCAGCCAGGTTTTTGCTCTTAGGGGCGCTAGTAGGTCTGGTTCCTGGATCAGCATCTGCAGGTTTCTTGGACAAACTTAATGATATGAACAAGAAGCTGGAGGAGTCTAATCAGAAGCAGCAGGCGAAGAACCAGCAATCTGGCGGCGGGAATTTTAGCGGCTCGCTGTCAGCCGGCTTAGGGGCCACCTCGTTTGAGGCACTGGGTGAGCATCAGAAGTGCTTTGACCCGCTCAAGGGCCTTCGAGCCAAGATAACCGCTGATAAAATCGAAAAGAAGTTGACCTCCGCCAACCTAACCGCCGCGCAGCGCAACGATTTGGAATCTGACTTAGCCGCTTACCGCCAAGCGCAGCAAAAAGGCGAGGATGCCCCATCAGATTACGGATATAGGCTAGAGCAGCTTACTCAAGCCGAGAAAACTGAAATCAATGCTGAGCACAGTGCCAAGTACAACGAGGGGGTGAGTGCTTGCCAAGGCCGGGATCACATGAACGCCGGCCATACGACGAAGATGAATTACATCCAAGACAATTCAGCTACCCAGGCTAGTGCCGCAAAAAGCGACGCGACGATGAGTTCAATGACACAGTGCATTTCCTCGGTGCAGGGCGTGCGCTTGCAGGTGACAGCGGACAGGCTGCAAAAGAAGATGGAAGCACTGCCCAATCTTTCGGCGAAAGACCGCAAAAACTGGGGAGCGGACATCGCTTCATTCCGCGATGCTGCGCAGAAGGGGCAAGTGATGCCGGCTACGGTTGACCCGGCGAACCCTACCCGCGCCATGCAGCGCCTGACCATGGACGATCAAATGGCTATCAATCAGGACTATTCAACCGCAAGCCAGGCACTCATGGCTAAATGCACCGCGATGGCAGGCGACGGTAAGATCGAGGAGCGCGACCCCACCAAAGGTGGCGGATTGGTGGATCATTCAAAATCCCCCAGTAATCCGTTTGCAGCGAAGAATGCGCCGCGCAAAGCCATGTCAGGCAAGGGTATCGGCGGCTCAACCAACTTAGAGTACATGCGGCGCACCAGCGGCTGTGCGGACGCGCTCAAAGGCCATCTGGCGAAGCTCACTGCCGATAAGCTGGAAGCTAAGTTTAAGGCTGCTTCGGGCTTGTCGCCGCAGAAGCGCCAGGAGTGGGAAGAGGACATTGCTGCCTGGAGAGTGGCAGAGCGTTCCGGTGCGAATTCTGCAACGCCGCCTGACGCGAACAACCCTTACCGGTGGTACGATTATCTGACTAACGCTGAACGCCAGCAAATCAACACACAACACGCAGCTTTCAATAATAAAGTCATCCGCGAGTGCAATAGCGGCGATGCCGGCCTTTAGTGCGGGCGCTTATTGAGCGGCAAATTCGAGCGGGACTATGATTGCCATCGACGAGTCGCCGAAAGACGGGGGAAGGGGCAAAAACGACCCGGACGATTTGATGATGCGAAGCGCCGCATTTTGCAACAGGTTTGAATCCGCGGAACGTTCAGTAACGATACCGGACGATTGCAAGCGGCCTTCCTTGTTGATGACGAAACCGACGTAGACGGTTCCGGGTATGGAAAGGCCCTCCGGCAGCCAGCTTTGGCTGTTTGCGGTGTCTTGAATTTGCTCGCGCAGCGCGCCGAAATAACTGAAGAGTACAGGGTTTCCCTGGGAAGCTTCGGCCAGGTTGGTAAGGTCAACCGCCCTTTCCCAGCCGCTGCCGCTGTGGGCCAATGAGGAGCCGCTTGTACCGACTACCGAGCCCACGGTGATTTGGGAAATGAGCGCTGCAATGTCTCCGCCGGAAGATTGCGGCTGGTAACCTTCAGCACCAGAGCCTGTTGACGGCATCATGGCAACAGGCCCGGCAACCTCACGAATACCTTCCTTCATGCGCCCCAGCGATTTTGCCAGTTGGGCCGACTCTTTACTTTGCTCCGGTTCGTAGACTAATTTTAGCGGCTTAAGCGCCTGGGTCCAGGAGCCCCACCCAGGCATGATCAGTTCGCAGCCAAGTACTGCCGCGTGCCCAAGCAGTGAAAGCCCTATGGTAATCATGAATAAGCGGTCTGTGTTCATCCCATAATCAGCTGAGCGTCATGATGCGGATTTCGCGAAAACCTGCGTCGCGGCACAAATCCCACAGTTCCATGAGGCGGTTGACGTAGGCGTTGCCGTCGGCGCGAATGGCCACAGGCTGGTTATGGGGCGCTTCTGTAAGTGTTTTGCGCAGTTCTTTAAGTGTGACCACCTGGTTGTTGAAATAGATGGCGTGATCCTTGGTCAAGGTGATGGACAAGCCTGAGCCCTGGTTGAGCTTCTGGCTCGTGTTCATTTTAGGAAGCGAGACGCTGATACCCTTATCAAGCATCGGCGCAGCCACCATGAAGATGACGAGCAGCACGAGCATCACATCCACAAAGGGCGTGACGTTGATTTCAGAAAGCGGCGTCCGCGGGCTTGAAGATTTCATGCGGATTTCCTGGCAAGCAAGCTTTGCAGGTTCTCTGAAAAAGCTTCCAGGCCGTTGGCCTGCTTGCGGATCCAATTCAGGAAAAAGTTATACGCCATAACCGAGGGGATGGCTGCGGCAAGGCCCGCCGCGGTGGTGACCAGCGCTTCAGAGATAGCCGGAGCAACGACAGCCAGGGAAGCTGTCCCCGCAACACCGATGCCCTTAAAAGCGTCCATGATTCCCCAGACCGTGCCGAGCAATCCGATAAACGGTGCAGTTGAGCCTACGGTTGCCAGGTAAATCAGGTAGGACTCAAGCCTCTCTGTTTCTTCTGCCTGCGCGTTCTTCAGGATTCTTTGGGTTTCCTCGCGCGAGCGGTGCTTGCCTGATACAGCTCTTGCCAGGGCAGCTGCCGGGCTTATCTGCATGCTGCCGGCTGCCTTAAAAAGGCCTCCCAGGTCGTCGACCGATTCGCAGCTATCTAGTTTCTTCGCAAGCTTTCCCGATTCTTTTGCGGCAAATTGGAGGTGCAAGTATTTGTATAAGATAATGCCCCAGGAAACAACGGACAATGCCGTGAGTATAATAAGTACGCTCTTAATAAGGGGACTGGAGTGGACGAAGAGTTCAAGCATCTGCGCTTACCCTTTCATTCGGTTGCGAGTGTTTTTAAGAAGACAAAAGCGCCGTCCTTAACCGTGTAAATACCGATATTGTGGATGAGCGAGTCGCCGCGCGCGTCGAAATTCTGCACGCCGAAAATTCCGGGAAAGTCCTTGATCTGCTGCATCGCCTGAAGCACCGCGGTGCGGTCTTTGCTTGCTGCGCGGCGGATAGCCTCAATACCGATGCTCGTTGCTTCGTAAGCATACGCCGCATAAGCGCCGACGGTGCCGTATTTCTGCTCAAAAGCCTGAATAAACGCTTGTGCCGTCGCCATTTGATGGATGTCTGAACCCACCGTCGTGACGAACGCGCCTTCAGCTGCTTCGGGCGCAGCTAGGCTAATCAGCGCCGGGTCAAACTGGCCATCGCTGCCCAGGTAATGGCCGCGTAGCCCTAAGGCGGCGCGCTGCCTAAGAAGCAGGGCGGATTCGGGGTAGACCCCTGCGAAATAGATCAGGTCAGGGTCTAGCCCCTTGATCTTGGTCAACAGCGCGGAAAAATCTTTTTCTCCCTGAGAGATGCCCTCGTGGGCAACTATTTCCATGCCGAGTGTTTTAGCTTTCTGTTCAAACTCCTGCGATAAACCGCGGCCATAGGTGGTCATATCGTCAATGATGGCAATGCGCCGCACGTTAAGTTCTTTCATGGCAAAGTTGGCAGCAGCCGGCCCCTGAAGGTCGTCGGTGGCACAGGTGCGGTAAAAGGTATCGAAGCCTTGGCGTGAAAGCTGCGGATTGGAAGCAACCGGGGCGATTTGAAGCAGGCGCGCGGTGTGGTAAATAGCGGAAGTGGGCATGGTGCAGGATGAGTTTAAGTGTCCTACGATCACAGCCACATCCGGATCAGCAACGAGTTTTTTTGCGGCGGCAACAGCTTGGGCAGGGCTGTGCTGGTCATCCAGCGCTTCGAGGACCAGCGAGTATCCGGCAAGCACACCTTTGACGTTGGCCTGGTCGATGGCCAGTTGCGCGCCGCGGATTAAATCCTGGCCGATACTGGCTTGGTCGCCGGTTAGCGGGGCTACCAGGCCTATCTTGATGACCGGGCTGGATTTTCCGCAGCCCGCAGAGACGCATAACGCCAACAGGCCAACCATCCAGAACCGGACAGATAAGAATGTGTGACGCGCCAAGGGTGACTCCTTTTAAGTTTCGGCAAGGAATACCGCACTAGTTTAGCAGAGGAAAAACCGTATGGCGAGCGCTGCGGATTATTTAGCGGGTTAGGGGTATAATCAGGGCGCTTGACGCGCCTAAAATGAAAACAACCCGGCTTATTGTTTTTCCGAATCTTGATGTTCTCAACACTGAGGTGGCTGACCGCTTTGCGCAGCTTGCCAGGCAACACACGAAAACAGGCCGCCGGTTCTTCATGGCGATTTCCGGCGGTGAAACCCCGAAGCGCTTGTACAAACGCTTAGCCGCAGAGCCGTACCGCAGCCGCATTCCGTGGCGCCGCGTGGAAATATTCTGGACAGATGAGCGTTGCGTGCCTGCGAGCCATCCGGAAAGCAATTTCGGCAATGCCCGGCGCCTGTTTCTTTCCAAAATCCCGATACCTAAGGATAATATCCATCGGATGCCGACAGAGTTAGGGGATCCGTTGGTAATAGCTGAAGCTTACGAACAAACACTGCGCAAAGCATTCCAAAGGCGGCGCCAGGCAAAGCCGGTGTTTGATCTTATCCTGGCCGGTGTCGGGGCTGATGGTCATGTGGCTTCACTCTTTCCGGGTTCTGCAGCTGTTTTGGAAAAGCGGCATTGGGTCACTGCAGCCCGCCGTCGGGATGCGGATGTGCCGCGGGTTACGTTAACACTTCCTGTTCTGAATTGCGCCAAGCACCTGATCTTTTTGGTTGCGGGGCGCAAGAAAGCGGCGATGCTTTTTACAGCCTTCGGAAAAAAGCGGGTTTCGCGGCAGCTGCCGGTAAGTCAGGTTCAGCCTGGGCAGGGCAGCGCGATTTGGTTTGTCGATCGGCAGGCTGCCCAACGTATCTGTTGAGTTGGCCGATGCCTGTTTCCCGGTGCCTGACGCTTTGCTCTGTTGCGGTTTTTATTTTCTGCGGCAGCCAGACTGCCTTTGCCAAAGAGATGATCATCGTTGCGTTAGGGGATTCTACAACCGCCGGAACACCCGGTTTTATGTCGCCGGTTGAGGCACCACCGGAAGGAAGCGGCAACCCGGAAAGCCAGTACACTTACTGGATCATCCGCCGGCACCCCGAATGGCGCGTGTTAAACCGCGGTGTTAACGGCGAGCGGTCCGATGAAATCGCGCAGCGCTTTGCGCGCGACGTTGCCGCGAACCGCCCTAGCGTCGTAATCATCCTGGCTGGGGTCAACGACATCTACCAGGGCGGTTCGGCTGAGCAGGTGATTGGCGAACTTAAGGGTTTGTACGCCAAAGCAACCGAGCAGGGGATCATGGTAGTGGCGTGCACCATCCTTCCTTATAGAGGTATTGATAAAAGCCGCCGTGCTGCCATGACGCAGGTAAATAGTTGGATTAGCGATTACAGCGCAGCCAATAAGCTGCTCTTCTGCGACCTCGCCGGTGTTGTGCGCGACCCGGCAGCGCCATGGCAGTTAGCAGGCAGTCCCGACGGCCTGCATCCTGATGTTGCCGGCTATCGCGCCATGGGCGAAGCACTTGCCACGGTGCTTGAAACCTGGCAGCATTTCCTTTTACCATCCTCAGGAGTATAATCAGGGCGCTAAAGCACCCCATCAACCCGCTTTCGCTGGATCCTAAAGCCGTTGTTTAACCGCAGAGGCCCTTATGGATGCACATGCACCTGTCCGCCAGATCAAGAAAGTGTGGAAAAGCATTCCTACCCTTGAAGGAGCCGGTGTCCGCTTAAAACGCGTCTTCGGCTTTCGCGAAGTGCCGCAATTAGACCCCTTTTTGCTGATGGACTGTTTTCACTCTGACAACCGCGACGATTATATAAAAGGCTTTCCGTGGCATCCGCACCGCGGCATGGAAACCATCACGTATGTGTTGGATGGCGACGTGGAGCACAAAGACAGCCTGGGCAACAGCGGCGTTATCCGCCCCGGCGATGTGCAATGGATGACGGCAGGCAGCGGCATCATCCACCAGGAAATGCCGAAGGGAAGTGCCAAGGGCCGCATGTGGGGGTTTCAGTTGTGGGCGAATTTGCCCAAGAAGCAGAAAATGATGGACCCGCGCTACCGCGAGGTGACCGCCGCAACCATTCCCGCTGTTAAAACCGCAGATGGAGCGACGGTGCGCATTATTTCCGGCAAAGTAGGCAATACCGAGGGGCCGGTTAAGGAAATCGTAACTGACCCAGAGTATCTGGACGTATCACTGCCTGCGGGGAAAACATTCACCCATTCGGTCAAGCCCGGATACACCGTGTTTGCCTACGTGGTTGAGGGCGAGGCGCGCTTTGACCCCGGCAGCAATCCTTTCAAGCGCGAATCTATCGGGGATAACTATTTCGACATGCAGCAGTCGTGCGTCTGCAAAGAAGGCACTATCGCCCTGTATGAGCCCGCGGGAAATACCGTGGTTGTGACAACGGATAAGGCAGCGGTCAGGTTTCTGCTTGTTTCAGGCAAGCCGCTTAAAGAGCCGGTTGCCTGGTACGGCCCGATTGTGATGAACACCCAACAGGAACTGGAGACCGCGTTTCAGGAATTTAAAGAAGGCTCCTTCATCAAGCAAGGTGCTGCCGCAGGAAAATAGGGGACGATCTTGATTTCACAATAAACAAAGGAGCAAGCCATGGCTAAACCAATTCCGGATGGGTATCACAGCGTTACACCTAGTTTCACGTTTAAGGATTCCCAGAAGGCGATCGATTTTTATAAAAAAGCGTTCGGGGCGAAGGTGCTGGATGTTTTTCCCAACCTTACCGGCAAAGGCATCATGCACGCCACGATCCAAATAGGCGATTCGATCATGATGATGGGCGATGAAATGCCAGGCCAAGCCTGCAAGAGCGCTGAAACGCTAGGCCACTCGCCGGTTAGTTTCTTTCTGTACGTGCCTAACGCCGATGCGGCGTTTAAGCAGGCGGTTGCAGCGGGCTGTACTGCAGAGATGCCGGTGGCAGAGATGTTCTGGGGCGATCGGGCAGGGAGCCTTAAAGACCCGTTCGGCCACTCGTGGATGGTTGCCACGCACACGAAGGATTTGACTAAGGACGAAATCCGCAAAGGTGCGGAGGCTTTTTTCGCTCAAATGGCGAAGAAATAGCAATAAGGGGCAGCTGATTTTTCAATGACAACGGAGACCAACCAAGGCCTTGGCAAGCAGCGCATCGAAGCACTCAGCGACGCTATTTTCGCCTTTGCGATGACTCTGCTGGTCTTGGATGTAAAGATTCCAAAAATTCCCAAGGAGCTGGTCACCCCGGAGTTTTTGGCCCAGACGCTATGGGACCTCTGGCCGAAATTCTTAAGCTTTTTGATGAGCTTCATTATCTTAAGCCTTTTCTGGATAGCCCATCACGGCTATTCCCATTTCCTTAAGCGCACCGACCGCAATTTCCTATGGATAAACTTGCTGTTTCTCATGGTCGTGGTATTTGTGCCGTTTTCAAGCGATTTTCTGGGTGATTACCCAAGCCAGCGGATAGCGGTGATGATTTACGGCTGCAACATGATAGCGCTGGGGGCCACCCTTTTCTGGCAGTGGGAATATGCCACCACAGGCCATCGCCTGGTGGGCAGTAATGTCGAGGCTCATCTCGTGCATCACGGAAAGCAGCGTATCCTAATGGGAATTGCGGCGATAGGCTGCGCGATGCTCATGGCCTTGGTTAATCCTGCGTTAAGCCTCGTTGTCTATGTGCTGTTTCCGATCGCCTACCTTCGCCCAAGCCATATAGACCGCCATTGGACCCATTCCCACGGGTGATTCTCAAAACGAATGAAGACATCTGATTTTGTCGACTATGTGGTGCAGGATTTGCTCTCGGGGCTTGACAGTGTCCGCGCCAGGGCGATGTTCGGCGGGTGGGGTATTTATAAGGACGGCGTGATCCTCGGCATCATCGTGGATGACGAGCTCTATTTTAAAGTGGGCCCCGGCAACCAGGCCAAGTACGAATCCCACGGCAGCCAGCCGTTTACCTACGAATCCCGCGGCAAGTCTATTGCGATGTCTTACTGGGAAGTGCCTGCTGAAGTCATGGATGACCGCGAGGCAATCCTGCTTTGGGCGCAGGAATCCCACGCCATCAGCCGCCAGGGCAAGCTCAAGCCGGCTCGCAAATCGAGGGACACGTGACCTATTTGGAGAAAATGGTCTGGATTGCACCCGCTTTAAAGGCGATGGCTGTTTT
>ORMF012692304.1_pt1 | contig 15414 bp, 7 predicted proteins | sample 1779871 | NCBI WGS metagenome assembly ORMF01 (sample SAMEA104232316, study PRJEB22302) | groundwater metagenome | biome: forest; feature: aquifer; material: groundwater | place: USA | collected 2011-08-07 | depth 5.4 m | reverse complement strand
TCGTTCTCAATGCCGTCAAGCCGGATGGCTCGCCTTTCGTCGACCAGCGGATGATCTCGTACTACAACATAAAACTCTCCAGTCAGATCAGTCGGTCGAACCGTGTGATCTTCTTCAACCAGACCATGTACAAGAGGGACATCATTGGGGCCACCCAGTTCCTCGCATTTGAAACGCACATCGATAGACCCACGCTGCTCTTTGTGCCCAAGCTCGAATGGCAGGCGGTTCGGGGCAACTCGCTGGTGATGTCCTTCCAGTATGGGTACTTTGGATACCGCAATCACTGGCGGAGCACGTCTGACCAGCCCGCGGCACGAGACATCCGCACGTTGCGGGTCTGGGGAGAGGCGGCCGCTGCGGGTCAGCGTGCGCACAACCGCTGGCATCACCCCAAGGGCAGTGTGAGCTGGTACCAGAAGGATCTCTTCATCGGCAACCATGAGTTCAAGGGGGGGTTCGACTATGTGGTGGGCACGGAAGCCCGCAGCCAAGATTCAAAAAGATATAATTACCAACTCGTCTTCAACAACGGCGTGCCGTTCCAGCTGGACACGTACAACTACCCGGTCGAGCCAGGTGCGACCAGCCACTATCTCGGCGGCTACCTCAAGGACAACTGGACCGTAGCGCGGCGGCTCACGCTCAATGTGGGGCTCCGGTATGCCCACGACAACGGATTCGTGCCGGCGCGCTGTCGCGACGCTGCGGACTTTGCCGAAGCGGCGTGCTTCCCGAAGGTCCAGTTCAAGATCTGGAACACGGTGGCGCCGCGTCTCCATGCGGCGTACGACTTCACTGGGGATGGCAAGACGGTGATCAAGGGGGGCTGGGGACGATTCGATCACATGCGCTACGCGGACCTGGAAATCGCGTCAGCAGACCCGAACGTCGCCACGACGACGACATGGCGGTGGCTCGACCGCAACGGGAATAACCTCTACGACGCTGGAGAGGTCAATCTCAATCCGAACGGGCCAGATTTTGTGCAGCGATCGGGATTCGTTGGCGCCGAGCCCAACCCGAACGAGAAACAGCCGAAGGTCGACGAGTTCACGGTGTCATTCGAGCGGGAACTGGCCTCGTCGTTTGCCGCCCGGGTGACCGGGGTCTATTCCCGAATCATGAATACCTACCGCTACCTGAATACGCGGCGGCCGTATGAGGCCTACAGCGTCCCTGTCACCAATGCCGATCCCGGACCTGACGGCCGGATCGGCAGCGCCGACGATCCGGGGACGTTCATCACCTATTACGAGTATCCGGCCGCGCTCGCTGGACGGCAGTTCGAATTGAACACGCTGATCAACGACCCCAAGGCTGAGCAGAAGTATAAGAGCTTCGAAGTAGCGGCCTTCAAACGGCTGTCTAGCGGCTGGCAGTTCATGGCGTCGTACGCCGCCACGAAGAAAGACGTTCCAATTCTTCGGGGCCTTGCTCCAAGCGGGGCGGCGCCCATCATCGCCGGGGACGCCAATCCCAACGCCGAAATCTTTCCGTCCGATCGCACGTGGGAGAAGGGGGGCAAGATCTCAGGCGCGTATGTCTTCGCCGCGACCGACGTGACGGTATCGGCCAGCTTCGACCACAGGAGTGGGGACCCGTGGGCGCGGCAGGTCCTCTTTACGGGTGGCCGGACGATTCCGTCCATCGTCTTGAAGGTAGAGCCCATCGGGACTCGCCGTCTGCCGAACCTGAACCTCCTGGATCTGCGGGTTCAGAAGATGTTCCGTTTGGGGGCGGGACAGAGGGTCACGCTGCAGGCGAATCTTTTCAATGCGCTCAACGCCAACACCGTGACGAGTCTGACCGTGCGGAGTGGAGCGTCGTTCATGCGACCGACCGGCATCATGCCGCCGCGGATTCTGGAGTTCAGCGCGGCGTATGCCTTCTAATTCAACTGATCATCCGCCGAATGTAAAGAACGCCTAAGCCTGCGAACGCATCCGGGGAGAGCCCTGTCGGGGACACCGTCGCGCTGGAGGTCATCATGAGACTCGGAGTGAACGTCTCGCCGAATCGATTCGCCCTGGTCGTCGCTGCCGTCATTCTCAATCTCGTCGGGCCTGCTGAGCGGTCGGCGGCGGCGCAGGCGACCGCTTCGATCGTCGGTCGCGCGACGGACGAAAGCGGTGCCGTCCTGCCCGGCGTCACAGTCACGGCTACCAGCCCAGCGTTGCAGGTCCCGGCCGTCACCACGATCTCCGACAGAGAGGGAGAATATCGCCTCACTCCTCTGCCCATTGGGACCTATGCTGTGGTGTACGAACTGGGGGGATTCGAATCGCTCCGGCGAGAGGATCTGCGCGTGTCGGTCGGGTTCGTGGCGAGAGTGGACGTGGTGCTGAAGATCAGCGCCATCGCAGAGACGCTCACAGTCACGGGAGCCGGACCGGTCGTGGATGTGGTCACGACGTCCGTCGGCACGCTGCTCACGAAAGAGGCACTGGAGCACTTCATCCCAGGCGGCCAGAATGGTCTCACGAGCCTACTCGGCCAAGCTCCGGGTGTGCGCACCACCTGGGACATTGGCGGAAGTGGCGCCAACGCACAACCAGTCTTCCGAGCCTTCGGCCAGTCCGCGGAGCCCTGGACGAGCGTCGAGGGAGTCGCGACATCCGCTATCGGGGGCGGCGGCACGGGCGCCAGCGGCGCGTACTTTGACTATGGCACGTTCGAGGAGGCGCGGGTCTCAACGGTCGCCAACGGTGCAGAAATGCCGACGCGCGGCGTTCAGATGTCAGTGATCCTGAAGTCAGGAGGCAACGAGTTCCATGGCGGCGCGTCGGTGAGCAGGTTTCTTCCAAAACTTCAGGCCGACAACATCGATGACGTGCTGAGGGCGCAGGGAGTCCGGCAGGGAACGCCGATTCTGAAGCGATACGACAGCGGCGTGGATGCGGGCGGCAAGATCATTTCCAACAAGCTGTGGTGGTACGGCGCGGCGCGGCGGCGCGTCGACATCCAAGCCGCCGACGGCGCCTTCAAGCCGGACGGCTCGGTTGCCGTGCGCGATCAGCTCGGCTGGTTTCATACCGAGAAATTCTCCTATCAGATGACCCCTGCCAACCGGTTTGTCGCGTTTCACCAGTACAACCATAAGTGGGATGTCTCCAACGCAAGCCAGTTCGTCGCCTGGGAGTCGCGCACCAATAAACCCACGCTCGTCAGCGTCGGCAAAATCGAATGGCAGGGAATCCGCGGGAATTCGCTCATGACGTCGCTGCAACTCGGATACTGGCAGTGGTACGCCTACTACTACGGCACGGACCGTGGCCCCTATGTCGATCGCAGGCCAGGTGACCCCGTTGCGGCTTCCGCCACGGACCTCTTCACCAGGAGAACGACAGGAGAATGGGCCAGCGCTGGAACGCATCAGGGCGAACGCAGAATCCACTCACGAGGTGAGGTCGTGGCATACCGTCCTGATTTGTTCCACGGCAATCATGAGCTGAAGATGGGATTCGACTATCTCGATAATCTCTGGGGTTCAGGCCAGTGGGGGCGGGAGAGTGGCAACTACCAGCTCGTCTTCAACAACGGCGTGCCGTTCCAAATCAGGACCTGGAACATCCCGAACGATCCAAAGGCCGTCAGCGACTATGTCGGCCTCTATTTGCGAGACAGCTGGACGCTGACGCGGCGCCTCTCGCTGAATCTCGGTCTTCGATACGCCCACGACAACGGCCGGGTTCCCGCATCGTGCAGTCAGGATGGGGTTTTCGTTCAGCGCCAATGTTTCGATGAAATTCAGTTCGTCATCTGGAACAGTGTGGCACCGCGAGTCCACACCGCGTTCGATCTGACGGGTGATGGCAGGACGGTGCTCAAAGGGGGCTGGGGGCGATTCGACCATATGCGGCAGCTTGCGAACGAGGTCTCGGTGGCCGATCCGAACCTTCTCACGACGACGACCTACCGCTGGGGAGACCGGAATGGCAATCGCGCCTACGATCCCGGCGAGGTGAACCTCGATGTGAATGGGGCGGATTTCGTGTCGCGGTCCGGTGGATCGAATACCGTGCCCAATCCCAACGAGCGCGAGCCGAAGGTCGACGAATGGTCGCTCTCGCTGGAGCGGGAACTCATCCCAAATCTTGCTCTCCGTTTTACCGGAATCTACTCCAAGACCAGAGATACGTATCGGCGTATGAACACCCTGCGACCGCCGGAGGCCTATACGGTGCCCGTGACGAGGCCCGATCCCGGACCTGATGGCCGCGTCGGAACAGCGGATGACCCTGGGAGCACGATCACGTACTACGAATTTCCTATTGAGTTGGCCGGCGCGAGAAACGAGCGCTTCATGCTCACCAATGACCGGTCGGCAGATCCAACGTACAAGAGCTTCGAGATCGCCACGTCCAGACGGTTGGCGAGTGGGTGGCAGTTCATGGCGTCCTACTCCGCCACGAAGCGAAACGTGCCGTTCATGAACGGGCTCAATCCAAGCGAGGCGGCCCCCACCGTCTATGCCGCGAGCCGGGATCCGAACGCAGAGATCTTCTCCGCTGATCGTAATTGGGAGTGGACGGGCAAGGCCTCGGGCGCCTATACCCTGCCGGCTGATGTAATGGTGTCGGTCAATTTCGAACACCGAAGTGGAAAACCTTGGGCGCGACAAGTGCTCTTCACCGGTGGCCGGACTATTCCGTCCATCACATTGCCTGTGGAGCCCTTCGGCACGCGGCGTCTGCCGAACACGAACCTGGTGGATCTGCGGCTGGAAAAGGTGTTTCGTTTGCCGGCCGCACAACGGTTGGCGCTGCGCACGAACATTTACAACGTGCTCAATGCCAACACTGTGCTGGAACTCGTCAGGGTCTCCGGACCGAGCTTCTTGACGCCAACGGCGGGCGTTGACGGAGCGGCGACCATGCAGCCGCGAATCCTGGAGGTTAGCGCCTCTTACTCGTTCTAAGACAGGCCGCAGAGGCGCAAAGACGGGCGGCTATTGAGATCAAAAGGGCGGCGGGACCGGCGTGTCGGTGATGAGGGTCTGGTCCAGTTTCTCGAGACTGGGAGGCAACTCCGTGTTGCCTCCCGGAATGGCATTCATACGCAAGATATAGCTGGTGATGTCGACGTACTCGGCCAGGCTCAGGCTGCCGGGCGCTCCGAGCGGCATGATCTTCATCACCTCTGTGAGGAAGTCGGCGAGCGTGCGCGAACGCCGCTGCGCCAGGAACGCTGCGTTCTTCAGACTTGGACCATCCTCGGTGCCCCCCAGGTCGTCCGCGTGACACGCCCCGCAGAACTGGCTGAATATTTTTCGGCCCCGGTCCGCCTGCCCCGACGTGTACACACCGTCCCAGATGGTTCTCGTGGCTTGTGACGCGAACGATTCCGCCGATGACGCCCGGCTTGAAGCCGAGAGCGATCCGATGTACGCCAGGCCGATCCCGGCGCACATCCATCGGCGGCAGACCGACGCTCCCACTAGTCCTTGAAATACTTCTGAAGCAGGGCCAGGGTCTCTGGCCAGAACACGCGAACGGATCCAGATGCGGTCCCATCGCCGTCCGCGACATTCAACGGTGTAAATCCCCTCTTGTTCTGGACAATCTTGGCGCCTTTGTCGAGCAAGAGCTGCACCATCGGGTTGGAGCCCCTTCCGGCCGCACCGTGCAAGGCGGTGTCTCCGTCAGCATTGACCGCGTTCACGTCGGCGCCGAGCGCCAGCATGATCTTGACGGCCTCCATGCCATCCTCATTCGTTCCGGTGTCTTCGCCAAAGAAGACGATGTCCACGCCTGCAGCAGCCATCAGCGGCGCGGTCCCGGACACGTTCGTCACCGATACGTCGGCGCCGTTGGCGAGGAGAAAGCGCATCATTTCCCAATCGGATCCCTTTGCCGCAAGGAGGAACGCGTTGGCTCCCGTCATGACGAACCGATGGCGAAATCCATCGCTAATGTTCTTGGTCATCCGTGCATTGACGTCGGCGCCATGAACGAGCAACTTTTTCGCCAGGTCCAGACTGCTGACCCGGCCCGTCGGTACAGGCAGTGGGAACTGTCCGGTCGTCAGGTTACGCGTCCGCAGGATCTGATGGAGGGCTGTCCAGCCCTGCTTCGCGGCATCGGGCGCGGCTCTCCGATCGAGCAACAGCGCGCCGACTTCCCAGTGCGCGTTGATGGCAGCCAGGACGAGGGCGCTCGTGCCGTCTTCCATTTCATCGTTCACGTTCGCGCCGGAATCGAGCAGGGCCTCAACTGCCGCCAGCCGACCGGAGCGAACGGCAAACAGCAGCGGCGTGAATGCATCCACCCGGCCGGTCCGCGTGAGATTTCGCTGATACGCTCGGGCCGGGGGGGCCGCAGGGTCAGCACTCCTCGGCCCATGTGAGCGGGCGTTCACGTCGGCGCCGAGTTCAACCAGGGTCCGGACCACCTTGGCATTGCCTTGGTGCGCTGCCCACATGAGAGCCGTCTGGCCTCGCGTGGATTCGCGCGCCCCCACATTTGCTCCGGCGGCCACCAGGAGCTTGACGGCGTCGACGCTGCCCGCGCGTGACGCGATCATCAATGGAGTCTCGCCCTCAGGACTCGCGAGATTTGCGTTTGCACCCGCGCGCAATAGCCTATCGATGGCCGGGGCATTCCCGTTGGTGCACGCAAGCATCAGCGGGGTGACACCGTAGGCATTTGCGGAGTCGACGGCCGCCCCGGATCGAATGAGTCGATCCACGGCCTCGAGTTCGCCACGGTGCACCGCCCAATGCAACGGCGTCGTGCCGTCGGCATCGGCTCCGTTCACCGCGTTCTGCCCCTCTGCCTTCTGGGCCGCCTCGACGACGTTCGCGTCGAGCCCAAACATCGCAACGAACAGCAGTCCGAAGAACACGCACATCGTTCGCTTGCTCATGGCGCCGACTCCTCTCAAATCCTTGCGCCTCACAGACCCGCCAAACGGCCGGTGCTGTCTCCCACCCGCTCGAGCTCTACACCCACCTTGTCGAGCACGCTCAGCCCAAGGTTCATCAGCGGCAGATTGGCGAACCGGAGGTGCTGCCCGCCCTTGTGCTGGCCACAGGCTCCGCCGATGAGCACGGCAGGCAGATCGGTTGGATCGTGAAGATCCCCGTTGCCCATGCCCGCTCCGTACATCATCAGCGAGTGATCGAGCAGTGACCCATCGCCGTCAGGCGTGGCGCGCAGCTTCTCGATGAAGCGTGAAAAGAGCTCCATGTGATGCACGTTGATCTTCGTGTTCTTGGCCATCCTTTCCGGATTATTTTGGTGATGCGAGACATCGTGGTGCGCATCGGGCACACCAATCTCCGGATACGGCCGCGAGCTGAGCTCGCGGCACATCTGGAACGTCCCCACACGCGTGATGTCGGCTTGATACGCCAGGAAGAGCAGGTCGAGCATCAGCGCCGCGTGTTCGCCGAACGCTTCCGGTATGCCCAACGGCTGATCCGGCCTCGTGTGCCCCGCATCAACGCGCCGCGCCGTGTTCTGCAGGCGCTTCTCGACGTCCCGGATCGTGTCGAGATAACCGGTGATGGTCGATCGATCAGACGGTCCCAACGTGCGCTGGAGCCGCACGACGTCGTCGGTCACCGCGTCCAAGATGCTCTGCTGCTTCCGAATCCGGGCCAATCGCGTCGCGCCGTCTTTATCCTCGCCGAACAGGCGGGTGAAGACCGTGTGGGGATTGATCTCCATCGGCAGGGGCGTCGTCGCCGTTCGCCAGGAGAACGTGTTCAGGTAGACGCAGCTGTAGCCTCCCTCGCAGTTGCCGACAGCGAAATTCGGCTCGAGGGCGAGTTCGAGCGATCTGAGCGGCGTCTCCATGCCGAGCCTGTCGGCCGCAAACTGATCGAGGGTCTTGCCGACCTGGATGTCCGCGCCTTCAGTGTGCTTCGCCCGTGTCCCGCAGAGCCACACGACACCGGCGCGCGTGTGAGGACCGCTCCCTGACTCCAGCGGAGTAGCCTCGCGATTCGCGAGCCCGGTGACGACCGTCATTTGGGATCGGTACGCGGCCAGCGGGGTTAGCACCGGCGTGATCTCGTAGCTGGCTCCCTGTGTGGCAGGGATGACACTCTGCAACTGAATCCCGTTGGACACGTAGAAGAATCCCAGCCGCGGCACGGGGGCTGCAGCGGTCTTCGCCACGGCCGTGAGCGCCGGGGCCATCGCGTCCAGGAACGGCAGCGCCAGCGACACGCCCATGCCGCGCAGCAAGGTTCGACGAGGTAAAGACCGCTTGGCGATCATCATGGTTGCTCCCAGTCTTGGCCCGGCTCGTGCCGGGCACACTCCGAAGTCATTGACCGGCTCTCGCCGATCTGCCGGCTGGCACTGGTGGTGCCGTCCGCCGGAATTGGAACGGAAGGCTGTTGACCACACCGAGAACGAGCGATGAGAGCGTGTAGTCGTTCGAGGCGCCGGTATGGACGATCTTTCGAACGGCCGGCATGTCGTACACCTCGAGCCCACGCCCTAACGCGTAGATGAGCAGCTTCTCAGCAACCGTCGCTGCGAATCGCTCCGGACGCTGCGACAAGACGGCTTGGAACGACGACAACCCGTCGAACTTCGTCCCTCCAGGCAGGTTCCCGCTTGCATCGATCGGCCTGAAGCCGTCGTCGACATCCCGCCAACGCCCCACAGCATCGAAGTTCTCGAGAGCAAACCCGAGGGGGTCGATCATTGAATGGCAACCCGCGCATACCGGATTCGAGCGATGCTGGGCCATCTGTTCGCGCATCGGCAATCCGGCGCGACGCGCCTGGTCTGACTTTTCGGGCAACGGCGGCACTGCCGGAGGCGGTGGAGGAGGCGGCGTGCCCAGGATTGTCTCGAGGATCCATTTACCGCGCACGACCGGCGAGGTCCGGTTGGGCCGGGAGGTGACGGTCAGGATGCTCGCGTGACCGAGGAGTCCTCTTCGGGGCTGCCCAGCGAGCGAAATGCGCCGGAAATGGCTGCCCATAACGTCCGTCATTCCGTAGTATCGCGCCAGGCGCTCGTTGACGAACGTGTAGTCGGCGGTCAGCACCTCAACGACGCTTCGATTCTCCCGGAGAATGCTTCCCACAAAGAGCTCGGTCTCCTGGCGGAATGCCTCCCTGAGGCCATCATCAAAGTCAGGGAACAGCGGTACCGAGGGACTCACGACGTCGAGATTCCGAAGTTGAAGCCACTGTCCCACAAAGTTTTTGATGAGCGCTTCTGACCGCTCATCTTTCAACATCCGCTCAACCTGCTGGGCAAGGACCCCCGGGCGCCTCAGGCGGCCTTCGCGAGCGGTATTCAACAGTTCCTGGTCCGGAATGCTGCTCCACAGAAAGAACGACAGGCGGGAGGCCAACTCCAGATCGCTGATCGCGTAGTTCTTCGGAGCGCCCGATTTGACCGAGTCGCGCTCGATCCGGAACAAGAACTCCGGGTTCATCAGCAGCCGCTCCAGGGCCGAGACGATTCCCGCTTCAAACCCGCCTTCTTCGCGACCTTTCTCGAAAAAGGTCATCAACCGGTCGACATCCGTATTCGATACCGGGCGTCGATACGCGCGTTCCGCCAGGCTGGAGAGAATCTTCTTCGCGCACGGTCCTTCGTCGCCGCGGCTGCTCGGACGGCACGCAAAGATGCGGCGGCGGCTTGGCGTGTCGCCAGGGCCGGTCGGATCGAACGGCCCTCGGATCGTGACCTTGTCGACGTACGGCTGCCAGATCACCTGGTTCTGCTCGAAGACGTTCCCGATCAGGAAAAACGGCCGCTGAAATCTTTCGCGGCGCGATTCCACTTCTTCGACATTCGGCAGCGCCTTGAACGTCGCGCCAACCACGTGAGGTCCCGCTTTCACGCGCACGCGAACCTCGTAGGGCTTCAAATCGTCCTTAGGGCGGTCGTGGGGTTCGAGCACGAATTGACCCACCCGCTCTTTATCGACCAACACTTCGAGCCGGTGCTCGTCCGCGAATCCAGCGGATCCGTCGCAGCTTCCTCCCTGCAGGCGGCACAGAAGCTCCACGGAGATAGCGTATTCAGCGTCCTGAGGAAAGTAATGACGAATCAACATTCCGCCACGCGTGCCGAATGGAAGGCCGTCAACCTGGTCATACTGGCGGGCTGCCGCAGGCGCACGGACCTCGTGCGCTGTCACGTGAGGCACAGGCCATCCGACTGCGGTTCGACTGATTTTCGTCGCCACTTCGAGGTACCGCTCGAATCGGGACTGATCGAGCTTGAGCACGCCCGCGATGTTGTCAAACCCGTAGCTGGCGTCGTCGGCGGGCAGAAGCGAGACCACGTCGACCTCGACCGCTAATAGGTCCCGAATGGCGTTCTGATACTCGGCTCGATTCAACCGGTGGAATGTTTCGGTGCGGCCGGGGTGTGGCGTCGCTTCGGCCGCTCGGTCGAGCTCGTTTTCGAGCCAAGCTGCGAGCCCATCATAGGTCGCGCCGTCAGGTCGCGGCAGTCCGGGAGGCGGCATGAGACCTCCCCGCAGCTTTCGGACGACCTTCTCCCAGACCGCCGCGTCGCTCTCCACGCGCGACATGTCGAGGCCGTCAAGGCTGAGGCCTCCACTCCTTGTTCGTGGGTTGTGGCAACTTGCACAGTACTGATTGACGAGCGCCCGCTGCGCTGACCCTTTGGCTGCCGAACCAGGCGATTGCGCATGCGCAGCCGATGGAGCGGCGCCGACCGAGACAGAAGTCGCAAGACCGAACGCAGCCAGACTCGCCGCCGCCAGAAACATCCTACCGTTCATCTAACCTCCGGCGAGTCGCATGCTCGCATCATCGCTCGATATCGAGCCGTCGTGACTGGTAGGACGGCAGGAAAAAATGCGCCTCCAGCTGGGCGAATCCCCGGGTAGATGCAAATTTCCATTGTTACGTAGTTTCTTCGCCATAGGGCCTCGAAAGCGAGGTCACGCCCGAAATCTTCGTGAGGCCCTGGGCCCGATCACTTCCCAGTCACCACAACCGTGAAATCCGCGGGGGTGGTGTAGATGCCGTCGTCAGCAAAGGCCCTCAGAACGTATGTCCCTGGCCCACTGAAGCGCACCGTGGTGGACGCTCTGCCGGCCATTGCCTTTCCCTCCGAATTTATCGGAATGACCCTCGGCTCGAAAGTAACCACTCCGGCACCTCGGTAGTGAATCCAAGAAACCGCCAAGCCTGTCTCCCGCGCAGCGCTGGCCTTCACCAGGTCCTGGCTCGATGGACTCGCTGAGGGCGAAGTCCCCGGCACGCCGGTTGACGACATCGGTTGCGCCTGCCGGCGGGACGGCCCACGCCCACGGGGGGGCTCCGGTCCTGGCTGGCCATCGTCGCTGACCGCCACGGTCAACGTGGCCGCACCTGACTGGCTAACGGTCAGTTTCGACTCCCCGGCCACCTGAACCGTCGGCCGCTGATTCGGGGCCACTTCCTTGGTGGTCCGTCCGGCGGTGCCGCCGCCACGGTTGGCTTTCCATACACCGGCGTCCATCTCCCACACCGGCGCGAGTGAGCCATTGGCCGTTGCGGTCCGGCCATTGTGCGTCAGCGTCCAGATCAGCTTCTTCTCACCCCAATCCGCCGGCACCGTCACTCGGAACACAAACGACTGCCGGCGAGGGTAGAAGTGGGTCGGCTGGCCACGGTCGGCTGGACCCGGTGACAACGCGTTGAGGGAGCTGACGGGAATCTCGGGTTCCTCGACATAATTCCGATTGAGGTACCCAAACACCATGTCGAAGCCGCCATCGGGCCTTCGTTCCCACCCTTCGAATGCCGGTTGCACGTTCTGTCCCGTCGTATGCAGAACTTGCATGTCGGCCGTGTGGCTGCCCGACACGCACAGCAACGACGCTAACAGAACCGTGTAAGCACGTGCGTGCTGTTTCATCCCGCTCCTCCTGGTACCCATAACGCGCAATCGTTCCTAGCGACCGGCCTGCGTTTGCGCCGGTTTCCGCTGCCGCTCCTGCAGATGTTCGGCGAATTCTTCGTCGGTCAACGTGTACCAGCTGACATGGGCGAATGCCATGTCATCGCTCGTTCGGTTCCCATACCCAACCCAGTTCGTCGGATCGGGGTTCCATTTATTGGCGGTCGAGTTGTCATGCCAGGTCATCAGGTGCAGGATGGTCCCTTTGGGCAGCAATGGTTGCGCATCATCCTCATAGTTGTACGGGATGTGCCAGCCGAAGTCCCAATTCACGCAGTTCAACGTTTCGACACGACCACCCGGATAGATCGCTTCGAGGCACTGCCGCTTGCCGCGATTGTGGAGGTGCGGCTGAAACACGGTCATCCGGATATTGCTCGTCAGCACGTTGTACCCGTCGTGGCGGATATTGCTCTCCCCTGGTGGCAGGTCGAGGTCCTGCACGCTTCCGATGCTGTTCTGAATGATCTTATGCGTCGGCACGTATCCCTTCGGGTACAACGTCAACCCCAGACTCGTGCGATCGGTCGTGCGTTCGCCGTTGGCCGCGTAGTGCATGTTGAACCGGATCCTCGTGCCGGCCTGCAGCAACCGGCCTGTGCCATCGGGGAAAATGTCTGCCATCTTGCCCACGGCGTACTCGCCAAGACGCTGACTCTGCTCGTTTTCCTCCCAGGCGTCGTTGTACATCCACGTAGACGCATGGTGCACGACCGGAAAGCCCTCCAGCGACGGCTTCGTCTCTACCGCTTTGATCCACCGGTCCTCTGTAATCCCGAAATCGGCGATGTCGACCCACAAATCGACCCACGCGTTCGGCGCCTGCGGGTCAACCACGTACGGCTCGGGGATCGGAATGATCAAATTGGGTTCGCCAAACGTCCACTTGCTCACATCGCCAAACTCACGCGGTGGCGGCATGTCCGCGGGGTTCCCTCGAGGCGCTCCACTGTCCACCCACTTGACGATGGTCGCGATCGCGTCATCGCTCAACGAACGATCGTTCTTCATCTGCTGGATGCCGACCGTCCGGTCGAGCGTCCAGGGAGGCATTGCCCGCTTCGCCACCTGAGTCTTCATCGCGCGCGCCCACGGCCGGACCTCTTCATACGTAAGGAACGACATCGGCCCGATAGAGCCTGGCCGATGGCAGACCTGACAGTTCTGCTGAAGGATGGGCGCCACGTCTTTGGTGAATGTGACACCACCGCCATTGGCGGTCTGCGTCGCGGCCGACGTCGAAACCACGAACAGTCCAATGGCGCCAATGCATGCGAGGATACCCACACCACCAAGTGAGACGTTCCGTATACTGCTCATCGGAGTTCCTTTCGAATTGCACTAGCCTCTTAGTCTACGGCGCTTGAGACTGCAACGCGTGTCTTTGCTACCAGTCGAGCTGCGTGCCGAGTTTCAACAACCGCCCGTTCAGGGTATTCAAGGGCCGTTGCCAGGACGAACCGTATACGTTATTCCGGTCGATAACGGTGCCCTTGTTGAGTATGTTGTAGACGTCCATCATGCCTTGGACACGCACCCGCCCAAAGTTGAGGATTTTCGTCAGCCGGACATCGAGCAGCGTCACCCGGTCCCCGTACAGGGTAACCGGGGCAACCAACGGGATGGGGGCCGTGCCGTTGGCACCCGACGCGAGAGGGCGGCCGAGCGATGGCTGGATCTGGGCGTTTGGCGTCACTTGGCTCGCCGTGATGGGAGATGAAGCACTATTATTAAAAGTCGCGCTCGCCAGCAGTTTCCACGGCAGCGGGTAGGCGGCGGCAACCTTGACCTGCGTCCCGGCTGACCACGCAGAGCTGTTATGACAGTAAAGCTTCTGCGGCGAATCGACGATGAGGTCGCAGTCATCCCTCGTCGTGCTGCCGAAGCCTACTCCCCCTTGTAGCAGCTTACCCGCGCCGAACCGTGTACTAATGGAAACATCTAAGCCATTGTAGACTCGGGTCTGCGTCCCAAAATTCGACGCTTTCGTCACCAGATTGTTCACCTGGCCGAACTTCGACGGGTTGATGTCGTACAGTCCGCACAGTTGCTGGCCGCTCACCTCGCCCAACCGAGCATCGGTCGGCGCCGTGATGCAATACGGATTGTAATCGGCGGGCGTCACCGCCAAGTTGTCCGTCACGTCGAAGTTGCCGAACGTGGTGCGGAAGTAGCCCACATTCAGCCCGACGCCGTCGCTGAGCTCCTGTTGAACACTGACGGAGCTCTGCAGGTTGTACGGACGCACTCCAAAGCCCTTGAGGAGCTTCGGATCGTAGGTCGTGCCAAGCACCTGCGTCCCGAGGTTGGTGTTCGAAACCCGCCCGCACTCGCCATTGACAGCCGGGTTCAAGAGATCACAATCTGGCACGAAGTTGCCGTTCCGTGGATCGCCAGCGGGAAAGGTGGAAATGTCGTTCCACGTGCGAGTCGCACTTTGGGCGATCCGAAAGGCGGGACTATTCGCCTGCGCCAGATCGAGCTGCTGGAGCAGATTGTACCGCCCGAACGATGCTTTGATCGCGGTTTTGCCATTGCCGAACACGTCGTACGCGGCGCCGACACGCGGCGAAACATCCTTCCAGTTCGGGATGTCGCGCACTTCCGGGAAGTCGGTTGCGGGCCTGAACATCCCCGCTTCACCGCGCGTCGCTGGGGCCCAGGCAGTCAGATAGTCGAACCGCACGCCCATGTTGAGCGTGAGCCTCTTCACGGTCCATTGATCCTGCACGAACGTACTGAGAATCAGATTCCTGTTCTGCACGAAGTTAGGAGACGCCCACATCTGGAGTTGCGCCGGCACGCCGTTGCGGAGCTGGTACCGTATCGGAGGATCGTTCAGCACAATATCAAAATGCCCAGACCCCTCGAGGCCCGTGAACCCGGCCTTGAAGGAGTGCGAACCAGTCACATAGGACACCGAGAACTTCTGGTTGTGTTGCGCGTACAAGACGCCGCGCTCGCCCGTGTAGTAATTGACACTCGTGATGCCCTCGGTGGCAGCGCCCCATGTGAAACCTGTCGAGAGCTCCTGGTAGGCGATGTCCGTGTTCGTCGTGTCGGGTCCCCGCAGGCCGTACGCCATGTTGTGCAAGTATGTGGCGCCCCCTTCGAAGAGGAGCCGGGTCGTGGCGGGGTGGTTCCACGTCGCTTGCGTAACGAAGTTGGGCCAGTATCTCGTGTTGCTGGACGCTTCGGGCGAACGATTGGTGATATTGGCCTTGTAACACGCGCAATTGTATTGCACAGAGGTGAATGCGGTGATTTTGTTCTTGGGCGAGGCTTGCCACGTGAAGCGAGCCTGGCCATCCTGGTCGAGATGCTCGTTGTACATCCGCCGCTCGAGATCGGGCGTGTAGAATCGGGTGTGCGGGGTTTTGTTGAAATAGATTCCCGTCTGGTATTCCCCGGCGCCCCACCACCGGTAGGCCGTGTAAAACCACAGCTTATCCTTCGCGACCGGTCCACCCAATCCGATATTGGCGTCATAAATTCGCTTGACCGAGCTGACGGCGGA
>ORMF011562358.1_pt1 | contig 15414 bp, 15 predicted proteins | sample 1779871 | NCBI WGS metagenome assembly ORMF01 (sample SAMEA104232316, study PRJEB22302) | groundwater metagenome | biome: forest; feature: aquifer; material: groundwater | place: USA | collected 2011-08-07 | depth 5.4 m | reverse complement strand
TTCCCAGCGGCAGTCATTCCATACACCATTTCGCGGCTATCGTGAGCCGCTGCGCTGCCGTCGTTTCCGGCGACACCATCGCGATGCACGTGGCCATTGCCATGAAAGTGCCGGTGGTGGCGTTTTTCGCCTCCACCTGCGCCGCTGAAATAGAGCTTTATGGCCGCGGCCAGAAGTTGGTCTCGGAGATCTACTGCGCGCCGTGCTATAAAAGCGTATGTCCCATAGATGAACAGTGCATGAAGGACGTGCAGGTGGATGCGTTGTTTCAGGCGGTGGAGAAGGTACTGGGGCAGAAGGCTGCGCGATGAAGCTGGTTTTTTTGGACAGGGACGGCGTGATCAACCGCTTCCCCGGCGTCGGCCATTATGTCACGCGCTGGGAGGAGTTTGAATTCCTCCCCAACGCGGCCCAGGCTGTGGCGCTGCTGACAAAGGCCGGTTATGAAGTTGTGGTGGTGTCCAACCAAGGCTGTGTCGCGCACGGACTGATCAGCTCGGAGGGTCTGCGGGCCCTCACCGACAAGATGCGCGGCGAAATCGAGCGAGTCGGGGGGCGTCTGGACGGCGTTTTTTACTGCGAACACCGGACTGCGGACGACTGCGAGTGCAAAAAACCGCGGTTGGGCCTGCTCAAAAAGGCGCTTTCGGGGCGATCGGTGGACCGCCGGAGCTGCTATTTTATAGGTGATTCGGAGATAGACATTGAGGCGGGCAGGAACGCGGGCTGCCAGACCGTGCTGGTTCTGTCGGGACGCGTGAGGCGCCCGGATTTGGCGGCGCTGCCAGTGGCGCCGGACGCGGTTAAAGACGACCTTTGGGAAGCGGCGCAGTGGATAGTGCAAAAAAAATCTTAGTGCTGCACGCTTCGGCGGGGCATGGCCATGAAAAGGCCGGTGTCGCCGTGGCCCAGGCCTGCGCCCAGCGGGGGGCCACCGACGTTCGTGTGGTGGACGTGCTGACGGTGACACCGTCTTTTTTCGGCGACGGTTACAAAAATTTTTATATATTCCTTATCAAAAACTGCGCGTGGCTTTGGGGTTTTTTCTATTACCTGCTGGATCTGCCGGCTGTTTACGCGCTGGTGCGGCCGCTGAGACGTCTGGTGAACAGCGTCGTGGGCCAAAATCTGGAGCGCCTGCTTGCGGACATGCGGCCCGACGCGGTAATCTGCACTCACTTTATGTCACTTGAAGTCGTGAACCATTTGAAAAAAAAGAACGGACTTGATTCGTTTTTTATTGCCGTCGTGACGGATTTTATGCCGCATATGTTCTGGATCGAACGTTTTGTGGACGTCTACGCGGTGGCCGCCACAGAGACCAAGCACGAACTTGAGCGGCGCGGCGTGCCGGCGGAGAAGATACGTATCACCGGTATTCCGGTGGATAAGAAATTCGGCCAAGGCTACGACCGCACCGTCCTTCTGGCCGAGTTCGGCCTGAGGCCGGATGCGCTCACGGTGCTGGTCACCAGCGGCGGCGCCGGGATAGGCCCTCTTTACCGCATCGTGGAAGGGTTGTCGAAGCTGACGGGACAGCTTCAGATCCTCGTTGTCTGCGGGACAAACAAGACGCTTCATGCCCGCGTTAGCGCTTTAGCTTCCGACAGGCCCTTCATCAAGGCTTTTGGCTTTGTGGATTTCATGGACAAGCTCATGGACGTGGCAGACGTGGTTATAGGTAAGGGCGGTGGGCTGACGGTTTCTGAAAGTCTTTGTAAAGGAAAGCCGATTGTGGTGTTTCAGCCCGTGCCGGGACAGGAAACGCGCAACGCTGCTTGTGTGCAAAAATACGGCGCCGGAGCGATCGCGCGCTCTGTGGACGACGTGATGAAAACAGTGCAGCGGTTGCAGGAAAATTTAGGTTATTTGAACGCGCTTAAAAAGGCCGCGGCCGCGATGGCCAGGCCCGACGCGGCGCGGCAGATTGCGGAGTTGGCGGAACATGGATCAGGACAAAGATAGACTGTTGTCGCAAGCCAGGCAGTTCCTGGCCATAGAGAATGCCTTCGGCATCAACGAATGGCCGGCCCCCGTCCGGGTTGCGCCGCCTGAGGGTGTGTTGCCCAAACAACAAGCGCTTGAGGCACTGTGGAGCGAGTACAAGCAGTGCGTGCTTTGTCCGCTGTCTGCCACGCGAACGCAGGTGGTGTTCGGCGAAGGCAGCGCCGACGCCCGACTCATGTTCGTCGGAGAGGCGCCCGGCTATGACGAGGACCTGCAGGGGCGGCCGTTCGTGGGCGCCGCGGGGCAACTACTCAACAAAATTATCGGCGCGATGAAGTTAACGCGCGGACAGGTGTACATCGCCAATTGCCTGAAATGCCGCCCGCCGCAGAACCGCAACCCTCTGCCCACAGAGATAGTCACGTGCAACCCCATCTTGATGCGCCAGATAGAAATCATTCGGCCGCGGGTCATCTGCGCGCTGGGAAAGTTTGCCGCACATACACTGCTTAAAACCGAAGAGCCTATCAGCCGCCTGCGCGGACGTTTTTTTGACTTTGGCGGCATCAAACTCATGCCGACATTTCACCCGGCCTATCTGCTCAGAAACCCCGACGACAAAAAATTTGTCTGGGAAGACATGCAGAAGATTATGAAAGAGCTGGCGATTTAAATGGTTGTACAGAGGAATCTGTTCGAGCCTCTGTCGCCGAAGGCGCCCGCCGCCACATCCGAAAAATCGGACCCCTCAAGGCAATTCGTGGACGTCGCTCTCGGCCTTCCGGGGGCGACACCGTTTCAGTATTCGGTCCCGCCGCACCTGGTCGACAGCGTCGCACCCGGCAAACGGGTGTTTGTGTCTGTCAGGACGCGCCGTATGGTCGGATACGTCGTGGGCCGCTCAAACGAGGCGCTTTTCGACGGGGTACGCGCCATTGATTCGGTGATCGATGAAACGCCGATAGTCAGTGAGGCGCTGCTTAAGCTCACGCGCTGGATGGCGGCCTATTACGGCTGCTCCTGGGGCCAGTGTCTGGAAACGGCCATGCCGGCGCCTTTCAAAAAAGGCCGCTTCCGTATGAAAAGCCGGCCGCTAAAAACGCTGGAGCCCGACGCGCTGGACACGGCAGGCGAATTGACGCTGACGCCGCATCAAAGGGCCGCCTATGAATCAATTTTCGAGGAAATTAAGCTGCGAAGACAGGCCGGCTTCCTGCTGCACGGCGTCACCGGCAGCGGCAAGACCGAGATCTATATGCATCTCATACGCGAGGTCATAAAGCGCGGTCACGGCGGTATCGTGCTGGTGCCGGAGATCTCGCTGACGCCTCAGACGGTGCACCGCTTCCGCTCGCGTTTCGGTGATTGTCTGGCCGTGATACACAGCCGTCTCAGCCAGGCCAAGCGCGTCGAGGAATGGCATCGCATACGCGAGGGTGAGGCCAGTATAGTCGTCGGCGCCCGCTCGGCGATATTCAGCCCGGTCAAGCACCTCGGCCTCATCATCATCGACGAAGAGCACGATACTTCCTATAAGCAGGAAGAGACGCCGCGCTACGACACGCGGCAGGTAGCGTTCAAGCGCTCAGAGCTGGAGAATGCCGTGGTGGTCCTAGGCGGCGCTACGCCTTCGTTGGAATCCTATTTTCAGTCCGAGCGGGGGACGCTGCGCCGCCTGCGGTTGTCCGAGCGCATCGAGAAACGCCCACTGCCGGAGGTGAAGGTCATCGACATGCGCCTGCAGCCTCAGATGAAGGCCGAGAGAATATTCTCGCCGGCACTGGAAAAGGCCGTGCAGGAGACTCTGGCCAAAAAAGAGCAGGCAATGCTCTTCCTCAACCGCCGGGGTTTTGCCACTTACTTGCACTGTGCCTCCTGCGGCTACGTGATGACCTGCGAAAACTGTCGTATCACGCTGGCCTATCATTACGACAAGGCTTCGCTCTATTGCCATATCTGCCACTACCGCTCGACGCCTCTCAGACTTTGCCCTGGCTGCAAAAAAAGTAACCTGCATTATTTTGGCATCGGTACTCAGAAAGTCGAGAGCGAGGCGCTGCGCCTTTTTCCGGGGGCACGCATCGCGCGCATGGACGCGGATTCGACTTCAAAGAAAGACGCCCATGAACTGCTCTTGCGTGCGTTTAAAAAGAGGGAGATCGATGTTTTGATAGGCACTCAGATGATAGCCAAGGGCCACGATTTCCCTTACGTGTCTCTGATCGGCGTCATCTCCGCCGATACGGCGCTGCATGTGCCGGACTTCAGGGCGGCCGAGCGCACGTTCAGCCTGCTGACTCAGGTGGCGGGCCGGGCGGGCCGGGGCGACATCCCCGGCAAGGTGCTGGTTCAGACCTATGTTCCGCAGCATTATTCCATACAGAGCGCCAGGCTGCACGACTATGAGGCGTTTTACGCCAAAGAGATAGAGCACAGAAAAGAGCTGTATCTGCCGCCTTTTTCCCGGTTGGTGAAGCTGGTGATGGGCGGCCGCACAGAAAAAGAGGTGGCTCGCCAGATCCTGGGTCTGGCCAAACTCCTGCAGGCCAAAACCGTCAAGGGCAGCTTCGAAACGCTGGGTCCGGCACCCTGCCTGGCCTCCAAGGAAAACGGTCTGTTTGTCTGGAACCTTTACATCAAAGGGCCCTCGACCGAGGGTACTCTTGAGACGCTTCAGCAGGCCTTGAAGTCTTTTAAAAAGGAAAAAGTGCAAATTAGCATCGATGTAGACCCTCAGTAGCGTTCATGTTACAATCATTTTTTAGAAACCCTAGGGGAGACTGAGCTTTCATGGCCATACTCAAAGTGGTCAAATACCCGGACAAAACACTTAAAACCAAGGCCGTGGAGATACAAGAGATCACTGACGCCGAAAAGCGTCTGGCCAAGGATATGATAGACACCATGTACGCCGAAAATGGCGTCGGCCTGGCCGCCAACCAGGTGGGTGTGCTGAAACAGATATTCGTCGCCAGCGCCGACCATGTCCGGGGCAGCGAGATGGTGTTCATCAACCCCAAGATCGTAAAAAAAGAAGGGGTGGTCAAGGAATTCGAAGGGTGTTTAAGCGTGCCGGAGTTCTTCGAACCGGTCAAGCGCGCCAAGCGGGTGTGGATGAAGGCGCTGACGTTGGACGGCAAGACAGTGGAGATCAAGGGGGAGGGGCTCTTGTCGCGCATCATACAGCATGAGATCGACCACTTGAACGGAGTCCTTTTTATCGACCGGTTGGGGCTGCTAAAGGGCAAACTCGCCAAAAAGAAGCTGAAGAAAAAGCTCTCGTCACAAATGGCGTGAGCGGCGGATGAAAATTATTTTTTTTGGTACCGGGGCGTTCGGTCTTCCCGCCCTCGAGTCTCTGAAGACCTCGGCGCATGAGCTGGTCTGCGTCGTCACGGCGCCCGACAAACCCCAGGGACGCCACTTGAAATTGCAGGGCTCGCCTGTGAAAGAATGGGCCGAGGCCTCGCGCGTCCCCGTCCTCCAATACCCCCGACTGAATACGCCCGAACCGCTGGCCGCGCTCAAGGCCTTGGCGCCCGACGCGCTGGTGGTGATCGCCTACGGCGCGCTGCTGCCGCCGTCTTTATTAAAACTGCCTCGTTTGGCGGCGCTGAACGTTCACTCGTCGCTTTTGCCGTTTTACCGGGGCCCGGCGCCGATCCATTGGGCGCTTTTGAACGGGGACGCCGAAACCGGGGTGACTGTGATGCGTATGGCCGAGAAACTCGATACGGGCGATATCGTTCTGCAGAAGAAAATCCGCATCGCTCCGGACGACGACTTTAATTCGATGGAAACACGGCTGGCGGCCATCGGCGGCGAGGCGTTGATAGAAGCGCTGGAGGCCATCGCGCAAAAAAAGGCAGGCTTTACTCCGCAGGACGAAAATAAGGCCACGTACGCCAGAAAAATTATTAAGGAAGACGGCCATCTGGATTGGCGGCAACCAGCCGGCAGCATCGAGAACAGGGTGCGCGCACTGGTGCGCTGGCCCAAGGCTTTCGTCTTTTGCGAGGCACAGAGACTGCTCGTATTGCAGGCGCGCGCCACCGAAGAAAAATCGCCAAGCGGCGCGGCCGGACGCATATTGAAGGCCTCTGCCAGGGAAGGTCTGTTCGTCGCGGCCGCCGACCGCGTCGTCGAGATACAGACGCTGCAGGCCGAAGGTAAAAAGCCTCTGGCCGCCAAGGAATTTTTAAAAGGATTTCCGTTGGCCGAAGGACGGCCGCTTGAATAAAACCGGACCCATGTTATAATCGCCTAACTCTATGTATTTGCATTCGGTAGCGCCCAAAGAACTCGTACAATCGGATTATGAAGTTTTAAAATCCTACGAACGTCTCGATACCACACGGGAATTCGAAGACCTTCTCTTCATCCAGTCCCTTGAGGGCCGTGCGCACAACGGATCCGGTGTTTTTAACAAGAGGACTTACGTCAACACCACCATCGATGACGTGGTTCGTTTTCTCGACCGCGACCCCGACGAGATCAAGGCACGCCGCCAGGCGGCCATCGACGGCATTCTTGACTTTGCGGCCGCCGTGATGAACGGCGAGAAAAGAGACAAACTGCTGCACCCGGGCGGCGAGCCTTTTTTGGGCATCCCGCTGTTCCTGGACAGGCGCGTCAACGCGCGTGACGTGCTGCGCGGTCTTTACCTAGGGGGCCTGCGCGACAATCCCGAGATACGCAAAGAGGCTGAGAGGATTTACCAGACCAAGATCGGCGGCGGCCGCTGCTACATCATTGACGTGAAGACCATGCTCGATAGGGGCCTGGACGGCGAGCGCCTGGCGCACGAGGCGCACGAGGATAAAATCGACACCTACATCAAGGAGGGGCTGATCGTGAGCGCCGAGGGTGTCGCGGACCCCCGCACGCAGCGCTATTTTTACATACGTCACCGCCTCGGCCCCGGCCAATCCGACGACGCGGCGCTGATTATGGGCGGTATCCTCTATAACGTCGACGTCGCGTTGGGCGTGTTCCTGGCCGACGCGATTGACACGCTGGAAAAATACGCGCCGGTTTACAAGGACCAGGACGGCAACCTTTCATTCGAAATCGGCCGCGGCTTCAAAGACCTGCAACTGTCGTTGGACGACGTGTACGAACTGGTGTCCCTGGCCGCCATCCCTGAGGTAGAGGAGCACATGGTGCCTGATAGCTCGCTGAGGTATCTTTTATCCATCGACCAGCGCTCACAGCAGTGCGCGTTCAGGACGCATCTGGACTTTATCGAGGGCAAGCCGATAGTGCCGCTGCCCGTTAGCTTCAAGCGCATCCTTTCTACGCAGTTTTACGAGTACATCAACCGCCGGCTTATCAACGTGCGCAAGCTCGAGAAATTCGCAATGCCCAACCTCACGATCAAGGAGTTGGACCGGCCCGTGGCTGAAGTCGTAAAAAAAGACTTTTCGGTGCTGTCCAAGGATTCGACGTTGGCCGACGTGATACGCAAGTTCAAGGAAACCAAGTGCGAGCTTATCGTGGTGCAGGACAAGAACAACAAAGTGATAGGGACCATCAGTCCGCAGGACCTGCTTTATTATCTGGGCGACAGAGGGAACGGGAATGCCAGAGCTTAGAAGAGACCCGGTGGTCGGGTATTGGACCATTATATCGTCCGAGCGTGGCCGCCGGCCCGTGGAGTTCAAGCAGAAGTCGCCTGAGAGCGAACCGCCCTGCCCGTTTGATGAGGGTTGCGAGTCCGAAACGCCTCCGGAGATCTACGCGGTGCGCCGCCCGGACAGCGTGTCCAACGGTCCCGGCTGGGACGTGCGCGTGACGCTTAGCAAGACGCCGCTTTTGGCCCATGACCAGCCGCTGGAGCGCTACGGCGAAGGCCTGTACGATCTGATGAACGGTGTGGGCCGTCACGAGGTGATTATAGAGACCCCCAAACACGAAAGCGACCTGGACGAGCTGGATAACGCGCAGATAGAAAAGGTTATAGCTACTTACGTGCTGCGTCTCAATGAAATGGAAAAAGACCAGCGCCTCAAATACGCGCTGCTTTTTAAAAACCATGGGCAGATCACCGGACCCTCACGTGAACTGGTGAGGCATTCGAGGTCGCAGGTCATCGGCATGCCGATACTCCCCAAGCGCGTGAAGGAAGAGTTGGCCGCCACCAAGAGTTATTTCGACAGGCGCGAGCGCTGCGTTTTTTGCGACATGATCCGTCAGGAGGTTTCCGACGGCGTACGGCGCGTGGCCGAAAACAAGTCATTTTTCGCGTTTTGTCCCTTCGCCTCGAGGTCGCCCTTCGAGATCTGGGTGCTGCCTAAAAAGCACAGCGCCGATTTTGGCAGGCTCGACCCGCAGGACTTCGGCGCCCTGGCGCTGATCCTGAAAGAATGCCTCGGCAGGCTACGCGCCCTGCTGAACGACCCATCCTACAATTTTATTTTGCACACGGCGCCTTACCGCAGGCAAAAAAAGGACATCTACTGGAAGACCATCGAAGAAGACTATCACTGGTATCTTTTGATCTCTCCGCGGCTGACCAGGCCCGCAGGTTTCGAATGGGGAACGGGCATCTATATCAACCCGACGCCTCCCGAAGACGCGGCCCAGCTGCTCAGAGAGACACCGTGGCCTTAAAGGAGCCGCCTTGCCGCAATTACGCAAAGACCCGATAGCGGGACGCTGGGTGATCATCAACAATGAGCAGCCAATGAAGGCTGATTCGTTCGAGATCGCTTCGCGCGAAAAATCCAGCAAGGTCTGTCCGTTTTGCCCCGGCAACGAGGGTATGACCCCTCCGGAGATCACTTCCTACGGCCGCAAGGGCGCCAAGGGCGGAGCGCCCTGGCAGGTGCGCGTGGTGCCCAATAAATTTCCTGCGCTGCGCATCGAGGAAAAAACAGAGAAAACGGCCATCGGCATTTACGACAAGATCGGTGGCTTCGGCGCGCACGAGGTGATCATTGAAAACCCCAACCACGACAAGGAGATGGCGGACCTCACTGTGGAACAGGTCGAGGTCATCCTTCGCGTCTACCGGGACCGTTGCCAGGACCTAAAAAAAGACCCGCGTTTCAAATACGTGCTGATTTTCAAGAACTACGGCGCCGACGCGGGCGCGACTCTGGAGCACCCGCACTCGCAGCTGATCGCGCTGCCAGTGGTGCCGTCGCGCGTGCAGGGTGAGCTCAAGGGCGCGCTCAAGCATTTCGATTACACCGAGCGTTGCATCTTTTGCGATATTCTTGAACAGAAGACGACGCGGAAGAACCTCGAGATTATGAGTGACCAGGGCATCATTGCGATGGCGCCGTTCGCCTCGCGCTTCCCGTTCGAGACCTGGGTGTTCCCCGAGAGCCACGAGTCGTATTTCGAGGCGCTGACGGACGAAAAATTAAGACCTTTGGCCCTAGTGCTCAAGACCACGCTTTTGAAGATCAAGACCGCGCTGAAAGACCCTTCTTACAATTTTATGATCCACACCCACCCGGTGCATGGCAAGGAGCAGGAGTCCTTCCACTGGCACATCGAGATCATACCGCATCTGACGGAGGTCAGCGGCTTCGAGCTGGGCACCGGTTTCTACCTAAACCCCACATCTCCCGAGTTGGCCGCGCAGACGCTGCGGGACACCGCCGTCAAAGTCGAATAACCCGCCTGGCGATAGGGCGAGACCGCAGTTGCATATATTCCTAAGTTTGTTATAATTATAACTTTATGAGAAAATTTCTACTGAGGACCTCCATCAGCGCCCTATTTCTGGGGCTGCTCATTTATCTGATGCGTGACAATTTCACGCAGATCCTAAGTGTCCTGAAGAATATCGACCGCCCGCTGTCTCTGACTGCGGTGCTGATTTTTCTGTCCACGGTACTGGTGCTGGCCTGGCGGCTGCGCGTCATCTTCATCGCCGAAGGCATAGCGCTCAAGCTGTCGGACGCGGTGAACCTGACGTTCATAGGCTACTTTTTCAACAACTTCCTGCCTACCTCGGTGGGAGGGGACATCGTAAAGGCGATGAGCGCCGCCCAGATCACGGGCGAGCCGGTAAAATCGGTCACCTGCGTGCTGATGGACAGGATCTTCGGCCTTTTCACTTTTATCATCATCCCGAGCGTCAGCCTCCTTTTTTTTCTGCGCGACATTAAAAACGTGTTTGTGCCTATCATCGTGTATTCGTTCCTGGGGGCGTCCATCCTCTGCGCATTACTGCTGTTCAGCAAACGGGTATCCGCGCGCTTCAAATGGGCCCAGCGCATTCTCGAGCGCTTCGCCGTCGGCCGTAGCATCTTCAAGGTGCTGAGAGGGCTTCATGAATTCAGAGGCCGCAGGAGGCTGATGGTGCAGGCCATGATGCTTTCGGTTGTGGGACAAAGCGTGAACATCTACGTTTTGTACCTGATGGCGCACGCGCTCGGGAGCCCGGCGCCACTGGCTTATTTCTACCTCTTGGTGCCGGTCGTGCATCTTCTCAGCATGGTGCCCTCTCTGAACGGCCTGGGCGTGCGCGAGTGGGCCTACGTTTATTTTTTGACGCCTTATCTGGGGCAGGCCTATGCTTTTGCCATAGGCATCCTCTGGTTCGGCCTTTTGGCCATCTCGAGTGTGATAGGCGGCGTCATCTATCTGTTGAGACATGATTATCATATCGGTTTTAAAAAGCGGGCGGGAAACCTGGCCGAAGGCCAAAGGAGTCTGACGTGACGAAGATACTGGTGATACACGGCCCCAACTTGGACCTGCTAGGGAAGCGCGAGCCCGCTATCTATGGCCAGGTGACCGTCACTGCCATCAACGCTTCGCTGAAGAAACTGGCCGCCGCGCACAAGGCCACCGTAGAATTTTTCCAGTCCAACCACGAGGGTGAGATTGTATCGAGGATAGGCGGATGCCGGGGGCGTGTGGATGCGATAGTCATCAACCCCGCGGCTTACACGCACACCAGCGTCGCCATTCGCGACGCGCTATCGGCTGTCAAGGTGCCTGCTGTCGAGGTGCATCTGTCCAATATTTACGCGCGCGAGGAGTTCCGTCATCACTCGCTGGTAGCGCCGGTAGCCAAAGGCCAAATCTCCGGTTTTGGCGCTCAAAGCTATGAGCTGGGTTTGTTGGCGGCATTGAAGTTGGCCGGAACGAAATCCGGCGGCGTTAGCGGTAAACGGAGGCTCAAAAAGCGATGAGCTCCAGACTTAAAAATCTTTTTCAGAGTTTTGAAAAGAAGGGCATTGACGGGCTTTTAGTCAGTTCCTGGCCGAACGTCACTTATCTCAGCGGTTTTAAAGGCACCGAGTCCTGGATACTGGTTTCGCCCCAAGGGTGTTATTTTATTACGGACTCGCGCTATTCGGAGCAGGCCGAAGCCGAGGCGAAGGGCTTTGAGATCGTCCCGAGGGACAAAAAAGGGGTGACTGAAATCGTTGCCGATCTTTGCGCCAAACTGAAACTGCGGACTCTTGGCTTTGAAGCGGCCATAGTCACGCATGCTTTTTATCTTCAGTTGGAGAAGAATGTAGGCAAAGCGAAACTCAAACCCTGCTACGATTTGGTGGAGATGTTAAGACTCAAAAAAGATAGCTTTGAAATCGCTTTGATTAAAAAGTCAGTGGACATCGCAGTCAAGGGCTACCATTATATTAGACAGACGGCGCGACCCGGCATGACCGAGCGCGAGGCCCAGGGACGCCTTGAGCATTACACCAAGTCCATCGGCTCGGAGAAGCCTGCGTTTGACCTGATCATCGCTGCCGGCGCCCGCTCTTCCATGCCGCATTGTCAAAGCAATCAAACACCGATACTGGACAACAATGTCCTATTGGTCGATATGGGAGTGGTTTACGAAGGCTACCATTCAGATTTGACCCGTCCTATATTTTTAGGTAGAATGAGCCCTTTGCATAAAAAAATCTTTAAAATCGTGTGGGACGCGCAGAGGGCGGGTATAGCCAAAGCGGGTCCCGGCGTCCCGGCCAAAAACGTGGACGCGGTCTGTCGCGAGCATATACGCAAAAGCGGATATGCCGCGTATTTTGGTCACGGGACGGGGCACGGTGTAGGCCTTGAGATCCATGAGGGGCCAACGGTGTCGCCGCGCAGCCAGACGGTGCTTGAGCCGGGCATGGTCATTACCGTCGAGCCAGGCATTTATTTGCCAGGAAAGTTTGGTGTGCGCATCGAAGACATGGTGCTCATCACTTCCAAGGGAAACGAACTATTAACGCGGGGTCTCGAAAAGAGCCCGTAAGAGATGGGGCAGTAATGATTTCCACCAGTCAGTTCAAGTCGGGCGTTATCATCAAGTACAACAACGATCTATACGAAATCATCGAATTTCAGCTGGTCAAGATGCAGCAGCGCCAGCCCATTGTGAGCACGCGCATGAAAAACGTAAAGACCGGCAGCGTGCTGGAGCAAAAATTCCGCTCGGGGGAGAAGTTCGAAGAGATCTATATCGAGGAAAAGCCCATCCAGTATCTTTATCATGAGGGTAGCAAGTATCACTTCATGGATTCCGAGAGTTATCACGAAGTTGTCGTCAATGCGGAGCTGTTGGGAGATAAAGTCAATTATCTCAAGGAGCAATCGGACGCCATCGGCCGTTACTCGGGAGAGGAATTGCTTTCCGTGGAACTGCCGCCGTCTGTAGTGCTCAAGGTAACCGAGACCGAGCCGGGCGTGCGTGGCGACACCGCCAAGAGCGGCACCAAACCGGCGACGGTGGAGACCGGCGCGACTATCAAGGTCCCGCTGTTTGTATCCAGCGGCGACCAGGTCCGTGTGGACACGCGCACAGGTGCTTACCTGGAGCGGGCCTGATTTTTTCGTAAGGAAGGGGGCGGCGTGAACATCAAAGAAATGAAGGAAATGATACAGCTCATGAATGAGAACAATCTCAGTGAGCTGGAGCTTGAAAAAGACGGCCTTAAAATCCGGTTGAAAAAAGGTCCGTCCGGGGTGATAGAACCGGCGTTCGAGAGGGGCCCCGCAGCGGCGGCCTCGAAAGCGGCCGATACCGTCGAAACCCGGGAGACCCAAAAGCCGACCTCCGCTGCCGGAAAGATTACCATCAAATCGCCTATGGTTGGCACGTATTACTCGGCGCCGGCCCCCGACGCCCCCGCCTTCGTGCAGCCGGGCTCCCCGATTGAAGTAGGGCAGGTGATCTGTATCATTGAAGCCATGAAACTCATGAACGAGATCAAATCCGAAGTGCGCGGAAAAGTCGCGGCGATCAACGTGAACAATGGGGACCCCGTTGAATTCGGCCAGATTTTATTCGTGTTGGAATAAGCCGGGCCGGTAAAAGGGACCCCATGTTTTCAAAAATATTAGTGGCCAATCGCGGTGAAATAGCGCTCCGCGTCATCCGGGCCTGCAAGGAAATGGGCATACGTACGGTGGCCATTTACTCCGAGCCTGACGCTGATTCGCCGCACGTGCATCTGGCGGACGAGGCGGTCTGTATCGGTCGCGCTCCGTCTTCGCATAGCTATTTGAACATCCCCGCCATCATCAGCGCGGCCGAGATCACGGATGTCGACGCGATACACCCGGGCTACGGTTTCCTGGCTGAAAACGCGCATTTCGCCGAGATCTGCGAGTCCTGCCAGATCAAATTTATCGGTCCCAGCGCCCAGGCCATCCGTTCCATGGGCGACAAGATGGCCGCCAGGGAGATGATGAGAAAGGTCGGCATCCCCATAGTCCCCGGCACTCAGGAGGCCGTCAAAGACAAGGACGAGGCGCTTAAAATAGCCAAAAGGCTCAAATATCCCATCATCATCAAGGCCGCGGCCGGCGGCGGCGGGCGCGGCATGCGAGTCTGCCACAATGAGGTGCGCCTGGTCAGCGCGTTGATGACGGCGCAACACGAGGCCGACGCGGCGTTCGGCAACTCGACGGTTTACATTGAAAAATACATAGAAAAGTCCAAACACATCGAGTTTCAGATCCTGGCAGACAGTCATGGGCATACCGTCCACCTCTACGAAAGGGATTGCACCATCCAGCGGCGTCATCAGAAGCTGTTGGAGGAGGCGCCGTCTCCCTGCGTTGACTGGAAGCTCAGGAAGAAGATGGGTGACGTCGCCATCAAAGCCGCGCGCGCTGTCAATTATGTGAACGCCGGCACTATTGAATTCCTGCTCGACACTGACGGCAAATTTTATTTTCTTGAAATGAATACGCGCGTTCAGGTGGAGCACGGCATTACTGAGCTCATCACCGGCATCGACATCGTCAAGGAGCAGATACGCATCGCGGCCGGTGAAAAGCTGACCATCAAAAAGCAGGACAAGGTGCCTCTGCGCGGACACGCCATCGAGTGCCGTATCAACGCCGAGGATCCCGCGCATGATTTCAGGCCTTCGCCTGGCAAGATAGAGCGTTACAATATACCCGGGGGGCCGGGCGTGCGCGTAGACAGCCATGCGTACGCAGGTTATGTGGTGCTGCCTTATTACGACTCGATGATCGGCAAGCTCATGACCTACGGCCGTAATCGCGGCGAGGCGATCAGCATCATGCAGCGCGCGCTGGAGGAGTTCATCGTGGAACCGATCAAGACCACGGTGCCGATACACAAGGAAATCCTGAAGAACCCGATATTCCGTCGCGCGCAGATGCACACAGATTTTATTTCAAGGATGATGGGCGAACTCACCGATAAAAATTCGGACGAAAGCGCTCTACCCAAGTAAAATAAAAGATAGGTCCCGGGGTGGGTGAACCGGGCGCGATTCAAACGGGAGAAATCAGATGAAAGTCGGTATCTTGACAGGGGGCGGTGATTGTCCGGGCCTCAATCCGGTGATCCGCGCCGCGGTTAAAACGGCCATCTATCAGGGTTTTGAAGTTGTTGGTATCATGAATGGCTGGAAAGGTCTGGTAGACAACCTCACCAAGCCTTTAGACCAGGCATCGGTGTCCGGCATCCTGCACCGGGGTGGCACCATCCTTGGCACCAGCCGCACCAACCCCTACAAGGACCCCGCCGCGCTGGAAAAGCTGAGGAAAAACTTCAAGGTTATCGGCCTGGACGCGCTGATCGCCATCGGCGGCGAGGACACCCTCGGGGCGGCGGCTAAACTTCACGAAATGGGTCCCCCCGTGGTCGGCGTCCCCAAGACGATCGACAACGACCTGTCCGGGACCGATTTCACTTTCGGGTTCGACACGGCGATCTCCACGGCCACCGACGCCATCGACCGGATCCACACGACGGCCGAGTCGCACAACCGCGTCATGGTGGTCGAGGTAATGGGGCGGCACGCCGGATGGATCGCGACGTATTCGGGGATGGCCGGCGGCGCCGACGTGATCCTCGTCCCCGAGATCCCGATCGACCTCGACGAGGTGTGCGACCTGATCCTGCGGCGGCACAGCCGCGGGAAGTCGTTCTCCATCGTCGTGGTCGCGGAAGGGGCGCAGTTCGCGGAGGAGAAGGCGGGCGCCGACGGGGAACTCGTCCTCCAGGAGGCGCAGAAGGACGAGTTC
>ORMF011711375.1_pt1 | contig 15416 bp, 15 predicted proteins | sample 1779871 | NCBI WGS metagenome assembly ORMF01 (sample SAMEA104232316, study PRJEB22302) | groundwater metagenome | biome: forest; feature: aquifer; material: groundwater | place: USA | collected 2011-08-07 | depth 5.4 m | reverse complement strand
GGGAGTTCGGCAGGTTATGTTAACGGCGCTTAGAGATGCGCAGCTACAACCATTTGACATTGATTATATCAACGCACATGGTACCGGAACGCCAGCCAATGATAAGACTGAATGTGCAGCAATTAGAGCAGTATTTGAGTCGCACACCGACCGCATGCCAGTCAGTTCAGTTAAGTCAATGCTTGGTCACACGATGGGTGCAGCGAGTGCACTTGAAACGATTGCATGTTGTCTAACTGTTAAGTTTGGCTATCTTACCCCCACCATTAATTTTGAAACCCCGGATCCTGAATGTAACGTTGATTGTGTCCCCAATACAGCTAGGAAAGCTACCGTGCGAATAGCTTTGAAAAACGCGTTTGCTTTTGGTGGCACCAACGCTTCTCTCGTTATTGGGAAATATAATGGAGTCTAATAAGCGAATCGCGGTAGAAAGTTTTCAAATTCCAGAAAAGTGCGATGTTGTTGTAATTGGTGCCGGTATTGGCGGCCTAACAACAGCTAGTTACCTTGCTAAACGGGGTCTAAATGTGCTTATTCTTGAGAAGCATCATTCAGTTGGTGGATGCGCAGGTTCATTTCGGCATGGTGATTATTATTTTGATGCTGCTGCTCATTCATTAGGAAGCTGCAGACCAGATGGACAGCTAGGACGTTTAATTAATGACCATCAACTGAATTCGAGCTTGAAACTTATTAGAATTGATCCAACGGATACAGTTCTTACGCGTCATGTTAAGGCTGTTTTTCGAACTGATAGGATGTTAGCATTGAAAGAATTACAACAAACATTTCCAGGAGAGCGATCATCTATAAAAGCTTTTTTTGATTACGTTTTAGATAGCGCATCTACTGTGCTCTACGCAGAGCTTTACGGTAAGTCATTTTATGAGGTTCTTAATTATTATTTTAAAGACAAAAACTTAATAGAAGTATTTTCTATGCTTCTTGGAAATATAGGCCTGTCATCAAGGAGCGCCTCGGCTATTACAGGCGTTTTTCTTTATAGGGAATATATTTTTGATGGTGGGTATTATCCAGTTGGTGGAATTCAAAAACTTGCTGATAGTTTGGTCAATAGATTTAAAGAATATGGCGGGAAAATTCTGTTATTGAGCCCTGTAACTGAGATAGTTTCTGATTCATCAAAAACGATTAAAGGAATAAAATTTAAGCATAAAGGTAGGACGCAAGTAGAGGTTGCTGCTAAGCACGTCGTTGTAAATTGTAGTATTCATGAACTATTTCAGAAGATGTTTTCAAGTCATCTTCGAAATAAGTTATTTAAAAAAGAGGAAGCTCAATATTTAAACAAAGTGCCTTCCGCGTCCGCTTTAGTGCTTCATTTGGGATTGAAAGGGAATCTAGATAGTCAGACCCAATTTAGGGTCCCTTTATGGGCTTATGATGGCCCAAACACTATCGATGATTATTGGGATTCCATTAATAATGGCGATCCAGACTTATCAGAGGAGTCCTTTATTTTTATAAACATACCTTCACTCCATGATCGGAGCTTATTACCGTCAGGTAAGCACTCGTTACAAGCAATTTCAGGATTTCCTTTTTTTCGTGATACCGAGATTCGGTTTGATTATAAGTTACTGAAGCAAATCATGTTAAAGAGGGTTCAAAAATATATGGGCGATCTTTCAGATATGATTGAATTTGCGGAATTAGCAACGCCTCGTACGATCTATAAGTACACTGGGAATTATGGGGGTGCAATATATGGTTGGGCTGCTTTAAAATCTCAAGTCAACCGAGATTCTTATGCACAACCAACATTTATGGATGGTCTTTATCTAGTGGGTCACTGGGCAGGGCTGCCTACAGGTTACAGTGGCATACCTTCGGTTGTTGCAAATGGTAGAATGGTGGCTGATTTAGTTTTAAGAAATAATTAAATACGTCAACACAACTCTTTATAATCAAAATGAATGTAGCTTATCTTTTAAATTATGGATGTGTTTGAATGAAATCGTATGGATTAATAGGACATTATTTGAGTTTGAGTCATTTTTCAAATATTGTAGGTTTGCCTAGTCGATTAGTAGAACTCTTACCATATAATTTCGTTAAGCGAGCTATTGCTACCCTGCCTCCCTATAAATTCTTGGAAATCCCCGAAATTATTTCAAAGAAAGGAAAATCGGCGAAAGGTGCCATTTTTATTGTGCCAATGTTTCCTGAACACGCGATTCAAATGGAAGAGAAGATGTTGCAGAAGATTGTACAAGCGTGTCAGCGGGCAGAATCTGCCGGTGTCGATATTGTAAGTTTAGCAGGTTACACATCTGTGTTAGGGAATGAGGGTGAAGTAGTTTCACGAAAAGTAAATCTGGCTGTCACTAGTGGAAATACTTTAACTGCTGCATTAGCGATAAGAGGTCTACGAATTGCTTCCCAATTGATGGGTATAGACTGGAAGAATGCTACTGTTGCTATTGTAGGAGCGTCAGGTGATATTGGAAGTGGGTGTTTTAGAGTTATTTCGCGTGAAGTTCGAAAGTTGATACTTGTCGCTCGTAGAGAAAAGCTCTTTGGAACTTTGGTAAATTCGGTTGATAAAACAATATCTGCAGAAATTGTGATTGCTAAGAATGTAAAAGATGCAATTTCGAGCGCTGATTTGATTCTTTCGGCGACGAGTGCTCTAACAACTGTGATAGATAGTAGTGATCTAAAGCCTGGGGCTGTGGTTTGCGACGTCGCATTACCTCACAGTGTTGGAATTGGTGTAATGCGAAAGAGAAATGATGTTCTTGTTTTTGATGGGGGAATGGCAAAATTGCCGCAGCCACTTTTTGATAAAAGTGAACAATGGTACAAAGTATCACCAGATGGTGAAACAGTATTTGGTTGCCTAGCTGAAGCTATGCTTTTAGCGTTGGAAGAGCGCATAGAGAACTATTCTATTGGTCGAGGTAATATCACTCCAGATCGTATCTATGAGATGGAAAGTTTAGCTAGTATTCATGGTTTCGAGTTGGCTAATTTTAAATACAATGGAATTGCGTACAGTTCCGAAATGATTAAAAGAATTAGAGACCAAGCAGAGCTTAATAGGCAAAAAATGATTTGTGAAATGAAATGAACCTTTTTTCTCTACCTAATATTGTGGCATCATTCTTCCTATTTAGTATGCTTATTTTTGTAGCTATTCAAACCCGAAATCGTTGGAATGAGCGAGTTTTCTCATTCCTAGCTTTCTGTTTTACAACTGCAATATGGCAAATTACCTATGGATTATCATATTGCATGACGAACGAAAATTCTGCGTTTAAACTACTCAAAATTGGTTATGCTGCTGTAATTTTCATGCCAGTTACATTTCTTCATTTTGTCTCTTCCTTCTTGGGAAAAGGAAAAACAGGTTCATTAAAGATATTGATACGAGCAAGTTACTTTTTGTCTGCTGCGTTCTTATTATTGCATTTTAGTGGTCATTTCTTAGACGGAACATACCACTATTTCTTCGGTTACTACCCTAAGGCTTATCTGCCAGTACATCTACCATTTATGCTGCTGATGATTGTGACCGTGCTTACTAGCATGTACATTCTTTATAAGGAATGGCGTCGGGTAGAGAGACAAGGTATTCATGAAATCGAAGGAACTGATGTACATCAAATCAAATTAGTGTTATTTGCTTTTCTTTTTATCACAGTTTCTGCTAGTGATTTTCTTCCAAATTATGGGTTGGAATATTATCCTATTGGTGTTCTATGTGTTGTCGGTTTTAGTTCTGTAATCACTTATACAATACTTCGCTACAACTTGCATGATATTCAGGTTATTGTTAAGCGAACCCTGCAGTTTGCGGGGTTGGTGGCTGTTGCTGCGTTTGTAATGGTTTTTATACCGAAAACTTTGCTGCAAGGCATATTTCATGTGCCAGCTGTATGGGCAGATTTATTTGGGGTAATTATAATTGCTGGTGGGTTTGATTGGGTTAGGAGTCGACTTGTAGAGGCTACAGAGAAATTTCTTTTTCAGAAAAAGTACGACTATAAAGTGCTGCTAAAGCGATTTACTTATGAAGTTATGAATATTTTGGATTTAAAACAGGTTGGACAGATGACGGTGGATACGTTTGTAGACACTGTGAAGCTTGATGGCGCCAGCCTGCTGCTTCTGAACAAAGAAAAAGAATCGAATAAATACGAATTGGTGGCTTCAAAAGGCAAAAGCGCGCAGCAGGCTGTTGCTTTGGACGAGCAGGATCCGTTTGTCGTTTTCTTGCGGGAGACGCATGAACCTATTGGTATTGATGGCGAGCTGGGCAAAGTGCAGTTCCCGGTAGAGGTGCGCAACCGGCTTAAAGAGCTTAATGCCAGGCTCTGCCTGCCGCTTCCGGTGCATGAGGATTTAATCGGCGTGCTCTGCTTGGGCAACAAAAAATCAGATGAAGAATATACGAAAGATGATTTGGATATTTTAATACCCTTAGCCAGAACGCTAGGTATCGCTGTTAGCAACGCCAAGCTGGTGCAAGAAAATACCCAGGCTATGGCGCTAGCGTCTTTCCGGGAAAAGCAGGCCATGATCGGCACTTTATCAGCAGGCATCAACCATGAGATCTGCAATCCGCTGGGTATTGTGAAGGCTCAATGTGAAGCCTACTTGCTTGATTCCGAAGACGGTATTTTGGTGGGCAAGTCGCAGCAGGAGATTTTGGAGCGCACTTCCAACATTATGCGCGTTGCCCTTAAACAGATTGACCGTGCAACAACAGTGACCCAGACTTTGTCCAACTTCGCCAAGCCGATCAAGGAAGTAAAAGCGCAGCCGGTTGATATCGCAGCTGAAGTGGATGAAGTGCTGCTGTTAGTGGGGCATGACTTAAAGTTGGATAAAATTGATGTGCTGAAAGAAATTCCAGTGGATATTCCTAAGATCGCTGTTGACCGCAGGCAACTGCAGCAGGTGCTGTTTAACCTGATCCGCAACGCCGGCCAGGCCATAGCACCGCCGGGCAAAATCTGGGTGCGGGCCAGCGTTGACGCTGAGCGGGTGAAAATTGAAATTACCGATACCGGAGCGGGTATCCCCCCGGAAAGATTAGAAAAAATCGGCAATCCGTTTTTTACCACCAAAGAGCCAGGCAAGGGAACAGGCCTGGGGCTTTTTATCACGCGGCAGCTTATTGAGAGCAACAAAGGCCGCATGCGGGTAGAAAGCGTAGTTGGCAAGGGAACCACCTTTATTTTGGACTTTCCGATAGCCAAAGAAGCTGCGTTAACTGCCTCGGGAGCAACACAATAATGCCGAAGTTGGTGGCCATTGATGATGAAATGGAATTTACGAAGACTATCGATGAATTTTTCAGTGCGCGGGGCTATGAAGTGCATGTAGCCTTAACCGGAACATCAGGCATTGAGCTGGTTGATTACCATAAGCCCGACGTGGTGCTGGTAGACCTTAAGCTGCCTGGCATGGACGGCGATGAGATCTTAAAATATATCCGGCAGCACCATCCCAAGACAAAGGTGATTGTGATTACCGCATACAATGACGGGGGAAAGACGCGCGACCGCCTTTTATCGCTGGGCGCCTTTGCCCATTTTGATAAACCGGTTTCATCGTTGCGTGATTTATCAGCCACCATAAAGAGCGCTTTGCCTGTTGCATGAAATCTACTAGCATTGAGCTTGGCAATTCCAACCAGTTGAGGCTGATCAAGACTTCCATCATTGTCGGGTTGACTGTTTTTGTTGTGGTGGTGCCTTTTGTGGTGGTTACGATAGGCGCCTCGTGGTTTCAGCGGCAGTGGCCCCAGCATTGGTGGATGGTGCCCACCATGCTCATGGGCTTGTTGGGGGCGTTTGCGCCGCTTGTGTACCTGGCCTTCATACGCCGCCTTGAAGGCAAGCTGCTTACCGACCAGCGCCGGTACCACCGCACGCTCATTGCCGCATCCAGCGGCATGACGCAGATTAAAGACATCGAAACTTTATCGCGCCTAATTGTGCACGTGGTCAATCGCACCGTCGGCTTAAACAACACGGCATTGTTTATCTACGAGCCGAAAGAGCAGCGCTACTCCATGCAGTCGGTGCGCTACCCGTCAAGAATGGTGTCAGGCTTGACCGTAGCGCAAAACGACCCGTTGGTTGAGCTGCTGCAGGAGCAGAAAGACTTGCTGGTTGTAGACGAGTTGCAATCTGAAATCGAAGCCAAGCAGCCCGACGAGCAGGCCAAAAAAGCAGCGTGGGCCTACTCCTGGCTGCAAAAGCTCAACGCCCGGCTGGTTGTGCCGAGTTTTTCAGGCGATAAGCTCCTGGCTTTTTTGGTGCTAAGCAGTAAGCGCAGCGGCGACCGCTATTCAACGGATGATATCGCGATTTTTTCAGGTTTGGCTAATCAGGGTGCTTTGGCGATTGAAAACGCCATGTTCTTCGAAGAGTTGCGCAACAACGAAGCCTACATGATTCAATCAGAGAAGCTGGCAAGCCTAGGCCAGTTGGCTTCAGGCATGGCGCATGAAATCCATAACCCGCTGACAATCATTTCAGGGGAAGCTCAGCTCTATCTTGAGCGGTTTAGGGGGAAAGACGACAGCGTAGATTCGGTGCTAAAAAGCATCATTGAAGAATGCCAGCGTGCAGCTGATATTACCCGCCGTATTTTGCGCTTTGCCAAGCCCGCACCGTCGGATTTAGCACCGCTTGAAGTAAAGACTGTGTTGGATGAAACGATCATGCTGGCAGGCTACCAGGTGCGCATGGAAAAGGTAGAGCGCACCGTGAATGTGGAGCCCGGCTTGCCCAAAGTGCGCGCCAACCAAAACCAGCTTCAAGAGGTCATCCTTAACCTGATTTTGAATGCCTGTCAAGCTATGGGTGAAAAAGGCGGCAAGCTTCAGTTGCTTGGCCAGGCGCTTAATGGCGGCACCATTGTGCAGATTCAAATAGCTGACAATGGCCCGGGCATTCCGCTAGCCAAACTCAAAAAAGTATTCGACCCGTTCTACACCACCAAAGCTACGGGCACAGGCTTAGGCTTATTTGTGAGCGAGCGCATCATTAAAGCTCACGGCGGCACCATTGAAGTCGACTCTACCGAGGGCAAGGGCGCTTGCTTTACCATCCGCTTGCCTGCCTGGAAAGAGTCCGACACGGCTGCTGCCACTAAAACTAGTGCTGCGGGTTCCTCACGGTAGAAGTTGTTTGCAATAGTTAGCACGTGCATTGCATCAGCCAGGATGCTGTGCTATAGTTTGGACGGATAATCAAATGACCTATAAGCTATCTGCTATTATCGAAAAAGAAGAAGCATGGTTTGTTGCCCTTTGCCCAGAGCTGGATGTTGCCAGCCAGGGCGAAACCTTAGATGCTGCTCTCAATAACCTGCGAGAGGCGGTTCAATTATACCTTGAGGCGGCAGACCCCTCCGAAGTCCACCTTCCCACCCAGCCGCCCTTTTTGACGACGCTTGACGTTGCAGCGTAATGGCGAAGTTGCCCGTTACATCGGGCCCAAATTTAGTCCGCGCTCTTGAAAAAGCAGGTTTTCAGGTTGTGCGCCAGCGCGGCAGCCATGTTGTCCTTCAGAAGCGATTGGCTGATCGAACGATTACGACAGTCATTCCTCAGCATAAAGAGCTTGCTACCGGAACGCTTCGTTCTATCCTACGGCAGGCCCAAGTAAGCCCAGAAGAACTAATCCGATTTCTTGCGGTTATTCTTGGAATTAGTTCTATTATTAAATAAGCACACCCCACTAAGTTTTTGATAATAATACTTAAGTTCCAGCTTGCCACAAGCCCCCCGGTTCAGGTATGGTTAATAGGTGAGGATTAAACATTCCTGATGGTAAAACTGCTAGTTGCTGACGACGAACAGAAAATATGTCGCCTGCTTCAGTCATTTTTCACTGAGCGGGGTTTTGAAGTTGCCCTTGCCCATGACGGCCGCGCAGCCCTTACCTATATCCGCGAACAGCGCCCGCATCTTGTATTCCTTGACCTGCATATGCCCGGCCTAAGCGGCTTGGAGGTGCTTCGCGAAGCCCATATTACGGATCATTCGATGAAAGTCATTGTCATTACTGCAGTTGAAGATGAAGACACCATCACTCAGGCCAAAGCGCTGGGTGCCACCGACTACGTGATTAAGCCTTTTAGCCTGGAATACCTTAAGGATGAGGTGCTTGCGAAGGTGAGTACCTCTTTATATGAGGACTTAAGGTCAGCTAATGAAGAGCTTCAGCACAATTTAGATGAAATACGGCTGGTAACCCGGGGCATTGTGGCGGCTTTCTCACGGGTAGTTTCCAAGATAGACCCCCACTATACCCATGACCATGTTTCCCGAAGCGCTGAATATGCAGCTAAAATCCTGGGAAAGATGCGTGAAATGGGCGCCTCCTTTGACGGTGTCCAGGAAGAAGTGATGATTGCCGGCATCTTGCTCCACGATGTCGGCAAAATTTTTACCCCCAAAGAGATTTTGTTTAAGCCCGGCCCCTTGAACGATGAAGAGTGGAAGATCATGCGTAAGCACCCGGTAGACGGGGCAGAGATTTTAGAGCAAATCCCCATCCTTAAAGATATGGCTAAAATCGTCCGCTACCACCAGGAAGCTTATGACGGCTCAGGCTATCCAGAAGGGCTTAAGGGGGAAGAGATACCCATTGGGGCCAGGATTGCTACCGTAGTGGATTCGTTCGATGCCATGGTCACCGACCGGCCTTACCGCAAGGGCATGACGGTGCCAAAGGCCATTGAAGAGCTTAAGCGCAATAAAGGCACCCAGTTTGACCCCAAAGTGGTGGATGCCATGATTGCTCTTTTTGAGGAAGGCAACCTAAAGCCTATCCATTTACCCGATCCTGCCACCCCACTGCCTGCTTCAGAGGTTGAAAACAGCTCCAACGGCCACCACCCCTCTAAGATCGGCTCGCACTAACTCCCTCCTTATAGTACAAACTACGATATTTCTATTGTCTTGTTCTGATTGAACCCCGTATAATACCCGGCATACCCAGATGCAGTTAACTGATCAAGTGGCAGTCATTACCGGCGGCGGCCGGGGCATCGGGCGCGAAATCGCTTTGACTTTTGTTAAGGCAGGCGCCCATGTCGCCTTGTTTGACGTTAACCAGGACCAGCTAAACCAGACAACCGCCGACCTGCGGGCCCTGGGCCGCAAGGCAGAGGGTTTTGTGGTCGATGTCACCGACGGTAAACAGGTCGATGACGGGGTGGCGAAAGTCCTTGACAAACTAGGGCGAATCGATATACTCGTCAACAACGCTGGGATCACTAAAGACGGCCTGCTTATACGCATGGACGATGCCCAGTGGGACCGGGTGCTTAACATCAATCTTCGCGGTACCTTCTTATGCACCCGCGCTATTTCAAAAATCTTGCTGAAGCAGCGCCGCGGGCGTATTATTAGCATAGCTTCAGTGGTGGGAATCTTTGGAAATGCAGGGCAGGCGAATTACGCTGCGTCCAAAGCCGGCATCATCGGTTTTACCAAGTCGGTCGCCAAGGAATTAGGTAGCCGCGGGGTTACCTGCAACGCGATCGCACCTGGGTTTATTAAGACCGAGATGACTGACGCTTTGCCTGAGCAGGCAAAGCAGAAGCTCATGGAGGCTATCCCGATGGGGTCACTGGGCGAGCCGGCCGATGTGGCGCAAGCAGCCCTGTTTTTAGCAAGCGAAGCCGCTCGATACGTCACCGGGCATGTGCTCGTGGTGGACGGCGGTCTTGCTATGTAAAGAAGACACACAAGGAGGATTTGTATGGCAGAGGCAGTCGCAGATCGCGTAAAAGCGATTATCGCCGAGCAGTTGGGCGTCAAGATCGAAGAGGTTACCGACTCGGCATCATTCATTGAAGACCTTGGCGCTGATTCGCTGGACACCGTTGAGCTCGTGATGGCCCTGGAAGAGGAATTCGGCATCGAAATTCCCGATGAGGACGCTGAGAAGATGGGCTCTGTTGGCGACGCTGTCAAGTACATCGAGGCAAAGACTGCCGCTAAGTAAGTTTTCCACAAGAAAAACCTAGGTTTATAGGACGTCCGCCGCTTGCGCGGACGTTCCTATTTACAGATATTAGATACCAAGAAAGGCAACATGAGACGCGTCGTGATAACGGGGTTGGGGGTAATTACGCCGATAGGCAATGACGTGCCTTCGATGTGGCAATCGCTGCTTGCTTGCAAAAGCGGCGTAGGGCCGATTACTTGCTTTGATGCCAGCCAGTTCGATGCGCGCATTGCCGCTGAAGTTAAAAATTTTGACTCGTCCCTGTATTTGAGCCCCAAAGAAGCCAAGCGTTCTGAGCGGTTTACCCAATTTGCCGTAGCAGCTTCCAAGCAGGCATTTGCCGATGCCGGCCTTCAAATAGACAAGGAAGACCCTTTCCGCTGCGGGGTAGTTATCGGCACAGGCATGGGCAGCATGCACCTGATCGAAGAGCAGCATAGCGTGTTCTTAAACCGCGGGCCTAAGAAGCTCACCCCCTTTATGATCCCCATGCTTATCTGTAATATGGCTTCGGGGCAGACAGCAATCAGCTTAGGGATGAAAGGGCCGAATTTTTGCACCACCACCGCCTGTGCATCCGGCGCCCACGGTGTGGGCGAGGCTTTTCGCATCATTGAGCGGGGCGACGCTGATGTGATGCTGGGTGGCGGAACCGAAAGTTGTATCAGCCCTATGGCGGTGGGTGGTTTTTGCGCGCTTATGGCGTTATCGTGCCGCAACGATGAGCCTACCAAGGCCAGCCGGCCGTTTGATAAGGGCCGCGATGGGTTTGTTATCGGAGAAGGCGCCGGGGTCCTGGTGCTTGAAGAGCTTGAGCATGCCAAAAAGCGCGGTGCCAAAATCTACGCAGAGATAGCTGGCTATGGCCGCACCGGTGACGCTTACCACATGACCGCGCCCGATGAAGACGGCACCGGCGCTGCCAAAGCCATGGCGCTTGCCTTGGAAGATGCCAAGCTGTCTGCGGATAAAGTCCAGTACATCAACGCGCATGGGACATCCACCGAGCTTAACGACAAGATTGAGACCTTGGCCATTAAGAAAACTTTTGGTGCTGCGGCGAAAACCGTGGCTGTCTCTTCCACCAAGTCGATGACCGGCCACTTAATCGGCGCTGCCGGCGGGGTAGAGGCGGTTATCTCAGTGCTTGCTATTAAGGAAGGCGTTATGCCTCCTACCATCAACTATACCGACCCAGACCCTGCCTGCGACCTCGACTACGTGCCCAACCAGCCCCGCAAAGCCCCTGTGGATGCTGCGTTATCCAACTCTCTTGGGTTCGGAGGCCATAACGCGACGTTAATTTTCAGAAAGTTTCATACTTAAACACCCCGTTATTTTGGCTGGTACCCTTGCCAGGGCTTCTTCAAATGTGATACCCTTACCAAAAGGGATAATAATTTTTGTTAAAACTTATTGAGAGTTAAGCAGTTATGACACCACGAAACCCAAAAACCTCTGAAATAGCAGGCCGCAAAGCCTTGTTAGGTGAAATCCTGGTCAATCAGGGGATCATTTCACCTGCCCAGCTGGAAGAGATGCTGCGGGAACAGGCTAAAACAGGCGAGCAGCTGGGCGCCCTTTTGGTCCGCCGCGGCTTTATCACTGAGCAAGACATGATGGATTTGCTCTCTGAGCAGCTTAGCCTGCCGCTTATCTCTCTGGTTGAGGTCAATATTGAGTCGGCTGCGATCCGCAAAGTGCCTGCCGCATTGGCTACCCGTTATCAGTTGATGCCTGTCAGCCTTGACGGCAACCGGCTTAAAATCGCAACCGCTGATCCGCTTAATGTGCAGCTGCTGGATGAATTAAAGCTGCTGCTGGGCTGCGAGATCACCACAGTCTTATCCAGCGTTAAAGAGATCCAGCAGTGTATCCAGCGCTACTACGGCATCGGGGCTTCCGCGGTTGAGCGCATTTTGGATACCGGTGCCAGGGACAACATACAGGTCAGTTTCACGGAAGACTTAACCGCCAAGGCAGATGAAGCGTCAGTCATTTCCTTTGTCAACCAACTGATCCTTTCCGCTGTCAAAGAACGGGCAACCGACCTGCACATTGAGCCGTTTGACCAGTTGCTGCGCATACGCCAGCGCATTGACGGTGTGATGTACGAAATGCCTGTGCCCCAAGACCTGGTTAAGCTGCATCCCGCCATTGTTTCGCGCATTAAAGTCATGGCTCAGTTGGATATCGCCGAGCGGCGGCTGCCGCAAGACGGGCGCATTAAAGTGCGCCTGGATAATCAGGAGCTGGATTTGCGTATTTCGGTCCTGCCGGCAAGCTACGGCGAATCGGTGGTCATCCGCGTCTTGTCCAGCAGCATGCTTTTTAGCCTGGACCATTTGGGGTTGGACGGGGACCACCGCAAGATACTCGAGGGGCTCATCCAAAAGCCGCACGGTATTATGTTTGTTACCGGCCCTACCGGGTCAGGAAAAACCACGACCCTTTACGCATGCCTTTCGAAGCTTAACGCGCCTACCGTTAAAATTCTTACCATCGAAGACCCTATTGAATACCAGTTGCAGGGAATTACGCAGCTGCAAGTGCATCCTAAGATCGGATTTTCTTTTGCCGCGGGCTTACGCAGCATGCTGCGCCATGACCCCGACATCATGATGGTAGGTGAGGTGCGCGACCCGGAGACAGCTGAAATCACCATCCGCAGCGCTTTAACCGGGCATCTGGTTTTCTCGACCCTGCACACCAATGATGCTGCCGGAGGGGTGACGCGTTTGCTGGATATGGGCATCGAACCTTTTCTGGTGGCTTCGTCTGTCTTGTGTTTCATTGCCCAGCGCCTTGTGCGCGTTATTTGCCCGGAATGCGGGGAAGACCGCCCGGCGCCTGAAGGTTTACGCGAGCAGTTCGGCGTTAAAGCTGAAGAGATACCCAAGACGCTCCACTATGGCCGCGGCTGTGCTTCATGCAAAGGCACCGGCTATAAAGGAAGGACAGCTATCTATGAATTCCTGGTTGTCAGCGAGCCGGTGCAGCAGCTTATTCTAAACCGTGCTTCTTCGCACGATATCGCGCGCGCCGCCATTGCTTCAGGCGGCATGCGCACCCTGCGCCAAGACGGCTGGCAGAAGATTTTGCGCCGCCAGACTACGCCCGAAGAAGTCCTGCGCGTAACCTAATCCGCTGAAATTCGTGTTATACTCTCTTTGGGATGCCACGGTTTACCTATCGCGCCAAAGACAGCGCCTTGCATCTCATTGAAGGCACGATTGAGGCGGACACTGAAACAGCCGCCATCAATCGTCTGGGCAACCAAGGTGTTTTTCCTATTTCCATTACCGAAGCAGGCGCTGTGCCCGCGGCGGCACCTGGTTTGCTTTCCCGCCGCATTTCTCCCGATGTAGTCACCTACACGACACGGCAGTTAGCTGATTTGTTAGGCGGCGGTTTGCCGCTGCTTAACGCCCTGACACTGTTAAGCAAGCAAATCGAACACCCGGCCCTGCGCCGCATTATTGAACAGGTAGCTTCCAGCGTCCGCGAAGGGCAGTCGTTAAGCGAGGCGATGGCTGTTTATCCGCATGTTTTTCCGCCGCTTTATTCGAGCATGGTGCGTGCGGGCGAGGCAACGGGCGGGTTGGAGCAAGCGCTCTCACGCCTGGCTGATTTGGGGGAAAGCGAAGCAGAGCTGCGCAGCCGTGTTATCAGCGCCATGGCTTATCCGGTTTTTGTGTTGTGCGTCGCTTTCGGTATGACCGGTTTTCTTGTGGCCTACGTTATCCCCAAGCTCTCTTTAGTGTTTATCGAGTCCGGGCAAGCACTCCCGCTTCCGACCCGCTTCTTATTGACCGTAAGCCAGGTTTGTACCCAGTGGTGGTGGGTGGCAATTCTTGCCGTATTGGTTACAATAATGGCCTTAAAGCAATGGTACGCAAGCGAGCAGGGCAAGGGGGCCATTGACCGTTTTTTTATGATGCTGCCTGGGATAGGCACGTTGGTCAGGAAAATAGATACGGCGCGTTTTGCCCGCAATTTAGGGATCATGACCAGCCAAGGGGTCCCTGTGCTGCAGGCATTGGAAGTCACCGGCCGCAATATTTCCAACGCAGTGCTTCAACAGGCGGTATTAAAAATCCAAGAGGCGGTCCGTGAAGGTTCCAGCATAGCGGCTGCTATAACTGCTTCCGGGCAGTTTCCCCCTTTTGTAAGCAACATGGTATCTGTCGGCGAAGAATCAGGCACGGTGGACCAAGCGCTGCTTAAAGTGGCGACCACTTACGAACGGGAAGTGGGCCGCGTCATTCAGACATTGACCACCGTGTTGGAGCCTGTCATGTTAGTATTGGTCGGAGGTGTGGTGATGTTTATCGTGTTGGCCATGCTGTTGCCTGTTTTTCAAATCGGGATGGTGGTGCAATGAGGCGATCAGGTTTTACACTGGTTGAATTGATGCTGGTGGTGGTTATTATCGGTGTGCTTGCGGCTATGGTTGTCCCGCGCTTGGCAGGCCGCACCGAACAAGCGAAAATTTCCCGCACAAAGTCAGACGTCGCCTCTATCGGATTAGCGTTGGATTTATATGAGCTCGATATGGGCGGCTACCCAAGTGGAACATCGCTTGACCCGCTGTTTCAAAAAGACGGCCTTCCTGCCGGGGCGAATGCCGATGCCTGGAAAGGCCCTTATTTGAAGAAGAAGATGCAGGACCCCTGGGGAAAAGAATATCAATACAAGTTTCCTTCCAATTCCAGCGACAAAGATTACGACCTTTTTTCCCTAGGGCCGGATGGGCAGGCAGGAAACCAAGACGATATCACCAATTAACCGGCCGTGCCGCGCGTTTACTTTAATTGAGCTGGCGTTTGTTACGGCGGTCTTAGTGGTCTTGCTTGCACTGGCCGTGCCGAAATTCCAATCCACCGCGCAGCGCCTGCGCTTCGAACAGTCGGTGATGCATCTGACACAAACCCTGCGTGCCGCCCGGGAACGCGCGGTAGCAGAAACGCGCATGATGCTTTGGGTTTGGGACGATGACACGCACCAATCCTACCTGGCGACATTTACAAATGGCCAAAGGGAACGTTTAGAGGAGCGCTCCAATCTCCGGGCTTCTTTACCAGCCACTGTACATGTAGAAATATTGCGTGAAGTCCATCAAGTGGACTGCCTCGACTGTGTCCCTTTTTATCCGGATGGAACCAGTGATACAACCACAACCCTGACGCTCAAAGAGCGCCAACAACAGGTTTACACCATCACCATCCATGAAACCACCGGCTCGGCTTGCCTCGTCGCGCCCGCTTCCGACTCGCTTGAGCCACTCTCCTTTTTCGGAGGTGGCGCAAGCGCGACTTTTGACTCCTCCACCGGCTGAGTGTCATCTGATGTCGGAATCGGTGCCGGCTCCACCGTCGCCCGCCGTCGCGGCCGGAGCGCCGCTGGCCGCGC
>ORMF010738577.1_pt1 | contig 15416 bp, 10 predicted proteins | sample 1779871 | NCBI WGS metagenome assembly ORMF01 (sample SAMEA104232316, study PRJEB22302) | groundwater metagenome | biome: forest; feature: aquifer; material: groundwater | place: USA | collected 2011-08-07 | depth 5.4 m | reverse complement strand
GCTGCAGGGACTACACCATTCTGTCAGGTGATGCCGGCATTTTTTTTGATGTAACATTTGATGACTCAAGGGGATAGGAAGTTGAGTGCGTGCCAACTGTGTCGAAATCCTGTCGTCTCGAATATCACCTATGCCAGTGACCATTCTTGAACCATGCCAAAGAAGTTGGCGTACCGTGGCGATTTCCATGGTCGAGTGGTGGGGCAAAGCTTGCCGGTTGCTCGACTTGTGCCGGCGGCGTCGAAAAATCCAGGCGGGTGTGCGCGGCTCTCTTTTTGATTTAACCGGCAAAATCGTCGATGCAGTAACAGACCCACCACGGTCGTGTCTTGTGGGGCAGACATTCCTGTCTGCCATTGGCTTTGGCAGACAAGAATGTCTGCCCCACGCTGGCAAGGAGGTTCCCGATGCGCGTGCAATCTGGCTGTCTGGCGCTGTTGATCCTGGGCGCTTGGGGAACCGCTGCGTCGGCGCAATCACCACTCATGTACGGCATGCAACCGTATCCGCCGTATCCGAATCCCTACCCGCAGCCGATGCCGAATGTCGCCGCGCCGCAACGGTACGCGCCGCCTGCCTATTACCCGCAACCGCAACCGCGCATCATGTATGTTCCCGCCACGCCGACGACCTGGCCGACCGGCCCGGTCCCCGCGCAACCTGCGACGCAACCGACGCCCGTGCCGCTCGCCTTGCCGGCCCCGCCCAGCTCGGACGCGGTGAACACAGTTCCCGCCAAGGCCGCGTCGCTGCGCAGCTCCGTCGTTGTGACCGAGTTGGACGAAGACTGCGGCCCGGATGGTTGCCACACGCGGCCACGGCGCCTCAAAGACGACGACGCTAATTGGCTGCCGAAAGGACGCTGGGACGTGCAGTTTTTGGGCGGGTTCTACAACGACCTCGGCAGCGCCCACTATAATTGGGCGCAGTCGAGCGTCCGCCTCGGGCGGGTATGGAATTGCGAGTGCTTGTCGTGTCTGCCCGGCGGCTTCGAAGGGTTGATCGATGTCAATGGCGGCTACGTGGTGGACAGCGACTTCGGCAACTCCTTCACCGGCGCCGGCGTGCTGCTTCGCTACAACCTCGTCCACCTCGGCAGCCGTGTGGTGCCGTACATCCAGGCCGGCGTCGGCTTCCAGTACAATGACGCCTACCGTGACCTCAATCAATCGTATCTCGGCTCGCGCATGGAATTGACCGCCCAGGGCCAGATCGGCCTGCGCGTCTTCGTGACCAAGAGCTGCACCATCGATCTCGAAGGCGGCTTCCAGCACATCTCCGATCAGGGCATGAGCACGCGCAACGACGGCATCAACGCCATGGGCGGCATGCTGGGCGCGACCTACTTCTTCCCGTGCGGCGGCCGGCGCTAGTGCTATGTCACACGTCGAATGATGGATCACAAGAGCCGCGCACGAAGTAAGCGGCTGCGAGTGGGCCGCTTACTTCGTGCGCGGCTCTTACTTCTGGCGACTCATCAATTCATGCGTGACAGAGCAAATGATGGATCACAAGAGCCGCGCACGAAGTAAGCGGCTGCGAGTGGGCTTCTGGCGACTCATCAATTCATGCGTGACAGAGCACTAGAATGTGCATCCAATGATCGACGCCGCTTGCGGCTTAGAAGCTGTTTCAAAACGGGGACTGGCCCGTTTGCCTTGGGGGGCCTGTCCCCGTTTTGAAACAGCTTCTTAGCGGATCCGCTAAGCCGCAAGCGGCGTCGGTGTTTCCCAATCGGGGATCCATCAGTTCTTCTTGTTCGTCGGCCGCACCATAACCAACCCGCCGTTCGGCCCCGGGACGGCGCCGCGCACCAGCAACAGGTTGTTGTCGGCGTCGATCTTGACGATATCGAGATTGCGAGCGGTACGCGGGGCGTTGCCGTATTGACCGGCGGCCTTGTGGCCTTTCTTGGGCCGGCCGCTGCCGCGGTTGCTGGCATGCGAGCCGATCGAGCCGCCCTGACGATGCACCTTCTTGGCGCCGTGGGCGGCCGGCATGCCGTGGAAGTTGTGCCGCTTCATGACGCCCGTAAAGCCGCGGCCTTTTGTCGTGCCGACCACATCGACGCGCGGCACATCCTTGAACACGTCGTCCACTTTGAGAATCGTGCCGACGGTCTTATCGATCGCGGCTTCGAGACGGAATTCGCGAATGTAGCGTTGCGGCTCGCAGTTGGCCTTGGGCAGCACCTGTACGCCGGCTTCGGTCATGCCCTTGCGCCGCTTCGAGCTGAAGTCGGCGGCGACGTGGCCGCGCTCCGCCCGGATCGCCTTGTTGCGCGGCTTGTTCTTGAAGCCCACTTGCAGGGCGTGATAGCCGTCGCGCTCCAACGTACGCACTTGCAGCACCGGGCAAGGGCCCATTTCGAGCACGGTCACGGGAGTCATCCGGCCCTTGTCGTCGAACACCTGAGTCATGCCTACTTTGAGGCCCAACATTCCCAGCGGCATCGTCATTTCCTCTTCAAAATACCGACGCCGCTACAGGAGCAGCGTCGCGGTCACGACAATTTGGAAAAGGTTATTATGGCAGTCCGGTTCTTGCCGTCCAGTGGTGCGCCGCGATCGCTCACGCTGCCATCGCTTGCGGCGGCTGTTGGTGCGAAGTTGTCGATTCGTCCAACGACCATCCTACGCGCCACCGATGGCCCAACCAAACCGCCAGTGTCACGCCGAAGATCGGCCAGTATGCCGGCAGCAAGTTCAAGCGCCCCGGCCCTTCCGGCCAAGCGCTCGCCATGAGTGCGACGCCGCCCACCGTGAGAATCCCAAAATCGCCGGCTGCACCTGGCGCCTCGCGCAGCAGCGCGATCACCACGAAATAGCCGAGTCCAACGAGCGGCACAAACCAGCGGATCGATACGCACGCACCAGCGTAGTTGGTCGAACCAACGGCATACACAATCCACACGCAACCGCCGATCGCCAGGCAAAAGATCGCTTCCGGCAAATGCGCCACCCGGCACCGCCAAAGCACCACCGCGGCAGGAACGACCAGCAGCAGCGGCAGATTATGGCCAAGAAAGCCCTTCTTGCCCACGAGCAACTGCAGCGCATAGCTAACGAAATGTCCCGCGTCCGCATGGCTCCACTGCCCGGTGAGGTTGGTCGTGAACGGGCTGTGCGGCCAGGCGAGATACTCCGGCACCGCGTTGGCAGGCTTGAATGTACCGCCGATCGCGTAGTTGATCCCGTGATGCACGGCCAACCAGGGCAGCGCCGCGAGCAGGATCACCGCCAGCGCCTTCGCCGACCGAGTTCGCCAGGCCGTCAACAGCACACTACCCAGCCACAAAGGCGGCCCCACGCCAAGATCGATGGTGTAAGCGAATCCTGCCAAACATCCGAGCAAGATTAACATGCCAATGCGCGCCGTTCGACCTTCGGCAAGACGCACGTGGCATGCCAAAAGCGCCGCCGTCACGCCCAATAGCAAGATGTGGCTATTGACGTAACGCGCGTAGACCAGGGCCAATGTCGCCAGGCCGAAACTGGCTGCGACTCCCAGCCGCAAACGCATCGGCAAGCGCAACGTCGTCGCCATGTCAAACACGGCGGCGACGGCGACCACGTAGGCAACGCCCGACGACAAGACGGTCATTGCATAGCAGAACAGCTGCGGATGCACGCCGGCCGTCAGCCCGGTGATCCATTGCAACAACTGATAGAGCAGCGCCAGCAACAAGGCCGGCACCGGCGCTTTGTCGGAGTACCAGTGCCCGTCGATCCAGAGCTTGTCGAAAGTGCCCAGCAGGCTGCGCGGCCGGTGCGGATCGCGCATGATGGCGCTGTCGTACGGCGAAGTTTCAACGCTCACCACGTTCACGAAGATCGACTTATCGATGGCCAGCGTGTGCCGATCGACCAGGCTTTCCACCGTCGCCAATCGGCTGCCGTCGTTCCAGCCGCCGGCGTACGGTCGAGCGCTGACGAGCGCGATCAGGCTCGCCCCGACGATCACTGCCAGCCGCGCTTTCAGTTCCATGCTCCGGCCCATCATCCCCATGTCCTTCGTAAACGACACTTTGCATAGCAACAACGCGCCGTGCGAAACAAGTGCGGCCTGCGCCGGCACCATGACCTCCTAGGCCTCTTTTCGTTAGCCTGGATTGCGCACAAATACGGAGGGCGGGTTTTCCAACCCGCCCATCCTTGCAAACGCCATTAATCTGGGCGGGTTGGAAAACCCGCCTTCCGGCCGTGCGCAATCCAGGTTAGGCGAGAGCCAATTTTGAGGTTTTCGAACAATTCGTCTTGATCGGGCGGGCGTAGTGTGTGTGTGGAGTCTCGGTGCAAAGTGAGCTAGTCGCAGGCTTTCGGCGTTGTAACTTCAATTCCCGATTGGACTTGCGAATGTGGAGGTCGAGAAGGTCGACTAGGCCAAATGGCCAAGTCATTGGCCAAGTCCTCGGGGAGAGGCCTTGGCGAGCACGGGCAGAAGCCCTCGCTCGGCTGGACAAACCGCGCAATCTGCGTCGCCGCGTTGCTTCGGACCCGGTGGCTGGTTATGATTGGAGCAACCCTCCCAACTGCCTTTTCGAACCGATTATGTTCCGACGCATCTTGCTCTTGGCCGCGACCTTGACCGCATCCGGACCAGCTTGCGTGCGCGCCGACGACGTGGTCGATTACGCCAAGCAGATCAAGCCGATCCTCAAGGAACGCTGTTTTTCGTGCCATGCCGCGCTCAAGCAAAAAGCGAGTCTGCGGCTCGATACCGTCGCCCTGATGCACGCGGGCGGCGACAACGGCCCAGCGCTCGTTTCCGGCAAGGCCAGCGCCAGTGCGCTCGTCCAGCGGATCACGTCCACCGACCCCGCCAAACGCATGCCGCCCCTGAGCGAGGGTGAGCCGCTGACCGCCAAGCAGATCGACCTCTTACGCCGTTGGATCGATGAAGGCGCGAAGGGCCCGGCCAGCGAGAAGAAGGAAGAGGATCCGCGCGAGCATTGGGCGTTTCGCAAGCCGGTGCGGCCCACAGTGCCTCCCCCCATTTCGAAGGGGGGGACACAGGGGGGGTGGAGCAACAACCCCATCGACGCCTTCATCGCTGCCGAATTCGAGAAACAGCGATTGACGCCGCAACCGTCGGCGTCGCCGGAACATCTCTTGCGGCGAATCTATCTCGATCTCATCGGATTGCCGCCAACGCGAGAAGAGTTGGCGGCGTTTCTGAAGGAATGCGGTTCCGCTAAGCCGCAAGCGGCGGAGACGGCTTATCAACAAGTTGTCGATCGATTGCTCGCCAGTCCGCATTACGGCGAGCGCTGGGGCCGGCACTGGATGGACGTGTGGCGTTACAGCGATTGGTACGGCCGACGGCACGTGCCCGACGTGTGGAACAGCGCCCCGCAGATTTGGCGCTGGCGCGACTGGATCGTCAAGTCGTTGAATGACGACAAGGGTTACGACCGCATGGTGATGGAAATGCTCGCGGCCGACGAGATCGCGCCGGGCGACGACGAAGCGGCAGTGGCGACGGGATATCTGGTTCGCAACTGGTACGCCCTCAACCCGCACCAGTGGATGCGCGACAACGTCGAACACACCGGCAAAGCGTTTCTTGGGCTGACCTTCAATTGCTGCCACTGCCACGATCACAAGTACGATCCGATTTCGCAGGAAGAATACTTCCGTTTCCGTGCCTTCTTCGAAGGGATCGATCTACGCCAGGACCGGTTGCCCGGCGAAGGCGATCCCGGGCCGTTTCAGAAGTACGACTACAGCGTGTTGCGCAAGATCGCCAAACTCGGCAGCGTGCGCGTCTACGACGACAAGCTTGATGCCAAGACATTCATGTACGTCGGCGGCGATGAGCGCAACAAGTTCAAGGACAAACCGCCCGTGCGCCCTGCGGGACCCGCGTTCTTGAATGGCGAACGTCTCGTGATCGAGCCGGTCGAATTGCCTGCGACTGTTTCCTATCCCGCGCTGAACACGTTCACCGTCGCCGAAGAAACGCAGCGCCGCGCCAAGGACCTTGCCGACGCGACCGCCGCCCTGGAAGAGACTCGTTTACGTTTAGCGCACGCGCAATCCCTTGCGGGCGATGCATCCCGCCGCCAAACGATCGAGTCCGCCATGCAGTTGGCGGAAGCGCGCCGCGCCGCTGCCGAAGCTGAATTGCGTTCGTATCAAGCCCGCCTCGCTGCCGACAGGATTCAATGCAAGCTCGACCCAGGCGACGGCAAGGCCGCCGCCCTCGCGGCCGGCAATGCCGAGCGCCACGCAGCACGTTGCCTCGCCAAGGAAAAACTACTGCAAGGCGAGCAAGCGTTGGCCCAGGCGCACGCCAAGTCCGCCGCCGCTTCGCCCAAGGAACAGGACACGGTCCAAAAGGCGCTCAAAACGGCAGAACAACAGGTCGAGACGCTGAAGAAGAATCTGGCCACCACCGAGAAGAGTGCAGCGACCGAGTCCGGCAAGTACACGCCGCTCGGTCCAACGTTTCCCAAGACCAGCACCGGCCGACGCCGCGCACTCGCCAAGTGGATCGCCAATCGCAACAATCCGCTGACCGCCCGCGTCGCCGTCAATCACATTTGGTTGCGGCACTTCGACCGCGCCCTGGTCGAAAGCGTCTTCGACTTCGGCCGCAACGGCAAGCGGCCCAGCCATCCGGAGCTGCTCGATTGGCTCGCGGTCGAGTTCATGGACAACGGCTGGTCGATGAAGCACCTGCACAAGCTCATCGTCACCAGCAATGTCTATCGGCTGCAATCCGCCGCGGGCGCGAATCCCAGCGCCGCCAAGGACGCGGACAATCGCTATTACTGGCGGGCCAACGCCAAACGTCTCGAAGCCGAAGCGGTGCGCGACAGTTTGCTCTTTGTCGCCGGCGAACTCGATGCGACCCTCGGCGGCCCGGTCCTGGAAAACTCCGAAGAACTGAAGTCGAAACGACGCAGCCTGTACTTCGCGGTGTTCCCCGAAGACGGCGGCCACTTGAAGTTCCTGGAGCTATTCGACGCCCCCGACGCCTGCGAATGCTACCGCCGCGCCGACAGCGTCATGCCGCAGCAAGCGCTGGCGCTAACGAACAACCAACTCGCGGTGACGCAAAGCCGCTTGCTGGCGCGGCGGCTGAGCGAGAAGCTCGGCAAAAGCGCGACCGACGATGGCTTCATCACCGCCGCGTTCGAGCAAGTGCTGACTCGTCGGCCGAGCGTCCAAGAGCTGGATTTCTGCCGCGGCTTCTTGGTGAAGCAGCGCGACCTTTATCGCCAAGCCGATCCGAAAACGCTGACCGCGTCGAGCGACACGGCATTGCGCTCACGCGAGAGTCTAGTGCGAGCACTTTTTAGCCATAATGATTTTGTGACGGTGCGATAGAATGACCATCGGGAGGTAATTGTGATGAATGTTGCAGCCGTACCCATCCCTGTTTCGCCGCCGACTACGCCGACAGCTGTTTCGACAAGGCGCACCGCCGTCATTGTGGACGATAAAGTCGTGGTTCCAGCGTGGGTGGACGATCTAGGGACCTATCGGCTTTGGGCTCATTCGGACGAATATCCGCAGCATGGCTGGATCGCATACCTCGACGGCTTCATTTGGGTGGATTCGAGCATGGAAGAATTTATCACTCACAACCAAGTCAAATTCGCCTACGATGTCGCCATCGGCAATTGCCTGCTGCAGAATCCAATAGGCCGTTTTGCAGTCGATCGGATGCTGCTCACCAACGCGCAGGCGAACCTCTCGACCGAACCGGACGGGCTGTTCTATCGATGGTCCACGATGAAAGACGGGCGCCTGCAATTGGTGCCGGGCAGGAAAAAGGGCTATATGGAGTTGGAAGGCATCGCCGACATGGTCCTGGAGATCATCAGCGAATCTTCCGTGCGGAAGGACAAGGAATTGCTGCGCGACCTGTACTGGAAAGCCGGCATCGCCGAATACTGGCTCGTGGACGCCCGCACCGAGCCGGCGCAATTTGACATCCTGCGGCACACAGACCAAGGCTACGTCGCCACGACGCCGACGGACGGCTGGCTGCGGTCGGAGGTATTAGGCCGCGAGTTTCGGCTCGTGCGGCAAACCGACCCGCTGGGGCATCCGCAGTTTGTGGTGGAAGTGCGCTAGTGCTCTGTCACGCATGAATTGATGAGTCGCCAGAAGTAAGAGCCGCGCACGAAGTAAGCGGCCCACTCGCAGCCGCTTACTTCGTGCGCGGCTCTTGTGATCCATCATTCGACGTGTGACACGGCACTAGCGCCTTGACCGAGCTTTGGCGATTCGGAAATGGACGATCCTTTTGACTTTTTGGAATTCGACGCAATTGTGCAACATGGCGATCCGAAGAACTGGAAGCACAAGGGAGCGAAATCCGGCAGCGGCGCGATTGCCCGTTCCCCGAATGCGCCGTCCGGAACCGTTAAAATCTATGAAATCTACGCCGACGAATTTGGCAAAGAAATCGAACTTCATTACTTTCGCCATTCCGATGGACGAGTGAGCCAAGTCAAAGTCACTCCTCGGAGAATGCAGCCATGAGCACAGCCCAAGCGATTTCCTGGGTGGACAAAATAAAGACCGGCGCGGTGGACCTTTCCGACCTTGAATCCCTGGACAACGTCGCGCTTGAGGAGGTGGTCGAACAGCTCAGGCCGGCTTTCCCCGTTTGTTTCTTGGATCGGCGCCTGCGCGACAAACGAGAGATCGGCTTAGCCCAAAAATGGCGTTCCTACGCTTCCAAACAAGGGCCCGCGCAGTCCTCCCAGGTATTTCGCAATTGCCGGTTATTGACCTGCGAAACGGGCAACCTGACCACGGTTACCACCATGACCTTCCTCCGGGTTCGGCCTTCCTCGCAAAAACCCGAATCCTTAGAATTGGACAGCGGCGCCGGTTACAGCCTCTACCGCGATCCGGACGGCTGGAAAATCAAATTGATGGAGGAACGAACCGTCCATCTTCCGGTGCCTCTGCTAAAAAAACATGGCTGGCTGATCGAGCCGTTGTCTCTGCATGAGTCAATGATCGATTCAAAAGGTTGAAAAAACCATCATGAAAAAGACGACCTGCTCTTGTGGCCAGGTATCGCGCCGCACATTCCTCGCCGACCTCGGCCTGGGCTTCACCGGCCTGTCGCTGGCGGCGATGCTGCACCGCGATGGCCACGCCCGGGCCGATGAACCGGCGCACTACGCGCCGCCCGACGGGCGGCCGCACCACGCGCCGCGGGCCAAGTCGGTCATCTGGATTTTCCTTTCCGGCGGCTACAGCCATGTCGAGACGTTCGATCCTAAGCCGGCGCTGAATCGTTATGCCGGGCTGACGTTCGACCGGACGCCGTTCGCCAATCCGTTGCGTTCGCCGCTGCACGATCAGCGTTCGCGCTCGGTTGTCGCCGAGGAAATCAACGTCCGCGATCGCTATCCGATCATCTATCCGATGCAGGTCGGTTGGAAGAAGCACGGCCAAAGCGGCATCGAGATCACCGACTGGTGGCCGCATCTGGCGAGCTGCGTCGACGACATCGCCTTCGTGCGCAATGTCTACACGACCGACAACGATCACGCGGCAGAAAATCAAATCCACACCGGCCGCCACCGGCTCGACGAAACGCAGCCGACGATCGGCTCGTGGGTCCATTACGGCCTGGGCAGCCTCAACGACAATTTGCCGCAATACATCGTCCTGGGCGGACCGACGCGCAGCGACACCCGGCAATCGATCAGCTCGCATTACCTCGGCCCGCGCCACAACGGCATTCCACTCAACATCGACCCGAACAACCCGCTGCCCAACGGTCGCCGCAACCCCGACGTGCTCGCCGAGGAACAGCGCAACGAGTACGACTTGATTGGCCGGCTGAATAATCTGGCGGCCGTGGAATACCCGGAAGACGCCAATTTGCGGGCGCGCATTCGCTCCTACGAGTTGGCGTTCCGCATGCAAACCGCGGTGCCCGAGGCGCTGAACTTGCCGGATGAGCCGCCGGCCCTGCAGCGGCTGTACGGTCTCGACCAGGACAATACACGTTTGGCGGGGCAACGCCTGCTGGCAGCGCGGCGGCTCGTCGAGCGCGGCGTCCGTTTCGTGCAGGTCTTTCCCTCGCCCTACGGGGTTTGGGATTCACACCAACAGTTGCGAACGAATCACACGCGGCTGTGCGCCACCATCGACAAGCCTGTCGCGGGTTTGCTGAAAGACTTGAAGCAGCGCGGGCTGTGGAACGATGTGGTCGTCGTCTTCTGCACCGAATTCGGCCGCACGCCAGGGCTGGAACAGCGCAGCGGCGGCACGACGGGCCGCGACCATCATCCGCACGGCTTCACGGTGTGGCTCGCCGGCGCCGGACTCAAAGGCGGCTATGTCCATGGCGCGACGGACGAGCTGGGCTTCCACGCGCTCGATCCGGGCCACTATGTCACCGACCTGCACGCCACGGTGCTGCATCTCATGGGATTGGATTCGCGCCGCTTGGAAGTGCCTGGGCGAAGGCGGCTGCTTGTCGATTTCGGGCAGCCGATACGCGAGATCATGGCGTGACAGGTTTACTTCCGCGACCCGTTTAGCGCACACCAGATCCTGCGTGCGCTAAACGGGTCATTGAAAGTTACCCGCGCACGCGCCGCGCGATCGCATTCAAGTCCACTAGCAGCGCCCGGTTGCCCGCGCGGCGTACCATATCGCAAATCATGTCCACGGTGCGAAACTGCGGGTCGACCACGTACAGGCACGATGGGTGACTCAAAAAATCGAACACGGCACGGTTCTCCAAGCACCATTCCAAAGCCATGCGAGTCGCCCGCAGGAAGTCATCGAGACGCCAGCGGCCGGTGCGGAAAGCGCCGATGTCGCTGATCGGGCTCATCGGGATTTCGACGAGACCGCGCGGATAGGCGAACGGCTGCGCTGGCCGCTGGGCCTGGACGATGCTGCGCAGCACTTCGTCAGTGGCTTGCGGGCCGACCGCATGCGCGGGGTAAAGGCTGCTGACCCAGGTAAAGCCCAGGTCTTGCAGCATCTGCTGAACGTTGGGATGATCGCGCAGTCCGTTTTGAAAGCCGCCGGGAGTGCGCAAGCCGGCCGGCGTGATGTTCACCCGGTTGCGCATGGCCGCCGTGCAAAGCTCGATGTTCTTGCGGATCGCCTGGACCGGCGTTTGGCCTTCGATGAGCCACGGGCAGCGGCGAAAGCGAAACTGGATGTCCTCGGCCCGCGTCGCCAGCAGATTCACATGGTCGTACGTGTGATTGCCGACGGCATGCCCTGCCCGGATGATGCCGCGCAGCCAGGTTACGTCTTCCTGTTCGAAGACCCGGCCGACGGCGAAGCAATGCGCCACGCCGCCGGCCGCGCGAATCCGCCGGCACGCTTCGACGGCGTAGCGTTTGGTCTCGTCGTTGAGGTTGCCTTTCTCGAAATCCCAATGCGTCGTTTCCCAGGTGGGAAAATTGCGGCTCATCTCCAGATCGAGGGTGATCGCGACCAGCGCCTTGTCGCGCAGCTCGGCGACGGGGCGCTCGTCGGCCGTTGCGGCGGGCGCAAAAGCGCCGGCCGCGGCGGATCCCAAGAATCGGCGGCGCGACAATCGTCGAAATGGCAACATGATCGTCCCCCGGGGTTGCTGGCCGTTTAGCGCGGCCAATGAACATTCCGTTTCAGAAGCGCTAAGCCGCAAGCGGCGTTCACTGTTTTTGTTCCTGCGTCCGTTCATGCAACCGTCGCCACGCCAGCCAGCGGAAGGTGCGGCGCTGCTCGCGGCGCGTCTCGCGCCACAGCGTGTCTTGAAGATACACGGCGGCTGCCGTTTGGTCCATATGCCGGCGCCGCCATTGCGCGAGGATCATGCCGGTGATGAGCGCACCCATGATCAATAGCCACGCCAGCGAAATCAGGCGATGGACGCGCTCGTGAAAGACGGTCAAAATCCAGGGCCGCCCGATCACGAACCACAGCGCCTGCGCCGCCAGCGCTCCCAGCGGCAGGATCAGCACGAAGCGGGCGATTTCCTGCGGCGTGAGCAGTCGGCGGGCGCGTTTCTGCTGCGCGGCGACCAACTCGCGCCAGCGCCAGCGGCCGCGCCGGCGCTGCTTCTCTTCGCGCTGGCGTGGATCGGCCGGAAAAATGCGCGTGGATAGGCTCTGCAAACGGCAATTCGCCGCCACGTAGGTGACCAGCCCGAGCGCCAAGACGAGGTCGCGCACGTTCAGAAGCGGGCGTCGTTCGTCGACTTGGAAGCTCCGGTACATTTCCCAGTGAAAATGCAACTGCGCGCCGGCAAACACGATCAGCAGGAGCAGCGGGGCGATTCGTATGGTGGAGACGATGCCCAACAGGCCGATGCAGCCCACGAGCAGGTTGCCCAAAAAGACGCCCTGGTCGAACTGCGCGAAAAAGACGAGCACCAGGCCGGCGCCGCACAGAATCTGGTAGTGAATGGTCCCGACCTGCATGGCCGGGCGCGGCGCGTCGTTCATCGGATGCTCCTTTGCCAGCCGCGCAATTTGTGCAAACGATTGAGAATGAGCGACACGGCCTGCTCTTCCGGCGCCAGGGCGACGCCGACGCCGAGCTGGGCGAACGCCTCTTGCACGCGCCGGTAGGCTTGCTGCAAGCGCTGGGCGCTGGCGCGGGCCAAAGAAGCTTGCAGCAGGTCGCGCCCCGCGAGCGGCGGCGCGGCGGCCTGGCCCGGCACCGGCACGCCCGGCGGCCACGGACATATCACCTGCACCTGATGATGCCGCGCCCGCGCCACCCGCACCGCGCGCAAGAGCGGCTCCAGGTGCGGCCCCGCTTCGAGCAGATCAACCAGCAATACGAACAGCTCGTTCTCCTTGCCGCGCAGCACCGAACCCAACAGAGCCTTGCCCAGCCGCTCAATCTTGGCAGGCGAGCCGAAGCGATACCGGCCGCGCTCATCATACAGCGGCAACGGCGCCGCGACTTGATGCTCGGCCAGGAAGCGCTGCACGTATTGGCTGCAGGCAACATCGTCTTCGAGCAGCCACGCCAGGGCCGCCGGACCCAAATGATAGCGCACCGCTAGGATCGCCGCCACACGCTTGCGCAACCGGTACATGCGATGTTGGCCCGGCGCGAATCGAAACAAACGCCCGCGATGCAAACCGATCGGGCTTTCGCGCATCCAGCGCCGGCAATAGAACCACATCCGCCACGGCCACGACTTCGGCACTTGCTCGGTCCGTGGGACCGTGTAGATCGGTTGCGGCGACCAGAGCGGCAGCCACCACGGGAACGCGTTGACGTCCTTTTCGAGCAATTCGGGGTAGACGTCTTGGGCCAAGCCATACGCCAGGGGGACCAACCGCTCCAGCGGCGCGAATTCGGTGACCGGCGCCAATTCGGCGGCATCGGCGAGTTCTTGAATGACCCGGTAGACATGGCGTTTGCCGCGTCCGGGCCGAATCACGCCGCGGACGGCATGCTCGTCCACCAAACACAAGCCCGACAGGTCGCGCTGCTCGGCGTTGGCATGGACGACGGCCGAGGCGATGGCGATGACGCGCGTCAATGCATTCGCGCCCGGCGGCCCGACGCGCACGGACGACGATACATCCACAAACAGCGTGCAGCGGACTGGCACTTCGCTTTCGAACTCCTTCGTTATGAGCCGGTCGCGCCGGGCCGACGCCTTCCACGCGATCATCTTGGGCGGATCGCCCGGCAGGTAGTCGCGTAGGTCGAGCAGCTCGCTTCCGGACCCCGGCCGCAAGTGACGATGTGTTCCAAGGTGCGGCAAGAGGTTGTGCCGCTTGATCGTGGGCAAATGGCCCGGCTCATCGATCCGCGGCGGCAACACACGGTAGTGGCGCACATCACGAGTGAAAAGGTGAGCGGTGAACAGCCCCTGCAAGTCGGCGACTTGCACCTTGAGGCCGTCGAACCGCAGCCGGCCCGCCGCGGGGCAATTGATCTGGTACGAGATTTCCACGGCGGCGGCACGGTGCAACTCGCCCTCGCTCCACGTGTCGCCCTTCTGCCAGCGGGCCAGCGCCGGCACGCGATCGAAGACAGCAAGATACGGCAACGCCAACCGGCTGCGACTGCACAGACGCGCGACGACGGTAGCCGTCGATTGCGCCCACAGCACCTCGATCGGCATCCCCTGCCGCAGCAGCGATCGTTCGACGCAGATCGCGCTAGCCGTCCAGCGCAGCCGCACATGAAATTGCAGCCACGCGCCCAGGAACCAAGCCAAAATCGCCAACAAGGCGAGCGTCAGCGTCCCCAGGCCCAGGCTGATCGCGACGACCAGCAGCGCCAGGTTGACGAGCAACAACCACCAGCCGCGCGAGGTGAGCATTGAGTTAGGAGTCAGGGGTCAGAGGTCAGGAGCAACGTATTGGTGATTCCTGACTCCTGATTCCTGATTCCTGTTATTTCCCTTCCAACACCGCCACCGATTGCACTACATCCTTGACCACGTCCCTAATCGTGCGGCCTTCGACTTCCGCTTCGGGCCGCAGAATCAAGCGATGGCCCAAAACGCTCAGAGCCACCGCCTGCACGTCTTCGTGAGTGAAGTAGGTGCGACCATCGAGCAGTGCGCGGGCGCGGGCGCATTTCAAAAGGCACAGCGACGCCCGCGGACTGGCCCCCAGCGCCAAATCCGGATGCGCCCGGCTCGCTTCGGCCAAATCGACGATGTAGCGCAGCAGCTCGTCCTTGCCGTAGACGTTGGCAAGCTGCGCCTGGGCTTCCAGAATCAATTCGGGCGTGAATAGGCTCTCGACGGGCGGCACCGCTCGGCTGTGCAGCTTGAGCATGTCCACCTCGTGGTCCGCGCCCGGATAGCCCATCTCGATGCGCACCAGAAAACGATCGAGCTGCGCCTCCGGCAAGCGATACACGCCCTCCTGCTCGACCGGATTCTGCGTCGCCATCACCATGAACGGCTGCGGCAGCGGCAACGTCGTGCCCTCGATGGTCGTTTGATTTTCCTGCATCGCTTCGAGCAGAGCCGACTGCGTCTTCGCTGGGGCGCGGTTGACTTCATCGGCGAGCAACAACTGGCAGAAGACTGGTCCCTTGCGGAGCACGAAATCGTTGTTCTTGCGATCGAAGATGTAGGTGCCGGTCACATCGGAAGGCAACAGGTCCGGCGTGAACTGGATGCGGTGGAACTGCAAGCCCAGGAGCTGCGCGAGCGTCTTGGCGAGCGTCGTCTTGGCGACGCCGGGCACGCCTTCGAGGAGGACGTGCCCGCCGGACAGGAGCGCGATCAGAAAGCGGTGCACGACCTTGTCCATGCCGACGACAACGTGGGCGACCTCGGCGAGCGTGCGCTGGCGCAGCCCTTGGATGCGGCTGGCCCATTCTTCCAGGGCGGGAGTCGGATTGCCGACGGCGAGGGCGGACATGGCGGGTAGGTCACTCCATTTCCAGCGTTCGGGCGGCGTCGCTTGCGAAGAACCGGCGCTTGCGAAGAAATTGACAATT
>ORMF012289129.1_pt1 | contig 15425 bp, 19 predicted proteins | sample 1779871 | NCBI WGS metagenome assembly ORMF01 (sample SAMEA104232316, study PRJEB22302) | groundwater metagenome | biome: forest; feature: aquifer; material: groundwater | place: USA | collected 2011-08-07 | depth 5.4 m | reverse complement strand
GCCCGCATCACCACCAAAAGCACCCGCAGCTCGGTGTCGGTGAGCTGCGGCAGGACCGCATCGAAGAGGCGGTTGGGGATGGGAACGCAGCCGGCAAGCCGCGGCGGGCGTTCAGTCATACTCTCCTTTCTGCTCTGTTACTTGATTGAGCTCGCTTCGTGCTTCATTACCTGCGTTAACCCTGTAGTTTTGGATCACGTCGCGGATGCGCCGCGGCGCTGGGGCGTCCTTCAGCAGCGACGCTACCAGGGTTTTGGCCCGGTTCTTGGTATAGCGCTCGGGCAGCCAGGCAAGCTGCTGCAGTATGCGGCCCACGCCAAAGGTATCGATCAAGGCCCGGATGTCCTCGCGCCCAATCTTCAGGTGGCGCAATTCCTCCCAAACCCTAGCCTCCGGGGTGTCCGGCGCCTCTTCGTGGTGGTGCCCGAGTTGGCGCATGACCAAAGGCAATACAGCCTGAGCAGACTGGGCGTATTTCGCCCTAGAATGCGCGACAATCGCCCGTCGGCCGGCCACTCGGAAAATGACAGGGGGCTCGCTCTTTGCGGGCCATATGACGTGTTTGACGAGCGGATGAGCGATGGTGAAGACGTTGGCGCCGAGCTCCCGCTCGACAACGTGAATGATCGGCACTCCGCGAAACCGGCGGCGGGCAAAGCGCCAGAGCCAGGCCGCAGCTAAAGGTGTGGGAACGCCGAGCGCCTCGGCTACTTGGTTGGCGGTCACATAGACATGGCCGTTGGCGGTGAGATAGGTAAAGACCGCCAGGAGAATGCGGGACTGGGCGCCGGAGAGTTCACGAAGAAATCCGCTCGTTCGAGCAAACGGGGTGAGCTGAAGTCGAGCGGACGGGACGAATCCCTTATGGCTTTCGTCAAGGCGCAGATGCTCGATCAGGAAGGGTCGGTCATGGTCTAATAGTTCTTTAATCACGGCTTACGTTTAATAAGTGGGGGCGACTGCCGTCGCTCAGTTTTTGTGTCTGTCTGGGCACGGTATCAGCGAACCACATCGGTACGCTCTGCTCCACGTGGTGCAGGTTCGCGCACCACTCGTTGCAGACACGCTCGGTGTTCGAGATGCTAGAAAGCGAACGCGTTCACCACTCCACGTAAACGTCTAAAAGCAAAGGAGGATCATGCCCCCATTCTTTTCGCCGCCCCTTGTCCATCCCGGTCAGCGCATTTCAAACCGCGTCCGCCCCATCATGCTGCACGTTCCCTTCTACACGATTACCGGCGTGCGGCGTCTGGCTCGTGATTGCGGTGTTGCCCATTCCACTATTAGCCGGCTCATTCGCGGTCAGTCCGAACCGTCCTATACCGTAGCGGAGGCGGTCACCCGCTGCCTGGAGAAGCGCCTTGGGGTGCCCCTTTCTATGCGCGAGGTATTTACCACGGACGGCACCTATCCTACGGCCTGTGTTTGTGATTTGACACCGTTCTGCAAGGGCTGCTTCCCCCCGGAAGCTTACGATGATGATGACGTGATGCGGCCCGAGTATCGCGACCTTAAACCCAGTGATTGGTGCCGCTACCGGCCAAGCGAACCCCTCGCCGATGATGTATCCACTTCACCCCTAAATAATTAAGCCATGCCTCTCTATACCCAAACGCTCCATACCCAGCTGCTGGACAAGTTTCGCACCATGAACTACCACTCGCTCTTGCAGACCGTCGCGCTGCTCCTGACCCGGATGGGCTACCAGGACGTTCAGTTCACCTCCCGTACGCGTTTTGTCGGCCGCACTCACGACACCGGGGTCGATCTGCGCGCCTTCTGGCCGGTTCCCGGCGGTCGCCGCAAAGTGGTGATCCAGGTCAAGCAGTATCCGGCCGACCGGCTGATCTACCAGCGCACTCTAAACGAGCTGCGTGGCGTGGTGCTAGCCGAAGGTGCTACGGAAGGGCTACTCATTACGACCAGTGGCTACGCTCAGACCGTCTCCTTTGCCAAAACCACTTCCTATCCCGTTGCGCCGCTTCGTCTCATTGACGCTGCCGAGCTCGCCCTGCTGTGTACCTTCGAGCGGGTCGGCGTAAAGGTCCGCGCCTCTGCAAAGCCGCGGGCACTCAGCCGGTACAAGCTTGACCGACCGTTCTTTCGCATGATGGCGCAGCCCGGGTGTGCCACTGCGCTCCTCATCGCTGCAACCAAGCAGAGGCACGCTGCCGTGGTGAACGCATAGCCCAGTCGCCGGATTGCTTAAGAACTAAAGACCGCCGCCCCGCCAAGAAGGCTTAAGGCGGCGGTCTGTCGCTGCCGAAGTACCGAGCGGTACCTCAGCAGCGTCTCCATCATAGAGCTGGATGGAGCTTTGTTCCACGTTCGGTGCGTCTATGTTCGTCTCGCTTTTGCAAAGCCATCTTATTCATAATCACACTCCGATGTCTGGCCATTCGCATTTGTTACCGGAATCCGCTTCGGTGGGCAAGATCGACGATACCCAGGCGGTCATGGACTTGTATTTCGCGCGCTTTAATGTACGTTTGGATTCGCAATACGCGTATGCCCTGCAGACCCTCCCGGTTAGTCTTCCCCAAAAGGTGGAGCTTCTCCACGATGTACTGCTCCTTACGGATTTCGTATTGGATAGCCTGCCGGAAAGCGGTCTGCTCATCTCTTCAGTATCCCAATAAGCACACAATATATGTCTTTACCTCCACACCGCACGCTGTTTCGACGTCCCACGTATGACGGTGGCCCATCGCCAGCCGGTAGCCCCAGTGTGATCTACTGCCGCGTGTCCTCTCCCAAGCAAATGACCGAAGGCGATGGGTTAAAGGGTCAGGAGACCAACTGCCGCTCCTATGCGGAACAGAAGGGCTATTCCGTCCTCAAGGTATTCACCGATGGCATTTCCGGTGGCGCAAATGACCGCCAGGGTTTGGATGCCATGCTCCTCTTCATTAAGGAGGTAAGTCGCAAGAGCAATCGGGAGGTTATCGTCATCGTTGACGACCTCAAACGCTTTGCACGGGATGTAATCATTCACTTTGATCTGAAACTAGCCATATTTCAGCACGGCGGGCGGCTAGAGAGCCCACTCTTTCGCTTCGACGACACACCTGAAGGTCGGTTCATTGAAACGATCGTGGCCGCTCAGGCAGAGCTGGAACGCAACCAGAACCGCCGTCAAGTTCGTAGCCGCATGCAGGCCCGACTAGAGCAAGGATACTGGACATTCAAGGCACCTCCTGGCCTTCGCTATCATCATGACCGCGTACACAAAAAGGTCTTGGTCCTGGATAATCCCCGAGCAGAACACGTCGCGGCCATGCTCGACCGCTATGCGCAGGGACTGTTCGGAAGTCACATGGATATATGGCGCTTTCTTGCGGCGCGCGGATTCTATGGCCCAGCTCCCCAGCGGGCCTTGCTCAGCCGCCAACTGTGCCAGATCAGAGATATGTTGCGCCAACTGCTTTACACCGGCCATCTGGAGTTTCCAGCGTGGGGCATAAGCCTGCGCAAAGCACAGCATCCGGCCCTCATTAGTTTCGCGACCTTCCAGAAGATCCAGGAGCGTTTGCAGGGTACTGAGAAGAAGGTGCCACGTGGCAATGTGAGTGGAGAGTTTCCCTTGCGGGGGCTGGTCCTCTGTATGGCGTGCGGCAGACCGCTGACTGGCGGCATCACGCGCAAAGCCAATGGGCTCACCTATCCGTATTACCATTGCGCATATCGCGGTTGTTCAATGTACGGCACGACGATCAAGCCGAGTGTAATTGAACCTCAGTTTAAGCAAGTGCTTGCCGGGCTGGAAGCGACGGATGAAGTGATTGAGGTAGTGCGCTTGCGCGTGATGGAGCGCTGCAAGAAGCATGAAGTGAAGGCCGCAACGCGGTTGACCGAGGCCCAAGCTGAACTGACGACTGTCTCTGGTGATTTACGAGATGTCGCGGCGCGACTGGGACGCACAAAGAGCGACACCGCTGCCCAAACCCTGGAAGCGCGGATCGAAGAGCTCGCACGCCGCGAAGCTGTTCTTCAAGACGAGCTCTCCACCCCTCGGCATGAACTCACTGCGGCTGATGCTGGAACTCTGTTCAAACGGGTACGGCCGCTACTGCAAAACCCGCTCCAGGTGTGGGAGACGTCTCCTTTGGTATACAAAAAAGTGGTGACACGTATCGCGTTCACCACCCCTTTGCGCTATGACCGAAAAACAGGATTTGGAACTCCTGATATAGCAGTCCCATACCGCATAACAAGGTCGATTACGAGCTCGAATTCCAAAATGGTGGACCCTGAGCAGTGTGCATGGGAGCACCTGATCCAGGAATTGCGCCAGTGGGCAACTGCGGTGGATGGTGCTTGACATAGTCAGTGTAAGGTTTCAACCGCCAGAACACCAATTCTCGTGCGTCAAAGAGTATGCCGGGCTAGATCGCTTTTCGCGGTGCGCGAAGCACCGCTCGTTGACACCGCGCCAAACAGCAGTTAGAGTGAAAGAACCTCCCCGGCACACTGTGTCGGGTTTTTTTGTTTGCATCGCATGCAAGCACCGCTCGTGGCAGCCCGGATAATAATATCCTATGCTTGGCGCGGAGCAGAAATGCTATCTCACTATCTCGCGGCAAGGCCATAAAGTACGTGGCCGGCCGCCACCGGAGGATGAGCCATGGAGTGGAACGCAATCTCGCCGGAGGAGGTAAAGAGCCTCCAGTTTGCAACCACCAACGGAAAGGATAATCCGTACGCGGAGATCCTGGCCGCAGTGGAGAAGGGGCCAGTTCGCGTAAAAGTCCCCCCGGATAAAAAGCTTCAGAACCTCAAATGGGGCCTGTCCAGGGCGATTAAGCGCGCCGGGGTCAAGATTGCGATCGCCACGCTTGCGGATAAGTCCGGCGTGGTGCTCACGAAGCAGGCGGCCGAGCCGCCAAAGAAGTAGTGCCTTGTGGATCACCGGGCGGTGGCTGATGCTACCGCCTCTTTTTTGTCGTTAATCCGCTTTCGCGCTAACGCAACATAATCGTCATTGAGCTCGATACCGATAAACTTTCGGCCCTCTTGACGTGCTACAAGGCCCGTGGTGCCCGCCCCGGCGAACGGATCAAGTACGGTACCTCCTATCGGGCAACCGGCACGCATGCAGGGCCGTACCAGCTCAGGCGGAAACGTGGCAAAGTGTGGCCCTCCATATGGGCGCGTGGGAATGGTCCAAACACTGCGCTTATTGCGTCGATACGACGACGGAGTAGCGTCTCCGCCCGACTGCGCCGGTACCCATCCTGACGGCATGGTGCGGCCCTTGAGGTTGACGATCATCCGACGAGCCGACTTCGGCGACGGTGTTCCGGCCATTGCGACGGCGTAGTCCTTTGGACCGCCACTTTGACGATCAAAGGAGGGCTGCGTGAGGCGTATGATACTGGACGAAGCTAAGGGTTCGGCAATTGCCTTATGGTCGTAGAAGTAATGGCGCTGTTTGGCAAGAAGAAAGATACTCTCGTGAGCGCGGGTCGGTCGGTCCTTGACATTCTCGGGCATGGGGTTGGGCTTATGCCAGACGATGTCGGTGCGAAGATACCAGCCGTCTGCCCGCAGCGCAAAGGCAACTTGCCAGGGAATACCCACAAGGTCCTTGGGCTTGAGCCGGTTCGATCCATCCTCTACGATTGCCGCGCGTTGGCCCCAAGAACCTGCGTAACAATCCCCAAGAACAAGCCAGAGCGTTCCGTCTGGCTTTAGTACGCGCCTGACCTCGCGGAATATCGCCACCAAATGCTCAACATACATTGCTGTCGTCGGCTCCAAGCCAAGATTTCCACGCCAGGCACGGCAGCGGACGCAGAATGCGTAAATGCGCTTTGATCGGGTAGCACTGTATTGGTTAGCAGTTTGTCCCCGCATCCCACTGGTTTTGTTGCCGTTCGCAGCGGGAAACACTGAATCCTGCCAAATGTGCTTGCATTTTGGGGTTCCGCCCCAGATTTGGGCATCGGTTTGATAATCCCTCAATCCCCAATATGGAGGGGACGTGATGCAGCAATTGATAGAGCCGGACGGCAGGCGCTTGAGCACGTCAAGAGAGTGCCCCGCGAGCAGCGTGCTCTGCCTGTCCTCCAGTGTTTTCTTTGACGATATGCTCATAGACCGCAAGCGTAGCACGATCATCCACAGCAGTAAGCGGTTTGGTGCGCGGTCGCATTAACTGGATGCCGAGCATGGGTTGAATGCCGATTATTCAGGGATGCATGCCACGTTTCGGATCGGGTGGAGATGGTCGGCGTGCAGCAGCGCACTCCTCGTTGGCCTGTACCTGAGATCTCTGTATTCTCGCTCAAGAGCGTTGGTGTCGCCGGGTTAGCCCGCCGGTACCGGCGCTCACTTCATATCCAAGCGAGGGCGGGAGGAGTGTATATCATCAAGGCTGACCGTTACTGGGGCGTCGTGGATAGTGAGAATATCCTCGTTTGCCTTACTGTGTATCGCAAAGGCGCGATTGAAGTAGTCCGACGGCTCGCCGGCAATGCGGCTGCCGAGCAAGTAGAAGTCTATCCGGACGGGTCGTATTTGTTCATTCGGGGAAAAACGCTGAAGATTGAGCGTCGCCGTGAGCACGTAGAAACCACGTATGCGGGGCGCCGATCATGATCTATCGTAGGGCTGGTCCATATGGGCCAGCTTCTTCTTTTGTGCTATTGGATTGACCGGGGCAAAGCTTGGATCGAATTCACCACATGCGCAACTCCCACAAAACCTGCTGCTCAGGAACTCGAAACGCACGCGCGAGCTTTCGAACGTCATCCTCGTGCGGCTCGATGTAGCCGACGAGCGCATGCTTGATATACGCTACACCGAGGCCTGATGCTACGCCCGCTGCCGTATCATACAGGTCCGGCCGTTCGGCCATTCTTGTCCGGAGCCATGCCGCCAGAAGTAAACCCTCTTTTGTCGGAACCAGACAGCTCACCGCGGAACCCCCCACTGCATGTGTTTATTTCCGCCTGACCGCGCCCGCCAGCACGTTTGCGATCCGGTAACCGGCTAATACAACCCGTCTCGTGCCAATCTCCTTGGCCCTCTTCAGGTAACCGTCCGGTACTACACCGCCGTTAGTGCGGTCACTGTTCGCCGGCAGCGAGACACCCAGGTAGGCCGTCTTTACCGCAAGGTCGAAGCTCTCCGGTTTCGCCCACCCGTTGAAGTCCTTCAATGATAGCTCAGGTAGCGCACCGCGCGCCAACTCGGGAATCGACCGAAGGCGAATTGCCTCATTTTTCAATGTACGGATATTCTCGCTGCGACCCATGAGGCCGTCCCATAGGGAGTGAAGATTGATCGTGCTCGACGTTTCAGTAGCCCGTACGAAGACAAGATTGCCACCCCGATCGCCGTTCGGCCATGCTTCGCCGAACATGGCGGTCGTATGAAGCGGCTGGTGAACGTCTCCAATTAAATGAAAGATCCAGCAGAGGGCAACCGCTTTCTCCGAGTCCGGCGCCGTGCTCTTCACGATGTCGAGGTTCGCTCGATATGCGGTCAGGATATTCTCACCAGCCGGAGGATCACCCGGATCTTTAGATGGAGGCCGATAGGCGAAGTTGACGTAATGCCAGGTCGGATGATCGTATGACCGATCGCCGCGAATGTCGTCCGGCCAGCGGGCCGCGAACATAAAGAGCGCCATGTCCTGATCTTCCGGGGCTACTCCATCCTTCTCCAGCATCGGCACCCAACGCGATTGATACTCTGGGTGTGTTTTGAGCAGGCGCACGACCTCAGCGAGTGCCGCTGGATTAGATGCCGCAAGCTCCTTGTAGGCAATCGCGCCGGTCAGCATATGGCCGGACTTGTTCCACGCCGCAGCCTTTAGCGACGATCCGAGCAGCACAGCAAGTGAAAGAGCGAGCGTCAGTCTGCGCATCCCGTCATCGTCCTCCTCCACCGAGCCCGCTCCGACTGCCAAAGCGCACTCCCGCCAGGCGCTTGGCGCGTATAAACCGGTCGGTCAAATCTAACACGTCTTGTTTTACAACTGCCGCCATGTTCGAATTTCCGGTGATGCCCAGCAACCCCAAACCTTCATCCCACACTACGGCGTCCGCGATAACGAGAGTGGGCCTTCGATGGAGAGACACTGGCTCCAACAGTTTGACTTCGATCTGGTATCCATGAACGCCTTCGAGCTCGTCGTTCGCCACCGTCGTCACCCTCACGTAGAGCTTTGCGTGGGCTTCAGACGATAGTTGTACCCCTTTGGCCTGCAACCGCTCTTCCACCGCACGTCTAAGGCCGTCCTTCGATAGTCCGAGCGGCTTCATATCGGGCGCAAGGTCTTCGACCATTACCTTTACCGACGTTAGTCCCTGGAGCACGTCGGGATGACTTACCAAGGTGACGGCCGCGACAGGTGACTTTCCCTCCTGGACTCTCAACGGCGAAAGCGTATGAATTGCAGGGATGCAAACGACAATTGACGACAAAGCAGCGAGCCAGCTCACGGGTGCCTCCTCGTACGGGCAGATTGGCTAGCCTAGGTTGGGCGGGCCCGAAACGTGTCGGGTGATACCTCAGTTTGCCTCATCAGGTTCGCAGGATAGGCTCGAAGGAGCGACAGGGCAATCTCGGGGGGTTCCTCGGTGTCCAGCCAGGTGCCGTAATCGTCGGCGGATAGGATAACCGGCATTCGATCATGCACGCCGGATACGAGCTCGTTTGGTGTCGTGGTGATAATAGTGCACGAGCGGACCGGCGCACCGTCCACCGGTCGCCACATCTCCCAAAGCCCGGCGAACGCAAATGGCTCACCGCTGGCAAGGGTGAACGCAAACGGCGTCTTGGTGCCGTCCGGGTTCTTGCGCCATTCATAAAATCCATCAGCCAGGACGAGAGCTCGCCGACGCTTGAAGGCGCTTCGAAACGCGCCGTTTTCGGCCACGGTCTCTGAGCGGGCGTTAAACATCTTGTAGCCGACCTTAATATCCTTCGCCCACGATGGGATGAGACCCCACCGCGCCGTTGTCATAGTACTTGGGTCATCGCCCAGCACTACCGGGACACTGTTCGTCGGTCGTACATCGAGGTTAGGTTCAAGAACTGTTTCGCAGTTCTTTAGCTTGAAAAGGTCCATAAGTTGGGGTGGTGGGGTTTTGAGGTAGTAGCGGCCGCACATAAAAGCCATTCTCCTGAGTTAAAGGCTGGGTCCAAGCTGCAGATCGGACGTGCAGAGTTGGCAACATGATGCGACAGTTCCTGTTCAGTTACCCGGATTTCCTCCCGGAACCTGCCCCAATAGTTGAATACTGACTCCCTCAAGAAACGACCGCGGCTCCACGCCCAACGGTTCCGCTAACCGGCAGAGGTTAACCACGCTCACATTTCGCTCGCCCCGCTCGACTCCGCCGACATAGGACCGGTCCAAGTCAGCATCTTGGGCAAGCATTTCTTGCGAAAGCCCGGCCTCCCGGCGAAGGCGACTAACGTTTCTCCCTACCGCCACACAGATTGGGTTTTTTTCTTTGGGCACATAAAATTTTAGCGGTAAGGAGGACTATTCGTCCACGGGATATAAGTACCTTTTTTGCGGACTATACGTACCATTCCAGCGAACAGGAGAACAGAATATGTCCCGATTTCTTCCGGTCCTTTTTCTCTGTGGCTTTCTTGGTGGAGGCTGTGGAAGCGGCCAGTCAGGAAACCCGTTTGGCGTCACTAAACCGATACTGGACCCGAGTACACGCCGTTTTGTCGTCCAGTCAAATGGTGACGGCACCGTTACAACCTACCGACTGCCGGACGGCACGCCGATTTCATCGGCCGTGGCGAGCCGAACGCTTCAGTCGGACTTCGCGATCTATGGACTGTCCTACTTTCAGGTCATCGATCCGTCAACTCAAGCTGTTCCTGCAGCTGGCTTCATAAACGGGCGCTACACGGTCTTAGTGCAAGCGATCTCTCCAGCTGGCGGATACTCGTTTACGGTCACAAACAACCTGAATAACGGGCGGACGGTTGCCAGCTTTCAATTCAACGGGGTTCAGGGGATCGGAGCATACCTGCAGAAGGTGACGGCGCTCTCCGATGGAACAGCGCAGCAGGCGGCGGCGAACGCCATGTTGCTTGCGACTGTCGGTCAGTAATGCTGAACCCGCGATGCGGCTGCGCAGATATGCTCGAAGCCTATTCGGGCCATTCGGGGATCTTGCCCCGCTCGCCCCCAGACACTAGTCTCGCCAATGAGCCACGAAACCGGGCAGAAGTTCAAGAGCGGATACTATCTGTTCAATTCCATCCTCACGCATGGCGACCTCTACATGGTCCGATAAACCAAAACGGATTCGACGTAAGGTGGCGCGCGTAGTGATCGTGAACGCGATGCGCTAGTCATGGCGGGTTGATCCTGAAATCCGCATCGGATGAACGCTCACCGCGAGGCCGATGTCTCTAAGCAATGCGACAATGCGACAGTCGTTTACCAGAGGTGCATCAGGTGTGGGCATTTTCCGACCTCCGATCTGTCGGCACAGACGAACCTAGCTTCAATCCGTGAGGCTCCATCCGACGGGCACCTGCAATCATCCGATCACCCCTCATCTGGAAGTCGCCCCTTAGGATAGAGGGTTTTTTGCATTCCCTTTCAAAGCCTTCATCGCTGGGGAAAAGCTCTTGACGAACACAACCCGAAAGTGTCTCGATCGTATCTGGATTTTGGTCTGACAATGTAGACAAGCATTGACAAGCCGTACCCTTCGCGCGATAGTAAGACTGTACTATTCGTAAGCAGCTCTGCCATGCGCACCGATAACGTAATCGCCCCGCTCTCCCATCTGGAAGCGTATGCACTCAGCAAACTCTCACTGGTTGCCGCCAAAGCTGCAGCCCAGCACGGGGAACCGGAGATAGAGTTTGACTTCTGCCGGATGGCGCACAAACTGGTCGAAGCGATAAGTCACGGTCCGCTCCCCAAAACTGCGGAGGGCATGCTTGCCTATGAGCGGATCGTACTGGACTACATGGCGACTCTGCCGGAGGAACAGCGCGCGCTGGCGGACCATCTACACCAAGCTGGTGTGCGTTTGCATGATATCAAAGACGAAATAAGCACTTGGAAAATCGTCAGACTGTAAACAGGGATGAACCGGCGCCCTGGTATCCGCGAGGCTCGCGTTAAAGCCAGGGGCGTCCGGTGTGCCGTCGTCGCCTCATCACTAACCTAACTTGCGCTCTATGCACCGAAGTACCAAGTACCTTCTCATCAATACGCTTCTCACCGTCGAAGAACTCTCGAAATACCTGGGCGTTAAGCCAGCGACCATCAAGCAGTGGGCGTACCGCGGAAAGATTGACTTTATTAAGAAGGGCAATCAACTCCTCTTCGATAAACGGGATTATTGTGCTAAACGTCAAGACAAAATCGTGCGAAGGGATCAAATGCGAACCTAGATGACCGTTCCTGACCGATACCGCGCCAGGCAGCTGCGGCGATTCGGTGAGCTTCAAAGTGATGGGCTCGTCCTTCTAAACCTCGTCATTCAGCGGTTATACTGAATTGGCGCACGGACCACCACCTAATCTCCAAAGATGCGGGGAAGATGTACTGAATGGCAAGAGATGGCGCTATTCCAAGATCTCAGAAGCTATCACTGCAGCATATCGATACCCTTCTTGATGAACTGGCAGCGGAGCCTGTGCAGAGATGGGACAACAAATATGCTGTGCCCAAACTGGATCTTAGCGAGGTCCGTCACTTCAGTCCAGCGGGACTTTTGGCAATCTGGGCATATAAGAAATGGCGAAACGAATCTGGTGTGGAGATGTACGTTGGTTCCCCGGGCGGCAAGAGACACTACTACCTTATCTTCATGAAGTTCTTTGATGCGATTGCAGAGCATGGGCATAAGGCTTCACGGTTTTGGAATCCGCTGGACGCCTGCCCAGATGTCCTATTTCCAATCACAACAATTGCTACCTCTAAGGATGTGGAGCGAGCCACACTTGCGGCTCGCACGCGAGTAGGTAGGTTGCTAATGAGCTCGTTAGGTTATGATCGTGATGACGTAAATGCCTTTACAACCTTTGTCGGGGAAGCGTGCAACAACGTTGTTGACTATGCAGGCCAACATGGTGCTCTAGCGGCAGCCAAGTATCGGGCCGGAGGCAAGGATCATGTGCAGATATGTGTTGCGGATACTGGCTGTGGCATCCGGCGCAGTCTCCGTACTCACCATCGGAAAGCGACACAGTCAGACGAGGCTGCTGTTCACGCGGCCCTTCAGAAAGGAATTAGTGGATCTGGAAGCAAGACGCGCGGCAACGGCTTGGCGACAATGCGAGCGGCAGTCGCTCGTTTCGATGGCGTTTTAGACATAATAAGTGGACATACTCATTGTTGCGTGCATGGCCCAACAGAAGCGTTTCGTACCCTGAAACATCCGTTTCCAGGAACATTGATCGCGACCGATTTGGTGAAGACCGAGACCGGTCAGCGGGTGTTAGCATTTTGAACGGGAGAGCACTTTCCCCGCCGTGAGAGGCAATCCATTGACCAGCATTCATCCGGTGCGCTGAATCGGTACCGGCAACAGGAAACCATGTCCGTTTGTCGCGCTAACCCGTTAATCGTGTCATCGGAGCCTCCGCCTATTACACCGGAGGCGGGCCGTGCGGTCGGTGATGAGATCGTGCGGAAGCTCGAGGGTCTCCAAGAACCAGCCGTTCTTCCTATTGACCTTGGTCAGCTTGAGTACTCGACTACCGGATGGATACGTGAAGCGATCATAAATCCACTGCGACGTACGATAGGCGGCGACATTGCGGGTCGCTATATCGTCCTCATGAATATGCATGAGGAAGTTCGAAGTGCTGTCGATCAAGGGCTGCTCGCCAAGGATCGGAAGCGTGACACGGTTTGCATCCACATAAAACGCAATGGTCGATCCGAAATCCTCGGCTCGCTACCGGAGCTCGACGCGGAAACGTATATGGCGGCGAAGTCAATGGGTACCATCACAGCCCGAGCTTTAGCGGATTCGGTCGGCATCCGCATTGCTGCTGCAAGCAACCGGCTCGCCAGACTTCGAGACCTACATCTCCTTATTCCGATTGAGAGTGATCTAATTGCGACCGGTGGGCGGCACCTGGTTTACGAACCGTTAACGTAAGAGCTGCTCACGGCCAACACCTTCCTACGTCTACATTCCAGTAGGCCAACACCATCCTCATCGGAGAGCCTCGCGGCAGCTAGAGCGGCGGGCCTTCCGGAAACCGAACTCGATCCCTCGTTGAGAACAACCCGCGTATAGGCTCTGATCTTGGCTGGAAATGTACTTCATCGTTTTTTGTGAACTCAATGAAACAATTCTGGATTCGGTGCGTCTATTGATATGACTGTCTTCCTCGAACCAATGGTTGGCCCCGAGCGCGATGGAAGCGCGCTCGGGGGGTAACAGTCACAAACAGATTAGGGCTGCTTGGTGACTGAGCCTTTCGGCCATGTCCATTTCGCCCAGAAATGTAGACATGCGTCAAGCACTGGTTCACTCCCCTCTTCCCAGCCAATGTAGGTGTCAGCACGTCTTCGGCACATCAGGTTGATGTGAGATGGCGAGCACACTGCGTGGCCAATACGGGGAGGTGAAATACCTCTTCTGCCTGGCCCCTTTTTCATGTAGTCGTATGGAGGATCAATTCGATGTTAAAACGCATCCTTTCAACGATTGGTCGGGCTTGGGATCGTCGCCAGCGCGTCGCCGCCCACGCCAACCGATTGCAGTTACTCCTGGAAGAGACAGGCCGCGGTCTCCTGGGTGATCGCCCACTGCCGCCCGCCGATCGAGGGCACAACCGGTACGACGAGTTCGAGACCGCGATCAGGAATCTGTTTCCGGCGGAACATGCCATCCAGGTACGAATCTCGGCATTCAAGACGCTTGTCACGCGGATCGTACACTCAAACGTCGAGGCATACCAGCAAGAATACCATGCCCTTTTGTGCCGCCTGCATGCGTTATGCGTTCGCCTGAGCAGGTCGGTTGATGATGAAGAGCAGTCTGAAGATACGATGGGCCGCCCACGTCCAACGCCCGAGCTATCGCCAGTGAATTACCTGTGGCAGCTCAATCGTGACACGGCCATCATGCGCTACCGCATGTATTGGATCACTGTCAAATGCTTCCTCTGGACGATGGTCCTGGTGGCGATCAACGGTCTTGAGCTCTTCGCCATCACATCGCTTCTCGTGCTTGAGCGAAGCGGCGAAGGCTTTCTCTACGCTATTGGCAACTGGGCCATTGCTATCGGCTTCCTCGCTGCGCTTATTGGGTTCGCCGAGATCGGGCTACTACCTCCACCGAATCCGCCGGCGACTCGTGCGTCCATATTGAAGAGGCGGTTTGGTCAGGCTGCCCTAGTCACCGTCGCGGCGATAATCGGCCTACTCAGGTTCGTAAACTTAACCGATGGCTCTCCATTTTCTGCGATCTACATCATGGGGGCTTCTCTGTTCGGTTTACCGTCCCTTGCCTACCTGTCCGCCATCGTCGTTCGGGTTACTGTCCGCGCCTTTCGGCATAACGGTATCGAGTACCAACGACTGTATCAGACGTTGATCGTCAGTCGAGCTGAAGCCAATGCGGTGCGGGCTCGGGTACGCGAGGAGAACCAGCAAGAAGATGAGCGGCGCAAGGCGGAGGCTGAACGGCGCAGGAAAGAAGCCGAGCGGATTGAGAAGTCCCGACGAGCCGAAAGCCAGCTCGCCAGAGATGTTCGAAATACCCACGGTGCTATTCGCGACCTCCGCAACCGTATGTTGCAGACGATGCAGAACCATCCCCTGGTCAGCCGGGAGATCAAAAATCTGTCCTGGGAGATGGCCTGCTTGGAAGACCAGCTCAAAGAGGCTCAACGCCGACAGCCATCCGTTACCATCGACGCCGTAGTCAATGAACCAGCCTCACACTCCACGGATGGTGGAAGACAGGCGCGGCGGATTACATCCGCGTTCGTGCTCTTCATCCTTTGCCTCGGCGCCGTGACCTTGCTTTCCAGTACAGCAGGATGCGGAAGAGACGGGTCGGTTGCGTCTAAATCAACCCGATCGGTGACGTATGGTCTTCCGGTTGAGTCATCGGAAACCGATTTCTCATCCTTATTTGGGGATGCAGCCCCCCGCTCCGCATGCATGCTCTACAACGATACTACGGACTCGCGTAAAGGCACACGCATTGACGAAGCCGCCTGGAGTGACTTAGCCGAACGTGCCAGGGTGTTTATCCGCTCAGCCGGGCCTGGTTCGGTTGTAGAGCTGTTCGAAACTGGGGACGCCCCGGGACGACCGGTGCCACTCGCCCATATCTCCATTCCGCTCAATGCTTCGGCCCAGCATCGAAAACAGCTGGCCAAGCATGCGACAGAAATGATTCGTGGGTACGCCCACAAGGCCCGCACGTCAAGACCGGCGGGGTCGTGGATTGTCGAGG
>ORMF010293917.1_pt1 | contig 15425 bp, 16 predicted proteins | sample 1779871 | NCBI WGS metagenome assembly ORMF01 (sample SAMEA104232316, study PRJEB22302) | groundwater metagenome | biome: forest; feature: aquifer; material: groundwater | place: USA | collected 2011-08-07 | depth 5.4 m | reverse complement strand
GTGATATTCAAAAATTCGGGTTTCCACGATGGAATCCACCGGGCACGACTCCTCGCAAAAGCCGCAAAAAATGCATTTCGTGAGGTCGATGTAGTAGCGCGTGGTGCGGCGCGTGCCGTCGGCGCGCTCGGCCACTTCGATATTGATGGCCAGCGCCGGGCATACCGCTTCGCACAGCTTGCAGCCGATGCAACGCTCTTCGCCATTTTCATAACGGCGCTGCGCATGCAGGCCCCGGAAGCGGAAACTTTGCGGCGTCTTCTCTTCCGGGAACTGCACGGTAATCTTGCGCGCGAAGAAATGCCGCCCGGTCAGCGCCATGCCCTTGACCAGCTCAAGCAGCAGGAATGTCTTGAAGAAATTTGTTATTTTTTCCATTTCTCTACCACAGCCAATACCGGGTTTGCATCCACGCACCGACCACCACCACCCAGACCAGCGTGAGCGGGATGAACACTTTCCAGCCCAGGCGCATCAACTGGTCATAGCGATAGCGCGGGAAGGTGGCGCGAAACCATAAAAACAGGAACAGCACAAACGACATCTTGCCCAGCAGCCAGAACAGACCAGGCACCCAGGTGAACGGCGCCATATTGAACGGGGGCAGCCAGCCGCCGAGGAACATGATGGAAGTCAGCGCGGAAATCAGAATCATGTTGGCATACTCTGCCAGGAAGAACAGCGCAAACGCCATGCCGGAGTATTCCACGTGGAAGCCCGCGACAATTTCCGATTCGCCCTCGGCCACGTCGAACGGCGCGCGGTTGGTTTCCGCCACGCCGGAGATCAGGTACACCAGCAACATCGGGAACAACGGGATGAAGTACCAGTTCAAAACGCCCAGGCTGCCCTGCTGGCCGCGCACGATGTCGCCCAGGTTCATGCTTTGGGAAGCCATCAGCACGCACACCAGGGCGAAGCCCATGGCGATTTCATAGGACACGATCTGCGCAGCGGAGCGCAACGCACCGAGGAAGGCGTATTTGGAATTTGATGCCCAGCCCGCGATGATCACGCCGTACACGCCAAGCGAGGTCATCGCCAGGATATAGAGCAGCCCCGCATTCACATTGGCTACGGACATGCCGACGTCAAACGGTATCACCGCCCAGGCCGCCAGGGCAGGCATCAGCGCCATGATCGGAGCAATCACGAACAGGAAACGGTTTGATCCGGTCGGAATGATGATTTCCTTGAACATCAGCTTGATGCCGTCTGCGATCGGTTGCAGCAAGCCATAAGGGCCGACGCGGTTGGGGCCGATGCGCACCTGCATGTAACCGATTACCTTGCGCTCCGCCAGCGTGAGATAGGCCACGCCTATCATCAGCGGCGCCACGACGGCGACGATCTTGACCAGTGTCCACAATGGCAGCCAGAGCGGACCGAACAAGCCTTGTCCGGCCTGATGTAAAGTTTGCAGCAGCTCTATCATGCGCGCTCCACCGTCAGTGTTCCAAACATCGCTCCCAGCCCCACCGTGGCTGCATGTCCGGCTGCCACACGCGCCACGCCGCTTGGCAGGCTGTCATCCGCCGCCACTGCCAGCTGCACGCTGTTCCCGCCCTGGCTGACCTTCACCTGATCGCCCGGCGACACGCCAATTTTTTTCAGTTCCTCGCCACGCAGCAGCACACGCGGAGTGGCGGCGTCGCGGGTCTTCTGCAGCGCAACAGCACGGCGCACCACGGCATCGGCAGAGTAGATCGGCACATCGGCGACGCGCTGCAATCCGCCGGTGCTGCCAGATGCAAGCTGCATGTTCACGCCTTGCAGAGAATTGTTCAACCTGGCCGGAATATCCACACCGGCCAGCGCCTCGTCGCGCACCGCTTCGCTGCTGTCGTAATCAAAGCCGTCAAAATCGAGCAGGTTGCCCAGCACACGCAACACTTTCCACGCCGGGCGCGCCTCGCCCAAAGGCTTGACTGCACCCTTGAAGCTTTGCACGCGGCCTTCGGTGCTGACAAAAGTGCCGGAGGTTTCGGTGAACGGCGCAATCGGCAGCAGCACATTGGCGTAATCCACCGCATGGTGTTTGTAAGCGCTCATCACCACCACCAGATCGGCGGCATACATGGCGGACAGCGCCTGCTGCGCATCGGCGCAATCCAGTTCCGGCTCGGCGTTGAGCAGGACATAAGCCTTGCGCGGCGCGGCCAGCATCGCTGCGGCATTCATGCCATTTGCGCCTGGAAGCGCATTAGCGAGATGCCCGCCCACGCTGTTGGCAGCCTCGCCCAGAAAGCCGAAAGTCCCGCCGCACAGCGCGGCGATTTGCTGCGCCAGCAGTTGCAACTGCGCGGCCTGCGGATGCTGCTGGGCGAAGTTGCCGAGCAGCACGGAAACCCGCTCGCCGCTTGCCAGGCTTTTGGCGATGGCGGCAGCGGCACTGCCTGTTTGTATGTTTTGCACCGCAGTATCCACGGCAGCCCGTTTTTCGGCAGCCAGCGCTTTCAATATTTGCGCCAGCACATTCGTCATGGCATCCGGCGCGACTATGGCCTTGTTCGCCACCTTCATCAGCAGGTCGTCATCCGCGGAATGCACGATGCTGGCCTGCGCGCCCTTCTTCACCGCCTGGCGGATGCGCTGCGCCAGCAGCGGATGATCCTTGCGCAGGAAGCTGCCCACGACCAGCAAACGGTCGCGGGTATTGATTTCCGCAACCGGCATACCCAGCCAGGGCACGCCAGCCTGTTTGCCGTCGGCGCTGAAATCGGACTGGCGCAGGCGAAAATCCACGTTTTGGCTGCCCAGGCCGCGCATCAGTTTCTGCAGCAGGTAGAGCTCTTCCAGGGTGGAATGCGGCGTGGCCAGCGCGCCGACCTCCCCTGCCCCGGCGCAGTTCGCCACCTGGCTCAGCGCGTTCGCCACATATTCCAGCGCAATCGGCCATTCCACTTCATTCCATTTGCCTTCCTGCTTGATCATCGGCATGGTCAGGCGTTCGCCGGAATTCAGCCCTTCATAGCTGAACCGGTCCTTGTCGGACAGCCAGCACTCGTTGATCGCTTCATTTTCGACCGGCAGCACGCGCATCACGCGATTGTTCTTGACCTGCACCGCGAGGTTGGAGCCCAAGCCGTCGTGCGGGCTGACGGACTTGCGGCGCGACAGCTCCCAGTTGCGCGCGGTATAGCGGAACGGCTTGCTGGTCAGCGCACCGACCGGACACAGGTCTATCATGTTGCCGGACAATTCGGAATTCACCGTGCCATCCACAAACGCCTTGATCTCGGCATGCTCGCCGCGGAACGCCTGCCCCAGCTCCATCATCCCGGCGATTTCCTGGCCGAAACGCACGCAGCGCGTGCAGTTGATGCAGCGGCTCATCTCCTCGGCGCACACCAGCGGCCCGATGTCCTTGTGCACCACCATGCGCTTTTCTTCCTGGTAGCGCGAGGCGCTCGCGCCGTAGCCCACGGCCAGGTCCTGCAACTGACATTCGCCGCCCTGGTCGCACACCGGGCAATCCAGCGGATGGTTGATCAGCAAAAATTCCATCACCCCCATCTGTGCCTTCACTGCCATTTCCGAAGAGGTGAACACCCTCATGCCATCTGCCACCGGCGTGCTGCAGGCGGGCACCGGCTTGGGCATTTTCTCGACCTGCACCAGGCACATGCGGCAGTTGGCGGCGATGGACAATTTCTTGTGATAACAGAAATGCGGAATATAGATGCCGGCCAGATGCGCCGCTTCGATCACGGTGCGGCCGTTCTCGATCTCTACACGCTTGCCGTCAATTTCAATATTAGCCATATCTACACCAGACAACGTTTGTGTTCGATGTGGTACTCGAACTCACTGCGATAATGTTTGAGCATGCCCTGCACCGGCCAGGCAGCCGCATCGCCCAGCGCGCAGATGGTGCGCCCGGCAATGTTGCCGCACAGGCTGAGCAGCAAATCCAGGTCTTCCGGCCGCCCCTGGCCGCTCTCGATGCGATGCACGATGCGGTACAGCCAGCCTGTGCCCTCGCGGCACGGCGTGCACTGGCCGCACGATTCTTCATAGTAGAAATAGGACAGGCGTTCCAGCGCACGCACCATGCACACGGTTTCGTCCATCACGATCACCGCGCCGCTGCCCAGATAGGAACCGGCCTTGGCGATTGAGTCGTAATCCATGACCGTTTCAATCATGATTTCGCCCGGCAGCACCGGCATGGACGAGCCGCCTGGGATCACCGCTTTCAGCTTGTGCCCGTCGCGCACGCCGCCGGCCAGCTCCAGCAATTTCCTGAACGGTGTGCCCATCGGCAATTCGAAGTTGCCCGGCTTGTTGACATGGCCGGAAACGGAAAACAGCTTGGTGCCGCCGTTGTTCGGCCTGCCCAGCTCGAGGAATTTCTGGCCGCCCTCGCGGATGATGTAGGGAATGCTGGCAAAAGTCTCGGTGTTGTTGATGGTGGTCGGCTTGCCGTACAGCCCGAAACTGGCCGGAAACGGCGGCTTGAAGCGCGGCTGGCCCTTCTTGCCTTCGATGGATTCCAGCAGCGCGGTTTCCTCGCCGCAGACGTAAGCCCCGTAGCCCAGGTGGTTGTGCAGGTCGAAACTGAAATCGCTGCCGAGTATGCCGTTGCCCAGATAGCCCGCCGCGCGCGCCTCCTCGCAGGCCGCTTCCATGCGCTCATAGGCCTCGAAAATTTCGCCGTGCACGTAGTTGTAACCCGTCTTCACGCCCATGGCGTAGGCGCCAATGGCCATGCCTTCGATCAGCGCGTGCGGATTGAAGCGCAGGATATCCCAGTCCTTGCAGGTGCCCGGCTCGCCCTCGTCGGAGTTGCAGACGATGTACTTGTCGCCCTGATAATTCCTGGGCATGAAACTCCATTTCAACCCGGTCGGAAAACCCGCACCGCCGCGCCCGCGCAACGCCGACAACTTGACCTCGGCGATAATCGTGTCGGGCGGCATTTTTTCCGCGAGTATTTTGCGCAATGCCTGATAGCCGCCCACCTTGAGGTAATTCTCCAGCGTCCAGGGCTGGTCGAATCCCGATGTCGTGTAAATAACCGGGCCGTTCATGACTTATCCAGCTCCGCCAACAATTGATCGATTTTTTCCGGGGACATGCGTCCGCACAATTTTCTGTTGCTGACGGTCAACAGCGGTGCGTCCATGCATGCACCCATGCACTCGCCCTCGCGCAGGCCAAACTTGCCATCCGGTGTCACTTCGCCGATGCCGATACCCAGCTTTGTTTCTATGTATTTGACGGTATCCAGCGCGCCGCACAGGGTGCAGGACAAATTGGTGCACACCGTCAAGGTGTGTTTGCCCATGGGCTTGAGGTTGTACATGTGGTAGAAAGTCGCCACTTCGTACACCGCCATCTGCGGCATGCCGAGATAGGCCGCGACATCCGCCATATCATCGGTGGCTATCCAGCCCTTTTCGTCCTGCACGAAACGCAGCGCGGCCATCACCGCGGACTGCTTCTGGTCCGGCGGATATTTCTTCAGCTCGCGGTTGATTTTTGCCTGAATCTGATCAGATAACATCAAAAACACCTCTGGAAATTCGCTTTTTCGGGATGAAGCGCAAGGAGCCGCGCAGCGAATGACGAGACATACCGTGTTTGGTAGGCGAGGAATGAGCAAGCACGCGACGCCGCGAGCGGAAGGGTCGCTGCGCAGCAGCGGGGAACCCACCGGCCTACCCCTTGCGGGTGGATTCGCCCGAAAAACGAATTTACGGAGGTGTTCATCAGCGGTCTATCTCTCCAAATACTATGTCCTGCGTGCCGATAATCGCCACCACGTCGGCGATCATGTGCCCGCGCGCCATTTCATCCAGCGCCGCAAGGTGCGGAAACCCCGGTGCACGGATCTTCATGCGGTAAGGCTTGTTCGCGCCATCGGAAACCAGATAGATGCCGAACTCGCCCTTGGGGTGCTCGACCGCGGCATAAGCCTCGCCGGGCGGCACGTGCATGCCCTCGGTGAACAGTTTGAAATGGTGGATCAGCTCTTCCATGTTCTGCTTCATCGCTTCACGCCTGGGCGGCGCCACCTTCAGGTTGCCGGTCATTACCGGGCCCGGATTATTGCGCAGCCAGTCTATGCATTGTTTGATGATGCGATTGGACTGGCGCATTTCTTCCATGCGCACCAGGTATCGGTCGTAGCAATCACCCGTGACGCCGACCGGAATATCGAAATCCATGCGGTCGTACACTTCATATGGCTGTTTCTTGCGCAAGTCCCACGCCACCCCCGAGCCGCGCAGCATCGGGCCGGTAAAACCCAGCGCCAGCGCGCGTTCCGGCGATACCACGCCGATGCCGACGGTGCGCTGCTTCCAGATGCGGTTGTCGGTCAGCAGGGTTTCGTATTCGTCCACATAAGTGGGAAAACGCCTGGTGAAGTCCTCCAGGAAATCGAGCAGCGACCCCTGGCGGTTCTCATTCATTTCCTTGACCCTGGCGGCATTGTGTATCTTGGAAGCCTGGTACTGCGGCATGGTATCCGGCAGGTCGCGGTACACGCCGCCCGGACGGTAATAGGCCGCGTGCATGCGCGCGCCGGACACTGCCTCGTAGCAATCCATCAGGTCTTCGCGCTCGCGGAAGGCGTACAGGAAAACGGTCATCGCGCCGATGTCCAGCCCGTGCGCCCCCAGCCACAGCAGGTGGTTCAGGATGCGGGTCACTTCGTCGAACATCACGCGGATGTATTGCGCGCGCAGCGGCACTTCGAGGCCGAGCAGTTTCTCGATCGCCATCACGTAGGCGTGCTCGTTGCTCAGCATGGAGACGTAATCGAGGCGATCCATGTAGGGAACGGATTGCAGGAAAGTCTTGTGCTCGGCCAGCTTCTCGGTGGCACGGTGCAGCAGGCCAATGTGCGGATCGGCGCGCTCGATCACCTCGCCGTCCAGTTCCAGCACCAGGCGCAACACGCCATGCGCCGCCGGGTGCTGCGGCCCAAAATTCATGGTGTAGTTTTTAATTTCAGCCATTGCTTGCGTCCCTACCTAAGCCGGCCGTAATGTTCTTCGCGCACGATGCGCGGCGTGATTTCGCGCGGCTCGACCGTCACCGGCTGGGAGATGACACGCTTCTGCTCTGGGTCGTAGCGCATCTCGACTTGGCCGGAAAGCGGGAAATCCTTGCGGAACGGGTTGCCGACAAAACCGTAATCGGTGAGCAGGCGGCGCAAATCAGGATGCCGGGTGAACACGATGCCATACAAGTCGAACGCCTCGCGCTCGTACCAGTTGGCGCACGGCCAGACATCAGCGACGGAATCCAGCACGGGCAGGCCGTCGTCCTCGGCGAATACACGCACACGCAAGCGCATGTTGTGCGTCACCGACAGCAGGTGGTACACCACGGCAAAGCGGAAAGGAAAAACCTTTGGCGCATCATCGGATTCGAGGTAGGCGCCTCTCTCGGAGACATCGCTGCCATAAGTGGAGTAGTCCATGCCGCACAAATCGGTCATCTGCTCGAAACGCAAATTCACGTCATCGCGCAACTGGGTCATCACTTCCAGCATACCGGCGGCGGGCACTGTCAGGGTCAACTCGCCCAGCCTGAGTTCCAGGCTAACCATCCTGCTGCCGAGCAGCCTGGTCAAATTTTCCTGCAATACGCTCAAATCAGCAGCCATGTTCACCTAACGCGCAATGGTATTGGTTCGTTTGATCTTGTTCTGCAGCTGGATGATGCCATACAGCAGCGCCTCGGCGGTCGGCGGACAACCCGGCACATACACATCCACCGGCACGATGCGGTCGCAGCCGCGCACCACCGAATAGGAGTAATGGTAGTAGCCCCCGCCATTGGCGCAGGAGCCCATCGAGATCACCCAGCGCGGCTCGGCCATCTGGTCGTACACCTTGCGCAACGCGGGCGCCATCTTGTTGCACAGTGTGCCGGCCACGATCATCACGTCGGACTGGCGCGGGCTGGGGCGGAACACCACGCCGAAGCGGTCCAGGTCATAACGCGAAGCGCCCGCCTGCATCATCTCCACGGCACAGCATGCCAAGCCGAAAGTCATCGGCCACAACGAACCAGTGCGGGTGTAATTGATCAGGGTGTCGAGTGTGGTCGTGGCTATGCCCTTATCCAGAACTCCTTCTATTCCCACTCCAATGCCCCCTTCATCCACTCGTAGATAAACCCGACCACGAGGACGGACAGGAAAATCATCATGGAGACGAAACCGAACGTGCCGATTTCCTTGAGCACCACCGCCCAGGGAAACAGGAATGCGATTTCCAGATCGAACAGGATAAACAGAATGGCGACGAGGTAATAACGCACGTCGAATTTCATGCGCGCGTCCTCGAAGGCTTCAAAGCCGCATTCATAAGGCGAGAGTTTCGCGTCGTTCGGGCGGTTGGGAGCAACCAGCCAACCCAGCACAAGCGGCGCAACACCTACTGCCAGTCCCACGCAGATGAACAACAGGACCGGAAAATAATTTTCCAACATCTGAGCCCCTCCCCTTTATTCAGCGCCTTGCTTACGAGGCGCGCATAAACCAATTCTGGCTTTTTTTAATAACTTGGTAGAGTCATGGAAACCCTAGCTTGTTACCTGGTGCCGATGAGCAGACTCGAACTGCTACGGCTTTCGCCACTAGCCCCTCAAGCTAGCGTGTCTACCAATTTCACCACATCGGCTTATTTATTTTATTTCGGTATCTCTTTCGACTGCGAACCGCCTGTATCCCCGCTTGTTTGAGCAGGCGAGGTCTTTTGCACCTGCCGGGATACGCCCTGCCTATCCATTACGCCCTGGGGCTGCGACTGGCTGGCATAAAGATAAGTCAGCGTCATGCTGGTAATGAAAAATACCGTAGCGGCCACCGCCGTGCTGCGGCTCAGGAAATTGGCGGAACCGCTCGAACCGAACAGGCTGCCGGCGGAACCGGAACCGAACGAAACCCCCATGTCCGCACCCTTGCCATGCTGCATCAGCACCAGACCGGCCAGCGCTACCGAAGCTATTACATGTACAACCCAGACCAAAGTTTCCACACACTACTCCAACACAAAATTAATTTTGCCCGGCACTGCAAATAGCCAGGAATTCCTCGGCAACCAGCGATGCGCCGCCGATCAGCCCGCCGTCAATGTCCGGCATGGCAAACAGTTCGGCCGCATTAGCCGCCTTGACGCTGCCGCCGTAAAGTATACCCAATCCCCGGGCAACCTGGCCGTCATGCCCGGCCACACGCTGGCGGAGAAAAGCGTGCACCGTCTGCGCCTGTTGCGGTGTGGCAGTCTTGCCGGTGCCTATCGCCCAGACCGGCTCGTATGCCAGCACCGCGTTGCGCAGGGATTGCGCGCCCAGCAGCTTGATCACCGCATCCAGTTGCTCCGCCACCACCGCTTCGGTAATGCCGCTTTCGCGCTGCGCCAGGGTTTCGCCGACACACAGGATGGGCAACAGCCCCTCCTTCTGCGCCGCGGCAAATTTTTCCGCCACCAATTGGCTGCTTTCACCGTACAGGCTGCGCCGTTCCGAATGCCCGACAATCACATAGCGGCAACCGAAATCGCACAGCATGGAAGCCGCCACCTCACCGGTGTAAGCCCCCTTGTCCATCTGGTGCACATCCTGCGCCCCCCATTTCACCGGGCTGCCGCGCAACATCTGCTGCGCCTGCGCCAGATAGGGAAACGGCACGCACACCGCACAATCCACACCCGGCATCTGCGCCATGCCGGCCACCACCGCGTTCAGCAAAACCTCGTTCCGGGCCAGACTCCCTTGCATCTTCCAGTTTCCGGCAACCAGTTTGCGGCGCATTTGACCTGACTTCCGAAACGACAAAGGCGGCAATCCTACCCGCGAAAATCCAAACGGTCAATCTTCATTTCTTGCTTCTTGTGCTTGCTCCGGACGCTGCTCCATGCGCCCGCCACATTCCATTGAAAATGAAAAAATTTCCGCTCCGGAAACAACATGCGCCCAGGGAAAAAAACATGGGCCGGCACCGCTTACCGTGGCGGAGCGAATTCCTCCAACGCCCGGAAACAGAACACAAAACGGCCATCGTCGAAATCCACCGCCAGCGCCCCGCCCCGGTTCAGGGCGTAATCCCAGAATCCCCTGACGGGACAGCCTTCGTGGCACTCGCTGGCATGCGCAGGCGACTCCAGGTCGCGTTCGCGGTCGTACCAGGACAGCAGCATGTTTTCGCCGATCAGCTCGTCAGCGGCCGCTGAAGCCTGCTTGATGGCAGAGTCAAAGTCGAGTGTTGCTCCGGCTGAAGCGATGCGGTGTATCTTCATGACTGCACCTCAGGAAAGATTCAGTGGCTGCCGATGCAGGAAACATGACGGAGGATTTGTTTACCGCAAGGCCTTTCATGCTTCGACCGGCTCTACACGAACGGGTATGTGAAAACCATTGCGGGATGCCGTATTAGCTCATTGCACTTTCCTGAACAGGGCAGATTGCGCATGTGCCTGCAGGCCTTCGCCGAAAGCCAGCTCTGCGGCAATCGTGCCCAGCGTTTGCGCGCCTTGCGCGGAAACCTGGATCAGGCTGCTGCGTTTCTGGAAGTCGTACACGCCCAACGGGGATGAGAAACGCGCGGTGCCTGAGGTGGGCAGCACATGGTTCGGCCCGGCGCAGTAATCGCCCAGCGATTCGGAGGTGTAGCGCCCCATGAAAATCGCCCCGGCGTGCCTGATTTTGGGCAGCCAGGCTTGCGGGTTTTCCACCGACAATTCCAGGTGCTCGGGCGCGATGCGGTTGCCGATGGCGCAGGCTTCCTCCAGATCGGCGACATGGATCAACGCGCCGCGATTTTCCAGCGCGGTCTGGATGATGTTGCGGCGCGGCATCTGTTCCAGCAGGCGGTCTGCGCTCTGCGCCACCGCTGCAATAAATTTTGCATCCGGCGACAGCAGGATGGCTTGCGCCAATTCGTCATGCTCGGCCTGCGAAAACAAATCCATCGCGATCCAGTCCGGGCTGGTTTGCCCGTCGCAGATCACCAGAATCTCGGACGGCCCCGCGATCATGTCAATGCCGCACACGCCGAATACGCGGCGCTTGGCCGATGCCACGTAGGCATTGCCGGGGCCGACGATCTTGTCGACTTTCGGGATGGTTGCCGTGCCGTAGGCCAATGCCGCTACGGCCTGCGCGCCGCCGACGGTAAATACCCGGTCCACGCCGGACAGATGCGCCGCCGCCAGGACGAGTTGGTTCTTCACGCCATCCGGCGTCGGCACCACCATGATGAGCTCATCCACCCCCGCCACTTTCGCAGGCAATGCGTTCATCAGCACCGAGGACGGGTAGGCCGCCTTGCCGCCCGGCACGTACAGGCCGACGCGGTCCAGCGGCGTGACCTGCTGGCCGAGCAGTGTGCCGTCAGCCTCGGTGTAGTTCCAAGAACTTTGCAATTGCTTCTGGTGGTAAGCGGTGACGCGCTGCGCGGCCTGTTCCAGTGCCGTGCGCTGTGCAACAGGCAGCTCCTCGAACGCGGCGCGCAACTCGCTCTGCGGCAGTTCCAGCGCTGCCGCACTGCTCATCTCGAGGCGGTCGAAACGCCGCGTGTATTCGAGCAGTGCCGCATCGCCGCGCCGCTTCACATCGGCAAGGATGGAAGCTACGGTCGCTTCCAGTTTTTCGTCGGCGGTCGCTTCGAATGCCAGCAACTTACTGAGCTGCGCGTCGAAGTCGGCTTGTTGGGTCGAAAGTCGTTTGATGTTCATCGCAATTCCAGGGTTCAATAAACCCCGTTCGTGGTGAGCTTGTCGAACCGTGAACGGAGAAAATATTTTCGCCCTTCGACAAGCTCAGGGCGAACGGATTATTTGTTTACCGCTTTTGCAAACGCATCCAGCATCGGCTGGATCGCCGCGCGCTTCAATTTAAGCGAGGCCTGATTCACTATCAGGCGCGAGGAAATCGCGGAGACTTCTTCCACTGCCTTGAGGTGGTTGGCCTTCAGCGTGTTGCCGCTGCTGACCAGATCAACAATCGCGTCGGACAGGCCGACCAGCGGCGCCAGCTCCATCGAACCATACAGCTTGATCAGATCAACATGCACGCCCTTGGCGGCGAAGTGCTCGCGCGCCGTCTGCACATACTTGGTCGCCACGCGCAGGCGCGCGCCCTGGCGCACGGCGGAGTCGTAATCGAAGTCGTCGCGCACCGCCACCATCATGCGGCAGCGCGCGATGTTCAAGTCCAGCGGCTGGTACAGGCCGGTGCCGCCATGCTCATTGAGCACGTCCTTGCCGGCAATCCCCAAATCGGCGGCGCCGTATTGCACATAGGTCGGCCCATGGGAAGCGGCCCCGATGATGAGCCGCACATCGGCGCGGTTGGTCGGCAGGATCAGCTTGCGCGAAGACTCCGGGTCTTCCAGCGGCTTAATGCCCGCCGCCGCCAGCAGCGGCACGGTTTCCTCGAAAATGCGGCCTTTGGATAGTGCAATGGTAATCATAATTTTCATTCACATTATGTAGCGTGAAACGTGACTCGCCGCATGCGGCTCAAGTGAAAGGTGAAACGTAAAACCGTTTCCGCGTTTCACCTTTCATTTCAGGCGGCGAATATTAGCACCAAGCTGTGAAAGTTTCGCCTCGATATGCTCGTAGCCACGATCCAGGTGATAGATGCGGTCGATCACGGTCTCGCCCTGCGCCACCAGCCCGGCGATCACCAGGCACGCAGAGGCGCGCAGGTCGGTCGCCATCACCGCAGCACCTTCCAGGTGATCCACGCCGCGCACCATGCAGGTATTGCCTTCCACCTCGATCTGCGCCCCGAGGCGGCGCAGTTCCTGCACGTGCATGAAACGGTTTTCGAAGATGGTTTCCACCACCATCGCTCTGCCTTCGGCCACTGCGTTCAGCGCCATGAATTGCGCCTGCATGTCGGTGGGGAAGGCCGGATACGGCGCGGTGCGCACGTTGACCGACCTGGGGCGTCCGCTCATTTCCAGATGGATGCGGTCGCCGCTGGTGGTGATTCTCGCGCCTGCCTCTGTCAGTTTTTCCAGCACGGTATCGAGGATGTCGGCGCGCGTTTCGGTCAGCGTGATGCTGCTGCCGGTTGCCGCCGCCGCGACCAGGAAGGTGCCGCTCTCGATGCGGTCCGGCATGATGCTGTGCACCGCGCCGTTCAGCTCTTTCACGCCGGTGATGGTGATGGTGTCGGTGCCGTCACCTGAAATCTGCGCGCCCATCTCGCGCAGGCAGCACGCAAGGTCCACCACCTCCGGTTCGCGCGCGGCATTTTCCAGCACCGTCACGCCGTCGGCCAGCGCAGCTGCCATCATCAAGTTTTCCGTGCCGGTGACGCTGACGATGTCGAAGAAGATGCGCGCCCCTTTAAGCCGTTTCGCCTGTGCGTGAATATAGCCATGCTCGATGTGTATCTCCGCGCCCATCGCCTGCAAGCCCTTGATGTGCAGGTCAACCGGGCGCGAGCCGATGGCGCAGCCGCCGGGCAGCGACACGCGCGCGTAGCCTGCGCGCGCCAGCAGCGGCCCCAGCACCAGCACCGAGGCACGCATGGTCTTCACCATGTCATAAGGTGCTTCCGGTTTGTCCACCTGCCCGCCGTACAAAGACATCTCGCTGCCACGCACGCAGGTTTTCACGCCCATCTGCTCCAGTAATTTGCGCATGGTGGCAACATCATGCAGCTCCGGCATGTTGCTCAACTGCAAGGTATCCGCAGTCAGCAGGCTGGCGCACATGATGGGCAGCGCCGCGTTCTTGGCGCCGGAGATGCGCACTTCACCGCGCAATGGAGTACCGCCTTGTATTGCGAGTTTTTGCATAATTTTAGTTATTAGACGTAAGACGTAAGTTGGTAGTTACACAAGTCTTTACAACTATCAACTTACGTCTTACGACTTGCGTCTATTTCTGCCCATTCTTGCGGCGTAAAGGTTTTAATCGACAGCGCGTGGATTTCTTCGCGCATCCGGTCACCCAGTGTCTGGTAAACCCGCTGATGGCGCTGCACGCGGCTCTTGCCCGCGAATTCCTCGCTCACCACCACCGCCTCGAAGTGCCTGCCGTCGCCCGTTACGCTGAGGTGCGCGGTGCTCATGCCCTGTTCAATATTCTGTTTGATGCTTTCTGGTGTGACCATGAATTTCCCTGTAGTCGTTAGTTGGTAGTCGTTAGTTTAAAGCGGTGTAACTAACGACTGCCTTAGAGGCGCAATTTGTAGCCCGACTTCAACAAAGCCAGCGTGAATCCCGCCAGCGCCAATAAACACCCGCTCACCACCGCCAGGCTGAACCACGGGGAAATATCGGACACGCCGAAAAATCCGTAACGGAAGCCGTCTATCATATAAAAAAACGGGTTGTAGCGCGACAGGCTTTGCCAGAAAGAGGGCAGCGAATGGATGGAGTAGAACACGCCGGACAGGAAAGTCAGCGGCATGATGATGAAGTTCTGGAACCCCGCGAGCTGATCGAATTTTTCCGACCAGATGCCGGCCACCACGCCCAGCGCACCGAGCAGCGCGCTGCCCAGCACGGCGAACAGCGCGATCCAGAGCGGGAACAGCATGGGCGGCTGGGCAAACCAGAGCGCGGCCAGATACACTCCGACTCCCACCACCAGCCCGCGCGCCATCGAGGCCAGCACATAAGCCAGAAAAAACTCCCAGTAGGCAACCGGCGCCAGCAGCACGAACACGATGCTGCCGGTGATCTTGGACTGGATCAGGCTGGACGAGCTGTTGGCAAAGGCGTTCTGCAGCACCGCCATCATCACCAGGCCGGGGATCAGGAACGCGGTGTAGCGCACGCCCGGGTACACCTCGACATGCTGCTCCAGCACGTGCGAAAAAATCAGCAGGTAAAGCAGGCTGGTCAGCACCGGTGCGAGCAGGGTCTGGAAAGCCACCTTCTGCACGCGCAGCACTTCCTTGTAAAACAAAGTATGAAAACTCAGAGACCTCAACATGTCACGCCCTGCCCACCACTTGCAAAAACACGTCTTCCAGGTCAGCCTGCTGCAAGCTCATTTCCTGCACTGCCACATTGGCCTCGCGCAACTGCGCGAGCACCTGCTCCAATGCCTGATAGGACGGCAACGCAAGCAGGCAGCCATCATCTGCCTGCTCGACCATCTGCGGCAACAAGGCGGCAGGCAAATCACCCGCCAGTTTCAGCCTGACACGAAAACCGGCTACGCTGTTGAGCAGGTTCTGTGTGCTGTCCAGCGCCACGATCCTGCCCTGCTTGAGCATGGCAATACGGCCGCAAAGCGCTTCCGCCTCTTCCAGGTAATGGGTGGTCAGCAGCACGGTATGCCCTTCGCGGTTGAGCTGCCGGATAAAGCGCCACAGGCTCTGGCGCAGTTCCACGTCCACCCCGGCAGTGGGTTCATCCAGCACGATGACCGGCGGCTTGTGCACCAGCGCCTGCGCCCCCAGCCCGCGGCGCTTCACGCCGCCGGACAGCGGGC
>ORMF011552971.1_pt1 | contig 15426 bp, 31 predicted proteins | sample 1779871 | NCBI WGS metagenome assembly ORMF01 (sample SAMEA104232316, study PRJEB22302) | groundwater metagenome | biome: forest; feature: aquifer; material: groundwater | place: USA | collected 2011-08-07 | depth 5.4 m | reverse complement strand
TGTGGTGGCGGGTTGGCGTTTGTTGTAGCTCTCGGTACGGGGGCGGCATTTACCGATATTCGTCACTTAGCAGCCCTCGCGTGGAATGTTGGCAAGGTTCAGAAACTTGTTGAGGACTCGGCCCGACTCGCCTACAAACGGGCGCCCGCTTGAATCTTCAAGCTCGCCTGGGCCTTCGCCTATGATGAAGATTCCTGCGTTCAGTGGCCCCTCGCCAGGCACGACGTTGACTCGCAACCTGGAAAGGGGGCACTTCTTACACGCCTTGATGCTGTCTGAAAGGGTCATACATAAACGCCACGGAGAGAAGCAACAGGCTAAGGGTCAGTAGAAACTCCATTTCCGCTCCGATACTTCCATGCGTTACGCGCCTTGATACCAAATATGGCGGCGTTGACGCACAAGCCAATAACGTTATTCACAATAATGGGCCACGAGTGAAGGTAGATTCCGTAGGCCAGACTTGACAGCACCATCACGATAATGGCGCAGTAGGTGGTCAAGCTGATGGCCCGCGTGTCCCGCCTGGGGTCTTTGAGAATCTTGAATAGCTGGGGCCAGTGGACAAACTGTGAAGCCGCCAGGTAAAAGTAGCCCATCAGCCTACCAAGCGTGAAGGGTGCTAGGCCAACTTCGGCAAGAAGCCAGTCCATAGGCTACACCTGTCTTACTGGGTCAACGTGCAGCAGCTTAGGCCAAGAATCTGTTGGCGGGAGGGGCTTTTTTCTAAGCGGTCTGCCAAACGCCTCGTCAAGCTCTGCTGCTATGGGGGCAAAACACTTTTCACACAGGGCGCCGTGCTCAATCGCTGTGCCGCAGTCGCAGCACTTACCCTTTGCAATCGTCGTGGTTGCGGGGCCTAATGGGATTGGCGGGTGTTTGGCTTGCTCCGCTGCTACCTGCTCGTCCAGCACCGCCACGGCGATAAGGGCATAGACCCCCAAGTCCATAAGCGTGTCACGTATTGGCTCGTTGGTGCGGTCGTTGTCGGGGTCACGACGCAAGCTGCACAGGCGCGACCACTTGTCACTCATGCGTATGAGTATACCTGAGAGTGGGTCTGAACCAAGCTCGATGGCGGCGCGGAAGTTCTTGAACGGGTCGGCATCGTCCGCATAGCCGCGGTTCTTGGCCTCATGCAGCTTTGCGGCCTCAGCCAGCACACGGTAGAATGGGGAGCGGCGGAAGTCCCTGGCCTCTTTGACGTTGGACTTCCCGCCGTTGAGGATAAGCCCGTCCGCATGGATGAGACTGACCTTGCCTTCGGCTGGGTTGAGGACTATGTATTCAGGCATATGCTAGCACTCCCTTTTGCAAGTTGGGCACGGTTTAGGGATTAGCACAAGACGGCAATAACTTGTCATACTTGTCAATGCCCGCTCCTCTCGATAAACAGTTGTTCCTCCGTTGCTAGGGAGACTAACCATAACATCCCCGAACGAAGGCTTGTAGCAGAGGCCGCAGTAACGCAGTTCTTCGCGCTCTAGTATTAGCCCCCCATTACACGGGCCGTACAAAAGCGTGTAGCTCATAACCTCCCTGGCCTGGGTCACTACCTTGTGACAACCGTTGCACTCATGCACGAGTTTGGCACTCTCCTCGCCAACGGTCTTTGGCGGCTTCTCGTTTTTTATAAGCCAAAGTGACATCGTTACTTCCTTCCTGGTACTATGAGGCTACGGGCAGCCTGTTGCATCTGGCGCCGTTCCTGAGCCGCCCTAGAAATTGCCTCAACCACCTGGACAACTGCCTGCGCGATATTCTGGCGTATAGCTGGATGCGAGAAAAAGAACAGGAACTCGTGCGCCTTGATGCCATGTGGGTCACAGAAACCCTCCTTGTAATACTTGTCCGCCTCGGCCAGTGCAAGGCCGCAGTTGGGAAACTGGCAGGTCTTGGCAACAATCGGTGGTGTCAGGTCAGGGGCCGTCGTTGGTGTCTCAACACCCTTCGCCATACAAACTCCTTTCGTTTTGGAAGCGGGGGCAGAGCACGGGTCTCGGAGCGGCCTCTGCCGCGGCAGAGTTTGCCCTGTGCCCTATGATGCCCCCGCATGGTGGAGGCGGTGCGGAGTCGAACCGCACGTCGTTACGACGCCGTAACTACTAACAACGTCGCAACCGAACCGCGCGCCCCCAAGAAGGGGCATTGGGAAGCCAGCACAGCATACTCTTACTGTTTGTGCATTGCCGTGTAAGGAACGCCGCACACTGTCCCTTTGCCCCCAGGAATAAGCTACTTACGCTTCGCCACGGTGCGCTTCACAGGCGCAGGCTCTTCAACAGGTTCCGGCTCTGTCGCGTCAATAAATCCCGCAGCCACAAGCGCCTTCGCATAGTTGGGGTCGTCCAGCTTGACTGGGCTGGCGTTACCCCAATACTTCGTCTTGTCGCGGCTGTCCTGCTCACGGCCCGCCTTGACAATGCCGACTCGTCCATTGACATCGGCGGCAATCTGGCGGGCAAGCTCCACGAAGGGGGAGTCACCATCGGGCATGTCCTCACCGGTAAGGGCGCTATAGTTGTACATGAGCCGGCCAATGCTGCCTTCGGTCATGACAGGCTTGCCCTTGCCGTCCAGAACGGGCTTGCCGTTGACAACCTTCGGCTTGGGGGGCCAGAAGCCCCAGTCATAGGTGCGACCACGGATGGTGCGGCCATTGTACTTCCCGTCAATCACGGTGAAGGCAACCTTGACGTAGGGTACACCGGTCTCCTGTGCCTGAGTCATTTCGGCCTTCGTCACCTTTACCTTGAGCAGCGTGCCGGAAGGAATTTCCTCATACACAGGGGCGCCGGTCTCTTCGATGTTGTACTGTCCAATAAGCTCGCTAAGTTTCATAGTTCTCCTAATTCTCGTTGGCGATGTCCCGCGCTTTGTCAAGTGCGGTTAGTACGTCGTCCATCTTGGGGTTCTTCCATTCTACAGGGATAATGGGCTGCTTTGTTACGGGGTCTACAACGTGGCCGTAGCTACACCTTGCAGTAAAGCGGCCCGTCGCATCCGTATACATTACGTGGTCGGCCCGCTTCTTGCTGTCGTAGCTCGGCAAACAGGTAATGTAACCAACCAGCCCAAAGTTGGCTACAAGCTGCTGGCCCGACTTTCCTGAAAGGGCGGGCACTATGATGGATTGCTTCTGGCTTGGGTCTAAACCTCCTCCCTGTAGCGGGTCATCCTTCTCAGCCTCATGGCAGGTCACGATAATGTTCGCGCCTCGGCCTTGCAGCGCCCGCAGTTTCAGTACAACCTCCGTCGTTGACAAGTAGATGTCGCCCCATCCGGCCCGTCCAACCTTCTGGAATGACCCAGCGCTTATAACCTTGCTGGCAACGATGGCGTAGTTATGAAAGAAGCTGATGCTGTCCAGGATATAGGTCTTATACGGAAGCGGCCCCACGGTGTTTAGCTCGGCATCAAGCTGGTCGGCCAGCCCTTGCGGGGTCTCCATCAGCGTACTGGAGAGGTCAACAACCTTGCATCCTTGTGGAACGTGTATTGCTGCGGCCCCGTCCGGTCTGTCGCAGTTCCACATCTTCCAGGGCAGGTACTCAGGCAGGGTCAGATTGCCTGCCGCAGTGTATGTCTTACCCCCATTTGGCGGGCCTATGAGCAGGATGGAGTGGCCGACCTTACTCCGCGGCTTCGTTGACTTCGGTTGCGGTGCTGACTTGGTAACTGTTGCTGCTGTTCTAAGCGGCATTTATGCCTCGTATCCGTCTGACGTGACTACCTGTCCGTTTACCTGGCCTGTCATACCTGGTTTAGGACAGTACATGAACCAAACATCGGCCCCATTGCTCATACTGCCGCCGCGCTTCATGTAGTGCCGCTTTCCGCAGGTACGGCACTTTCGCTTGGGCGGGTACTTGTGATAGTACAACCATCCGGCGCTCATGGTTAGACTTTCCCACAGGCGTCCGACATCGGGCCGGATGCCTCCGTGCAATTGCGGACGATGGACTTGATAATCCTATCCCACGCACCCTTCTTGGCAACACCTGTAAAGAGCAGACAGTTGTCCTCGCCGTGGTGTGCCTTGATGACTCCATCGCTAAGTATGAGCCGTAGGCCCGCCGCGCCGCGCTCTACTGGTTCTTGTGCAACCGTCTGTTGCGGAGTCATGGCTTGTCCTCCTTCGTATACCACTTTGCCTTGTCCTCGGTCACATTCCAAAGCTGCACTCGTGCCAAGCAAATCTTGGCGTAGTCGCAGTTGCGCTCACACATTGAGCGCAGGTTCCACGTTGGCCGCTGCTGCTTTGCCAGCGCATCACGCCGCTTGGCAATTTCCAGCAGGTCTATCCGTGCCTGTTCTATCTGCTCAAAGTAAACGGGGATTTCGCGGGTGTCGCTGCCTCCAGGCCAGAGAAAATAGTACCGAACGAAGGCAGGCACAGCGCCAGGACTCAGATGTGACAGCACCATCGCTTCGCGGATATGCTGAGGATTGAACAGGAGATTGCCAGAACGGTCGGGCTGACTGTATGGCGAGGTCTTGTGAGACAGAATCGTGATGCGGGCCTTTGTCACGAAGTACGCATCTGGAATGGCCCGAAACGTCGTATTGCCCAGCGGCATCGAGACCTCGTTCTCAACTTTGCACGCTGGAATGTGCGGGCTGTTCTGGTTCAGGTTCCAAAACTTGCCCAGCATGGCGAGGCCACGCTTGTAGTGGTCGGCCAGCTTCGGCGCGTTCTCGCTCAGCCAGTCCTCACCCAGCTTGGCTACGCCCTCGGTGAGCATTGCTTCCCAAGCCCCGCTGAACGTGGCTTCCAGCCTGTCCATGCTGCGGTGCGCCGGAATGAGGGCAAAGTAAGCCGCCAATGCAATGTGAACTGCACGGCCCAGCATTGGGGCGGGCTTCTCTTCCTTCGAGCGCAGCTTCTCAACGTAACGCAGGCGCCACTTACCTTCGCACTCAAGGACAGTCTGCGCTTGCGAGTGGCTAAGGGGGCCTAGACTGGATTCAGGTCTGCCCATAGTGTATTGGCCTCCTTAGCTAAGGCTTCCAGCTTCTTTACAATATCTTCTGCACGACGCTCGGCCTTGCAGATGACGTCGTTAGCCTCCTTTTTTGCGTCGTTCAAGGAATCTTCTGTATAGCACTCGTCGTGGCAGTTGTCGTGGCAGTCGTTATGCAGGTTGTCGTCGTTCAGTACCTCGTCGCGGCCCTCTTCCCGTGCAGCTTCGAGCCTCTCTTCCAACTCCAAGTCCGTTAGAAACGGCATACCTATACCCCCTTCCTTGTCATTACCGGCGCCACCAGGCGCTTCGTGTTTGCTGACTTGAGCATTGTTTCCAGCATTGCCACTGTGCGCTCAAGGCTCGTTGTGATTCGTATATGCACCCCCATTTCCTGTAGTACGTCCAGGTACCCCCAAAGGGCGGTGTCCCGTATCTTCCTCATGCGGCCCTTTGTCAAGTAGTACGGGCCTAACATGCTGACTCCGTGCCACTCTATGATAAGGGTGGCATTACCATAGGCGTCAATGACACGGCCAAGCTGATGGCCCAGCCGGTTGACCTTCTGATGCGGGGCAACAGTGACCTTTTCAGTGAAGGTGTTGAGCAGGTCGCTAAACTCTTTACGCTCAACACCAATGAGGCGGTGCTTGCCGGCTATGAGAAAGTCCCCCGCGGGCAGGTGGTAGCCTATAAACGGTAGGCTCGGATGATGCTGTAGTTCGTTTGTGTCTGCTGTAACCGTTCCGACCTCGCCTATTTGCTTGTCACCCCAAAGTACCTGATAGTTGTTACTGTGAATGGTAAGTAAACTCAACACGAGCCTCGACTAATCATCTTTGTCGGTGCTGCCTTTACGCAATGTTGAGGGACGAGTCCAGCCCTGGCCCTTGAAGATAGTGTGCGGTACGCCAAGTATCCGTTGTGCTGGGGCGCTGCAATGCGGGCAGGGAACGAGGTCGTCACGGTTGGCGATGGGCTTGATAAGCTCAAAGGTGTGCTGATGTAGGCAGGTGTATTGATACAGCGGCATAGCCCCAGTCCTTTCGTATTTCATGGCAGACACAGTGAATCTCGCAGCCGCCACAATCTCGACAGCGTGGCGTCCTGCAATCAGCACAGTAGTCACGGATGGTCATGGCTTCACCTCCCGTTCGCGCCGGATGTCGGCAAGCGTGTCCTCTGAGAGTCCGCCCATTCCATTGAGTCTTGACATATCCTCGTCAGAAAGTATCTTATTCAGCAACTCACTGACACCAGCCTTGCCCGCCTTGACTCCGGCCTCGTAGCCCTTGTTGAAGGCGCGGTCAGAAATCGTATCTGTTATTCTGGTTCCGACAACATCAATGCACGGGCCTAGCAATTGCTGGCGCTGTGCCGACGTTGGCCGCGCCTGTTCGCGCAGAGCTGCAAGCGGGTCTGGCCCACGCCTCAGTGTGAGTTTCCCCTCGGCTACCAACTTGTCGGCAAGCTCTTTGCCTCTTGGGGCTGGCCGTGGTGTGTCTGGCATAGCTACTCCTCTCCGCGCCATTTCAAGTTCGCCCCGAACGCCTCCTCCAGCGCGGTCAGCAGGTCGAGCAGCGCATCGGCGGCGGCTTGGTTTGTAGGCCTCCGCCTGTTTTTGGTTATTTTCTGAAGAGTACGCAGATATGCGTAACTTTCTGGCATACCTGCTAGTGCAAACCAAATCGCCCCGTCCAGCGCGCCCTCCATCGTGAACACCGGCCAGTCGGGAGGACGGGTGCTGTAGCCTGTATCTTTGCAGACTCCGCAACCATAGATTCGGCCTTCCGGCGTATGCCGAAGTTTTTGGTTCGTGCATGGCTCGCGGAACAGCGCCAACAGCGGGGCAAAGAGCGGGTCAGGAACACGACATAAGCCATTACAAGAGCACTTCCCGAATGTTTCATCTGTATGGTGGCCTGTTAGTTCTCCTGGAAAACGCTTCCGTAGGTTAGGGCACGCTGTCGTGCGCTTCTCCAGCGCCGCCCGAATCGCCTCGATGGTCTCCTGCTTGACGGTCATGGCTTTGCCTCCTGTTGCTGCACTATTAGGTGCGAACAGCGTAGGCCAGACCAAATAGCATCTGCCAGCACCTTCGCACAATCCTCGAAGACGCCGTTCCTCCGACCAGCAAACTTTATTTGACTATTTGGCCCAGGCACGACCTCAGTTGTAAGCACAACCTTGAACACAACTTCCTTGACTGGCACAGCTACTCCTCTCCGCGCCACTGGCACAGGATGCGCGGCTGGTCAACGTTCAGCATGTTGTCCTCCTAGGGTCTCCAGCGAAACACCCTGTCAATTTGCGGGAAGAGCCGCGCCGCCTCCTCGTGCGAGAGCTTGTCGCCGTGATGAGCTACGTCCTCGGCAGATTCTCCTGGTCTGCCCCTGTACGCCGCCCAGTCGCCTGCCCAGCCCTCTTTTGCGACTACGTGACCGCTGGTGGATTCAATGACCCAAGCCTGCCTGTTGTCTATCATCATCCTGTCCTCCTGTTCTGGCGGGCTAGGGACGGCGCTTTGCCTCATAGCCTAGCTTTCGCACCGGACTTATTGCTCTACGCCGCCCTCGCCCATATTGCCGGAGCGGGCGGCAGGGTTGTCTTGCTCGCCGTATTGGCTGAGCCTCGCCCCGCAATACCGCCTCGCTCCATGTTGCCTGCGGGCCGGAGTTCTCCAACGAGTCGTTAGCTCATATCTTCCGTCACCGGCTACGCCCGACTACGACCGATTGCGTCGGAACCCCTCGGCGGGGCGCGTGTCGCTCTAGCTGTCCATGCCGCCGCAGGCTTGGGCTGGTCGCTCGGAGTGCCTTCGCACATAGCTTCCGATGGTTTGTTGTGACACGTCCAAACCCCTTGCAGTTTCTCCCCGTGACGGTCATGACTGTCCCTGATTATGGACGCACGCCACGGGGTTGACGCCACAATAAAAGAGCGGGGCGTACAAGAAGAAGGGGGAGAAAGACTTATACGCCCCGCAGGAAGTAAGCTACTTGATGGCCTTTTCGCCCGCCTTCTTGGTCATGACGTTCTCGTCATGCGTGACATGCCCTTGCAGGACTTCTGAAACCGCGTCCCGCAGGGCGCTGTCCAACGAGGGGATAGCCGCTGCGAGGGGTTCGCGGGTCATGTTGACCTGTGCTTGAACACTGAGAGCGGCGTTCTTCACGTCCTCGGTCGTGATGAGAGACCGGTTCTGGCTTCGAGCGTAGAGAGTGCTACGCTCTGCAACCTCTCGAACCTCGGCGCCGGTGTAACCCTTGCCGCTGGCGTCCACGCAGAACTCGGCGGCGGCGGTGCAGTCGAGGCCCTTTGCAACCGGCTTGCCCCGAAGGTATCGCTCAAGCAATCTGGCCCGCGCTTCGAGGGCGGGGTAGTCCAGCATGATGAAGGCATCCAGCCTACCGGAGCGGCGCATGGCGGGGTGAATCTTTTCGGGGTGGTTTGTGGTCATGACGGACATGAGCCGGACACCCTTGCTGGCGATGCCATCCAGCGTATTGAGCACGGCGTTCATGTCAAGAGTCCGGTCGCCGGTGGTAAGGGTGTCAATGTCCTCAATGAACACAACCGCGGGGGCATAGCGCCGAGCGTTCTCCAGAATGGAGGCGAAGTCGCCGGTGTGCTCGGTGCGAATGTAGAGGAACGTCCAGATTCCCTTGCACTCTTGGGCCACACGGCGAGCGGTCAGCGTCTTGCCTGTTCCGTAGGGGCCGCAGAGCAGGTTGTGACGAGAGGGCTTGAGGCCCAGCTTGGTGTACTCGTCAAACTCGCGGATGGGCCACAGGATACTGGCCTCAATCGCCGCTTCGGTGGGCTTGTCGAAGATAAGCTCTTCGCGCTCGGTGGGGATGTCCGGCAGAAACTCGAAGCTGGAGTCAATCGCTTGCCCCTTGTAGATGCTGGCCGTTTCGAGCAGGTGCTCGACCGAATCCATCAGGGCGTTGACCTGGGCCTGATACTTCTGCGGGTGTGCAACTGAAAAGGCGGTCTCAAACGTATCCTTGACCGCCAGTTGCGCCTCGGTGCCGTTCCACGCCGAAATGCCCATTACGCCGTAAACGAAGTCCTGCCGAAGATGCGGGGCAACCTCGATTTGCATCTTCTTCGGCGGGGTCGTGCCAAAGAAACCTGGGTTCGGGCGGGCGTCAACCCAGCCGAAAACAGCCGCCATAGCACGGTTGACCTGGACAATAACGTCCCTGTGATGCCAACCAGTGTAGCTGCGGGCCGTGACGACCAGCTTCTCGTCCTCTTCGGCGCGACGACTAAGCGAGTCAATCGCCATTGGCAGGCCCATGCCCTCTGGCAGAACGATGGTCTGCAACGAATGGCGTGCGATGTTGGCCGGTTTGATGACCTTTGTAACTGGCGCCATAGTTCCCTCTTCTCCTTCTGTTTTTGTAGATGGCTTCGGTGCTGGCTCTAGGCACTCAGGCATACACCACCACGTACGTACGCCCACTTTGTTGGGTGCGTCATACTCCACCTTCACTATGCCTGCCAGAACCTCTATCACTGCGCCCAGCGCCCCAGGCACCAACTTGTTGCGGTCGTCCTTGTCAATGTTGGGTATGGGCGACCGAACACGTACTCTGTCCCCCGCAGAAAAGGGGGCCTCCGTTTTTGCCATGCTTCTCCCTTCTTGTTACAAGTTTGGGCCGTTGAACCACACACGACGACCCTGCTGACCCCATACTTGGTTAGTATGTCACCCCAACTACCCTCTCGCTAAGGGAAGCCATCCCAAAGTGCCTGGTAGCTGTCAGCCTTCCGACTGCGCCTATTTACTTTTCTGGCTTGGCCTTGACGTAAAGCTCAGGCTTGCCCTCAGCGGGGGCCTGTACCTTCTCCACGATGGCCGCTCGCTGTGCCCTGACCTTGAGTGCAGCAGGCCGCTCGTCTTCGACGCCGTTGGGGGTGTAGAAGTCGTGATTGTTGAACACGAAGTCCATCAACTGCACGATTGTAACGAACAGATTGCTCACCTTCGGAGGCCAGCGAAACAGCCCCGCTTGAAGCATCCCATCGGTGGATATACCGGACTCGACGTGAGTAATGTTCAACTCGTCGTCGTTTCCACCCGCCCGATGGGTGACTTGAAACGTCATTGTGGCCGGCGCCAAGTCGTTCCTGCGGCTACCAATGAATCGGCGTCCAAGCGCCTCGAACGTTTTCTTGGCCCACAACGCTTCGTCAATCTCTCCGCGTGGCCCAGCGGAGCCGACAGCCACTTGTCCTGTGCGTGCCAAACTATACCTCCTTGCTGAAATTACCCTATGCCGCGGACGGGGCGGCAGTTAGGCCGAATTTTGGGTTCCACTAGCTAAACACCGCCAGATAGGAATTGCTATCTAGCCTTTCCTGGCCTTGTCGTAGGCGGCGAGCACAGCGCGTAGTTCTAAGCAGTTGTGCTCCTCCGCCGAAACCCGTGCCGCCGCGATGACCGGCACGAGGTCGGCCAGGGCCTGCAAATAGCCTTCTCGCATCGCTCTGAGCTTGCGCTTGGACGATGCGTACAGGTGCGGGTCAGCGATGCGCGAGCAGTACGGCGTCCTCTCCGGCGTGGGCGCTTGCTTCGTGTCCGGCATGGCTACTCCTTCTCCGCGAGCGCGGTTGCTGCATTACGGCCCCGAATTACACGCGCCTAAGAGTATTCAATAGGCGGCTTCCGGCCAATATACTTTTCACAGTAGGTCGTAGGCGTGCTAATGGCAACGCATACACCCCAGCGAAAGGTGAGCAGCATGACCTCCACCTTGCAGAACCCGACGCTTACATACACGGGCTGTTCTCCCTTCTGCCCCTTTTTGGCCTTCCAACTACTAAACAGTCTCAGATAGAAATTGCTATCTGGACTTGACAGACCCCGCCGACTGTGCTACACTATCTGGCAGATTGTCCGGCTAGGAGAAATCAGATGGTGGTACGAAACGTGAGAGCACGGGCAACGCGAAAGGGGGTGTCTCCAGAGTTTGTCAAGGTCTTAGACGTGGCGCAACAGACCATCGAGGCCATTATCACATACCGATATACAGGTATGCGAGACTCGGCTTGGGGCCACTTTATGCAGCTTTACACCGATATGTGGCTTGTAAAGCGCGGAAACGAGGTTCCCCCCTTGTCACTAGTGCGTTCATGGTGTAGGCTGGCGTGTCAACGCGCGGTCAAAGAGGGCACTCAAGGTAATGACAGCCTTGAGGACGAGCGGCTGACAGATACAAGGTTCATGGCCCGTAATCCAGAGAACCTCGTGATAGCACAAGAGGACAACCGGCCCATTCTGGAGTGGCTGTCTCAGGATGGCCTACTTGAACAAGCGGGAGTACCCCATGCTGACGCCGAGGAGTGGCGTATAGACATGAAGCTGCTGCTTGGGGATGACATCATTGGCGACAGCAAGAAGCCATATACGCCCCCTAGCGTAGTGCCTATACGGGGGACCGGCAAAGGCAAAAAGGAGACTTATCAACGCCGTAAAGCCCGTGAACGCAAGACGCGCTCACACCTTACATGGGACGGCCTGATTCCAGCTAGGCTTGACAAACTGGCCGGACTGTGCTACAATGGCAGGAAATTGCCCCAAAGAGGGCAGAGAGAAGGGTAACATGAACGACATCACGAGACTTGCAGAGCTTGGCGACGGGCCAGAAGATGCCGCGGAGAGAGGGCGCCTTGTAAAAAGGCTGTACGACCGGTATGCGCCGCGCATGGAGAAGCTCTCCGAAGCGGCGCAGAACCGCGCCCATCCCCTGCACGCAGTTTATGCTCAGGAACGGGCTGCTCTCCTCTTGGCGATATGCAAGAGCAAGGCCGTTGTGGCCAACCCCATGCTACAACTCGTACCAGCGCAGGCCATCAACGCCTTGTGCGCGGCTTGCTTCGCCATTGGCTATCTGGAGGCCAGTGACCCCGCGCCAGACGATGCGCCTGTGGACGACGACTCGCAGGAACAACCCATGCCGCAAGCCGACGATGCGGCCCTGGGACGACTCCAGAAGTTGTGGGACACGCCCGCAAGGGAACCGAGACGCCGCAAGGCGAGGGGGGGCTAACGTGCAGAGTCACACGCCAGACTATACGCCGCGCATACACCGCACGGAACGCGAGGCGTTTAGACACGCCGTGGAGCACCTTCGGCGCGTAGCGATTTGGAAGGGCTGGAAGATTTCCAAGCTGCGGTAGCTTGGGACTTGACAAGCGGCCTTGATTGTGCTAGACTAGCTAGTAGCTTCAAGGCCGCTAGGCCAGAAAGGGGTGCAAGGTGAACACGGTTGACGCGGTATGCACGGATTGTGGCGAGGTCATTCAGGGTGGTTGGCTGTCCGGCACGCTAAGGCTTTGCAAGGCGTGTTACAAGAGGCGCGACTTACCAAAGCCAGAGACGCTTCGGAACCTTTCTGAGCTTTGCCCAACCTGTAACGAGCGGGTAGATGGGCATACGCACATCACGGAGCAAGCCAGGCCGGAAACGGTTTTCGTTGCCCTGTGCGAGTGCGAGGACGACGAAAGTCCTTGCGCACCAAGCGTCTTGGTACTGTGCGTGTCAAGGGACAGAGCAAAGGCGGCGGCTGCGCTGGACGACGGGCACAGCGACGGCCTGCACAAACACGGCATACAGGAGTTTGTCCTGTCGTGACGGAAACCGCCGTCATCATAGCAGCGTTTAGTGCGCTCACGATAGCGTGGGCGCTGTATTGGGGGTGGTAACATGCCGTGCGACCATCAAGAGCAAGACAAATACAAGGTATGCTCTCGTTGCTGCCCTTGCGACGAGTGCGTCAAGATACGCACATCCGAGGTGCGTTGTGAAACGTGTGGGCGCCCGCTCGATACGCTGGACGCGGACGTACTCGCCGCCCATGCGAAGCAAGTCAAGCCAAAGCTGTGCCAGATAGGGCCTTGACACGAGGGCCGGACTGTGCTATGCTATCTGCGAATTGAATTTCGTAGCTGGCGATAGCTGGCAGAAGGGCGGAACAAATGACAACCGTCGTCACACGGAACCCGTATAGAAAAGCACATCCCAAGACTGTCCCATATGTCACAATACGGGCCTGCCCGCACGGGAGGCTTGGCTTCTATCACTTCGTTACTGTATCACGACGTAGGTTCGAGACGGTAACAAAGTGTTCGGCCCGCCGATGCTTTCCCACGTATGAACAGGCGCTCATAGGTGCGTTGCACAAGTCGGATAAGAGCTTCGGTACGAAGCCCCTTATCATAGGCGAGGGTTGGTAACATGATACTGTCCATACACGCAACAAGGGAACAGGCGGTCATAGTCAAGGCGGGTATCAAGGGCGCGGTAGTGCTGGAATACCGCGTTACACGCTGCAAGGATGGGTGCATAGATGACATCGTAGGCAAGGACGGCAAGGCGACGATGTTCACGGTAGAAGGGAGGGGATAGCATGACACCCGCACAACAGCACGTATGGGAACAGGCTATCGAAGTCATCCGCAAACACTGGAAGCACGCCCCAAAGTGCGGAACCCTATACGGTGGGACGCTTCGCGGTATCTGTAACTGCGGGAAACGCGCCTTTGTTGTCAAGATGCGCGTGGTGCTGAACGTGGACAGAAGCGACGTGGAAGCGTGAAAACTCTAGCACGGGCTTGCGGATGTTATGACGTGCAAGAGGAACGGCGAGACGCCAACGGGCCTTACCTGCATGTCACAACTCGCCCATGTGAGAAGCACCTTGAAACTGTCAAGGGATGGGATAGACAAGCAGGGCCAGTCGGCAGCCTATCCGACAATCGCTTCTACTGCGTGGCGTGTACTCCGTCATACACGCGAGTAGTGCCAGTGTATCGGAGCAACATTGGCAGTTACGCGCAGCATTGTAGCAAGTGCAAGCGCGAGGTCGTCAAGGGCGCACAAGGCTGGCCTAACCTGTTCGACAAGCGGCCTTAGCTACAGCATCGCCGCGACCACATAAGCGCGCATATACAAGCCCACAGAGTAATAGAGCATAAATATCTGCGGGTTCCTGGGGCGGGATGCTGACAATATCCCGCCCTTTTCTTTTGTCCGCATACGCGCATGTAGCGCAAAGGGCGCGACTTGCTGCCTAAGCGTTTGGGGCGCAGTCCGTATCTGGAAAACACGTGATTCTTATATCTGTTTCGTATCTGAAAACGCTATTGACAGCTAGGGGATAGTCGTGTTACTATATCTGCGTTGAATCTACACGGGAAAGGTGGTGAGAGCATGACAACGTGGTGCAAAAAGTGTGGCCGGAAGCAGTCTAATCCCGTCGAATCCCGTTTGCAAACTTGCTTCGAGTGTGACATGGCTGCACGCAACGCGACTGTTCCAGAAACGATACACGTCGCAAAAGACGGGACAGTGACAAAGGGTGCGAAAGCGGCGAAAATCGTCGCAGCACATAGCGTTACTCCCACGATACGGGAGAGAAAAGGGGACACAATGGCAACGGCGAAGCAAGTCAAGGCAACTCAGGACGCGCCGGAATACGTCATCATAGGGGGCGTAGCGTATCCGAAAGCAACGACGGCACAAGTCAAAACCGTCAAGTTGCCGGATACGAAGCCTAGCTATCTGTTGGCCGGCCAGTACATGCACACTGCGAGGGCGCTTGTCACTATCTGCGAAGCGATAGGCGTCAAGGTGCAAGGCAAGCCCAACAAGTGGACGCCTAGCAGCAAGTGGGCCATTGACGCCAACAAGAACGGAGTAACGCTCGTTTGTACCAGGGACGGTAAGGCCTAGCCACTCCGCACTGGACAACTGAATAGGCGACCACTGGGGAGCACTCAGTAACATGGGTGCTCCCCTTTTTTGCCTTGCTCCGAAGCCAAACCCTCAGGGGTCTTCACCATCCCCTAGCATCTTCCCCTTGTGCTTGCTCCAAAACATGCCCTAAGCCCTGCGTTGCGTGGTGGACTGGTACCCTAACATGGTCTAGGCCAATCGTTGCGCTTTGGTGCTGTTTTGCGCAATTGCGGGCATGTTATATCTGTCCCTTGCGTGGTGTACACCATACACTAGATATACCTAGTACGTTTGCACTATGAGTAGTATGATTATACTAGTACAACCTTGTGCGACTTGCATAGTTATAGCTTGCAACCTTGCATCATCTATCCCCTCACACCTTCGCGCTATCTGTGTATTCCCACTTCCTTCACGCACGTAACAGTATATCCGCATACTCTTGTTACAAGAGGGACTTAGTATAGCCGCAGAGATAAACCACCATCAACCTTTTACCCCAAGGAGGGAGTACAGCAGCCCACAGAATAATAATAACTCATCCAAGCTGGAAGATAATGATAACAACCTCCCTCGGAAGCAGGATTCGTATCTAAATAATCACCCCTGAAATTTTTATAATCAGTGATTTTCCTGGGATATTGATGACTTCCCAAGCTGAGGGTATAGCTGGGCAGAAAGCAAATAAGGACTTGACAACAGTAAGAGTATAGT
>ORMF010687661.1_pt1 | contig 15426 bp, 8 predicted proteins | sample 1779871 | NCBI WGS metagenome assembly ORMF01 (sample SAMEA104232316, study PRJEB22302) | groundwater metagenome | biome: forest; feature: aquifer; material: groundwater | place: USA | collected 2011-08-07 | depth 5.4 m | reverse complement strand
CAAGGGTCTCACCACGATATTTCCAAGGAGACCTCATGAAACGCATTGCGATTTTGCTCATCGCGTTGGTTCTTTTGGCGGCCAACCTGACCAGTCAGGTCACATCCGGTGAAATCCTCGGAACCGTCCGGGACCAAAGTTCCGCGGCAGTGGCAGACGCCAAGATCGCGGTCAAGAACCTCGAAACGAACCAGACCAGGGAAACCAGCACCTCCAGCGATGGAACCTTCCGGGTTCCCTTGTTGCCGATCGGCAGCTACGAGGTTTCGGTAACCAAGAGCGGATTTGCGCGCTACGTGCAAGGTCCCATTGTCCTCCGCCTGAACCAGGCGGCGAATCTAGACATCGGATTGCAGGTATCGAGCGTATCGGAGACGATCAGCGTGACCGCCGACGCGGCTTTGGTGAACACGACCAATGCGGAAATCGGCGTGAACTTTGACAACAAGCGCGTGTCGGAGTTGCCGATGGCGCCGAACCGAAACATCCTGAACCTGGCGCTTTCCGTGGCCGGGGTGAGCCAGCTTTCGAGCGGCAACAGTTCATTTGCCGATGGCGGCGTTTCCTTCTCGGTCAACGGCGCGCGAACACGTTCCAATAACTTCATGGTGGACGGAGCCGACAGCAACCAGTCGAGCGTCGGCGGATTAATCCAGCAGATCAACAATCCCGATACGGTCGCCGAGTTTCGCCTGATCACCAACCAATTTCTGGCCGAGTATGGCCGGAGTTCTGGATCCGTGGTGAACATTATCACCAAGGGCGGCACCAACAGCTTTCACGGTTCGTTGTATTGGTTCCACAACAACAACAAGATCAATTCGAGAAGCAATCTGGATGAGCGGACTTTCCCAGAAGCTCCCAACCGGAAAGAGAATCAGTTTGCGGGTACGGTCGGAGGCCCGATCGTAAAGAACAAGACGTTTTTCTTTGGTTCGTTGTTGCGGTGGACGGACCGGCAATTTGCCAGCGGCAGTTCCATCACAGGCGCGCCCACGGCGGAAGGCAAGACGATTCTCGCCAGCATTCAGAATGGGCGCCCACAACTGGGAGCGCTGCTGACACACTTGCCGGCAGCTCAGGCTCCGACGGGGAGGTCGTTTACGGTCACGGCGGATGGCCGCACCTTGGCGGTCCCATACGGAACTTTGAGTGGAGCGGCACCGAACAAATTGGATGCCTGGCAGATGTCGGCCCGCGTCGACCACCGCTTTAACGATAAGCACGCCGCGGGCTTCCGATGGCTGTTGGATGATCGATCCTCGGTCAGCGGTCAGGCTGTACCGGATGGGCTCACCTCCATGTCGCCGCAGCGCCGCCAAGCCTACGCGGCAAACTTCAGCTCCACCATGTCGGCAACTTTATTCAATGAAGTTCGAGCCTCCTACCAGCGCTTTATCAGCGCAACGACGGCGTCGGACCCGAAAGCGGAAACCATCCCGTCGATTGAGGTTTCCGAACTGGGACTCACCGGGTTTAACGCAGCCTCTTCGCGAACCGCCATCGGGCTGGGGGTAAACCTGCCCCAATCGGCCCTCTATGGCAACTACCAATTGACAGACACGCTTGCGGTGATCCGCGGATCACATGCGATGAAATTCGGCATCGACTTCCGGCGGCAACAGCAATTCACAGTATTCAATCCAACCCTACGCGGGCGGCTGCAATACGTGACGCTGCAGGATTTGGTGAATGACGTAGCGCAGGTAGCGGCGATCAACAGCCCGCTGCCCGGCGTCCCGACCAAGCAGTACTACACCTACTACGATTACTTTTTCTTCCTTCAGGATGAATGGCGTGTGAAGCCGAACTTCACCATCACCTACGGCATCCGTTATGAGAGCCCGGGCAATGCGTTTGACACACTGGTGAAGCTCAACAACGCCGTTCTGTCCAAGAACAACAACGATCCGCGCTACGCCTTTACGCCGGTCCCCAAGCGCGATATAAACAACTGGGCGCCACGGTTTGGCTTCAACTATCGCCTCGGAGCTGGTGCGGGGGCGTTGCGACACATCACTGGCGAGGGTGGTCTGGTACTTCGCGGCGGTTATTCACGCACCTATGATCTGATTTTCAACAACATGGCGTTGAACGTATTCAGCTCTTTCCCCTTCACCCTGGTCACGAATCTGGCCGCACGCACGCCGAATTCGTTTGCGATGATCGACCCGATCCGCGCTGGAACCAGTTTCCCCACCATCACGAATCCCAGCTTGATCACACGCACAGTGGCCGACGGAGATTTCCGCTCGCCGTACGCGGAACAGTTCTCCTTCCAGATCCAGCGGCAACTGAGCAAGAACTGGGCATTGACTACCGGTTGGGTGGGCACGAAGGGAACGGGTCTGTTCCAGAGCCTCGACGGGAATCCATCCGTTCCGGGAAGCGGCGGCCGTTTGAAAGTGGACCCAACGCGGGGAATCATCCGCCATCGCGCCAACTCCGCTTCGTCCATCTATCATTCCTGGCAAACCAGCGTTGAAAAGCGATTGTCCAAAAACTTTTCGATGGCGGGACATTACACCTGGAGCGCGTTTATCGACGACGCCTCGGAGGTGTTCAACGCTTCGGTAGCCGGAGAAGTAGCTGTACCCCAGGATTCCTTCAACCGGCGCAATGACCGCGGCCGGTCTACCTATGACCGGCCCCATCGTTTCGCTGTAAACGGGGTCGTCGAGCTCCCGTTCATGCGCGAGCAGAAGGGCGTTATCGGGCACATCGTGGGAGGTTGGCAGGTGAGCGGCTTCCTGACGTTCCAATCCGGCGCGCCATTTTCCGCTCTCGATGGAGGCGATCCTGGTTTCCGCCTGAGCGGCATCGATACCCTGGTGGGCAATTCCATCCGGGCGCACCTGAATACGAACCTCGACCTGTCGCGTATGTCGGTGGAGGAGATCTGGAACGCCGGAGGCCGCAATCTGTTCAGCCGCGTAACAGCCGAGTCCCCTCTCGGCAATTCGGGCCGCAACATCCTGCGCAATGACGGCATTGCGAATATCGACCTCGGTATCAACAAGAACTTCCGGATTATGGAAGGGCATCGGATGCAGTTCCGCACGGAATTCTACGACCTGACCAATACACGCAACTTCGGAATTCCGGAAGCGCGTGTGTTGTCGGCGAACTTCGGCAACCAGTGGAATACGGACGGCGGCAACCGCCGGATCGTGATGGGGCTGCGCTACACGTTCTAGCCGTAGCGGCCCGCTCGGCACATAGACCCTCCAGTGCCAGGCAGAGCCGAAGCGCTGGAGGGTTTCTTTGTTTGGGGATCGGTACCCGGTCAAGTTGTCTTCTCCTACGGCCCTCAGTACAGTGATGGAGTGGATCCTAGAGCACCGACTCTGTTCGACACTGAGTTCCAAACGGCGCGACAGCCGAACCCGTTATTCTGTCATCCGGACTTTCTCGAGCGGCTGGACTCCTACCGTACCCAGCCCATCGGAAAGCGGGCCGCGCTGCTGCTGCAGCGGCTGCTGATCGAACCGGAGAGGATCCATTACAAGGCTACACAAGGGGAGAACAAAGGCTGGCGGCGCTCTCGGCTGGGCGGCTCTTCGGGTAGTCATTTCTACGCCTGGTGGGCGCCGCAGGGGGCCCTCCCCTTGAAGGCGCATCCTGGATTCGCGAATGCTCCGCAAGGTTCGTTGTTCATCCGGGACATCCGCCATCATGACCAACATGCGCGGCTACCCGCGCAGGGGTTTCCGGACGATTATTTGTTGATTACAGTGCCGGAAGTACGCCGGGAGGAGTATGGGCCTGCCCCATGGACACCGCAGCAAGCGAAGTTCGCCGGAGCGCGAGACGCGGTTCGGATTCTGAAGGGCCATCCGGGGTCAGGCAAAACGACGGCGCTGCTGCATGCGGCCGATTCGACGAGTGCGCGGCATATTCTCTACCTCACCTACTCCTCCGATCTGGCGGCCTTGGCGCAGGCGTTTTTTGACCGCTACTGTTCGGCGGATAGGAAGTATCATGTGCGGACTTATCCACAGTTTGCCCGTGAGCTGATGGGTGTGGATTTGCCGCGGACATCATTAGCCGGGCAACGGACTTTGTTCAAGAACGATGTGGCTCTGCGGGCCCGGACACCGGGGCCATGGGCCGATAACATAAATGCGCTTTTTGATGAATTTCACGCGCACCTGATCGGATCCGCGCTACCTGTCAAGGCCGGCCGTTTTCCGGCAAATACCGTTCCGCGAATGCATGATGGGGATTACCGTGGGCGGCGGTTGCGCTTTATCGGGGCCGCCGCCGTGGATGCGGTCATCGGCGCGGCCAACCGGATGGAGAAAGCGGGCGAGTCTCTGGCGGCGCGATTCTTCCCGGACCTGCAACTGGCTTGGTCGATGGTGGAGAAGCTTCCGGACATTCCGGCGGCGCGTCTGCCATGGGACTGCATTGCGCTCGATGAGTGTCAGGATCTAACGCCGATTGAATCGTTTTTCGTGGCGCGGCTGGCCAAGCGGCTGCGTGAGCTACGTGGGTTAGCGGTTCCGGTTTTGATTGCCGGAGATGAGGCGCAGACGGTGCGACCGACTGACTTTGAATGGGCGTGGTTGAACGACATTTTTCACGCCGAGGTTTCCACGCCATCCGAACATAAGTTGCCGTCGAACCTCAGGAGCCCACGGCAGATCGCGGAGCTGGTGAACCGCGTTTGGGATCTGTACGCTCATCTTGAGAAAAGGGACCGCCCGTCGGGACAGGGTTGGGCCTCGATCGAGGATGACGCCACGGATCAGGTTCTGTATTGCGCGGCTGCGCCGGGCGAGGATCTAAATATGTTGCTGGCGGAATTGTCCTCTCGCGAAGGTTTGGCGATTGTATGTTTTGGAGAGCCGCCGGCGGGATTTCCGCAGGCGTTGCGCGCCAATGCGCTGACTCCGGCGGAGGTGAAAGGGCTGGACTTCCATTCGGTGTGCGTGATCGACGCAGGGGAGCAGATTCACAAGATCATGTCGGCGCGGGAGATGGCGGGAGGGGTGGAGAACTTGTCGCGGCGCTTGGCCATTGACCAGCTTCGCGTGGCTCTGAGCCGGCCTTCGGAGCGGCTGATCTGGTTGGACATCAGCCCGAAGGCCTCCTATGTCGCGGCTAGCGTGGGATTTCTCAATGGGGAGCGGGCTGAGAACCAGATTCACTCCGCCGTTGCGCCCGCGGCCTTGTGGAAAGCCTTGCAAGAGGAAGACCTGGATCTGGAAGAACGGATTCAGCGCTGCCAGGAAGACGCGCGCCAGTATCTGACCGTTCGGCCGGACCTAGCCTGGTCCCGTGCACACCAGGCCGTGACGCTGTTAGGGAAGGAAGGGGAACTGAGCGCGGTGCAGGATCCGCTGGCGCGGCGGACGGCTCATTTGACCCTTTCAGAGGTGTGTTTCGCGCTGGGGATGCGCAAGGCGCGGTTGTCGCCGGAGTTGGGGAACCCGGATTTGCTGACCGAAAGCGCAGTCGCGGCTTCCAGGGCCCAGTTTCGCCAGTTGTGGTTAGTGCTTCGGCCACTCAGCAAGATTGGGTTACTGCGGGATGGCTCTGCACTGAATGCGATGGCGGAGACGATGGAGAACATCGTCGAGCATAAAGACCATTTGCCGCCGTGGTTCTTCCTCGAAGTTGGCCAGGAGTCGCTTCGTTGGATCTCCGCCTTGGAACAGGTGATTACGGCGGGCACCAACGCGACGATCGCGTTAGGACTTCTGCCGCGGTTCTACGAGGCGATGCAGTTGCCGGATGCGGCAGTACGATCGGCGAAGCTGCGCAAGGTGGCAGTTGACCATTTCGTAAAGACCAAGCAGTTCCGCGCCGCACTCGCGACGCTAACCGAGTTGCCGGACCGGAATTACAAGTTGGAAGCGCAGTGCCAGGAGGGGTTGGGAGATCTCGTGGCCGCGGCGGCCGCCTACCGCAGCCTGGGCGATTTGGAGTCCGCGCTCGACTGCTATCGCAAAGCGCCGGACATCCAGCTGGCGCTGGCCGCGATCAAGGAACTGGGGAAACCAAACGCAGCCACGGCCTCACTGGAATGGGTGGGGGCGATGCAAGCATTGGCCGCCAAGCGGCCTGAGAATTTTAATCGCGTGATCAAGCCAACGGAAAAGAAGCTGCTCGAGCAGGTCTTGGAGCAATCACTGGGCGTGCAGCGGAAGAAGGCGGTCAAAAAGGCTGCGCCGCGGCAAAAGGTGGTGAAGAAGACGGCGGTGAAGAGGACTCCAACGGCGGATGAGCTTTTCTGATGGCTTGAGCCGGCGGGCCATTTCTCAAAGGAGAGCTACATCGTAGCTGCGCACGCGCGCATCGGCGGAAAGGATCGGCATCGTTTCCACGCGTGCCTGCGCTACCAGCATCCTGTCAAATGGGTCCCTATGAAGAGGCGGGAGTTTCTCCAGTTCCGCAAAGTGAGCCAGGTGCAGGGCGAGCGTCGTGATCCGGTTGATCCCCATTTGCTTGGTGATGAAATCGGTGGCCGGAACCGGCAATGGCAATCGCCCGAGTCCAGCCTTGATCAGCATTTCCCATACGCTGACAACACTGAGATGCAGATGGTTGGCTGGGTCCAGGTAATAGTGGCGGTGCGTGGTTGTGAGCCTTGGATCTTTTGTGATCGCCCACAAGAAGATGTGGGTATCGAGCAGTATCCTCACCGTTCAAACTCGCCCAGAACCTCTTCAGAGAGCGGTTCATCAAAGTCATCGGGTACCACAAACTTGCCTTCGGCTGTCCCAAGCTGCCGGTGATATGGCGCAGATTCTAATGGGGTTAGCCGAACCAATGGGCGCCCTGACCGCATAATGATGACATCTTCTCCGGCCATCACCTGTTTCAAGAGCCTGGACAAATGGGTCTTGGCCTCGTGAACATTGACCTCAATGGACATGACTAAATAGTAGACTAAGTCATACCTTTAGTCAACTTTGAAGTTGGATGGGTCACCGGGGCTAAAGCAAAGGCCAGACTTTTCACCAGCACCTGTGGTAAAACAGTGCCATGCCTAAAAATCGATTCTCGAGGAGAACTCTGCTGGCGACGGCGGGGGCTGCGCCGCTCGCCGCGGCTACACGCACCCCGGTGGTGGTGAGCAATTATCCGCAAGCCGTGGCGCCGCCGAGCACCGACCCGATCCAGGTGGTCACCACCTACCAGTTCGATCCACAGGAACTGGAGAAGATCATATCGAGTTCACCGGTGAAGGTGGAGATCCAGATGTGTTCGAGCCAGGAGGAATTCCGGCTGAAACTGCGCGAGGCCGAGGTAGTCTATGGCGGAGTGCGCGCGGCGGACCTGGACTACGCGCCGAAGCTGAAGTGGGTGCAGAGCGGCGGAGCGGGGGTGGAGGGGATGGAAGACAAGGTCCGCAAGCATCCGTTTGTGATGACCAACTACGCGCGCACCTTTGCTCCCGGCATCACCGAGACGGGAATGGGATTGCTTCTGTGCCTGACACGCGGGATCGCCAAGTACTACATGCCACAGTTCTACAGGGACAAGACAATGAAGCCGGCCGGCACGGTGAAGAGCGATCATCACACTGAACTGGTGGGACGCACGATGGGAATCGTGGGCATGGGCGGGATTGGGACGACGCTGGCGCGGCGCGCTCATTACGGCTTCGACATGCGGATCATCGGGATCGACGCCAAGCCCTTACCGAAGCCGGAGTTTGTCGCGGAACTGCATGATCCGTCCTATTTCATGAAGATGGTTCCGCAAGTGGATGTACTGGTGGCGGCCGCTCCACACACGCCAAAGACGGAAAAAATGTTCAACGAAAAGGTGTTCCGTTCCATGAAGAAGACGGCGCACTTTCTGGCGCTCTCACGAGGCGGCCTGTTTGACGATATGGCACTGGTTCGCGCGCTCAAGGAAGGCTGGATTGCGGGAGCGGGGCTGGACGTGATGCCGCAGGAGCCGCCGCCGGCGGGTCATCCAATTTTTGAATGTCCGAATGTGGTGATGAGCGCGCACACCTCGGGCTGGAGCCCGGACCGGCAGGTGCGGCTCATCGATCTTTTCGCGGATAATATACGGCGTTATGCGACTGGATTACCGCTGATTAATGTAGTGGATAAGGAAGCAGGTTACTAATGCGAATTTCAATCTTGACAGGCGCGGCGTTGCTGGCCGGCGCGATTTGTTTTGGACAAGTGATGTATGCGCCCAAGGGCGAGCCGGCTGTCTACACCGCCCCTCATAAGCCGCACACCAAACTGCCGGAGGTAAAAGCGGCGCATTCCGGACAAAAGAGCTGGCGTCATCTGGTGGTGGATGACGATCGGTTGCGGAGCGAGTATGTGCAGGCTCAACCCGGATTCAAGACACCTCGCGTCTACCATCCGGACACGCGGGAGTGGTGGGTGGTTTGGGAAGGCGAGGTTCGATTTGAGATCGAGGCAACGCCGCCGTTTGTTGCCAAAAAAGGCTCCATGGTGCAGGTGCCTTATCAGACCCTGTATTCATGGGAGGTGGTGGGAGATAAGCCGGCCTTGCTGTTCGAAACCAATGTCGCGGGCGCGCGGACTATCTATGAAAAGAACGAGGGTTTGCCCTCGCTGGGCCCGAAGATGTCCTGGAATCCGGTTACGTTTCCCAATCGTGAAATCGCCAAGTGGCAGCGCAATAACAAAGCGCACACGACATTTGAAGAGGTGGCCAAGGGCGTGGAATCCGGCCGGTTGACCGGGACGCAGCGGATTGTCGAGGACGATCGTGGCGCGGCGAACTTTATTTATGGATACAACTCAAAGCTGCCGCCGCTGGACGAGAAGAACCGCGGCCATTATCATCCGGAAGGGGCCGAGTATTGGTTCATCATGAAGGGGCAAATACGGTACCCGATTGAAAAGGTGGGAGTGGTGATCGCGAATGAAGGCGATGTCGTGTACGTCCCGAAATTCACCTTCCATGCGCCGCGCTGGTGGGGCGATGGTCCCTCGTGCCGGCTGGCGATGAACGGGTTCCCGTACATTTCGCACTTGTTTGAACCGCCGAAGCCGAAGTAGGGCTGGATTGAGCGACAATGGACGCGAGTGCCGGTCCGAACCTTGTTCGACTACCTTGAGAGAGGCGAACTTTCAGTGCCCTGGTCCAGAGTCCTGGGCACCGAAAGAACACTAGAGGGCTTTGGCGAGTTCTTCGGCGAAAGCGCTCTGCGGGCCGGAATTTCCGGTGCGCGTTCGCTCGCGAGGAGGCCGCTGGGCAGCAGGGGGATCGGAAGCAGGAGCATTCTGGGTGCTGGCCGGCTGTGCACCGATGGCCCCACCTTGGTGTGGAACAGGGGGACGCCTCCGCGGTCGAAATTCGCCGGCGGGCGGACTACTGGGCCTGCTTGCCATCCCCTTGGCCTTGGGAGGCTGAGCGGGATTGGCGCGAAGGAGCCGATCTTCGAGTGGCGCTCTGTCAAAGCGCTTGATGATCGACTGCAATTCGTCTTGGTTAGGAGCTTCGATAAAAGCGAAGCCCTTGGACTCTTGTGTTTCCGGATTCCGGATGACCTTGATATGGTCGGCGACGAGATTCTCGGCCGTCAACCAGGACTTGATGTCGTCTGCGGTCACCCAGGCCGGTAAATTGCCGAGAAAGACAGTGAAACTCATTCGTGATTCTTCAACACTCCGTACCTAAAGGTTGTGACACTACTTCAGGTCGTTCGACTTGGTCGCTGGGACATTGGGTAGTGAGAACGCGCGGGAAGCGGTCCATGAAAGCGTTCCAATATTACCATATCCACAGCGATTGGGGCAATGGGAGATTCCTGGAAAGTGATAGGATCGATTCACTTTCCGTGCTCCGCCCTCGATCCCGACCGGGAATCACGCGCCTTGTACAATGAGAAACGGGCCCGGGATGAGCATTTGAAACTGCGCTGGGCCAGGCCGCGTCGGAGAATACGTGGAACGCAAAATCCTGCAAAAAATCGCGGCGGGGCTGGTCCTGCTGCTCGCCGAGGGCCTGTGCCAAGGGGCGCGCGGCGGCCGATATGCTTTGATCCTTGAGGCGCCGCCGCTGGCCGTTTTGGAGAACACGGGCACCAAGGACCGCGCGGCCCGAGCCGCTTCCCATGACACTTTGGCGGTCCTGCTGCGGGAACGCGGCATTCTGGTGACAGGCGCAACCTCGACTGTGCTGAACGCGGTCTATGTCGCCGGCATCAGCCCCGAAGCGGCGGCGGAGTTGCGCGGGCTGCCGGGAGTGGCGCGGGTGGTGGAGATGGAGCCTGTGAAACGCCACATGGTGAAGGCCGCCGATCTGGTGAACGCGCCACAGGCATGGTCGAGCATCGGAGGGGCGGCCAACGCCGGGGCCGGAGTGAAAATAGCGGTCTTGGATACCGGGATCGACCAGGCCCATCCGGCGTTTCAGGATGCGGCCTTGCGCCCGCCTGCCGGATTCCCGAAATGCCGTGAGGCGGATTGTTCCTACACCAACTCGAAGGTAATCGTAGCCAGGAGCTATGTGGACCTCCTGGTGCTGGGGGACCAGCCGCAGTATTCCAGGCCTGATGATTTGTCGGCGCGGGACCGCGTGGGCCACGGGACGGCAACCGCCATGGTAGCAGCGGGAGCGCGGCATGACTCGCCGCTGGGGGCTATGTCCGGCATTGCGCCGAAGGCGTTTCTGGGGAACTACAAAGTGTTCGGCTCCCCCGGGGTGAACGACTTCACCTTTGACGACGTGATCCTCCGCGCCTTGGAGGATGCCGTCAACGACGGCATGGACATTGTGGTGCTCTCCTTGGGCCGGGCTGCGCTTTGGGCACCGGATGATCGGGGCGGGGTGTGCGACTTGCCCTCCGGCAAAGCCTGCGATCCACGGGCCGATGCGGTGGAAAATGCGATTCGCCGCGGGCTGACGGTGGTTATCTCGGCGGGAAACGACGGTGATTTCGGGGTCTACGCTCCGGCCTTGAACACGATACATTCACCGGGAACCGCGCCGTCCGCCATTACTGTGGGCGCATCCACAAATTCTCAACGTTACTACTATTCGGTACGAACGATGGGAAGCGGAGTGCCGGAGGCGCTGCGCCAGGTACCGGCTTTGTTCGGTGACGGTCCGAGACCGGCGGCGGCCTTGACCGCGGTGGTGGGCGACGTGGCTTCCATGCAGGAGGATGGGCGCGCCTGTTCGCCTTTAACGAATGGATCGCTCACTGGAGCCATCGCCTTGGTGCAGCGGGGGAACTGTTCGTTCCTCACGAAGGTCCAAAACGCGCAGCGAGCCGGCGCGGTAGGGGTAATCATTCAACAGCGCGACGGGACCAATTTTCTGTTCCCGCTGACAGGCCTTGGCGGCACAAACGTCCCGGCCATGATGATCGGAAGTACAGGCGGAAAGGCGCTGCAGGAGTTTCTGAAGTCGAATCCGGGCCGCTCCGTATCGATGGATCCTTCCGTAATTACAGTGGCGCAGGATGCGGATCTGGTGGCGTTTTTCTCCTCCTACGGCCCTTCTATCGGAGGCGGCGCGATCAAGCCGGAGCTGGTAGCCGTGGGACAGGAAATCTATGCGGCGACGCAGCGCTTTGACCCGAACGGGGACATGTACGATTCTTCTGGGTTTGCAGCGGTGCAAGGGACCAGCTTCTCGGCTCCGATGGTGGCTGGGGCGGCGGCGCTGTTCAAACAAAGGTTCCCGAATGCGACACCGGCCCAGGTGAAGTCGGCCGTGGTGAACACAGCCGCGAACACGGTGAATGATATTGATGGATCGGGGAGAGTGGTACGAGCCAGTGTGCTGGCCGTAGGAGCGGGAAAGCTGGACGCGTCCGGCCCGGCCCGTACCACCGTAACGGCCGAGCCATCTGTGTTGTCGTTTGGGATCTTGACGGCCGGGGCACTGCCCTCGCAGGGGTTCCGGGTGAACAACCATGGAACCGCGGCCGCGAATGTGCAGATGCAGGTCCGGCCATTGCGAGCCGACCCGAATGCCCGTGTGGTGTTGAGCGAGAGTAGCTTCTCGCTGGCCGCCGGAACCTCGCGTCAGATCACGGCGCGGCTGGAAGGAAGCCTTTCGCAGCCAGGCGTATACGAAGGTGATGTCTTGATCTCCGGCGGGGCTGTGCCGGTACGGATTCCCTTTCTCTACCTGGTGGGGGACAACGCCACCGACAATTCGATCCCATTGAGGGGATCCGACTTCGTGGGGGAAGTGAACGGAACGATGCGGCTGGCGCTGAAACTGGTGGACCGCTTTGGCGTTCCCGTTTCCAAAGTGCCTGTGCGTTTCCGGTCCACTTTGGGCGGCGGTTCGATTGATACCGGGACCCAATCCACGGACAGCCTGGGGATCGCCGAGGCAACGGTAAGGTTAGGCCCCACGCTGGGAGAGGCTGAATTCACCGCCGAGGCCGGAGGATTGACACTGAGTTTCCCCGGACGCACCATGCTGCCGCCGGTGATCCAGACCGGCGGCGTAGTGAATGCAGCCAGCGTACAAGTGGGCCGGGGTGTTGGGCCTGGCTCGTACGCGTCCATTTTTGGGCGAAATCTGAGCGAGTCCCTGCGAGTGACGACCACCGCGTCTCTTCCACTATCGCTGGCGGGCGTGAGCGTGAGCTTTGATGCGCCGGCACAACGTCTCAGCCTGCCCGGCAAACTTCACTTTGTAAGTGAGGGTCAAATTAACGTACAGGTCCCGTGGGAGCTGCAGGGATTGAATACCGTACAGATGAAGGTGAGTATCGGCGACTCCTCCAGCGCTTTGTATGATGTGCCTTTGAACGACTATTCCCCGGCCTTGTTTGAATACACTGATCCGGGGACGGGCAGGCTTTTGGCGGCCGCGCTGGACCAGGCTTTCCGCTTGGTGAGCCCTGCCACTCCGGTGAAACGAGGCCAATTTGTTCAACTGTACGCCAATGGCCTAGGTCCGGTGAATAATGGACCCGCCACGGGGGAACCATCGCCGGCGGAACCTTTGGCTCGCACCCGTGTTGTACCAACTGTGACTATCGGTGGGCGTCCGGCGGAAGTGAATTTCAGCGGCTTGGCCCCGGGATATGTGGGATTGTATCAATTGAATGTGCAAGTTCCAGCGGATGCGGCGGCCGGGATTCAGCCGGTAGTGGTCACCATGAGCGGCATCTCATCGAAAGTTTCCAATCTGCCGATTGAATAGGATCATGCGAATGCACAAGTTTGCGAACTGTTTGCTCGTCATGCTGATGTTTGTGCTGCGGGCATGGGGCCAGGAGGTTCCCGGGCTCTTCATAGTGGAAATGGAGTCCGCGCCCAAGAGTGCAACCCGGCAAGCGACGGCGGAGAAATCCAGGGCGAGGCAAGCGCTGGAGCAACGCGGGGAAGTGATCAGCTCGATCGATGAGGTCATGAATGCATTCGTGGTGAAGACAGGCGCCTCCATGGCGGATCTGGCCTCGGTTGCCGGAGTGAGAAAAGTTTACAAAGTTTTCGAAGTGAAGCTCGAACTGGATCATGCGCTGCCGCTGGCTGGCGTGCCGGCTGGGTGGGAAAAAATCGGAGGGATTGAGAAGGCCGGACTGGGAGTCAAGATCGCGATCATCGATACCGGCATCGACTTTGAGCATCCTGGATTCCAGGACAATTCTCTCCCGACGCTGGAAGGATTTCCGAAGGGAAACCGGGAATCCGACCTGACCGCGGCCAATAAGAAAATCATCGTGGCCCGTAGCTACGAAAACCTGGTGAGCGGAGAGTCGCCGCCGAATCCGCGCGACACTGAGGGCCACGGGACTGCCGTGGCAATGGTGGCGGCGGGAGTGAGGCACAAGGCGCCGTTCGCGGAGATCTCCGGTGTGGCTCCGAAGGCGTTTCTTGGAAACTATAAGGTGTTCAGCGGAGGCTCAACTCGGACCGACGTCATCATACGCGCCATCGACGATGCGGTGCAGGATGGAATGGACGTGATCAATCTCAGCATTGGCGTGTCGCCCGCGCAACGGCGGGAAGACGATGCGCTTGTGCGGGCCGTGGAACGGGCCATAGAAGCCGGTGTACTGGTGGTGAAGTCGATGGGAAACGCGGGTCCGACTCCTCAGACGGGGAGTTCGCCTGGGGCGGCGAACGGTTTGGTTACCGTTGGCGCTCATCCCAACGACCGGTTATTGATTTCGACCGTTACCCTTCCGGAGATGGCGCCCATTCCGAGCATCCCAGCCGATGAGCCGTTGCCGGCGGAACCGTTGACCGGCCCACTTTCGGACGTGGAAGCGCTTGATTTGGATTCGGGGTTGGGCTGTCTGCCTCTGCGGGCAGGGAGCCTGGCGGGCAAGATCGCGCTTATCATGCGAGGGGTATGTCTTTTCGAGGTAAAGCTGGAGAACGCGAGGAAAGCGGGAGCTATTGCGGCCGTGGTGTACACCGATTCACGGGGGATTTCCGTCATGAGCGTTGGCGAGGCTACACTGCCAGCGGTAATGGTGACCAACCAGGACGGTCTCAAAATCAAGAGGCGGGTTGCTGATCAACCCGGCGTTACCGCCGAACTGCGGTTTGAAGGCGGCTCATATCCAATCGATCCAAACGAAGTGTCGCCGTTTTCCAGCCGCGGCCCTAGCGAGTCCAATGGAATACAGCCCGATCTGTTGGCGGTAGGGGAAGAGGTTTATACGGCGGCTCAGAACACGAATCCGAAAGGTGACTTGTTCGGAAATAACGGCTACACCATTGTGGACGGGACCAGTTTCTCTTCTCCCATGGTGGTGGGCGCGGCGGCGGTAGTGAAGGGTGCGCGCCCGAAACTGACTCAGCGCCAGTACCGGTCACTACTGATCAACGGTGCGCGGCCTATGGTGTTGGCCAATGATCTGCCAGCGCCGGTGCAGCAGGCCGGAGCTGGGATCCTGAATCTGGCGAATTCGGTGAGCCTTACGGCGACTGCATTCCCCACTTCCCTGAGTTTTGGCGCCCTTGGCTCCACGGCAAAGGTCGCCAGCCCTCTGACCATCACCAACATCGGCACTGCGGAAGACACGTTCAGCCTGAAGGCGACCCCGTATGGTGCGTCTCCTATTCCTGAACTGGAGACGACCACGATGACGCTGGCCCCCGGAGCATCGCGCACCATTGCGGTGACCTGGTCAGTGAGCGATCTTGCCGAGGGCGCCTATGATGGTGTAGTCGAAGTCCGTGGGACGGCCAATGGTAGCCAGTTACGGATTCCTTACTGGTACGCGGTACGCAGTTCCAAGCCGGGGTTCATCACCCTTTACCAAATCCCAACGAGCGCCTCGGTGAGCGGGACCGCCACGCTCTTGGCCCGCATCACCGATCCGTCGGGAGTGATTCTGAATGACGTGGACCCGCAAGTGACCGTTGAAACCGGAAATGGATCGGTTCTGTCGGTGCAGTCCATCGATGTTCAATATCCTGGAATCTTTCAGATCCGGCTGCGCATGGGTCCGTTGCCCGGAGTGCAGACGTTTGAAGTGAAGGCTGGCGATGT
>ORMF010772732.1_pt1 | contig 15427 bp, 19 predicted proteins | sample 1779871 | NCBI WGS metagenome assembly ORMF01 (sample SAMEA104232316, study PRJEB22302) | groundwater metagenome | biome: forest; feature: aquifer; material: groundwater | place: USA | collected 2011-08-07 | depth 5.4 m | reverse complement strand
TTTTCCATCATCACCCAGGCGCTCACCTTCGCCTTCATGCTGCTGTTCTTCCGCAACGACACCGGCTTCGGCGGCAACAACGGCTTCACCGACTTCAAGCGCATCCTCGGCTTCCCCATCGCCACCTCGGAAACGCGCATGGCGCTGTTCATGCTCACCGGCGCCGTGCTCATCGCGGTCCTGCTCGCCGCGCGCACTATCGTCATGTCCAAATTCGGCCGGGTGCTGACCGCGATCCGCGACGCCGAATCGCGGGTGATGTTCTCCGGCTACAACCCGGTGCATTACAAGCTCGCCATCTGGGCGGCATCGGCGGTGATCTGCGGCATCGCCGGCGCCCTCTATGTGCCGCAGGTCGGGATCATCAACCCGAGCGAGATGTCGCCGGCGAACTCCATCGAAATCGCGATCTGGGTGGCCGTCGGCGGGCGCGGCAGCCTCGTCGGCGCGATTCTGGGCGCGGGCATCGTCAATTTCGCCAAAAGCTGGTTCACCGTCGCTTTCCCCGAATACTGGCTGTTCTTTCTCGGCCTGCTGTTCATCCTGGTGACCCTGTTCCTGCCGCAGGGCGTGGTCGGAGCGGTCGACGAGATACGCAAACGCCGGCGCGAGCGCAAGCCCGGGCAGCCGCGAGAGAGCGCCGCATGAACGCCACCACCGTGATCCGCGAGGGCGATGCGTTCAGCGGCGGCGCGGCGGCGGGAGGGCGTGTCCTCACGCCCGGGGTGGACGTCTCGCACAAAACCATCCTTTATATGGAGGACATCAGCGTCAGTTTCGACGGCTTCAAGGCGCTGAACAAGCTTTCCATCGATATCGACAACGGCGAGCTGCGCTGCATCATCGGCCCCAACGGCGCCGGCAAGACCACCATGATGGACGTGATCACCGGCAAGACCCGTCCCGACTCCGGTACCGTGTTTTTCGGCCAGACCATCGATCTCAGCAAATTGACCGAGGCGGAAATCGCCCACGCCGGCATCGGCCGCAAGTTCCAGAAACCCACCGTATTCGAGCAGCACAGCGTGTTCGAGAATCTGGAACTGGCGATGAAAACCGACAAGCGCGTGCGTTTCAGCCTCAACGCGCGGCTCGATTCGGCCCAGCGCGACCGCATCGCCGAGACGCTCGCCCTGATCCACCTCGGCGACCGCGCCGACCGCCCCGCGGGCTTGCTCTCCCACGGCCAGAAGCAGTGGCTGGAGATCGGCATGCTGCTGATGCAGGAGCCGCGCGTGTTGCTGCTCGATGAGCCGGTGGCGGGCATGACCGACGAGGAAACGGAGCGCACCGGCGAGCTGTGTAGCACGCTCGCGGGCAAGCACTCGGTCCTGGTGGTCGAACACGACATGGATTTCGTCGCCGGCATCGCGCGAAAGGTGACGGTGCTGCACGAGGGCAGCGTGCTCGCCGAAGGCAGCATGGACGAGGTGCAGAACGACCCGCGCGTGATCGAAGTCTATCTGGGGCGTTAGCCATGCTCAGTATTCAAGGCCTCAATCAATATTACGGCGGCAGCCATACGCTGCGCGACGTGAACTTCGACATCGCCAAGGGCGCCTGCACCACGCTCCTCGGCCGCAACGGCGTGGGCAAGACGACCTTGCTGAAGTGCCTCATGGGACTGGTGCCGGCGAAGTCCGGCGCCCTCATGTTCGAAGGCAGGGACATCACCCGGCTCACCCCGTATGCGCGCGCACGGCTGGGCCTCGCCTATGTGCCGCAGGGGCGCGAGATCTTCCCGCGTCTGACGGTGGAAGAAAATCTGCTGATGGGTCTGGCCACCAAGAAAGGCGGAGCACGCATCCCGGATCAGATCTTCGCCATGTTCCCGGTGCTGAAGGACATGCTCGCCCGCCGCGGCGGCGACCTGTCCGGCGGCCAGCAGCAGCAGCTCGCCATCGGCCGCGCCCTGGCGATGCAACCGAAGCTGCTGATCCTGGACGAGCCCACCGAAGGCATCCAGCCCTCCATCATCAAGGATATCGAGCGCGTGATCCGCACGCTGGCGCAACAGGGCGAGATGGCGATCCTGCTGGTGGAGCAATACTACGATTTCGCCCGCTCGCTCGCCGACCACTATGTGGTGATGTCGCGCGGCGAGGTGATCAAGAACGGCGCCGGCGCGGACATGGAGCGCGACAACGTGAAAGCCTGCCTCGCGCTATAGTTGGCGCATGGTCATCGTCGAGGCAGGATGGGAAGCGCGACTGGCGCTGGAATACGCATTGCGCGGAGAACGCACGGTGCTGTCGGGACGCCGGCACAGCGGGCCGCTGGTGGTGCAAAAGGCGCTCTATCCCGAGGGCGATGCGGTGTGCCACAGCATCATCGTGCATCCCCCCGGCGGGATCGCCGGCGGCGACAAGCTCGCCCTCAGCGCGAGTGTAGGCGAAGGCGGCGCGGCGCTGCTGACCACGCCGGGCGCGGGCAAGTGGTACAAGAGCACGGGCGCGCGGGCGCGCCTGGGACAACGTTTCGAAATCGCGAGCGGCGCAGTGCTGGAATGGTTGCCGCAGCCGGCTATCGTATTCGATCGCGCGCGCGCCGAAATGAAGACGGAAATCTTTCTGGAAGAATCCGCCGTGTACATGGGCTGGGACATGAGTTGCATGGGACGCACGGCGTCTGGCGAGCGTTTCAATTCCGGCGAATTGCGCCAGCGCACCGAGGTCTGGCAGCGGGGCCGGCGGCTGTGGTGCGAATATGCCCGCCTCGCCGGAGACGATCCGATGCTCGCATCGAAGGCCGGACTGGCGGGCTGCAGCGTGAGCGCGACCCTGATCGCCGCAGGCAAGGACATCCAGAAAGACCTGTTGGAGCGATGCCGCGCCATTGCGCCGGAGACCGGGGAACATTCGGGCATCACCGTGCTGCCGCGCGTGCTGCTCGCGCGCTATCTGGGCCAAAGCAGCGAAGCGGCGATGCAATACTTCATTGCGCTGTGGTCCCTGCTGCGGCCGGCGCTGGCGGGTCGCGCGGCGGTGCCACCGCGCATCTGGGCAACATAAACGAGGGCAACGATGGAACTCACACCGAGAGAGAAAGACAAGCTGCTGATTTTCACCGCCGCGCTGCTGGCAGAACGACGCAAGGCCCGTGGCCTCAAGCTTAATTACCCCGAAGCGGCGGCCTATATCAGCGCCGCGATCATGGAAGGCGCGCGCGACGGCAGGAGCGTGGCCGAGTTGATGGGCTACGGCGCCACGCTGCTGGCGCGCGCCGACGTGATGGAAGGCGTACCGGAGATGATCCCCGAGATCCAGGTCGAAGCGACCTTCCCAGACGGCACCAAGCTCGTCACCGTGCACCATCCGATCGTTTAGACGGAGGAGGCGCAATGATTCCAGGCGAAATGAACATCAAGGCCGGCGAGATCACGCTGAACGCCGGACGCAGGACGGTCAATCTCAAAGTCGCGAACAGCGGCGACCGGCCGATCCAGGTCGGCTCGCATTACCACTTCTACGAGACCAACGATGCGCTCCGGTTCGACCGGAACGCGGCCTATGGCACCCGCCTCAACATCGCCGCCGGCACCGCCGTGCGCTTCGAGCCGGGCCAGTCGCGCACGGTGGAACTGGTCGATCTCGCCGGCGAGCGCAAGGTGTACGGCTTCCAGGGCAAGGTGATGGGCGCCCTGGACCGGCCGGCCGCAAAAAAGACCGCGGCGAAAAAGAAAGGGGTGCGCAAATGACGCTGAAAATCAGCCGGCAGGCGTATGCCGAGATGTTCGGACCGACCACGGGCGACCGCGTGCGCCTCGCCGATACCGGCCTGTGGATCGAAATCGAGAAGGACCACACGATCTACGGCGAGGAAGTGAAGTTCGGCGGCGGCAAGGTGATCCGCGACGGCATGGGCCAGAGCCAGCGCGTGGCCAGGGACTGTGCCGACACCGTGATCACCAACGCCGTGATCGTCGATTACTGGGGCATCGTCAAAGCCGACATCGCGCTCAAGAACGGCCGCATCAGCGGCATCGGCAAAGCCGGCAATCCGGACGTGCAGCCGGGCATCGACATCATCATCGGCCCGGGCACCGAGATCATCGCCGGCGAGGGCGCGATCGTCACCGCCGGCGGCATCGATACCCACATCCACTTCATTTGCCCGCAGCAGATCGAGGAGGCGCTGATGTCGGGCGTCACCACCATGCTGGGCGGGGGCACGGGCCCGGCCACCGGCACCTTCGCCACCACCTGCACACCCGGACCCTGGTACCTGCAGCGCATGCTGCAGGCGGCCGATGCCTTTCCGATGAACCTCGGCTTCCAGGGCAAGGGCAACGCCTCGACGCCCGCGGCGCTGGAGGAGCAGGTCAAGGCCGGGGCCTACGGCCTCAAGCTGCACGAGGACTGGGGCACGACACCGGCCGCGATCGATAATTGCCTCGCCGTCGCCGACAAGCACGACGTCCAGGTCACGATACACACCGACACGTTGAACGAATCCGGTTTCGTCGAGACCACCCGCGCCGCGTTCAAGGGCCGCACCATCGGCACCTTTCACACCGAAGGCGCGGGCGGCGGGCATGCGCCGGACATCATCACCCTGTGCGGCGAACCGAACGTGCTGCCCTCCTCCACCAATCCGACCATGCCCTACACCGTCAACACCATCGACGAGCATCTGGACATGCTGATGGTGTGCCACCACCTCGATGCGGCCATTGCCGAGGACGTGGCGTTCGCCGAGTCGCGCATCCGCCGCGAGACCATCGCCGCCGAGGACATCCTGCACGACCTGGGGGCGTTCTCAATGATGTCCTCCGATTCGCAGGCGATGGGGCGCGTGGGTGAAGTCATCATCCGCACCTGGCAGACCGCGGACAAGATGAAGCAGCAGCGCGGCAGCCTTGCCCCCGACCCGGCGCGACACGACAACTTCCGCGTCAAGCGCTATATCGCCAAGTACACCATCAACCCGGCGATCACCCAGGGCATCGCGCACGAAGTCGGTTCGATCGAAGTCGGCAAGTGGGCCGATCTGGTAGTGTGGAAGCCGGCGTTCTTCGGCGTCAAGCCTTCGCTGATCGTGAAGGGCGGGATGATCGCCGCGGCCGCCATGGGCGACCCCAATGCCTCGATCCCGACACCGCAGCCGGTGCACTACCGGCCGCAGTTCGGCGCATTCGGCGGCGCGCTGCACCAGAGCTCGCTCACTTTCGTGTCCAAGGCGGGCCTGAAGGCCGGCATCGGCGAGAAATTCGGCCTGCAAAAGCCGCTGGTCGCGGTGCGCAACACGCGCAACATCGGCAAGCGCGACATGATTCATAACAGCGCAACGCCGAAGATGAGCGTCAATCCTGAAACCTACGAGGTGCGCGCGGACGGCAAGCTGCTCACTTGCGAGCCGGCGAAGGTGCTGCCGATGGCGCAGCGGTATTTTTTGTTTTAGGAAACCTATTGAACGGTGGAGGGTGCAGAGTGCGTTCATGTTGACCTTGACTCAGCGCTGCGACCCCGTGGCCGAACCCTACGGCGAACTGGTACTGCCGTTCGATCTGCGCATCAGGAGCCGCCAGCGCACCCGGCTCACTTCGGGCGAGGAAGCGGTGTTGAAGACCGAGCGCGGTGCGGTCCTGCGCGGCGGCGACTGCCTGAAGAGCGAAGATGGCCGTGTGGTGCGCGTCTCGGCCGCGCCGGAGAAGGTAATGCACGTCACTTGCGCCGACCAGTTCGAACTCACGCGCGCGGCCTATCACCTCGGAAATCGCCACGTTCCGGTCGAGATCGGCGACGGGTTCCTGCGCATCGCCGCCGATCATGTGCTGTGCGACATGCTGCTCGGGCTCGGTGCGAAAGTGCATGAACTGGAAGCGCCGTTCGAGCCGGAATCCGGCGCCTATGGCGGCGGTCATGGGCACCATGATGAGGCAGGAAACGGTGGCAGGATTCACCAGTATGAGAAGAGGGAATAGGCAAATCAATTTACGCACGAACCGTCTTGTGCGGTTGGCCGTCGAATGCAGCGGCGCTTTGCTCAGGGAGGGGCTCCCGCATATCAGGCATATGCGTGTATGTGTAAAGTGTTCTTTGCAGGAGAGGAGGGCAAAACAAAGGCCACCCGCAGGCAGCCCGTTGATTTTCCTAGAATCTACTCCCAGAAGTTTCGCTAATTCATGCTACGCCTCATGACCGAACCACGTCAGGAGCCCTTCCTCAAATACGGTGAGCAGGTCGCCGAGAGAGACCTTAGTTTTGACAGTCTTGTTCTTCCTCTTGGACAGCGTTAGGCGATCTGAGATATCCAACGCTAGACGCACGTCGTGCACGAAACTGCTCCGAAGCTCGTATAGAAACCGCGCAACACTTTCAATCGTGGGAAGCGGCGTATCGTCGATGCGTATGGAGGCGCATAGCGCATCCTGCCTTTTGATCGAAAGGCCTTTGAAAAACGCAACGCAGCGACGGATTGAGCCGAATGACGCTTTGTACTCATCGTGGAGTCGAGAGAGGTCGGAATCGTCAACGATAGGAAATGTGGCCGCTGCGCATCGGCTGCATAGCCACGAATGGAAATCAATGTGCCGCTCGCCAGAAACGGACTCGATAAGCGAGAAGAGCGCGACCAACTTGAAGGAATTCGTTAGGTAGTCGATGACCTTGGTGGAGCCGTCAATCTGCACATGCCAGTCGCCATCTTTGACCAGAAAGCGATAGAACGAAGCCACGCGCAGGAACTTATCCTTCTTGGCGTCTGGCACCGACACGTAGAACGCCTCAAATGCGTGCCGGTCAGCAAACCTCGCCTTTAGGGCGGCGTACGCATGTTCAAGGTAGCTAGGTTCATTAGCCACGTCTTGAAGAATTTGTCCGAGGAACTCATTCTTCTTGGCGTCTGGCACCGCCGCGTAGATAGCGTTAAATGCCCGCCGGTTAGGAAACCTCGCCTTTACGGCCGCGTACGCATGTTCGAGGTAGCTATCTTTTCCGGATGCCATCACGATTTGACGGCTCACCGTTTCCAGGGGAACCCTGTTTTTTCACCGCCAAGCGATTTGACCAGAGCCAAGCCCGCTGCCGCTACCGTGCTCAACGGATTATTGGAGCAGTAGCTGTTCACAAACGCCATGGCGCTTTCACCGTCTTGAGGCCGCACTTGGCGCACTTTGAATAATCCGCTGGCGTTTGCACTATTGTATCCAGTGAGGTAACCGAGAACCCATCGCAGACCCTGAAGCCGACCCGACTCGTATCGCTGCCTTTCAACCCATTTGCCGCAGGACAACGAACCAGCACCGAGGACATAAAACTCACCGCCCTCTAGGTGCTGAGCTTGAGCCGAGCTTATGGCGCAAACCAACAGCAGACAGGCGAATCGCATAGGCTGAAGAGAACGTGGCGCTTTCCACACGCCACCAAATATACGCCGTTTCGCGTACCGACAAATGCTCAGCCGCCTAAACATTCCGACGCCACCCTCTAGACAAAGCAGCCGAACGATTTAAGTTTAGCTAACCGATCTTACTGCGAATGCCCGGCCCCATAACTCCCGGATTCACACCTCTTGCAGCTTGCGACCGGATAAATGAAGGCCGCAGAGGCACCTCTCGACTAGTTCTTCGGTTTCGGCCTCACTCAGCGACGTTTCAAATACCACTTTGATTGAGTGGGGATCCGGTACAACGTTGACTCTAGGAATTTTATCGGGGAGACATTGTTCGAGGTCGTTTTTAAAGTTCCGCAGCGCCTGTGCAATTTCGCCATCATTCTTCGGTGTTTGTGGCAACGGATCCGAACGCGCCACCTCCATGTAATCGTAATAAACGCGATACGCAAAGATGCCCATCTAGATTCCCTCCAACGTTGGACTTTAAGACCTTCGATAACCCATACCCAACGTTTCCATGCAAACTCTGTTCAGCAATCTCGCTGGGAAAAAACGAAGATCCCAAGCGTCTTACCGGTTTGCCTGCCTCGGTAAATATGGGCAATAGTCATGCCTTGACGCAACAAATTACCCAAATACGGGTCCCCGCAGCGCACCCGAAACGTTTCAACACTTTCCTGCCGCCACTCCTGGTATGTGTTTTTATCGAATGCCTCTTGGGCTCCCCCGACGATCTCATAGGTAAGGGCTAATTGATTTTGTCTCTCGTCGATACTCACCAACCAAATAGCCCCTTCCGGCAATTCCATTTTCTTCCGAGGCAAACCCTTGCGCCCCTCCACCGCCGCATCATGGATGAGTTCTTGCAGAGTTGGCGTCCGAGCGGCTACTTGATCCTGGCGTGTTTCCCGGGCAAACGAGTTAGAAATCAACGGAGGGACAATGCTCCCGATGGCAGCAGCAAAAATCGATATAAGCAAGAACCTCATGTCGCAACGATCTTACGCCAATTTTGTAATGCAGATTGCCCCTACCCGCTAACGCATTTCACAAACAACTCCCACGAGCCAATCACCCGAATAATTTTAGTTATGTAGACTCCCGATCACCCCAGCACCTTCGCGACGACAACCGCCCGGCACCCTGACCAACCAGGAGTTCTCACTTTTGACTGGATCGGCGAACCGGCCACGGCACTATCAACACCTCAATCTGGTGCACGGATTCATTTTGGGACGCGCGCCCGGTGGAATGATTCCAATGAGATGGCACAAAACCGCTTCAATCACGGCCGCCGAATGCGCAACTTTCGATCCGTGAGCACCACAAAACAGCGCGCGAAGGAATCGAGGCCTTCGTCCCGAACGATGTCACCGACGCGGCTCACGAGCGCGTTGGCGCCGGGTTCACGTAGACGCACAAGCAGAAGCCCAGCGTGCGTTCCAGGTCTGAACTGGTGCACATCCGAGAAATCCAAATCCTGGGTGATCAGGAATCGGTCGTTGCGCCGGGAGGCGCTCCAGACATCGCCATCCGACTTTCCCTCCAGCCCCTCGGATGCGACCGTGTCCACGTCGTGCCCCAAAGTCGCCAGTACCCCGGCAAGTCGGACGGGGATGTTCTCGTCGAGCTTAACCTTCATGCAAGCGAGGGGGCAGGCGGAATCGGCAAGTCCTCTTCCGCGGAAACTGCCGCGAAGGCAATGACTGCACGTACCGCAGCCTCATCGAGCGTCGGGAAGTCCTCGACGATCTGCGCGACGCTCATACCCTCGGCCAGACTCGCCAAGATGGTCCGCACGGTGACGCGAGTGCCTTTGACAACTGGTTCGCCGGCACAGATAGCAGGATCTCGAACGATATACGGTCTGTAATTAAGGGTCATGAAACGTCTCCTTGAAAATTGGAGCCTCGGAATGCGGCGAGGTCCGTGTCTTGTGGTGCCGGGCGTCGAGCACTGAGCAGAATTTACCACCAACGCCGCCAACCAAGCATCGGAGTCCTGGGCTAGAATTAATCTGCTCTTACCTTGGTCTTTCACTGTTCAATCATGGATTATCTACCGCTTGAGTTCCGGGCGCATTCAGCAGTCCGGAAGGTTGCCCTGGTGCAATGCCTTCGGGCCAGCGCTGCTAGCCCAGCTTCATCGCCAATTTCGACAGCTTCGGAATAGCTTCGGTCGCAAGGTCGAAGTACTTGCGATCCCGCTCCACGCCCACGCTTTCGTAGCCGACAGCCTCGCAGGCAGCGAGGGTCGATCCAGAGCCGGCGAACGGGTCCAGCACTACGCCTTTGCCGAGCGGCAGAATCCCCCGGACCAACTGCCGCAGAAATGCCTGCGGCTTGAGGCTCGGGTGTTGCGCCAACGCCCGCTCGGTGGCGCGGGTGGGCGCGGAGACTATTACATCGCCGAACGGGCGCTCTGAAGAAATCCGTCTGAATCCCCCGGTGCCCCATTTACGCAGATTGTCCTGTACGCGACCGTCGATAGGCTTGCGAAATACCAGCCAGGGCTCCCACATTGACCGTGGCATGACGCTCACGTCCGAGAATTCGACATGGGCATCCTTCGGACGATCACCGCCGCGCATGGTCATCGTTAACCTGACGATTTCGCCACGCCGCTCCAGGCCTGCCCGGGAAAGCGCGCTCGAAACGACGTAGGACAGCAACGGATTGCTGGCAACGACGACGTTGGCGCCGGGAACCAGAATAGGTAGCAGCCGCGTCGCCCACGCCGTAAAGAACTGTTCGAGCGCGTCCAGGTCCGTCGGCTTCAGAACGGTGAATCTGGGCAACGGCGCCCGCTTCGTCCCGTCGAATGAGGGAGGGATTCTCCAAACACCGCCGCGTCCGGATCGGAGCTTCTCCTGTTCCAGATCCGAATACTCGACCAGGCCATAAGGCGGATCGGTCACCACGCCATGCAGCGAGTTCGCGGGTTGACGCTCGAACCAGGAAAGACAGTCGTCTCGGACCAACGTCGCCTTCCCGAATTGGAAGCTACGCAGCGCAGCCTTTGCAGTACTAGGCGCAGGTTCGTAAGAGAACCCTTTGAGGGCGTATTGGGCTCGATCCATCCGGGCGAACAACGCGGGTGTATTGAGTTGCAGGTACGACCTCACCGATGACGCGGGAACGGCCCCAATCATGGAGGTGACTTGCTGGGTAATCTCGGACACCGACGCACCGCGCGGGCGCGCTTCGAGCACCCTCACAATCGCGTCGCGTACTTCTCCTGGACGTTTTCTATTCATGACAGCATGCAGTTGGGGAATGACGCATGCTAGTCGTTTGACGTCTGGACGTCAATAGACGGTTTGGCCTGTCGCGCATGGATAGGCAAACCATTGACTATCTCGTATCTCTTTGCGTGGGAGGCACCCCTGAACTCCAGGAGCGGTTCGTTTTCCTTCACTGCCGTCGTCGAAGCAGCGTCATGCTCAGGGAGCATTAGAAAGCCGAGGAACGGCTTCGCACGTGCGCTCCCTCGTCAGCGCTGCGCGACATCCGGCTCGCGTTCCGTCAGATCGCAACCACCGGGGGAGCAGTCGAATCATCACGAGCCGCGCGCCGTGCGAGATTGGTGTCGAAAGTGGCGAAATCATCGCAGCCCGCGGCCAGTGCGTGGTGAAGCGCGTCGGCGAAGTCCCAACCTTGCCGCATCTTTCTGGCAGCGGCGACAACTGCCGCTTGCTCGCCTACGACTGCATTTTCCATTATTGCGAGCTTTTCCATCGCATCCGCAATCGCTTTGCGCGAATAGCCGTAGCGCGAGCGAAGCACCCACTCCAGTTCAAGGATGACCGTTACCGGAACATACACCGGCTGAGCGCTCAGGAAGACCTGAGCACGCCGGCCCTGCGCCGCGTCATCCTGCACCAGCGCGCGCACCAGCACGTTGGTATCCAGGGCGCGCACGCCGTCAGTCCTTGTAGTCCGTGACCCGCATGTCCTTCACCGGCACTCGAGGGCCGGAATACTTGAGGATTGCCTGGATCTCGGAAAGCTTCGCTGTATTCTTGACCGGCGCGGGAGTGATGCGCGCACCTTTGCCCTCGATACGGATGTCGACACGCATTCCAGGCTTCAACCCGAGCGCCTTTCTGACGGCAGCGGGGAGAACGATCTGTCCTTTGGTCGATACAAGCACGGCACTCATGGCTTACTCCGAAAGTCTTACCAGGTAGGTATTCTACCGCAGCCGGCATTGCGGCGCTTCGAAGAGCGAAAACAGCTTAAGACTGAGCTAACTTGTAATTCATCTACAAAGATTAGTCGGGCTTCAGCGCCAATTTCGACAGCTTCGGTATCGCCTCGAGCGCGAGATCGAAATACTTGCGGTCTCGCTCCACGCCCACGCTTTCGTACCCGACAGCCTCGCAGGCCGCAAGGGTCGATCCGGAGCCTGCGAACGGGTCCAGCACGACGCCTTGGCCGAGCGGCAGAACTCCCCGAACCAATTGCCGCAGAGAGGCTTGCGGAATACCAGCCAGGGCTCCCACATGGACCTTGGCATGACGCTCACATCCGAAAACTCGAAATGGGCATCCTTGGGCCGATCACCGCCGCGCATAGGCATCGTTAACCTAACGATTTCGCCACACCGCTCCAAACCTGCTCGGGAAAGAGCGCTCGAAACTAGGTATGACAGCAGCGGATTATTGGCAACAACGACATTGGCGCCGGGAACAAGCTCCCACATTTACGCAGACAGAAACGACGCTGCCCATCAGCTTACCAGCGGAGCCAAGCGACGGAGTACTTCGTCAATGATGAAGTCCGGCGCCATCTCAATTCGCTTGGCACCACGCTCCCGCAGAGCGACAGTTCGCGGCTGGTTACAGATGATCACTCCCGTTGTTCGGGTTCCGGCCCCCATAAGCGTTACCGCAAATCCCTGGCTTCTGGCCAGGGTAATTCCGCTGCTGATTGGGAGGACGATCGCCAAGTTGTCGTCGGCGGGCGAAAGCACCAACACGAACCGTCTTCCCGCCCGCTCTTTACCTCGGGTCGGATTCAGGTCCAGGTAAAAAATCTCGCCACGGCGCGGCAATTTTACCGGCGCGATCACGGCTCCTCGCTCGGCAAGCTGGAAAACTCAAGCCATTCACGATCATGCCGCAGCTTCAGCAAACGATGCTCGGCCAGCAGTTCTTTGAATGTGAATTTGCGTGTTGGCGCTACCATCAGACGCCCGTCTGATACTTCCAGCGACACTTCATCATTTGCTTCGAGCCCCAGGGTCTTGAGCGTGCTCGGCGGAATGGGCAGCGCGATTGACCCTCCCCACTTGCGTAACTTGGCGGTTTGCATGGCGGAAACCTCTTTTGTAAAGTGATACATTTATATCACAATATGCACTCAATGGAAAGAGATTCTCCCGACTTCCCGCTCTCACAGTTGAAGCATGCTGACACCTGCGAAGACACCAACGACGCCAACGCCAGAGTTTCATTCGCAGTCCCCCGCAGCAGCGCACCGAGCAGAGCAGTTCTCGGTCATGAAACGTCTCCTTGAGTATAGGAGCCTCGGAATGCGGCGAGGTCCATGTCTTGTGGTGCCAAGCGTCGGGCACTGGCAGAATTTACCACCAGCGCCGCCAACCAAGCATCGGGGTTACAGGCTGCAATCAATCGACTCTTGCCTTGGCCTTCCAATGTTCAAGCATGGATTATCCACCGCTTGAGGTCCTGGCGCATACAGCAGTCCGGACAGTTGCCCACACCCCTACATCTGCCGGAACTGATCGGCGAACACGCGGCTGACCGGCAAGGTTTCCTTGCGCTGCTTCAGCCGCAGCGCGTAGCGGCCGGTGTCGTCGCGCACCGCCGCGGCGACCTCCGCCAGGTTGACGACGGTGCCGCGGTGGATCTGGCTGAACCGGTCCTGCGGCAATTGCGCCAGCAGCTCTTTCAGCGGCGTGCGGATCAGCACTTCGGCGTCGCGCGTGACCACATTGGTGTACTTGTCGGCGGCCTGGAAGTAGCAGACCTCGTCCACCGCGATCATGCGCACGGTGTTGCCCACGGCGGCGCGGATGACCTTCAGCGGACCGTCAACCATGCCCGGACCGGCGCCCGCGATCGGAAGTCCGACACCGATCACTTTCCGCAATTTCGAAACGAGCTGGGCGAGGTCCTCGTTCGGTGCCGCCAGTTGCGCTTGCAGGCGCGCCACCGCCCGTGCCAGCCGCTCGGCGCTTACAGGCTTCAACAGGTAATCGACGGCCGCGAGGTCGAAGGCGTTCACCGCGTACTCGTCATAGGCGGTGACGAACACGATGCGTGGCACCGGCTCGCCTTCGTTCAGCCGGTCGGCGAGTTCGGCCGCGACCTCCAGCCCCGTCAGCCCGGGCATGCGGATGTCGAGGAAGGCGACGTCCGGGCGCTCGCCTTCCGCGAGCCGCAGCGCCTCGATACCGTTCGGCGCAAGCGCGATCACCTGCAACTCCGGCCAGGCGAGGGTGAGCGCCGTCTTCAGGCCCTCGGCGAGCAGCGGTTCGTCTTCGGCGATGAGCGCGCGCGGGTTCATTCTTGCCATGGCAGGCGCAGCGTGATGCGCACGCCGCCGCCTGCGGTTTCACCGACCCCGGCCCTGGCGGCGTCGCCGTAGACGGCGGCAAGGCGTTCCTTCACGTGCAGCAGGCCTACGCCGGTGCCGGAAGTGGAGGCGGCGCCGAAACCGAGGCCATTGTCTTCCACCAGCAGAACCAATTGCCTGCCTTCGGCGCTTGCCGCGACGCGCACTTTGCCTCCCTCCACCTTGGGCTCCAGGCCGTGCATGATCGCATTCTCCACCAGCGGCTGCAGCAGCATCGGCGGCAGCCTGGCCGCGGCGAGCGCGCCAGGCAGGTCGAGGGAATAAGCCAGCCGCGAACCCATGCGGATCGCGAGGATCTCGAGGTAGCCGCGCAACAGCGCGAACTCCTCGGCAAGCGTGCACTGGTCGTTGCGCGTCGAGGCGAGCGTGGCGCGCAGGTAGCCGTCGAGGTGGGCTAGCATCGTCTGCGCGCGTTGCGGGTCCGAGCCGATCAGCACCTGCAGGTTGGCGAGCGTGTTGAACAGGAAATGCGGCTCGATCTGCGCCTGCAGCAGTTTCAGCCGCGCTTCGGCCGCGCCGCGCTCGCTGTGCGCGAGACGCTCGCGCGTCCAGAAGTAAAACGTGCCGCCCAGGCCCGCTCCCGCGGTGAGCGCGAGGAATCCGAGCATCGCGTTCACGCTGGCGTTGCCGGGTTTCCACGGCTCGCCGAGCAGCAGGCTCGCGATGAAGCTGCCGCCAAAGTAACCCACCGGCGCGGCGAAGAGCGCGAGGCCGATCATCGGCACCAGCGCCGGTGCGCCCTGTGGCCAGATCCAGCGCCGGGGCAAGTCAATCGTGCTATAGGCCAGCAGGCCGATGCACAGACTGTAGACCAGATTGGTGCCGAATCCCGTGTTGCCAAACGCCGTGAGCGCCGCCGCGATCAGGGTGCTGAACACCAGCGTGCCGATCATGTAGCGCGGCACGTCGGAAAAAGAGGGAACGGGCATCGGATCTCGGTCTGATCAGCGCGCGCCCGGCGCGCGGCGCGATTCCAGCTTGCGCAGCTCGTCTTCGACCATGCGCTCGCGCAGCCCGGAACCCGATAAGTATACCGCAAGCCCATGGATGCTCAGGCCGATGGCCCAGCCGCCGAGCGGAAATGCGAACCAGGAGAAGCCGGGTGTGGTCCGCTGGTTGATCACGAAGAGCAGCGCGTTTACCGCGATGAACACCGTGAGGTGGATGAAAAAGCCGAATTTCATGCCCGCGCGGCGTCGGGCGATGCGTACGAGTTGTTCGTGGTCCATGATGGATCCTTGTAACGGTTGATCGAATGTGGCTCGTGATGGAGGCAGTTTCCGCGGCGGGGCTGCGCCGGGCGAGCGGATTGCGACGAAGCGCGGGATTTGTGCGACGAACCACCGTCGGCGAGCGACGGCCGGTATGCGAGCATGGCGCAAAGAGACCTCGTTTGACCGCCGCATATCCAATAGAATGACCAGCATTGCCGCTGGCCCGCCGGAGCGTTCGGCATCGTCACGACCTATTCATGACTCATGAGCACTGAC
>ORMF010347312.1_pt1 | contig 15431 bp, 12 predicted proteins | sample 1779871 | NCBI WGS metagenome assembly ORMF01 (sample SAMEA104232316, study PRJEB22302) | groundwater metagenome | biome: forest; feature: aquifer; material: groundwater | place: USA | collected 2011-08-07 | depth 5.4 m | reverse complement strand
GCACCTGTGCGAGCGCGTGCAGCACCGCGAGCGGGTCATCGGCATCCACTACGTCTCGCCGGCCCACGTCATCAAGGCGGTGGAGGTGATCGTGGCCGATTTCACACCGCCGGCACTGATCACCTGGGCGCAGGATTTTCTCGCCTCCATCGACCATGTCGGCGTGGTGTGCCGGGAAAACCCGGGCTTTCTGGTGAACCGCATCCAGCTCGCCATGCTGGCGGAGATTCACCGCATCGTGGACGAGGGCCTGGCCACCCCGCAGGACATCGACGCCGCCGTCCGCCTGAGCCTGGGCCCGCGCTGGGCGCTGTGGGGCGCCCTGATGTGCGAGGACCTGGTGGTGAGCAAGCGCACCGCGCTGGCGGCGCTCGACTACATGCGGGATCAGACCGGTGTCGATTCCTATGCCAGCACCCCGACCCTGCGGGACATGATTGCACGCGGCGAACAGGGCGCCATCGCCGGCAAGGGCTGGTACGACTGGGACGCGCCGTATCCGGACATCGTCCGCGAGCGCGACCGCCAGCTGCAGAAGATTCTCGGCTGGCTTGATGCCGAAGATGCGATGGCGCGCATCGGCGTGCGGCGCGACAACTGACGCCGGGCGCAGCGCGTTCCACCAACGCGGTACGCGTTCCGCCAACGCGCTGCGCGTTCCACCAATCGGCACGCGTTCGCCGATTGTCTTTTTACTGCCCCGGCAGGATGATCCGGGAGGATCCGCCGCCGGCCATTTCCAGCATCAGTTCATTGAGACGCCTGACGAAGCCCGCGGGATCGTCGAGCTGCCCCCCTTCGGCGAGCAGCGCCTGATCGAACAGCAGGTGCCCCCAGTCGGAAAAGCGCGGCTCTTCAACCTTCAGGCGCTGCACCATCGGATGTTCCGGATTGATTTCCAGTATCGGTTTGGTCGCCGGCGCCGATTGTCCGGACGCTTTCAGGATCCGGGCAAGATTTCCGCCAAGGTCATTCTCGTCTGCCACCAGGCACGCGGGCGAACTGGTCAGCCGTGCCGTAACGCGCACTTCCTTCACTTTGTCGCCGAGCGCATCCTTCAGCTTTGACAGCAGTTCCTTGTACTCGCCTGCCTTCTTTTCCTGTTCCTTCCTGTCCTCTTCGTTTTCCAGTTTGCCCAGATCCAGGCCGCCTTTGGCGACCGACTGCAACGGCTTGCCGTCGAATTCGTGCAGGTTGGCCACCAGCCATTCGTCCACGCGCTCCGAGAGCAGCAGCACCTCGATCGAGCGCTTCCGGAATATTTCGAGGTGCGGGCTGTTTTTCGCCGCCAGGAACGTCTCGGCGGTGACGTAGTAGATCTTGTCCTGCCCCTCCCTCATCCGCGCCACGTAGTCGGCTAGCGATACGGCCTGCTCTTCGCTGTCGGAGTGGGTGCTGGAAAAGCGCAGCAGTTTGGCGAGCCGGTCCTTGTTGGCGAAGTCCTCGCCCAGGCCTTCCTTGATGACCTTGCCGAATTCTTTCCAGAACGTGGCGTACTTGTCCCTGCTGTTTTCCGCCAGATCCTCGAGCAACGACAGCACCCGCTTGGTACAGCCGGAACGGATCGCATCGATATCCTTGCTCTGCTGCAGGATTTCCCGCGAGACGTTGAGCGGCAAATCAGCCGAATCCACCACGCCGCGGACAAAGCGCAGGTAGGCCGGCATCAGTTGCTCGGCGTCGTCCATGATGAACACCCGGCGCACGTACAGCTTGATGCCGCGCCGGTGCTGCCTGTCCCACAGATCGAAGGGCGCGCGCGAGGGCAGATACAATAACTGCGTGTACTCTTGGCGGCCCTCCACCCGGTTGTGGGTGTACGCCAGGGGTTCGTCGCTGTCGTGCGCGACGTGTTTGTAGAACTCGCGGTACTGCTCGTCGGTCACCTCGGCCTTGGGCCGCGCCCACAGCGCGCTCGCCTGGTTGACGGTCTCCTCGGCAGCCGTGGCCACCTGCTCGCCCTTGTCCTTGTCCCACTCGTATTTCCTCATCAGGATGGGAATGGCGATATGGTCGGAGTACTTGCGCAGGATGCTTTTCAGGCGAAAATCGTCCAGCAGTTCGTCCTCGCCCTCACGCAGGTGCAGTACCACCTCGGTGCCGCGGCCGGCTTTCTCCACCGCCTCGATGCTGTACTCGCCCCCGCCCTTGCCCAGGTCGCATTCCCAGCGCACCCCCTGTGCCGCGGGCAATCCGGCGCGACGGGTGATCAGGGTGACGCGGTCCGCGGCGATGAATGAGGAGTAAAACCCCACGCCGAACTGGCCGATAAGGTTGGCGTCCTTCGCCTGGTCGCCGGTCAGCGCCTGAAAAAATTCACGGGTGCCGGACTTGGCGATGGTGCCGATGTTCTGGATCACCTCTTCACGCGACATGCCCACGCCGTTGTCGGCGATGGTGATGGTGCGCGCCGCCTTGTCGAAGCCGACCCTGATCTTCAGGTCGGCGTCGCCGTCATACAGCGAATTGTCCGACAGCGCTTCGAAGCGCAGTTTGTCGGCCGCATCCGAGGCGTTGGAAATGAGTTCCCGGAGGAAAATCTCCTTGTTGCTGTACAAGGAGTGGATCATCAGGTTGAGGAGTTGCTTGACCTCGGCTTGAAATCCCAGGGTTTCCCTGGCGGTGGCGTCGCTGGCTTTGGCGGTGGCGTCGGTGGTCATAGGGTGCTTTCTGATTTCTCGGGTTGCGGTCGGGTTGATTCCGGGACCCGGCGAGAATGGGGCCTGTGTCCCGCATTTTCAAGTCCGGGCCTTGCTAATCGGATGAATCGCGCGCAAGGCCGATTGGTTGCCCGTGCGCTGGTAGATCGCGTGGGATTGGTTCGGCAAGTACCTGCTGATCTGCTTCAAAAAAAACGAAGTCCTCCACAGAGTGGCCGCAATGCTACGCGACCAATCCGCACCCTGCTCCCAGCCAGGCGCACCGCGCCGCCACTCATGCGGCAATCACGAGGTGACAGATGGAGCCACTCGGGAAAGAGCGCGCATGAGCAATCCAACAATTTCAATCGGGAAAACATGAAATCCATTCTGTCCGCATTCATTCTGGCCGGCACTTTTGCGGCGCATTCCGGCGCCCACGCGCAGGGCTCGACACTGCATGATTGCCGCTGCCGAAGCACAGGTTGAGCGAATGATTTACGGTGAAGGACTGCACCACGCCGGTCAACCAATGCCGTAGCATCGGGCACACCGGCGGGAACACACGGGCACATTGCCTTCTCCAGGGCGGATTCGTGAAAAACGACCAGCATTCCAAGCTCCGTGTCGCAAAACGCATTGTTGTCGCGGTCGTTGGTGGAACGGTGACGCTTGTCGGGATTGCATTGATCGTGTTGCCGGGGCCGGCGTTTGTGGTCATTCCTGTCGGCCTTGCCATACTTGCAACGCAGTTCCTGTGGGCCAGACGCTTCCTGCGAAAGGCCCGTCAGATGGCCAGTCGCCTGAAATCGAACCTCCCGCACGATGCCTGACCGGTTCGTCCACGCGCATCCGGACCGAATGCGGCGCCCGTTCGGGCCAGCAGGCTGAAAAGCAATGAGCGTCCGGGCTGCCGCAAATTTCATTGACCGTCATTCGCACCACCTGGGTGACGAGCAACGATTGCATGCGAACCCGACACAAGGCGTTCGCGCTCCAGACGCTCCGGCTCCGGCGAAGGTGACTGGCGTCCTCTTCCTTGATTCTCGGCACGCGCGCCACGCGCCAGCCCTCGCGTTCGCCCGTGTGATGGCGGATGAGCTTCGCGAGCAGGCCCTCCCCGTCCTGCCGATCGGTCTTCAAGTGGCGTGGCCTGCTCACCTCGAAGCCGGCGGAGTCCACCACCTCGTGCTCGTTGCCGACGCCTGCCAAGTGCCGATGCCCGCCACATCGGGCAGAGCAGGCACTCGAGCACGGTGCGCTCGCCGATGCGGATTGCAGCGGCGAGCGACATCTCCGGAATCAGGCGAAAACCTGGACGTGGCGATTGGCATGGCGGCAGGAAAATCCATCGACCGGACGTTCTCGTTCCGGAGATTGAAACCGGACTGCACATGCTCTAAACTGCTCAATCTGACTAGTCAGGAGACCCAATTGGAAAAAATGAGTATTTACGACGCCAAGGCGCATTTCTCTGAAATCATCGAGCGAGCACAGGGTGGGCAGTCCACGGAAATCACCAAGCGCGGCCGGGTTGTGGCGAAGCTGATACCGGCCAAGGCACTCGAATGGGATCGCTCGGCAGTGCTCGACGAGGCCGAAGCCTTCCGCAGGCGTGTCAAGATCAAGGGCCTGGTGAACATTCGCGGGTCGATCGAGGAGGGACGCCGTTGATGGCGTTTATTCTGGATGCTTCCGTCGCCGTGGCCTGGGTAGTGGCCAAGCAGGCCACTGCCTACAGCCGCGGCATGCGCTTGCGTGCCAAGCGCGAGCCCTACCACGCGCCGGCGCTGTGGCGGCAGGAGGTCGTGAATGTCATTCGCGCGCTCGATCGGCGCGGCGCCATGTCGGCTGACGCGGGTCGCACCGCAGTTGACATCCTCGATCGGATGCAGCCTGTCATCCACCACACCACCCTGCCGCTCCCCGATCTGCTTGACCTCGCCCGCCACTACAAGCTGACGGCGTACGACGCCTCCTATCTGGCTCTCGCGCTGGAGCTGAAACTTCCGGTTGCGAGCAGCGATGGACCGCTCAGAGCAGCACTCAAAGCGGCCGGCATAAAGCTGGCTTGAGCGGGACGGCGCCACAGACACTTTTCAAAGGCATCGAACACCCATGCGACGCGCCCTGTATGTCCTGATAGCGCTTGCCGTGGCGTTTGCGGCGGTGGCGCCGGAGCTTTCCGTCGCCGCAACAGCGCGGCGCGCGAGCGCTGCTGCGGCCCGGACGCCCGCCCTCCCCCCCCCCGCACCCGCGCGCCCCGCGGGCGCTCCCGCGCCCCGGCCCCCCGCCGCACCCCCGCCCGCCCACCCGTCAGCCGCCACGCTGCCAAAGGGCATGGAGAAATTCACCTCGGTCGAAGGTGTCACCGAATACCGCCTCGCCAACGGCCTGAAGGTGCTGCTGATCCCGGATCCCTCGACCGACACCATCACCGTCAACGTGACCTACCTGGTCGGATCGCGGCACGAAGGCTACGGTGAATCGGGGATGGCGCACCTGCTCGAACATCTGCTGTTCAGGGGAACGCCGCGCCGGCCCAATCCGAAAAGCGAATTCGTCAAGTACGGAGCACGCTGGAACGGCACCACCTCCTTTGACCGGACCAACTATTTCGAGACCTTTCCGGCGAGCACGGCGAATCTGGACTGGGCGCTCGACCTGGAAGCCGATCGCATGCTCAATGCCTTCGTCTCCAGAAAAGATCTGGACGCCGAAATGACGGTGGTGCGCAACGAATTCGAGTCCGGCGAGAACAATCCCTCCGGCGTGCTGCGCCAGCGCGTCGCCGCGACGGCGTTCCTGTGGCACAACTATGGCCGCGCCATCATCGGCGCGCGCTCCGACATCGAGAACGTGTCCATCGACCGGCTGCAGGCGTTTTACCGGCACTACTACCAGCCGGACAACGCCATCCTGATCATTGCCGGCAAGTTCGACGATGCCGCGGCGCTGAAACTGGTGCAGCGGCGTTTCGGCAAGCTGCCGAAACCGGCCCGCGCGCTGCGCCCCACGTACACCGTCGAACCGACCCAGGACGGCGAGCGCAGCGTCACCCTGCGCCGCGCCGGCGACGTGCAACTGGTTTCGGCCCTGTATCACCTGCCACCCGGCACCCACCCGGATTACGCAGCAGTGGACATCCTGGTCGCCCTGCTCAACCACGTGCCCTCGGGGCGGCTGCACCGCGCGCTCGTCCAGAGCGGCCGGGCCAGCGCCGTGTTCGGCATGGAACAGCAGCAACGCGAGGCGGGCTACGCTTATTTCGGCGCCAGCGTACGCGAGGAATCGTCGCTGGAGGCGGCGCGCGACGCTCTCATCGGGGCGCTGGAAGGATTCGCGAAAAACCCGGTCACCGAAGACGAAGTGGAACGGGCGCGGATGCGCCTGCTGAACGACGTGGAAATGGCCACTGCAAGTTCCGCTTCGCTGGCCGGGATATTGTCCAATACGGCGGCGATGGGCGACTGGCGCATGTGGTTCCTGCACCGCGACCGGGTGCGGCAGGCGAGCCTGGCCGAGGTGCAGCGCGTCGCCACCCATTACCTCAAGCCGGCCAACCGCACCCTGGGAATGTACCTGCCCACGCCGGCGCCGGATCGCGCTGAAATCCCGAGCGTGCCGGACGTCGCCGCGATGTTGAAGGACTATCTCGGTTCGGCGGTGATGGCGCAGGGAGAGGCATTCGATCCGGCCCCGGCGAGCATCGAAGCGCGCATCATCCGGCGCACCCTGCCCGGCGGCCTGAAGCTCGCGCTGTTGCCCAAGCGCACGCGCGGCGACACCGTGGTGGCGCAGATCAATCTGCGCTGGGGCGATGAAACCGCCAAGTCCGGGCGCAGCACCGCCTGCGGCATGGCCGGGGCGATGCTGATGCGCGGCAGCCGTTCGAAATCACGCGAGGAAATCCGCAACGGGTTCGACCGGCTCAAGGCCTCGGTGAGCATCAGCGGCGAAGGCGGTTCCATCGAAACGGTCCGGGAAAACCTTCCCGATACGCTTCGTCTGGCCGCCGAGGTGCTGCGCCAGCCGGCCTTTCCCGAGTCCGAATTCGAACAACTGCGCACCGCCGCCATTACCGGCGTCGAATCGGTGCGCAGCGATCCGGCCGCGCTTGCCGGCCTGCACCTGTCCCGCCATCTCAACCCATACCCGGCCGAGCACTGGTTCTATTCGGCAACGCCCGAGGAACGAATCGAACGGTTGAAGCGCGTGACGCTGGACGAGGTACGGCGCTGCCATGCCGATCTGGTGGGCGCGTCCGACGGCGAGATTGCGATAGTCGGCGCCTTCGACCCGGAACAAGTGACAAAACTCCTGACCGAACTGTTCGGCGACTGGAAAAGCCCGCTGCCCTACAAGCGCATCAAGACACCCTACCAGCCCATTGCGGCGATCGAACATGCCATCGAAACCCCGGACAAGGCCAATGCCGCCTACCGCGCCGGCATGGCGTTGCGGATACGCGACGACCATCCCGACTACCCCGCCCTGATCCTGGGCAACTACCTGCTCGGCGGTGCGTCGGATGCCCGCCTTACGCAGCGCATTCGCGAACGCGAAGGCCTTTCCTATTCGGTAGGATCTTTCCTCAGCATCGGCAGCCTCGATGAAAAAGGCGAATTCGGCGTGTCGGCCATCCACGCGCCCGAAAATCGCGACAGGATCGGGCAACTGGTGAAAGAGGAAATCGCCCGCGCGCTCAAGGACGGGTTCACCGGGCGCGAGGTGCAGGTGGCGAAGGAAGGACTGCTGAAGGCGCGCCGCCTGGCCCGCACCCGGGATGCCTCCCTGGCCGCGCGCCTCAACTCGTATCTGTTTCTTGACAGGACACTGGCATGGGACGAGCAGTTCGAGCGGCGCATTGCCGCACTGCAGCCCGCGGCAATCGCGCAGGCAATGCGCCGTCACCTCGACGTGGCGAATCTTTCCGTCGTCAAGGCGGGCGATTTCAGCGGCGCCCCGAAGCGTCCCGCGGCGCCGAAACCCGGCGGCCAGGCGCGCCGGGAATAGCCGGCGCGTGTCCTCTTATTTATACTTTTTTTGAATGCCAACATCCCGTAACGACGCGCCCCATGGCCATTGTTCCGGAATAATTTGATGAATTGTAGGTTTGGGTAAGCGCCAGAGCACCCCAGCACCGGTCTGCAACTCACCCCGATCCGCCATCCGCAAACGCGGTAACCGCCTGCACTACTTCCGGCTGAGGTGCACCAGCAACGCCAGCACGGCGGCGCCGCCGCCCAGCAAGGTCACCCCGTTCCAGCCGGTGTGCGCCCATGCATAACTGCCGATGATGGCGCCGAGCGCCTGCCCGGTGAACATGTGCACCATCAGTACCGTGTTGAGGCGGCTGCCCGCCGCCTCGTCGAGCGCGAAAATGCGTGCCTGATTCGCCAATTGCGAGGCGCGGATGCCCAGGTCCAGCATCACCGTGCCGATGATCAATGCGACCAGAAACGCGCCGCCCGCTCCCAATGTCGCAAACGCGACGATGACGCTGACAGCGGCGATGCCGACCACCGGGCGCGAGCCAAGTTGGTCCGCCATCCGGCCCACCTTGGGGGCAATCAGGCTGCCGGCTGCGCCCGGGATCGCGAACAGGCCTGCCACCATGGGTCCGAGGGCGAAGCTGCGCTCCAGCAGCGGCGCGATGGTTGCCCAGAACGCCGCATAGGAGATGAACAGCACGCCCTGCGTCATTGAAGCCTGGCGCAACCCCGCATAGCGGCGGTACAGAGAGAACAACGAACGCATCAACGCCGCATAGTTGAGGCGGGTGCGGGAGGCGGCGCTCGGCAATCCGCGCGCAAGCAACACCGCCAGCGCGAGGTTGACCAGCGCGGCCAGGCCAAAGGCGGTACGCCAGCCGAACAGTTCGGTGACCAGGCCGCTGGCCAGACGGCCGAACAGGATGCCGAGGAACAACCCGGTCATGACCGCCGCCACCACCTGACCGCGCGCTTTGGGCGGGGCGATCTGGGCGGCAAGGGGCACGATGTCCTGGGCGCTGCTGGACAAGCCACCCACCAGGAAACTCGCCAGGACCAGCACCCACAGATCGCCGGCCCACGCCGCGAGCAGCAGAGTAGGCACCAGCAGGCCGAACTTGACCAGGACCAGCGTGCGTTTGTCGAAGCGGTCGCCCAGCGGCGCAAGCAGCAGGATGGCCAGCGCATAGCCCACCAGCACCGCCATTGGCACAAACCCGATGCGCTGCGCCGGCTCGGCGAATTCGTGTGCGAACCGCGCCAGCATCGGCGTGTTGTAGTGCAGGTTCGCCGCGTTTACGCCGGCCCCTGCCGCCAGCAGCAGCACCAGCCGCGGCCGCAGCGGCGCACCCGGTACGGGCATCGGATCAGCCCTACGCGATCTGCCCCTGGCAGCGCGGCTCATAGCGCCGCCGTCACTGCTTTGGGCCAGTCAACGTTTCTGATACTGCGTCGAGCCGAACAGGATTTCCCGCGCCCTGGGATCGTACTGCCCGGGCGACGAGGTGCGGTTGCGCGCTGCATCGGAACCCGGGCCGCTTCGATTCAACCATCCGGCCGGCGCTTCAATTCCGCCTCGGGAACGCCGGCGCGATATTTCACAATCAGCTCCTCTGGATCGAACAGCACCCCTATCGGATCGCGGGCAAAGGCCGGCCCCTGCATCCATTGCTTGGCGGTTTCGGCGTCGGCAAACGTATCCACCTGCAGCTCGACATCGTTGTCGTCCGGATCCTTGAAATAAAACGACACGGTCGGCCCGTGAAGAATGGGACGCCAGGGGCGGATCCCCGCCGCTTTCAGCCGCTCGTAGGTAGCGAGGAGTTCGCCCAGATCGCGGTAGGTGAAGGCCACATGATAGAAGCCGACCTGCTTCTGCGCGGGTTTCTCGGCGTAGGGTTCGATCGCGACGAACGCGACCCGATGGTGCTCCTCATCGTAGGTGATGAAGGCGATCTTCGCGTCCCGGTAGCTCGGCTGCGCTTCCAGCACGGTGCAGTACCAATCAAGCATGACCTGCAGCTGATTGGTCCTGAAGACCAGGTGCGCAAGCTTGATGGGTGAAGCCATGGCTCAGGCGCCCTTGAAGATTGGCTTGCGCTTCTCCATGAAGGCGGTCTTTCCTTCCTTGAAATCGGCACTGGCCGCGCACTGGCTGATCAGCGCCTGTAACCTGGCTTTCTGCCCCGCATCCCCGCCCCTGAGACTGGTCAGGACGGCCTGCTTGGCGGCACGCAGGGTCAGCGGCGCGTTGTCTGCGATCAGTGCGCAGTACCCGGCCACTTCGGCATCCAGTTGCGCTGCCGGCACGACGCGCATCACAAAACCCATGCGCAGCGCCTCGGCCGCATCGAACTTGCGCGCGGAAAAGAAAATGTCGAGGGTGTTGGCCGGTCCGATCAGGTCCACGTAGCGGCTGATGCCTTCGTACGCATAACCCAGTCCGAGGCGGCCGGCGGGCATGCGGAACACCGCGTCGTCGGAACAGATGCGGATGTCGCAGGCAGCGGCAAGACCCAGTCCGCCGCCCATGCAGATGCCGCGGATCTTGGCGACCACAGGCTTGGTACAGCGCAGCGGCGCCATGTAGGGCATCTGCGCCTGGTCTCCGGTTTCATTCTTCGACGCCGGGCCGCCGTCACCGAACTTGGAAATGTCGGCGCCGGAGACGAATGCCTTCCCGCCGTCGCCGGCGAGGACGATCACGAAGACTGCCGGATCACGCTCGAAATCGTCCAGGACTTCGGCCAGCGACTGCCACATTTCCGGACCCATGGCGTTGTGCTTCGCCGGATTGGAGATCAGTGCGGTCGCTACCGCGCCGTCGCGGCGCGAGAGAATCTGTGCCATGGGAGATCTTTCGTCATTTCAGGATTGCGATCGAACGGATTTTCACACAAGCGGGTTCAGACGTCCCGGGCCTCAAACGAACGGGCTCGTGACCGGAACGAATGGCGCCCTTTGGCTTAAACTGACGGGAATTTCCCGCGCCGCGCTTCGCCAACCCGCGGCCGAGCGCGCGATCACCATCCGACAATATAGACAGCCCCCCCGCAGAACCGTGCTCATGAGAACATCGCAAGAGGTAAGCTGTAAACCGCGGGAAGCGGGACAAGTACCACTGTAAACCGCAAAACCAGGGAGGCGATTGATGAACCGGAAATTCTTCTTTCAATCCGTGCTGGCCGGGGTGCTGTGGCTGGCGGGCTTCGGCGCTGCCCAAGCCCAGACCTACCCGGCGAAGCCGATCACGCTGATATTGTCCGTCCCGCCGGGCGGAATCCTGGATTTCGTGGCGCGCACTTTCGTGGACAAAATCGGCCCGGGCCTGGGCCAGCGCATCGTCATCGAGCACAGACCCGGAGCCAACGGGGCGATTGCGGGTCAGGCGGCCGCCCAGGCGGCGCCGGACGGCCATACGTTGCTGTTTGACGGCCTGTTCAACCACACGCTGGTCCCGCTGATCCAGAAACTCCCGTACGAGGCGATCAAGGACTTTCAGCCGATCACGCTGGTGTTTTCCGTGCCGGTTTTCCTCATCGTGCCCAAGGACCACCCGGCCAGGTCGGCGGCAGAGTTGGCCGCGTACGGGCGCACCAAGCCCGGGGGCCTGAGCTACGGCTCTCAAGGGGCCGGCTCTTCCGGGCATATTCTGGGGACTTTGTATCAGGCAGGCAGCGGCGCCCCGATGACCCACGTGCCTTACAAGAGCGGCGCGCAGATGCAGGGGGACCTGGTCGGCGGGCAGTTCGACTTCGCGTTTTCCTCCTATTCCACTTCGGAACCTCAGAAACATGCGCTTCGATTCCTGGCAATCGCATCGCCTGCCCGCTGGAGCGGCCTTCCCGATGTTCCCACCATGGCGGAAGCCGGTTTTCCGGGTGTCGACTTCGACACCTGGTTTGGCATCATGGCGCCGCGCGGCACGCCGGGCGCGATCGTGGGGAGGCTGCACCAGGAATTCGTCAGGGCGGCGCAGGATGCGGACATCGTCCGCAAGCTCGCCGCGCGCGGTCTTTTCGTCAAGACCAGCACGCCCGGGGAAATGGCCGACATGATGTCCCGGGAGGCGGAAAAACTTGCACCCCTTGCCAAGGTCTTGCAGGTCTCCCGCAACTGATTTTACAAACCGCCGCAACCACACTCGGGAGGCAGGCATGAAAGCCGTGAAATACAGCGATGCAAGAGTGAACGCATTCGGGCCGCGAGGCGATGCGGGTATCAAGACCCTCATCGAGGGCAGGGCTGAGGATGCCGATAATTTCGCTGTCTACCTGCAGCGAATGGACGAGAAATTCTTTACCCCGCGGCACCGGCACAACTTCGATCAATACCGGGTCGTCCTGGAAAACCGGCTGAACATCGGTCCGAACTTTGATCTGGATCCCGGCGAGATGGCCTATTTTCCGGAGGGAGCCCATTATGGCCCGCAGCACGGTTCCTCCCCCAGCGCAGTCCTGCTTACGCTGCATGTCGCCGGGGCGAGCCGTTCCGGCTACATCAATCTGGAGGAATTGACTGCCGGCCTGGGCGCCTTGAAAGAGCGAGGATCAATTCAAAACGGCGTGTATACAGAGTTCGATGCGTCGGGAAAGAAACGGAACAAGGACAGTTATGAGGCCGTCTGGGAGCACCTGCGAGGACGGGAACTGAAGTATCCGCGCCCGCGTTATCCGGCGCCGATCAAAATTCAACCGGATGACTTCAGCTGGATTTCCTGGAGCGCAGGCGTGCGGACCAAGCACCTCGGCTCTTTTACCGAATGCCACGGGGGATGGTACTTGTTCGAACTCGACAAGGACGCCAGGGGGACGTTCGGCATGCAAAATCACCGGTGCGTCATCGTGGTGAAGGACGGATCCCTGGTTCACGCAGGGATGCGCTATGAAAAATTCAGTTCATTTCTCGTTGAACGCGGCGAGAATTGCGAACTGCAGGCACAGGCCGATGGCGCCATGCTGATCCAGTTCGTTCTTCCCGATTTTCGCCAGTGATTGCCGGGAAAGGACCGATGTGATGAAAGTCCGCTCAGGCGTGGCCCGCATCCTCAAGGCGCAGGGCGTCAGGCACGTGTTCTGTTTTCCCTCCAATCCGCTGCTGGAAGGCGCTGCCGAACAGGGCATACGCGTTGTCACCGGCCGGACCGAACGTCACGCGATCCACATGGCCGACGGCTATTCGCGTATCAGCAACGGCAACCCGCCGGGTGTGGCGATCATCCAGGGCGGCCCGGGCATGGAGCACGCCTTTCCCGGCGTCGCGCAGGCCTACGCCGATTCAACGCCAATGCTGGTGCTCGGCGGCGGACCGGCGCATCAGCGTATCGGCCTGCCTTCGGAGTTCGATCCCATTCCCGCCTTCAGCCATATCACCAAGTGGAGCGCCACCGTCGGCTCGGCAGCCACGGCAGAGCAGTTGCTGGCGCGTGCTTTCACGCAACTGAGGAACGGCAGGGGCAGGCCGGTGGTGATCACCCTGCCGGGAGACATTGCGCTTGAGGAAGCGCCGGAGCCGGCGCTCGACCGCTATCCGATCAAGACCTACCGCTCGGCGGGCGACCCCGCCGACGTGACCGAAGCCATCCGCATCCTGGCGCAGGCGAAACGTCCCATCCTGTTCGTGGGACACGGCGTGCTCTGGGCTGAAGCAAGCGAGGAACTGCGCGTATTCGCGGAATTCCTGCAGATCCCGGTGATGACCACCGTCCTCGGCAAGAGCGCCTTCCCGGAAAATCATCCGCTGGCCCTGGGCTCGGCGGGTCCGGCCATTACCGGGGCGATCGAGCATTTTCTCGGCAAAGCCGACGTGGTCCTCGCAATCGGCGCCGGCCTGACGCGCGCTCTCCCGTCAACCGGAATCCCCGAAGGCAAGACCATCATCCAGGTGACGGTGGACGCGCAGGACATCAACGCCGAGTACCGCGTAGCCCACGCCGTGATCGGCGATGCCAGGCTGGTGCTGCAGCAATTGAATGCCGAGGCGCGGGCAGGTTTTCCCGGCGGCCGCCCGGAAGACTCCCCGGCCGCGGAGATCAAGTCGGTGAAGGAGCGCTGGCTGAAAAGCTGGATGCCAAAACTCAAATCCGAACAGGTCCCGATCAATCCCTACCGCGTGGTGTGGGACCTGTTCAACAGCGTGGACCATGCCAGGACCATCATCACCCATGATTCCGGAATGCCGCGGGAACAGCTTTCACCCTTCTACGAATCGCGGCTTCCCCGAAGCTACCTCGGCTGGGGCAACTCGCACCAGCTCGGTTCCTCGCTCGGCCTGATCATGGGCGCCAAACTGGCCGCGCCGGACAAGCTTGCCATTCACGTGCTTGGCGATGCGGGCTTGGCCACCTGCGCGGTCGATCTTGAGACGGGGATCAGGGAGCGCCTCCCGGTGCTCACGGTACTGCTGAATAATTCCACGATGGCGTATTACGACCAGATGATTCCGCTTGCTATCCAGAAATACCGGGTGGCCGATGTGACGGGCGACTACCTGAAGCTCGCGCAGTCGCTGGGCTGCTACGGTGAAAGAGTCGAGCAGCCACGGGATATCATTGCCTCGCTGAAGCGCTGCATTGCAAAGGTCGAAGCGGGCACTTCGGCGGTGATGGAGGTGGTGACCAGCGCGGAGAATGTCGTCTCGAAATGGGGCGCGACGCATCTGGCGTCATAGCGGACAAGACCGCGTCACGAACATGGGTCGGAAAGCAGCGCCATGACCTGCCCTTGCCCGGCAGCCCGGAAACCGCCCAGCTTCATGCCGAAGGCGAGGCGTGGCTGGCCGCCGCTACGCTTTGAGCAAATAGCGATGCTCGAGCCTCATCACCGCGGCAAGCCGGGGAGCGGCAGCCCGTGACCCTGCGTATCGGTTTTGACGTGCCGTTCGAACCGTTTGCCTTCATGGAAAATGGCGAACCGCGCGGCATGATGATCGAATTGCTCGCCGCAATCTTCAAGCACGCGGCACTGTCGTTTGAATGGCTGCCGATGAGCCTGGCGGAAACCGAACCCGCCCTCGCGTCCGGGCGGGTCGATGCGCTGGGGTTCAAGGGCATCACGGCGGAGCGGCATGCCACGATGGATTTCTCCGCGCCGCTCGCGATTTCGGGCGGCGCATTGTTTCGCAGGCCGGATCTCCGGGTATCCGATGACCCGCACGATTTTCCGGGACACACCATCGTCACACCCGGCAAAGGGCCGCTGGCGGCGAAACTCGCCAGGGATTATCCGGAACTGAAGCTGCTGCTGGTCGATTCGTACGCAGACGCGTTCGAGGCGCTGCTCAAGGGCGATGCGCAACTGGCCGCGCTGAATTTTCATGCGGCGATCGCCATGGTGAAAGCGCGCCACCCCGGACGGATCGGACTGCCCGCGGCGCCTTACGCGCCCTTGCCGATTGCACTGGCCGTGGCCAAAGGCAGGCAGCCGGGGTTGGTCGCCGCGGTCGATCGGGCGCTGAAAGCGCTGGCGGCGGACGGTACACTTGCCGCGAACAGCAAGCGCTGGCTGGAAACATAGCGCCGCCACAAGCGCCTGCCCGGCGGGGGTGCACGGCGCGAGGACAGCGTATCCATACGGAGGGAAATATGACTGCTGCAGAAACGCGGACCAAGGTAACCATCCTCACCGGAAGCTACCGGATCAAAGGCTATATCGATCTTCTGCCCGGCGCCCGGGTGACGGATTTCATGCTTGAAGCACGCACCTTCATTGCCGTGACCGATGCGGAAGTGTGGGCGCTGGAGGGCCGCCAGATGCTCACCACCGCCTTTCTCAACGTGAGCCGAGAGCACATCCAGGTC
>ORMF012540473.1_pt1 | contig 15439 bp, 9 predicted proteins | sample 1779871 | NCBI WGS metagenome assembly ORMF01 (sample SAMEA104232316, study PRJEB22302) | groundwater metagenome | biome: forest; feature: aquifer; material: groundwater | place: USA | collected 2011-08-07 | depth 5.4 m | reverse complement strand
GGCCCGGTGGCCAGCACCATTACCGCGTTTCGTGCGGATGGCACGCTGGTGTGGACCAACGCGCCGACCAATGCGACCTTTACTGTCCAGATGACAACCTCACTGGGCGGCGTAAGCAATTGGGTGGACTATGTCCGGATTCCTGCCACCAACGGCGTCAACACCAACCGGCTTTATGATCCCAACCCGCCTCCCGGCATGGCTTTCATTCCCGCCGGTTCGTTCACGATGGGCAGCCCGGCCAGTGTGAGCCGCTGCGATTCCCTAATGAAGCTCAGCATACGGTGACGCTGACGAATGGTTTTTACCTCGGCAAATATCCCGTGACGCAGGGACAATATTTAGCCGTGGTGGGCAGTAACCCGAGTTATTTCCAGACCATTGACGCGAATGGAAATCCGATCAGCCCGGATTTGAACCGTCCGGTAGAACAGGTGAGTTGGAACGACGCCACGAACTATTGCGTCCGACTCACGCAATCCGACCGGGTGGCGGGGCGGATCCCGTCCACCTGGGGGTATCGGCTACCGACGGAGGCGGAGCGGGAATATGCGTGCCGGGCGGGCACGACCACGGCGTTTCATTTTGGCAGCGCGATTCACGGCGGCATGGCCAACTTTGATGGTCGCTACGAGTATGACGCCGCGACCTATTATGGGGAGATCATCATTACCAACTCCCCTGTATGGCTGCAACGGACGACGACGGTGGGCAGCTACGCGGCGAATGCGTATGGGGTATATGATATGCACGGGAATGTAATGGATTGGTGTCAGGATTTGTATGGCGTGGCCCGCGTGGTTCGCGGTGGCACTTGGGCCAGCCAAGGCAGGACCTGCCGGTCGGCGTTCCGCACCGCCTACGATGCGACCTCCAAGGTCAACTACGTGGGGTTCCGGGTCGTGCTTGCCCCAGGTCAGCCATGAGCAGGAACAGCTAGAGCGGAGCAGCCTGACTGCGGAGCGGGAAGCGTGTCACCCAAATCTCAATGAGTGGCGCGAGCGTACTCGCAAGCCTCATAGCGGCGGGCGTCCTGCCTGCCGTAGAGCCGTGGCTTCCAGCCCGGCGGAAAAAGCCGCACGCAAATCCAGCCTGCTTGATTTTTTCGTAGCCCCCCAACATTCACATCCCCATACCGGGCGGCGAGACGCACGCCCTACGTCAGGCAAGATGCCCGACGCTACAAATCAATTCGTCAGGAACGACACGTCGCCGGAACTCAGCTTCATCAGGTCGGGCAGGTGCGCGCCATCCAATTGCACCACGAGTGTGTTGACGCCGGGTTTCGCTTCGGCGGTGAATTGCGCATCCGCCTTCACCGGCTGACCGTTCACCCAGACGCCTTTGACTTCGCCGGCCAGATTGAACTTCGCCGGGCCGCCCTTGGTGGACTGAAACTGCGTGGCGGCAAAGAGGCCGCGGGTCTTGTCGGCGTACGCTGCGATCACGGCTTCGCCCGCGGCCTTCGGCAACGCGCCGTTCACCAGCGAGAACGCCGGGACCCAATCTTTAAGCGTGAAGTCGCCCTGGAACACGCGCTCCACCCCAAAGGGTTCATTCATGTGCGTGACCTGGTAGAGCCGCCAGAGCCGCGCCGCGCCGCCTTTGGCCGCGTCGTAGTCGCCAGGCCGGCCGAGTTGCGCGAGGAACTTGATGAGGTCGAGGCGTTCCTCCGGCAACAGCGCATCCACCAGGCCGTTGGGCATCAATGAACCGCCATTCACCCGCTTGGCGATGTTATTTTTTGCGACCGACACTTCCTGGTTGGCGGCGTTGCGGAGGATGACCTCGTTGTCCGACTCTTTCACGACGATGCCGCTGAACTCCTGGTCGTCCTTCATGGTGATGACGACCGAGTGAAAGCCTTCCTTGATTTTGGCGTTCGGATAATACAACGACTCCACGAGGTAATCGGACGGAGCGCTCGCGCCGATGCTCGTCAGGTCGGGGCCGACCTTGCCGCCCGCGCCGCCGATGGCGTGGCAGGTCAGGCATGCCAGTTCGGTGCGCCGAAAAACCTGTTCCCCACGCGCCGGGTCGCCTTTGGCGAGCGCTTCCGCCGCGAGGGCCTGGAGTTCGGCGGGCGACATCTGCTTGTCCGAAAGCGTGAGGCCGGCGAGTTGCATGAGTACGGGAACGAGCGTGGAGTTTTGATTTCCTTCGCGGGCAATGCGCAGGCCGGCGCGGGCGGTTGCGGGCGGCAATCCCGTCTTGGGTAACTCCGTCGCGAGTTTGGCGCCGGCGTCGCGGATGCCGAGCAAGGCTCGCCACAGCGCCACCGCTTCGGCTTCCTTGGTCGTAGCCGTCAAGGCGGAAATAATTTCGGGCAGCGCGGCCGGGAAATCCAGGCCGGCGAGCGTGGTCACGGCCTCGCGCTGGATTTCCGGCGAGGCAGCCGCACCCGTGAGTTTTTTCAGTTCGGCGATGACGCCAAGGCCTCCGATGTCACGCAGCGCGGCGAAGGCGGCGATCCGTTCACCGGGCGGGGTTTTCAGGTCGTTCGCGGCCTGAATCAATTGTGCGCTGAATTGCGCGAGCTTCCACGTTCCGGCGAGTTGGATGGCGGCGATGCGGACTTTATCGTCGTTCGCTTTGAGCAGCGGGGCGAGCGGGGCGAGGTGGCCATCCGGATTCACGCTCCGAAGACGGGCGGCGTTGCCTAGCGCGATTAAGGCGCGGAGCGAGGCCGGTTCGTCGAACCCGTTTGCAAGCACTTGGTCAAACGTCTGGCGCAGTTGTTTCGCGCCCCCGGCGGCCCCAATAAGTTCGATCCACGGGCCCGAACCGTCGCGGGGCAGGGGTTTGTTGCCGAGAAGCTGGCCAAGGACTTCGCTGGCGAGCGCGGGTGGGATGGCCTTGAGGCCGAACTCAAGTTGCGCCTCGCGGCCCGCAACTTTCCATGCGCCCGATTTGAGCGCGGCGAGCCACGGCTCGGCGAGTTCGTTGACGGTGAGCCAGAGCGCGTAGTCGAGGAACGGATCCATCGGCTGGTTGAGAACAGAGAGGGCGAGTTCGGCGGCGCGGGCGGAGTTGAATTGGCCGAGCGCCCGGACGGCTTCGAGACGGACGCGGGGGTTTTCATCGGTGACCAGTTTGCTGAGTTGGCCGAGCGCTCCTGCCGGAAGCAATGGCAACTGATTGCCGAGGACCCGCACGGCCGCCGCCCGGATATGGGCGTCGCGCGCGGCGAGGAGTTGGTTCAGCAAGTCGGGTTTCGGAAGATTGAAGGCTTGATACATCCACAAGGCTTGCAGCCGGGCCTTTTCGGCTTCCTGCTTTTTCGTCCATGCGGTCAGGTCTTTCCGCACCTTGTCCGCGCCGCGCTCGACGAGCACGCGCCGGGCGCTTTCGGCTTCGTAATGGTTGGGCGAAACCAGTTTGTCCAGCAGCGCGGGGTTCTTCAACTTGGTGAAATCCACCCTGGGCAACGGCGCGCGGCCTTTGGCCGCGACCCGCCAGATGCGGCCATGTTCCTTGTCGCGGCGCGGGTCGCGGAAATCCGCTTGGGCCTGCTGGATGATTGGATTGCTCCAGTCGGCCACGTAGAGCGCGCCATCGGGTCCCATCTTCACATCAATCGGCCGGAAGGTATCCGCCGTGGTCCGCAGCACGTCGGGCATTTCCTGGGTGACGTAGCCGGCGCCCTGGTCGCTGATTTTGAAACGCACAACGCGGTGCGCGCGGAAGTCGCAGGTGATCATGTCGCCCTGCCAATCCGGGGGGAATTGTTGACTGCGAATGATTTCGAGGCTGGCGAATTTCGGGTAGCTGCCGGGGCTGACGCTGTCGAGGATGCGGCGGGCCTTGGGGGCCGCAACATAGCTCGCGCCGGGCAGTCCGTAATTGATGCCGCCGCCGCCCGCGCCATCGGTAAGGAAGGATTGGCCGAAGTCATCGAATTGGTGGCCCCAGGCGTTCCACCAGCCGCGATAAAGAATTTCCATTTGCTGATCGCGCGGGTCGAAGCGGAACACGCCGCCGCCTTTCAACCGCACCACGCCGTGAGGCGTCTCGGTGTCGCTGCGGGTGTAAACGGATTGGTTCAGGTACAGCCGGCCGTCAAACCCCCACCGCAACGTGTGCAGATTATGATGCGTGTCCTCGGTGCCGAACCCGCTCAACACGATGCGCCGGCTGTCCGCCTTGCCGTCGCCGTTGGTGTCCTTGAAATGCAGCAACTCCGTGCTTTGCGCGACATAACACCCGCCGTCGCCCGGCACCACGCCCGTGGGGATGAGCAGGCCGTCGGCAAACACGGTGGCTTTGTCGGCGCGACCGGTGTCCGTGGTGTCTTCGAGCACGATGATCTTGTCGGTGGCGGCCTGGCCGGGCTCGATTTGCGGATAAACCTCCGAACTGGCAACCCAGAGGCGACCCCGCGGATCGAAGTTCATTTGAATCGGTTTGTTGAGCAGCGGGTTTTCGGCCCAGAGCGTGACATCGAGTCCCTCGGCGACTTCGAATTTCGGGAGCGGTTGCGGTGTGTGCTTGGTGATGAGGTTGCCGACGCGACGCGGGATTTCGGGAACATTGACGCCGGGTTTGAGGGAACGAAGTTGCGCGATGCGCTGTTCCTCCTCGGCGATGAAGGCGTCGAACTTGGGAATCTCGACGGCGTTCTGGCCCTGCTCGCCTTTTCGGAAACCGAAGATATACGCCATGTTGGCCGGGCGCGAGCGGTGGAAGAACCATTCGTTCTTGCGGAGGATGGCTTGGCGGAGGGGTTCGGCTTTGTCCTTCAACCAATCGAAGGTGGCGTTATTTTCAGCGAGTCCAAGTCGGTCTTGGATTTTTACCGCCATAGTTTGATAACCATGGGATGTCAGATGAATGCCATCGTAAGTCCAGCGAAAGCTCTGATCCGCCGCCGCCGATTGTTCCTTGAACGCGGCGAAGAGCGAGACGAAGCGCGCCTTGCGGGATTCGGCGATTTCGCGGATGGCTTCGGTGTAGGCATTGAGCTGGAGATTGTGCGCGGTCGGATTTGGAAACGGAGGTGGGACCCATTGATGCCGCACCGGCCCCAGCAAAACCAACCTCACCCCCGGCGAAATTTTCTCGATCGTGTCCAGCAGGCGGTTGTAGTCGGTCTTGAACTTCGCCAGACCGGCCTCGCCGTTGAAGGAACTGGCCATGCCGTAGCCGACGAACACCACCGTGGGCTTGGCGTCTTCGAGTTGCTTTACCAATTGCTTCCCGCCTTCGTCGTCAGGTTCAGTGCCGGCTTGCAGCAGCGAACGCCCGAAGCGCGAATCGCCCGCCGGCGTGTCCGCACTCCAGCCGAGGTTGCGGAAGGTGATGTTGCGGTCGGGGAAACGCGTGGTGAGCATCAGCTCGATCCACCCGTGATACTGCTCGCGTTCGATGAAGGTGTCGCCGAGGAAGACGACGCGGTCGCCTTCGCGCAACTCGAAGGGCGTGAGCTGGTCGGCGGCGTGGAGCGTTCCGCAGAGGAACAAGGAACTCAGCAGGGTGGAGAGCAGAAGCTTGTAGCCGGTTGGAAAACTTGTAGCGGCGGGCGTCTCGCCTGCCGTAGAGGGCGGCATCTTGCCGCCCGGAAATAGCGCGCGAGCTATCTGCGCCTCGGAAGTCTTCAACGGTAACCGGCGGGCGATGGTTTTTTCCGCCGGGCGGGACGCGCCGGCTCTACGGCAGGCGAGGACGCCCGCCGCCACTTTCGCGGGCAAGCTGCCCGTGTTTTCAAATTGGCTCTTAAAGATTAATCGCATGATGGGGATGAATGGTCGGGGATGAATTGCGGGTGGGGAGAAAATAAAACACTCGACTTGAGGTTACGGCCCTTGATTCCACAGGATGTGCGTGCCGCTCTTGCCGGCACACACGATGTCCTTCCAGCCGTTGCCATCGAGGTCGGCCACACGGATTTGCAGGCCAATGCCGGGGCCGTTTTCCACGACGGGGAACTTCGTGAACTGCTGCTGCTCCCGGTTCCACTTGAAGTAATAGATGACCCCCGGATCGTTGTCGCCCGGGTCGCCGCCGCTGTGGGCGCGGACGCGGCGACCAGTGATGAGTTCGGGCTGGCCGTCGTTGTCGAGGTCTTCCCAAGCCAGGACATGCGGCTGGGAGAAACGGTCGTCAATGAGATGATGCCGCCAGTTCGTGCTGCCGTCCTTATTGTCGTCGCGGCGTTCCTCCCAATAGAGACCGTAGCCGTGGCCGTGGCCCCAAATGATGTCGTTGCGCCCGTCGCCGTTTAAATCCACCACGAGCATGGGGCAGCTCGCCTGGGGAAACTGCCAGTCGGAGTGCAACGTCCACTGCTTGGTGGCCGCATCGGTTTTGGGGCGCTCGTACCAGCCGTTGCCAAACAGGATGTCCGCCAGCCCGTCGCCATTCAGATCGCCCAGGCCGATACCGTGACCGTTGGTACGCTTGCCGCCCTCGTGGATGATCCACGGCTTGAGGATGGGTTCGCCGGCGGCATTTTTTGCCAGTTTGTAGCAAGCCATCGGGTGGCTCTCGTTCCATGAGTTCACGATGAACTCCGGCACGCCATCGCCATCCAGGTCGCGAAACTCCGTCCACTCGTTTTCCCCGAGCTTGGTGTCAATCAGCACATGTCGCTTCCACAGTTCGCCTTTCGCGAGGCCCTCGGCCTTGGGGTTCTCGTACCACGCGATCTCGCCTTCCAGAAACGTGCCACTGATGATGTCCGGCCAGCCGTCCCCGTTCACGTCCCAGGCGTGCTCGCCGTTGTTTGAAAGGTAATCTTTGCCGAAGGCCGTGAGCTTCCGCACGGGTTTCGCTTCCTTGAAATCCGGGCCGGCATACCTGAACTCGCCCGCGCTGATGTCCAGCTTGCCGTCCCGGTTGAAATCGGCAATGGCGCAGCCTTCGTTGTTGTCCAGGCGCAGTTGCTGCACGCGGAACTTCAAGGGGCCCGGCGCAATCGGTTTGTTTCCCGCCGGGGGTTCCGCTCCGAAGACAAGGAGCGAAACGCTCAACATCGCGACACTGGCGACGCTCACGAGACCACGGCGGTTGATTTTCACGGGGAAAACTTTAGCGAGAATGAACCGGCAGGGGAAAGCTCATTCTTGCGCGCCGGATCGCAGTCGGAGCGCGGGCGGTCCCGCGCCCGCAGCGGGTCCGTTGGCGGGGAGAGGTGCGGGTTTTCCGGCGGCCTCTCTGTTATCCACCTGCTGCGACCGAGGGACCGGTCGCGCGCCCGTGGCGATTCGGCGCGTCAAAGTGCTTCCCATTCGGCGACCGGTCGTTACCCTTTCGTCATGCCGTCATTCGACATTGTCAGCGAAGTGAACTCGATGGAGATCGAGAACGCCGTCAACATCGCCAAGAAAGAACTGGCCAACCGGTTCGATTTCAAGGGCAGCAAAGCCGAGATCGTTCTCGAAAAGAGCGAGATCAAGTTGACCGCCGAGGATCAGTTCAAGATCAAGGCGCTGGTGGAAATCGTCATCGGGAAAATCACCAAGCGCAACATCAGCCTGAAAAACGTGGAGACGTGCGACCCGGACGTGTCGCCGCTCGGCCATGCGCGGCAGGTCATCAAGATCAAGCAGGGCATCGAGACGGAAACCGCGAAACAGATCACCGGGTTCATTCGCGAGGGAAAGTTCAAGGTCACGACGCAGATTCAGGACAGTCAGGTGCGGGTGACGGGCAAGAGCCGCGATGAATTACAGGCCGTGATGGCGGCGGTGCGGGCGAAGGATTTTCCCGTGTCGCTGCAATTCCAGAATTTCCGGGATTGATCGGAATGTCGAATTCCGTCAAGACATGCCTTTGGCTGTTGGTGACTGGTTTGGTTGCCGGACGAACGTTGGGAGGTGCGGCGGAGACAACCGTTGAACCCGCCGCGCGGACGCATACGCAGTTCGGTCTTTGGTACACCGTTTGGTGGACGGCGGACGATCAATTCCGGCACTGGACCAACTGTCATCGCTTTCCCGTTCGGGGCCGATACACGGCGGGCGATCCGGCAATCATCAAGGCGCACTACACGATCTTTCGCGACCTCGGCGTGGACTTCCTGATCATGGATGACACCAACGTGGCGGGTAATGACGGCGGGCGCATCAACGACAACATCCGCGCATGGTTCGATTTCATGGACAAACTGCCGGCGGCGGAGCGGATTCCCATTTGCATTGGCGGTGGCGGAGAGATGCGCGGTGGCGGCAAGCCGGCGCAACAGAACGCGGTAAACTTTTACTGGGATACCTGGGCGCAGCGACCGAGCTATTTCAAGTTGAACGGCAAGCCGCTGGTGCTCGTGGACACGGACAAGAATTACGGCCCGGGCGATTGGGACGATGCGCGCTTCACCGTGCGTTGGGCTTACAACGGCGACAATCACGCCGCGATGAAACAGCGGCAGACGTGGGGCTGGGGCAGTTATGCGCCCGCGCCGGAGTTGGCGGAGTGCATGAGCCTCTGGCCGGGGCACCGCTTCCCACGATTCGTGGCAGAGCAGGGGAAGGACCCGCTCGAAGAGCCGCGGCAAGGTGGAGAACTTTACGCGCGCGAATGGTTGCGCGTGCTCAAGGCCCGCCCGCAATTCGTCACCGTTGCCGATTGGAATAATTTCGAGGAGGAGACGGCGCTGGAGGAGAGCTACGCATGGGAAGATGCGCGCGGCCATTGCGTGCCCGACCTCTACGTGCGCATCACCCGGGCGTGTTCACGTTTGCGCGCGGGCAACCTGGTGAAGGGAGAATACTATCGCGCGGAGGACCAACCCGAGGTGTTCCAGTATGACGGCAGTAAACTCGTGTATCAGGCCGCGATGCCGAAACGCGCAACGGTGATCCTCGTCCAGCGGGAATTGTTCGAGGAGATAAAAAAGAAACTGGCGCGGTGACCCGCGCCAGTGAAGGAATCGTCCATTAGGGAAGCGCTGATTTAATCGGAGTTGGTAATTTTGCCTGAACTTCAGATTTCCAGATGTCGCGTAGGATGTCGTAGGAACGATTTTGATTTCAAGGGAAGGTGGATTTGGAGAGTCGAAACCGGGTCGGATTTCCTGAGCGCTGATTAAATCAGCGCTTCCTTAGCGTGAGTGGCCGCGCGAAAAGGCGATCGGTGTAGATGTCTCGCCGGGTTATGTAAACAATCGGCGGTATCGGTAGCGAAAGGAAACGCTGACGTAAAAACGCATGAGCGATCAATACCAATAACCCCACGCACCCAGCCGCGCTCCGGCCAAAGAAAAAATCCCGCCGGGTTGCCCCGGCGGGATGGGTGATTTGACGGCGCGAATGTTTAGCGCACGGAACGACGCCGGAAGTTCAAGAATAATGCCAGACCACCAATGGCTCCAAGGGCGGCAGTGGTTGGCTCGGGTACGGCGACGATGTGAACTGTCATGTCGGCTTGCGCGATCCGCGCTCCATTGATGCCTGCGCCCACTTGCGTGGCGAATAATGCGAAGACGTAATCGCCGGTGGCGTTGGCATTTAGTCCGGTAAAGAAGATGTTCTCCGAGTTTTGCGCGATAGTCGAAATGGCGGCATAAGTTGCTGCCGTACCTACGAGTCCCTGTCCGTTCAAGGTGCTGCTGTTACCGTAGGAGTTGTCATTGAGGATCGTCAGTGGGTTGAAGACGCCCAAGACGGGGGGCACGGGGCTGAGAGCGGAGAGATAGAAATCGTAGGCGTTCAATTTTTGCGAGCCTCCGAGCGCCGGGTCGGCATTGATGGAGAACTCATAGTTCCAACGGGCCAAGTTGGGCAACACAGAGGTACCCGCCAGAAACGTATAGGTGCCCGCGCCATTGTTCGGGGTCGAACCATTGTTGTAATCCTTGGCCCGCAGGGAGAGGGACAAATTGGGGGTGGCTTCGTGGCTGGTTACCCAGCCGCCATTGGGATTACCAGAGCCAAAGATGGCTGTAACGGTGTCATTGTAGGTTACGACAGCGCGGGAACTGACCGTTGAGGAGATGAGGAAACCCGCAGTCACAACTATAGCCAGTATGAAGCGATTGACAGTTTTCATTTGTTTCCTGAGGTGTTTGATGATCTGATCTGACAGGGTTTTCTGCATCATCAGTATTATTTTTTCTCTACTTAAGTGGTTATAGCAGTTTCGCCCCATTGGTTGCAACATATTTGTCAAAAAATTTTAGGGCTGTGCATATTCATCCTCCTGACCGCTGCATCTTGTGGCTGCCGCTCTGGCGGCGCACAACCTGTTGGGCTAAATGTCGGGTTAGGGGAATCGAGTGCATAGCCCAAAAAAATCTATTTCACCTCGCTGCGGGTCGTGAGAATCCATCAAGGAGGGCGGTGACGTCACGGCTGGTGCGTGTGCGCATAGGCGACCAGCGCGCGAAGATTTGCCTCCGGTGTGTCTTGCGGCACTTCGCACCCTGGGGCCACGATGAATCGCGCCCCGGCTTGCTGATGGCACTCCGCCACGGCTTTCGTAACCTGCTCCGGGGTGGTGTCGCGCAAGGTGGCGACCGGATTGATGTTGCCCAGCAACACCTGCCCCGCGCCCATCTGTGCGCGGCCCTCGTGAATCGGCGACAGGTAATCTAGGTCCACGATGTGGCAGCCGAGCCGCCCCATGCCGCGCAAAAGCTTCCGCGTGTTGCCGCAAATGTGCAGCCGTGTTCGCCCGCCCAAGGCGTGGATGCCGTCCATGAGTTGCTTCTCGTAGAGCCAGATGAACTCCTCGTAAATCTGGGGGCCAACCAGCGACGCCGCGGCATCGCCCACGCCGATCAAATCCGCGCCCGCCTTGATCTGCTCCTTCGCGAAGCGCAGTTCCATCTCGATCACGAACGCAAACAAGTCGCGCACGAATTGCGGGTCATCAAAGAAATCCGTCATCAGCGTGTTGATGCCGCGCAGGTCGGCGGCCTCGGCAATCGGGCCTTCGATCCAACCCTCGATGAGCAGTTGCTTGCCCACGCGCTCCTTGAACAGCCCGACCGCTTTGATGCCATTGTGCATCCGCCCGCCGCCCAGCGGATCGGGAATTTTCAGCTTCGCCAGCTTGGTCTTGTCCGTGAGCAACGCGTCGGTCTCCATTAGCGCCACGGGCTGGTTCTCAAAATACGCGACGTGCGCCCCACAGTCCGCCGCTTCGCGCGCCGGATCGGACATGGTGTTCACGTAATCGAAACCGAACTTCTCGGCCGTGCGGACCTGGGCCTCGACGAGTACGCGATAATCCGTGCAGTAATCGCGGTAGCGCGCGCCGATTTGGGCGCAGGCGAACATCATGGTGATGGGCATGACCGGCAGGTGATCCACCGGCTGGCCGGCGAGGTGATTGAGGATGCGTTGACGGCCTGTCATGGGACGACATTTGAGGCGAGGTTCTGCGCGAGCGCAAGCCTTTCCCAAAGGGGTGAAGCTATCCCCTTGCTCCCGTTTCCAACGAACCGTTAGCATCGCCGCGTGAAGAACCTGCCGGAACACGTCGAGCAATCCGTCCGCGCCCGGAAGTTGTTCCGGCGGGGCGAGAAGATTCTCGTCGCGATCTCGGGCGGGCTGGACTCGATGATGTTGCTTCACTTATTGCACCAGCTCGCGCCGCAATTCGGTTGGAAACTTTTCGTCGCCCACTTCAACCACCAGCTTCGCGGGCGGGCGAGCGATGCGGATGAACGGTTCGTTCAGAAAACGGCGACGACCCTGGGACTGCCGTTTCGGGCGGGCCGAGGAGCGGTCAAGACTTTCGCGCAGCAGCGCGGTCTCTCCGTCGAAATGGCCGCGCGCGAACTGCGCCATAAATTCATGGCGCGCACCGCGGTCCGCTTGCAATGCCGGGTGGTGGCGGTGGCGCATCACGCGGACGATCAGGTGGAGTTGTTTTTCCTGCGCGTGTTGCGGGGCGCGGGCGGGGAAGGATTGGCCGGGATGAAATGGCACTCACCCTCGCCGGCGAACAAAACCATTGAACTCGTGCGTCCGCTGCTCGACTTGAGCAAGGCCGATCTCGCCACGTTCGCCGACGCGAATGGCATCCGCTTCCGCGAAGACGCGAGCAATGTCTCACCTGACATCTTGCGCAACCGGGTGCGCCATGAACTATTACCCTGGCTCCGCCGCCGGTTTCAGCCTGCGCTGGATCAGAGCGTGCGCCGGTTGATGGCAATCGTGGGCGGGGAGGCCGAAGTGGTGGACGCCGCCGCGCGCGCCTGGCTGGCCAAAAACCGGCCGGCGTTTGACCGACTCGCCGTCGGGGTTCAACGGCGCGTCGTTCTGCTTCAATTGCAGCAACTCGCCGTGGCCACGGATTTTGAATTGATCGAGACCTTGCGGCGCGCGGTCAATCAGCCGGTGACTGTGGGCGCGGCGTTGAGCGTGGTGCGGGATAAGTCTGGGCAAATTTCAAAAATAATCGCGGCTAAGGACAAGTTCCAATCCGGTCGGCTCGCGCTTCGACTCAAAACGGCGCCGCAAGTGGTCGAGTTTGCCGGAGCGGAAATTCGTTTGTGCGTGGCGGCTCGCCGTGGCGCGGGCGGGTGGCAGGCGGCGGCGGGCGGCGAGGTTTTCGACGCGGCCAAAGTCGGCGCGAAGATCGTGCTGCGGCATTGGCAGCCGGGCGACCGTTTCCAACCGATCGGCTTGAACGCCGCCGTGAAACTCCAGGATTGGTTTACGAATAAAAAAATCCCGCGCGCGCGCCGCCGCCGGTTGATTGTGGCGACGACGGCGGGCGGGGAGATTTTCTGGGTAGAAGACCAGCGCATCGGCGAGCGATTCAAACTGACGGCGGCTACGCAACGGCGTTTGATCTGGCGTTGGCGCCGGCTTTGACGCTGGCGCGATTCTGATTTTCGCCGGTGAAAACGCGCTTGAATTCTTTCCGCCGCCCGTCATGCTCGCGGGGCAAATGAAAACCATTCCTCATCGAGAGTTCGTCTCCACCTCCCATCGTCCGCTCGCGATTTCGCGCCGCGACTTCTTGCGCTCGACCGCGCTCGCCGGCTTGGCGGCGCCGTTCGTTTTGCCCTCCGGCCTGCGCGCTGCCGCCCCCAATGCCAAACTCAACCACGCCTGCATCGGTGTTGGCGGGATGGGCTGGAACGATCTGAACACTTTTCTCCGGCACCCGCGCCTGCAAGTCGTCGCGCTCTGCGACGTGGACGCGAACAATCTCGACAAGGCCGCCAAGGCCGCACCCGGAGCGCGACTTTATTCCGACTGGCGCGAGTTGCTGGCCAAGGAAGGCAACCAGATTGACTCGGTGAATTTGGCTGTGCCCGATCACATGCATTTCTCCATCGCCCACAGCGCGATTCAGAAAGGCAAACACACCTATTGTCAGAAGCCGATGTGCCACGACGTCGCGGAAGTCCGCGCGCTGACCGAGGCTTCGATCAAGAAGGGCGTCGTGACGCAACTCGGCACGCAACTCGCCGCCGGGATCGGCGACCGCACGACCGTGCAATTGCTCCAGAGCGGCGCGATCGGCAAAATCAAGCACGCCTATCTTTGCTCAAACCGTCCCGGTGCCGTGGAGAGCTATCGGCTCCTGGGGCCGCGACCGGCCTCCGGGCAGGAGCCACCCGCGAGTCTCAAGTGGGACTTGTGGACGGGCACCGCGCCCGTGCGTCCGTATGTGCCGGAGATTTATCATCAAACCAAATGGCGCGCGTGGCAGGATTTCGGCACGGGCTGGTCGGGGGACATCGGCTGTCACATTTTCGACGCGGTCTGGAAAGGACTGCGCCTGAAACCCGCCCTCACCGTGCAGGCCGAAGTGCAGGACTCGTGGAAAAACTCCGCCGCGCGCCGGGGCGACACCTGGCCGCAAGGCGACCACATCACCTGGACTTTTCCCGGCAACGATTTGATCGAGGGCAAGGAACTCACGCTCGAATGGTTCGATGGCGAGTTTCTTCCGCCGAAAGAAATTCGCGAACTTTACTCGGTGGAAGATTACCCGGGGGAAGCGGCCATGATCATCGGCACCGAGGGCGCGCTGCTCAACATCCTCGGGCGCTCCGCGATTTTGCTGCCGGAGAAAAAGTTCGAGAACCATCCCCATCCGAAACTCGAACCGCGCGATCACTATCATCACTTCGTGGACGCCTGCCTTGGGCTGACGAAGACGGAATCGCTGTTCGCGCAAACCGGGCCGATGACGGAAGCCATTCTGCTCGGCACGGTGGCGATTCGGGTGCCGGGCAAGAAACTGGAATGGAATCACCGCCGGATGAAGGTCACCACCAACCCGGACGCAAACCACTTCCTCAAGCGCAAGTATCGCAGCGGCTGGCACACCGGCGGATTCTGAGTTTGTCCTGAATTTTTTATCTGGAATTTCAACTGAATCCAAGGCGTCATTAACTCATCATGAAAAACCCGTTGCCCGAATCCAAATTCACCCGTCGTCGTTTCCTTGCCGTCACCGGACTCGCGCTGGCGGCACCCACCATCATCCCCGCCAGCGCGCTGGGGCGCGGCGGCAAGACCGCGCCGTCGGAGCGCATCACCTTGGGCGTGGTGGGCTGGGGCATGCAAGGCCCGGGTAACACGCGTGCGTTTCTCGGCCAGGGCAATTGCCAGGTCGTGGCCGCGTGTGATCTGGATAAGAATCATCTGCAAGCCGCGCTGAACACGATCAATGGTCGCTACCAGAACACGGATTGCAAAGCGTATCACGATTACCGCGAAATGATGGCGCGCAAGGACATTGACGCCGTCATGCTCGCGGTGCCCGATCACTGGCACGCGCTGGTGGCGACCGAGGCCGCCAAAAACAAGAAGGACATTTACGGCGAGAAGCCGCTGGCGCGCACCATCGCGGAACAACAGGCCATGGTAAAAGCCGTTCAGCGGAACAAGCGCATCTGGCAAACCGGCTCGTGGCAGCGGTCGGAAAAGCATTTCCACTATGCCTGCGAAATCGTGCGCAACGGCTTGATCGGAAAACTGAAACGCGTGGAGGTCGGCCTGCCCGCCGGGCACAGTGATCTCATGGGAACCAAGGATAAGATGGCCATCACCAATCCCCCGCCGGAACTCAATTATGAGACGTGGATCGGTCCGTCGAGAATGGAGCCGTACATCGAAGCCCGGGTGCATAAGAACTGGCGCTGGAATTACAACACCGGCGGCGGCCAGTTGCTCGACTGGATCGGGCATCATTGCGACATCGCCCACTGGGGAATGGACTGCGACCGCTCCGGCCCGCTGGAAATCGAGGGTCAGGGCGAATTTCCCCCGGCGGACGCGGTTTGGAACACCTGCACCAAGTATCGCATCACCGCCAAATATCCGAACGCCATCGAAATGGTCATTGCCGGCGGGCATGCGGACATCCGGAGCGGCACGAAATGGATCGGCACGGACGGCTGGGTGTGGGTGGATCGCGGAAACGCGTTTGAATCATCCAACGCGGCGTGGACAGAATCCCGTCGGCTGCCCGAAGACCAACGCAAGGGGAGGCTCTACGAGTCGAACAATCATTATTGCAACTTCCCCGATTG
>ORMF010525000.1_pt1 | contig 15442 bp, 13 predicted proteins | sample 1779871 | NCBI WGS metagenome assembly ORMF01 (sample SAMEA104232316, study PRJEB22302) | groundwater metagenome | biome: forest; feature: aquifer; material: groundwater | place: USA | collected 2011-08-07 | depth 5.4 m | reverse complement strand
CGTCGGGCACGTGATCGGCGGGGGCGGGGGCGGCGAGCGCGCGGCGGCGGCGCTGGCCGGCCTCGAGGAGGCGAGTGTCGGGCTCGACCTCGTCAAGCGCACGACGGGGCCCACCGGCGTGGCGCTGATCACAGTCGACGCCGCAGGCGAGAACGTGATCGTCGTCGCGCCGGGCGCAAACCTCGAGCTCGGGCCCGAGGACGTCGCACTGCCCGACTGCGACGGCGTGCTCTGCCAGCTCGAGATCCCTCTGGAGACGGTGGAGCGCGTGTCCCTCGACGCCCCCGGTGAGTTCTTCCTCAACGCCGCGCCGGCGCGAGAGCGCGTTCCCGCGGCCGATCTGACGATCGTGAACCACTACGAGCTCGACGCGCTGCCCCACCGCAACGGGGTGATCGCCGTCACGCTCGGCGCCGAGGGAGCGATCCTGCTCGAGGACGGTGAGGAGGTCGCGCGCGCGACGCCGCCTCAGGTCGAAGCGGTCGACGGCACCGCTGCCGGCGACGCCTTCACCGCCTGCCTCGTCGTCTCGCTGCTCGAAGGTCGCGCGCGGGATGAGGCCCTGCGTCGCGCGTGTGCCGCCGGCGCCATCGCCGCCTCGCGGTTCGGCGCCCAGACATCGCTCCCGACAGCAGAGGAGGTCGACGCGCTCCTGTGAGCACGCCCATCGTCATCGACTGCGACCCCGGCCACGACGACGCGATCGCGATCCTGCTCGCGCTCGCCTCGCCCGAGGTCGAGCTGCGAGGCATCACGACCGTCGCCGGCAATCAGACGCTCGAGAAGACGACGCGGAACGCGCTCAAGGTGCTCGAGCTCGCGGGCCGCGCCGACATCCCGGTCGCCGCAGGCGCGGACACGCCGCTTGCCCGGACACTGCGCGTTGCAGCCAACGTGCACGGTGAGAGCGGCCTCGACGGCCCGTCGCTGCCCGAGCCGACCACGCAGGTCGTGGGCACGCACGCCGCCGACTTCCTCGCCGAGCTGATCGAGCCCGGCGTCGTGCTCGTCCCGACCGGGCCGCTGACGAACGTTGCCCTCATGCTCGACCGCCACCCCGACGTACGCGACCGGCTCGAGCGGATCGTGTGGATGGGCGGCGCGATCGCGGAGGGCAACGTCACGCCCGCGGCGGAGTTCAACGCCTTCGTCGACCCGGAGGCGGCGGCAGCGGTGTTCGAGAGCGGGATTCCCGTGACGATGATCGGCCTCGACATCACGCACAAGGCGCTTTTCACGCGCGCGCATGCGGACCGCCTGCGGGACAGCGGCACGGTCGGCCGGGTCGTCGCGGAGCTTTCGGACTTCTTCCAGCGCTTTCACGAATCGCGGTACCACTTCGACGGGTCGCCGATCCACGACGCCCTCGCCGTCGCGCACGTGATCGACCCGACGCTCGTCACGACGCTCAACTGCAACATCGCAATCGAGACCGCCTCCCAGCACTGCGACGGAAGGACCGTCGTCGACCGCTGGCTCGTGCTCGAGGACGCCCCGCGAAACGCGTACGCCGGTCTCGACGTGGACGCGGACCGGTTTCTCGCGCTGCTGGTCGAGCGAATCGCCTCGCTGCTCTGATCGCGGGCTGTCGGCGCTGCCCTTGCGGAAAACGCCTGCAAGGGCCACCATTCCAATATGGCCGCTGCCCCCGCCGCTGCCGCAGCCGCTCTGCTGGCGAGCGCCGGGCTCCATGCGACCGTCCTGCCGTCCTCTGCGGCGCGGGACGGCCAGGTGCGCGTGGCCGTCACGGGCATCGCCGCGCCGACGGTCTCCGTGCGCATCGGCGGCGGCCTCGCGAGCGGCGGCAGGTGGTTCAACTGGGTCGCACTCCGATCCAGCGGTGCGGGCGCCTGGTGGACGGTTCTGCGCGCCCCGGGCTACTTCGGCGTCTACCCCGTCGAAGTCCGCGCCGGCGGCGTGATCCACGAGACGGACACCGTCGTGAACGTCCTCCCGCACGGCTTCGTCAACCAGCCCGGCTTCGTCACCCCGGAGCAGGTGGCCGAATGGTGGACGCGCGTGGCGCCGGCCGGCGCGACCCTGACCGGCGTGACCACCTGGCGCACCGGGTTCTTCACGCACCGGGATCCGGATCTCAACCGCCTGCTGCGTGTCCACTTCACGCTCCTGCGGCCCTGGCAGCGCCTGCATCTGGCGCCCGGGTCGCGGCAGGTCTTCCTGAGCGTCGCGCGTCTCCGCTCCGGCGGTCTCTGGCGGCTGCTCCAGACGACCCGGGCTCCCTAGAGGAGCCAAAGAGAAGGAGCGCGGTCCGCGCGGGCGAACAGGGCTTTCATGCCGCGCCCGAAGCGCAAGAGCACGCTGCGTCGCAAGCCTCCCGCCGGGAAGAGGAAGGCGGCGGCGAAGACCGCCAAGGCGCGGAGCATCGACCATCCCGAGCTGTGGGGCCTCGGCCTCGTCGCCCTCGGGCTCTTCCTCGGCAGCGTCCTCTACGCCGGCTGGAACGGCGGCTACGTCGGCGGTGCGCTCGTCGACGGGCTCCGCGCCCTCGTCGGCGGGGCGTCGTGGGGGATGCCGGTCGCGCTCGTCGCCGTGGGCGGCCTGATGGTCGCACGCAGCGCCCTCGTCGACGTGCGTCCCTTCCGGATGGGGCTCGGCGTCCTCGTCTGCGGACTGATGATCACGCTCGGCCGGGACCAGGGCGGCTACCTCGGCCAGGTGCTCGGCGGCGCGGTCGGCGTCGCGATCGGCGCCACCGGCTCGACCATTCTCGGCGCGCTCCTGCTGCTCGTTGGGGCGCTGCTCCTCTCCGGCGCCTCCCTCGGCGCGATCCTCCGCCGCTCGCATCACCGCGTACGCGGCGTGGCGAGCGCCCGGCGGGCGCGACGCGAGCCGGCCGACAGCTGGGACGAGCCCGCGCTCACCGCCGGCATCGCCGCCGCTCCCGCGCAGCGCTCGAAGAAGCCGCTGGTCGACGCGGAGCAGGCGTATCCCGACGTCGTCGGCGACGAGCCGGCGGCCGTGCCGTACGCGCCGGCGCCCATGTTCAGCCACGAGCCCACACCCCTGATCGCGCAGCACGCCCGGCTCGTCGACGACCCGCCGACGCTCTTCGACGACATGACGTCGGAGCACGCGGAGTACAGGCTTCCCGACCGTGACGTCCTGCGCGCCTCGCCGGTGAAGGAGGGAGCATCCGAGGAGACGGCGGCGCGCATCGCCGACCTGCTCGTGCAGACGCTCGCGCACTTCGGGGTCGACGCGAACGTGATCGGCCAGATCTCCGGGCCGCGCGTCACCCGCTACGAGCTCCAGCTCGCTCCCGGCACGAAGGTCGCGAAGGTCGCCGCGCTGAAGGACGACCTCTCGTATGCGCTCGCGACGACCGAGATCCGCATCCTCGCGCCGATCCCGGGGAAGCAGGCGGTCGGCGTCGAGGTGCCGAACCTCTCGCCGAACCTCGTCACCCTGGGCGACATCTTCGACGACCTGCCCGCGACGGCGAGCCCGCTCTCGGTCTGGCTCGGCAAGGACATCTCCGGCGCCGCGGTGTGGACGGATCTCGCGCGCATGCCGCATCTCCTGATCGCCGGCACGACGGGATCGGGCAAGTCGGGGTGCATCAACGCCCTGCTCACGTCGATCCTCCTGCGCGCGACGCCGGACGAGATGCGGATGATCCTCATCGACCCAAAGCGGATCGAGCTCAACCACTACGAGTCGGTGCCGCACCTGCTGACGCCGGTCGTCTCGAGCCCGAAGGAAGCAAGCGCCGTGCTCGCCAACTGCGTGGCGGAGATGGAGCGCCGCTACGAGCGGCTCGCCTCCGTCCGCGCGCGCAACCTCAACGAGGCGAACCGCGCGTTCCGCCAGCGCGGCGAGTCGACCATCCCGTATCTGCTCGTCGTGATCGACGAGCTCGCCGACCTGATGATGATCGCGCCGCAGGCCGTGGAGGACGCGGTCATCAGGCTCGCGCAGAAGTCGCGCGCCGTCGGGATCCATCTCGTGCTCGCGACGCAGCGGCCGTCCGTCGACGTGATCACCGGCATGATCAAGGCCAACGTGCCGTCGCGCATCGCCTTCGCCGTGTCGTCCATGACGGACTCGCGCGTGATCCTCGACCAGGGCGGCGCCGAGTCGCTGCTCGGCCAGGGCGACATGCTGTTCAAGCCGCTCGGCACGTCGCGGCTCCAGCGCGTGCAGGGCGCCTACGTCTCCGAGGAGGAGATCGCGCTCGTCGTCGAGCAGACGAAGCAGCGCGAGCAGGTGCTCGACGAGGCGTATCTCGAGCTGCCGGAAGTGTTCGCCGACCCGGAGGCGGACGACGGCGTTCACGGCGACTTCGACCCCGACGACGACCCGCTGCTCGAGAAGGCGATCGAGATCGTCCTCCAGACCCAGACCGCGTCGGTGTCGCTCATCCAGCGTCGCCTGCGGGTGGGCTACACGCGGGCGGGCCGGCTCGTCGACATGCTCGAGCGGCGCGGGATCATCAGCGGCTACGAGGGCTCGAAGCCCCGCCGCGTCCTGATCGACGAGTCGCAGCTGCACTCGTCGCTCTAGTCGGCCGGACAGGTCCGCAATCCTCACGTCCGGTGCCTGGCACCCGACGTGGCTGCTCGCACCGCGTCTCGTTGGGACGAAGGCGCGCAGCCGTGCGGTCGATGTCCCCGGCAGACACGTCTCGGTGCCTGGCACCTGACGTGTCTCTTCCGGCCAGTAGATTTGCGCCGTGGCGCACGTCGCGATCGTCGGGAGCTACGGAGTAGGCCTGACGGTCGAGCTCGACCGCGTGCCCGAAGCGGGGGAGACCGTGATCGGCCGCACCTTCCGGCGCGACCACGGCGGCAAGGGCTCGAACCAGGCAGTCGGCTGCGCCCGGCTCGGCGCCGACGTCGATTTCCTCACGGCGATCGGCGACGACGCGTTCGGCCAGGATGCCCTGGCGCTCTGGCGGGAGGAGGGGGTGCGCGCCGAGGCGGTGATCGCGACCGCGGCCACGATGTGCGCGCCGATCTTCGTCGAGCCGTCCGGCGAGAACCGCATTGTCGTCGTGCCCGGCGCGCTCGAGCACCTGTCGCGCGCGCACGTCGACGCGTTCGCGGCCCGGATCGCCGCAGCCGACGTGTTCGTCGTCCAGCTCGAGATCCCGGTCGACACCGCGCTCTACGCGCTCGAGGTCGCACGGCGCGCAGGCGTACGGACGATCCTGACCCCGGCTCCGGCGCCGGCGCAGCCGATCGCGCCGGAGGTCGACTACCTGACGCCGAACGAGACGGAAGCCGAGGCGGTGCGCGGGGCGAGCGGCACGCTCGTGCTGACGCTCGGCGAGCAGGGCGCGCAACTCGGAGACGAGCGCGTGCCCGCCTTCCCCGCCACCCCGGTGGATTCGACCGGCGCCGGGGACGCATTCACCGCCGCCTTCGCCGTCGCGGTCGCGGAAAGGCTCTCCGATCTCGAGGCGGTGCGCTGGGGCTGCGCGGCCGGCGCGCACATGGTCGAGCATCCCGGCGTCGTGCCGGGGCTGCCGACACGCGCGCAGCTCCTGGCTCGCCTCGCGTCGGTGCCCGCATGAGCGAGCGGCTGATCGTCGACACCGACACCGCGGGCGACGACGTCACGTCGCTCCTCATCGCCATGCTGCACCCGCACGCGCGGCTCGAGGCGATCACGATCTGCAACGGCAACGTCGACTTCGACCAGCAGGTCGAGAACGCCCTCTACACCGTCGAGCAGGCCGGCAAGAGCGTTCCCGTGTATCCGGGCTGCCCGAGGCCGCTCGTCGCAGACTGGGTCGACGCGGCGTACGTGCACGGCGAAGACGGCATGGGCGACTCGTTCTTCCCGAAAGCGACGCAGCGCCCCGAGCCGGAACATGCTGTCGACGAGCTCGTGCGCCGGATCAACGAGTCGCCGGGGGAGCTGAACGTGCTGGCGCAGGCGCCGCTCACGAACATCGCCGCAGCCGTCACACGCGATCCAGCGATCGCGCAGAAGGTGAAGCGCCTCTGGATCATGGGCGGAGGAGTGGGCAACGTCACGCCCGCAGCGGAGTTCAACTTCTACGTCGACCCGGAAGCGGCGAAGATCGTCTTCAAGGCGGGATTTCCGATCACGCTCTTCACGTGGACGCTGACGCTCTCACACGGCGTCTTCTTCGACGACGATCTCGCGCGCATCGAGGCCGTCGACACACCGCTCGCGCGCTTCTACCGCCAGGTCACGCGGAAGGCGGAGAAATTCGAGCGGTCGATGGGGGTCCCCGGAACGACGCATCCCGACTCGATGGTGGCCGCCGCGATTGTCGAGCCTTCGCTCGTGCGCAAGACGCGCGAGGTGTTCGTCGACGTCGAGACGCAGGGAGAGCTGACCCGAGGCTTCAGCTCGATCGACGAGCTCGGCATCCTCGGAAAGGACCCGAACTGCACCCTCGTCGAGGACTTCGACACGCCGGGCTTTCTCGAGCTCTTCCTGGACATCCTGCGTTGAGCGCGCTGCCGTCCACGCAGACCCTGCGCGAGCGCGTCGACACCGCGCAGGTGCTGACGCGGTTCCACTTCAGCTCGCGGGCGATCGCGCTCGCCTGCGGCGGCTGGATCGCCGCCACGCCGCGACTCGAGACGAAGGCGGCGCTGGCGCGGGCGGCCTGGCAGCAGACACTCGCAGGCGACGCGTTCCGCGAACGGGTGTTCGAGCTCCGGTACCCGAACCGGTTCCTCGAAGCGGGCGCCGACGCGCCGCTCATCCGAGTGGTCGAGGCGGGGATCGACGCGCCCGATGCGGACGCGTTCCGTGCGGGCCTGGCCGACGCGCTCCTGCCCGACTACGCCCAGCGTCTGGGCGCCTTCCTCGCGCAGACAGACGAGCTCGACGACGGCCCGACCGTACGGATCGTCCGTCTCGCGCTCGCGGATGTCGAGGAGCAGATCGCCGCGCTTCACCCCGGGGACAGACCCGGGTCAGACACGGAGTCGTGGGCGTCACGACTCCGTCACGGCCTGGAAGCCCTCGGGCCGCCCGCGGGCACCGCGTTCCGCCTCGCGCAGCAGCCCGCGCGTGACGACGCGTACTTCCCGTCGAGCTTCTACTGGCCGGACGCGATCGTCCCGGGCCACGCGTACGGCGAGGGCGTCGCGCTCCAGGTCCGCTCGGCCGTCAGCCACCTGAACGAGGTCTGGGCGGTCGACACGGCAGGCGCCATCCTGCACGGGCTCGCGCCCGAGCTCGGCTGGGAATGGATCCGCGACGCGGGCCGCTGGTGCTACGACGAGGCCCGCCACATGCTGATGGGCAAGCGACGGCTCGAGGCCTGGGGCCTCCCCGCGGAGCGCATTCCGCTCGGCGGCTACATCTACGAGGCGTGCGCGGGCCAGGATCCCCTCTACCGCCTCGGGATGCTGGGCTACTTCGAGACGAAGAACATCGGCCGCAAGCGGGAGCGGGCGGCAGCCTTCCACGCGATGGGCGACACGACGAGCGAGACGGACATGGAGTTCGACTGGGCGGACGAGACGCTCCACGCCGAGTATGGCCGCCGCTGGCTGAAGGAGCTCCTGGACCGTCGCGGGGAGGACCAGGAATCGTGGCCTGTCGTGCTCGAGCGCTGCGAGCAGCTCGTCGCGGCACGGGTCGGGCAGGCGACCGGCGCGGAGCGGGCCCGGATCGTCGCGGCCGCCGACGCGCTCGTGGCAGAGGCCACAGCGCGCGCGCGGAGCCGGATCGCCTAACTGCGCCCCCCGCGGCACGTCTCAGTGTGTGTACCGCTGGCAAACGGGGTTCGGGCGTACTAGCATCGTCACGTCCCGACGATCGGGTCGTTCATACATCAGGAGGGTTCAGTGAAGAAGGTTCGTTTTGTGGCGCCCCTTGTGGCGCTCGCAACGGTGGCCGTGATCGCGGTCGCGCTCGCAGGCACGGGTGCCGCAGCGCCGGCGAAGCAGCAGGCCACCTACAAGGCCGGTCTCGTCTCCGACGTCGGCCGCTTCAACGACAAGGGTTTCAACCAGAACCAGCTCAAGGGCCTGAAGTACGCGAAGGCGCACATCGCCGGCCTGGAGACCTCCGCGCTCGAGTCGCATTCGGCCGGTGAGTACCTGCCGAACTTCGCGTCGCTCGCGCGCAAGGGCTACAACATCATCATCGGCGCCGGGTTCCTGCTGGCGGCCCAGGAGGCCACCGTCGCGAAGCAGTTCCCGAACACGAAGTTCGCGATCACGGACTACGACGTGACGGGCGCGCCGTTCAACGGTGCGAAGTCCCCGAACGTCGAGGGCCTGACGTACGCGACGCAGGAGAACTCGTACCTGGTCGGGTGCATCGCGGCCTCGATGGCGAAGCTCAAGGGCGGCGACCAGACCATCGGCGTCGTCGGCGGCGTGAAGATCCCGCCGGTCGACTCGTTCCTCGCCGGCTACCAGGCAGGCGCGAAGAAGTGCAACCCGGCGATCAAGGTGCTCGTGGGCTACTCGCAGGACTTCATCGACCAGGCAAAGTGCAAGACGGTCGCCCAGAACCAGATCGACCAGGGCTCGCAGGTCGAGTTCAACGTCGCCGGGCCGTGCGGCCTTGGCACCCTCGACGCGGCGAAGCAGGCCGGCATCTGGGGCGTCGGCGTCGACGTCGACCAGTCGTACCTCGGCAAGCACATCCTGACGAGCGCCGTCAAGCGCGTCGACACCGGTGTCTACCTCGCCATCAAAGGTGCGCAGAACGGCCAGTTCAAGGGCGGGGCGAATCTGACGTTCAACCTGAAGAACGCCGGCGTGGCGCTGGGCAAGATCAGCCCGAACGTGCCGGCGTCGGTGCTCAAGCAGGTCGCGGATCTCCGCGCGCAGATCGTCGCCGGCAAGATCAAGCCGCCGACGAAGGTCAAGTAAGGATCCGATCATCCGCGAGGAGGGCGGGCACTCGTGCCCGCCCTCCTCGTTCCTCTCTAGAATCGCGAGCGACCGTGGCTGCCGCCCCCGACACGCCCGTTCTCGAACTGCGCGGCATCACGAAGCGCTTCCCCGGCGTCCTCGCGAACGACCGCGTCGACTTCGACCTGCGCCGGGGCGAGGTGCACGCGCTGCTCGGCGAGAACGGCGCCGGCAAGTCGACGCTGATGAACATCCTCTACGGGCTCTACCGGCCCGACGGGGGCGAGATCCTGCTCGACGGCAAGCACGCGGAGATCAGCTCTCCGCACGGGGCGATCGCCGCCGGGATCGGGATGGTGCACCAGCACTTCATGCTGATCCCCGTGATGACGGTCGCCGAGAACATCGTGCTCGCGTCGGAGCCGCGCCGGAACGGCGTGCTCCTCGACACCGCCGGCGCCGAGCGCCGCGTCCGCGAGCTCGCGGAGCAGTTCAGCTTTCACATCGACCCGCATGCGCGCGTTCACGACATCACCGTGGGCCAGCAGCAGCGCGTCGAGATCCTGAAGGCGCTGTACCGCGGCGCCGACATCCTCATCCTCGACGAACCGACGGCGGTGCTCACCCCGCAGGAGGCCGTCGAGCTCTTCGAGATCCTTCGCCGGCTCGTAGCCGACGGCATGTCGGTGATCTTCATCTCGCACAAGCTCAACGAGGTGCTCGACATCGCAGACCGGATCACGGTGCTTCGCCGCGGCCGCAAGGTCGACACGATTCCGCGCGAGGGTGCCACCGAGGCGGGTCTCGCCCGGATGATGGTCGGGCGGGACGTACTGCTGCGTGTCGACAAGCAGACGACGACCCGCGGCGACGTGCTGCTCCACGTGGAAGACCTGCACGTGCGCGACGAGCGCGGCCTCGAGGCGGTTCGTGGCGTGTCGTTCGACGTGCATCTCGGCGAGATCGTCGCGATCGCAGGCGTGGACGGCAACGGCCAGACGCAGCTGATCGACGCGATCACGGGCCTCCAGAAGTCTGAGTCCGGCCGGATCGTCGTGGCGGGCGAAGAGCTCACCGGCGAGGGCGCGCACTCGTTTCTCGAGCACGGCGTCGGCCACATCCCGGAGGACCGCCACCGGCGCGGGCTCATCCTCGAGTTCTCGCTCGCCGAGAACCTCGTGCTCCACGACTACGCGAAGGAGCCGTACGCGAGTCGCGGGTTCATCAATCCGGGAAACGTCGTCGAATTCGCGCGAAGGCTGCTGAAGGAGTTCGACGTCCGCGGCGGCACGCCGGAGACGCGCGCCTCGGCGCTCTCGGGCGGCAACCAGCAGAAGGTCGTCGTCGCCCGCGAGGTCGCGCGCGACCCGAAGGTGCTCATCGCCGCGCAGCCCACGCGCGGGCTCGACGTGGGCGCGATCGAGTTCGTGCACCGCCGGCTCGTCGAGGAACGGAACGAGGGCCGGGCGGTGTTGCTCGTCTCGCTCGAGCTCGAAGAGGTGATCTCGCTCGCCGACCGGATCCTCGTGATCTACGAGGGGCGGATCGTGGGCGAGTACGACCCGAGCGTCAGCGAAGAGGAGCTCGGGATCGCGATGACCGGCGGCAAGACGGAGGCGGCAGCATGAGCGAGAGCCGTGTTCCCGACCCCGAGGTGCCGGAGGGCGGCGAGCCCGGCGGCTACGCGCCGAGCGTCGCCGAGCGCCTCGCGTTCCACCATCGCGCGGGCGGGATCGTCACGCCGATCATCACGGCGGTGATTGCGTTCTTCATGGGGGGCCTCGTCGTCCTCGCCACGGGCCACAACCCGTTCAAGACCTACAAGGCGGTGTGGGACGGCACCGGGCTGAACTGGTTCTTCACGTTCGGCCACTACCACATCGATCTGCCGTTCACGTCGCAGCGCGTGTTCTTCTGGTGGGACACGAACTCGAACGCCCTCGCGCCGTACAACCTGTCGCAGACGCTGCTGCTGACGACGACGCTGATCCTCACCGGCCTCGCGGTGTCGTTCGCATTCCGCTGCGGCCTCTTCAACATCGGCGGCCAGGGCCAGTACATCACCGGCGCGATCGTCGCCGTGTGGGTCGGCTCCTCGTGGGCCGGCATGGCGAAAGGGCTCCACGTCTTCCTCGCGATCCTACTCGCATGCCTCGCAGGCGCGGCGATCGCGGCCGTGGCGGGCCTGCTGAAGGCCACCGTCGGCGCGCACGAGGTGATCACGACGATCATGCTCAACTGGATCGCCTACTGGATCGGCAGCTACGCGTTCGGGCGCGGCGGCCCGCTTCAGAACAAGGTCGACATCTCCGTGCCGATCTCGGGCGACGTCGTCCCCAGCGGCAAGCTGCCGACGTTCTGGGGCAACCCCGAGCTGCAGGCGCTCCACGTGGGGTTCTTCATCGCATTGGGCGCGCTCGTCGTCTTCTGGCTGATCCTGAACCGCACGACGCTCGGCTATCAGGTGCGCGCGGTCGGGTTCAACCCGGAGGCCGCGCGCTACGGCGGCATCAACGTCGCGCGCAACTACGTCTATGCCATGGCTATCTCGGGCGTGTTCGCGGGGCTCGGCGGCGCGATGGACATCCTCGGCTGGCAGTACCGGCTCGGCGTGCTCGACATCCAGGTCTCGAACATCGGCTTCATCGGGATCGCCGTCGCGCTGCTCGGCCGTAACACCGCGGTCGGCGTCGGTCTCGCGGCGCTGCTCTTCGGCGCGCTCGTCAACGGCACGTCGAGCCGCGGCCTCGATCCCACCGTCTTCCCGCCACAGCTCGCGGGGAACCTGACGCTGATGATCCAGGCGCTCGTGCTGCTCTTCGTCGGCGCCGACGTGCTCGTGCTCGCCATCTGGAGCTCGCGCAAGAAGCTCGGCGTCCGCCGGAAGGCCGTACCGCCGGCGCCGGAAGGAGCGGTGACGTGAGCGCGGTCGCAGCGACGATCGACCGGCTGGCCTGGGGCCCGCGCCAGGTCGCGCGCCTCGGGATCCTCTTCGGGATTCTCGCGTTCTTCTTCGCGCTGCCGCCCGTCGAGGCGCGCGCGCCCGTCGTGCCGCTCCTGATCGGTTTGCTCGGCGTCGCCTGCGGGATCTGGGCCGTGACCCGCGGGGTGGGGCGTCTCGCGTGGGGGGCCGTCGCGGTCGGTGTGCTCGGGATCCTGCTCGGCGTGCTCGCGACGCGGTCGTCCGGCACGCACCTGCACATCGTCGTCTCGTGGGGCGCGCTCGTCTCCTCGACGCTCATCTGGGCGACGCCGCTCACATTCGCGGCGATCGGCGGCATGTTCTCCGAGCGCAGCGGCGTCGTGAACATCGGGCTCGAGGGGATGATGCTCGCGGGCGCGTTCTTCGGCGTGCTCGGTGCCGACAAGTTCCACTCGTGGGCGATGGGGATTCTCGTCGCTGCGATCGCAGGCGGCTGCTTCGCGCTCGTGCACGCGTTCTTCGCGATCCAGCTGCGCGCCGACCAGATCGTCGGCGGCACGGCGATCAACTTCCTCGCGCTCGGCGTCACGGGCTACTTCTTCATCCAGGTGTACGGCGACGTCGGCTCGCCGGGGAACCTCCCTCGCATCCCGAACGTCAACATCCCGGGACTGAAGAACGTGACGTTCCTGGGCGACGCGTTCGGCCAGCTCAACCTGATGATCTGGCTCTCGTTCGTGCTGCTCATCGTCGCGTACGTCGTGATGTTCAAGACGCCGATCGGGCTGCGCATTCGCGCCGTCGGCGAGCATCCGCGCGCGGCGGAGACGGTGGGCATCTCCGTCTATCTCGTCCGCTACGTGTCCGTGACGCTCTCCGGCGTGCTCGCCGCGCTCGGCGGCGCCTACCTCGCCGTCGGCTTCGTCGGCTCCTTCAACGAGAACATGACCGCCGGCCGTGGCTTCATCGCGCTCGCGGCGCTGATCTTCGGCAACTGGCGCCCGTTCGGGGCCTTCGCCGCCGCGTTGCTCTTCGGCGCCTCGACGGCGCTCTCGTTCAGGCTCGCCACGTACTCCGACTCCGCGGCCGTCCTCTTCCAGGCGCTCCCGTACGTCCTCACCCTGATCGCGGTTGCGGGCGTGATCGGGCGCTCCGTGCCGCCCGCAGCTGTTGGCCGCCCGTACTCGAAGCAGTAACCACCGCGCCTCGCTCGCGGTCCTGCTGGGGGTCGTGGCGGTCGCAGCGATCCCGGTCGGGGTCCTCGTCTCGGCCCGGCTGGCCGGCATGACGCTCGTCGAGGTCGCCTGGGCGATCCCGGTAGCCGCAGGTGCAGGAAGCTCGGCGTTCTTCTTCGCGCGCGGCGCGACCGGCCGGATCACGCAGACGCTCGAGCGGGCCGGAGGCGCCGGACGGGCGCGGGCGGGACGCGTCCTCGGCATCGCCGGGATCTGCTTCGCCCTCTCGGGGGCCATCGCGGTGGGCTTCTACGAGCTTCTGGTGCGGCTCGAGCGCTGAGAAGAGGACCACCGAGTCCGGCCTCTAGACTGTCGGCGTGTTCGAGATCGGAAATAGCCTGCGCGAGGCCCGGATCAGGCAGGGCCTCGAGTACCCGCAGATCGAGCTCGCGACGAAGATCCGCGCGAAGTATCTTCGCGCGCTCGAGGACGAGCAGTTCGGCGTCCTGCCCGCGCAGCCGTACGTCAAGGGGTTCCTGCGCACGTATGCCGAGTTCCTCGGGCTCGACGGGCAGCTCTACGTCGACGAGTTCAGCTCCCGTTTCGTCTCGGACGGCGCGGACGACGCGACACCCCGCCGGGTCTCGCCGCGGGTCCACCAGGACCGGGGGATCGAGCGCAAGGTGCTGCTGCTGGCGCTCGTCGGCATCACGGCCCTGACCGCGCTCGTGATCGTCGCCTGGAAGTTCGGCGCGAGCGACTCCGGCACACCCCCCGTCGTGACGCAGGAGCAGTCGCCCGGGGCGGCGGCGCCTGCGTTGAGCGGCCTCGAGCTGACCGGGGTGAAGCGCGGGACCTACCTCGAGGTGCGGCGCGGCTCCGCCACCGGCGCGGTGCTCCTGCAGGCGACGCTCGCGCCGGGCAAGGTCGAGCGGATCGACGGAAAGCGCTTCTGGCTGTACGTCCGGCGTGCATCCGGCGTGCGCGTCTCCCTCGGCGGCAAGTCCGTCTCGCTGCCGGCGGGGCGCAACCTGAGGGTGCTCGTCACACCGACCCGTACGGCCCGCGCCGGCACTTGAGCCGCCCTCGGGCTCTGATCGTCGTCACGGGCAGCGAGCTCGTGCGCGGCGAGCGCACCGACCTGAACGGCCCGTTCCTCGCGCGCGAGGCGCTCCGCCTGGGTCTCGAGCCGGCCCGGATCGCGATCGTCGGCGACTCGGCCGAGGAGCTCGAGGCGGCGCTCCGCGAAGGACTCGCCGCGCAGGCGTGCTTCGTGTCGGGCGGGCTCGGCCCGACCCACGACGATCGCACGGTCGAGATGGTCGCCAAGGCGCTCGGGGTCGGCCTGCACGTCGATCCGGAGCTCGAGACCCAGATCGAGCTGGTCTCCCGCGCGGCGGCCGAGCGGCTGAGGCGCGACTACGCCGACTTCGCGCCGGGCGTGACGAAGCAGGCCACGATCCCGGAGGGCGCGACGTCCCTCGGCCTTGCCGGCCCGGCGCCCGGTCTCGTGATCGGCCACGGCGACCGGCAGGTGGCCGTCGTCCTGCCTGGGCCGCCGTCCGAGCTGCAGCGCCTGTGGCCGCGCGCGCTCGAGACGGAGGCGTTCCGGGCGCTGCTCGAGGGCGCCCGGCCGCCAGGCCGCCGCGTCCTCCGTTTCTTCGGCGTCAGCGAGTCGGCCGTCGCACGCGCTCTCGCCGAGGCGGGCGGCGACGGGGACGGCGTGGACGTGACGATCTGCGCCCGCGACTTCGAGATCCACGTCGACCTCGTCGTCGAGCCGGGCTCGGACGCGCGGGCCGACGAGCTCGAGGCGGCGTTCCTGCCGCCGCTCGAGCAGTGGCTGTATTCCCGCGAGGAGGAGCCGATCGAAGCTCATGTGCTGGGCCTCTGCCGTGAGCGGGGCTGGACGCTGGGCACGGCGGAGTCGTGCACGGGCGGCCTCGTCGCCGCCCGGCTGACGGGCATCCCGGGCTCGAGCGACGTCTTCCTGGGCGGCGTCGTCGCCTACGCGGACGAGGTGAAGCAGGCCGAGCTCGGCGTCCCGGCCGCGCTGCTGGCCGAGCACGGCGCCGTCTCGGCCGAGGTGGCCGAGGCGATGGCGCGGGGCGCCCGCGCGCGGCTCGGCGTGGACGTGGCGGTCTCGGTCACGGGGATCGCCGGTCCCGACGGCGGCACGGAGGAGAAGCCGGTCGGGCTCGTCTACCTGCACGCGGAAGGGCCGGCCGGCGGCGTCGGCCGTGAGTTCAGCTTCCCCGGCGACCGCCCCTCGATCCGTGCCCGCTCGGTCGTCGGCGCCCTCCATCTCGTCCGCCGGCTCGCCCTGGAGTCGTGAGGAAGGCGTATCGCTTCGCCGTCTAGCGTGGGGAGCGATGAACGGCTGCGCCTCTTTCTCGCGCTGCGCCTGCCCGACGCCGCGCTCGACACGGTGGCCGCCTGGCAGCAGGAGCACCTCACCGGCGTCCGGATCGTCCCTCGCGAGCACCTGCACGTCACGCTCGCCTTCCTGGGCAACCGGCCCGCCT
>ORMF010413042.1_pt1 | contig 15442 bp, 12 predicted proteins | sample 1779871 | NCBI WGS metagenome assembly ORMF01 (sample SAMEA104232316, study PRJEB22302) | groundwater metagenome | biome: forest; feature: aquifer; material: groundwater | place: USA | collected 2011-08-07 | depth 5.4 m | reverse complement strand
TTTGACGACGCCTTCTGGAGTGATCTTGACGTTGGCTGGTTTGAGATCGCGGTGGACGATCCCTTTTTCATGGGCGGCATCAAAGGCGGAGATGATCTGGCGGGCGATGGCGATGGTTTCGGCCGGGGGGATGGCGCCCTTGCGGAGGCGATCAGCAATGGTGGCTCCCTCGACGAACTCCATGATGAGCGCGCCGCTTTCGAAACCATAAATCGCGGCGATGTTGGGGTGATTGATGGAAGCGAGGATCTGCGCTTCGCGCTCGAAGCGGGCGAGACGGTCCGGATCGTTGGCAAGGGAAGTGTGCAGGACTTTGACGGCGACGTCGCGCTGGAGCACGGCATCGCGCGCGCGGTAGACCTCGCCCATGCCGCCCGCGCCAACGGCGGCGATAATCTCGTAGGGGCCGAGGAATGACCCGGGAGCGTGAGGCATTGGAGGGATTATATCAGGCAGTTGAGTGGCAATTTTGTCCGGCGGCTTCTCCTGTGGCTTTAGCTTTATCAGTGGGCGACATTGATGAGCTTTTCAATGGGCTTTTCCTTGACAATCTTTAATATTGAGAATAAGCTTGCCAGATATTGCAGATAGGGAGGTCTTTCATGAATCGTTTAGCAGCTAGTCTCCTGGTGATGGCCGCCGTCACGAATGCGCAGGACACCCGCGCGTCGCTTTCCGGGGCAGTGATGGATTCCACCAGCGCCGTAGTGGTTGGGGCGGCGGTGAAGCTAACCAATGCGAACACCGGCGTCACCTTCGAAACGGTAACTAACTCCTCGGGCCAGTACCGGTTCCTGTTCCTGATCCCGGGCAACTACAAGTTGAACGCGGAGATGGCGGGGTTCCGCAATCTGGAGCAGACAGGGATCCAGTTGCAGGTGGGCCAGGTAGCCGAGGTAAATGTGACGCTGCAGGTAGGCGCGATGGCGGAGACGGTGACGGTGTCCGGTAGCGCGGCGCTGCTGGACACGGAGAAGAGCGATCGAGGCGTGATTGTGGACAAGACGCGCATTACTGATCTGCCGTTAAACGTTCGGAATCCAATCATGCTCACAGCCCTTTCGCCCGGGGTGATGCAGACCGGCGGGCAGGCGCATCTCAATCCGTTTTCCAACAGCGGAATCTCATCCTGGTCGGTGAACGGCGGCATGACCAACAACACCGAGTTCATCATGGACGGAGCACCGAACAACGCATACTCGGGCGGCGAGAACCGCATCGCCTATGTGCCTCCGGCCGACGCGGTGGAGGAGTTCAAGGTGATGACGACGGCCTACGACGCACAGTATGGCCGCACCGGCGGCGGCATCATTAATGTTTCCTCCAAGAGCGGAACCAACCTCTACCATGGCACCGCGTATGAGTTTCTCAAGCGCCCGTGGCTGAATGCGAACACGTTTTCCAACAACGCAAAGGGATTGACGCGGCAGCAGACGGGGCTGGATCAGTGGGGCTTTACCATCGGTGGCCCGCTGCAAATTCCCAAGCTCTTTGACGGCCGGCACCGGACCTTCTTTTTCTTTTCCGGTGAAGCCTACCATGAGAATCTGCACTTCCCCAACGAGTCGATCACCTCGGTGCCGACCGTGGCCCAGAAAAGCGGGGATTTTTCCAGGACCTTCGACAACTCGGGCCGCCTCATCTCCATCTTCGATCCGAATTCCGGCCGCCAGGCGGGCGCCAACTGGGTCCGCGATCCGTTCCCAAACAATCGCATCCCATCGGACCGTATCAATCCGTCGGCGGCGAAGATTCTCTCGCTCTATCCGGACCCGAATTCCTCCACCCCCGGCTCGCCGGACTGGCAGAACAATTTCGTTCTTTCGCCCAATCGCGGCTTCTTCGATTTTCACAACTACAACGCCCGCATCGACCACAACATCTCGGCCAAGCACCGGCTATACGGGCGCTGGGGCTGGAATCGCCACGAGTCGTTCCGGATCAAAAATGCGATTCCGGGAATCGGCGCGGATCATCAAACCGGCGGCAAGACCAACAACGGCATCACGCTGGACTGGGTGAGCACACTGAGCAGCACAATGGTATTCAACTTCCGCACCTCGATGACGCGCTGGCAGGAGGATTTGCCGGGCTTCGATCACAAGTTCAGCCCAACCCAATGGGGCTGGCCGGAGTCTCTGGCGCGAGCCCTGCCCGTGCAGGCCGATGGCGGCACACGGAACTTCCCCACCAAGATTCTTTTTGTTCAGGACAGCATGTCGCGGCCGAGTGGGGGACGGCCTCCTTACATCAACGTCGATTCCTACGGCTTCCTCGGCTCCAACAGTTTCTTATTTGAACCCACCAACGTGTTCAGCATGGCGCCCAACATTGCCGTGATTCGCGGCAAGCACACTTTGAAAGCCGGGCTCGATTACCGGCTATCCCGCTTCACCGATCAGCGGCCCGGGTTTGCAGCTTCGCGGCTGAACTTCGACCGTGCCTTCACGCGGTCCAACTATCTGGTGCAGGACGCCGTGAGCGGAAACGGCATCGCTTCCCTGCTGCTCGGCTTCCCTGCCTCGGGCCTGATCGACAACAACGTGTTCCCCTACTTCCAGAGCCATTATGCGGCGCTGTGGGTTCAGGATGACTTCAAGATTACCCCCAAGCTCACGCTGAATCTCGGGCTGCGGTGGGACCTCAACTTCGCCGTGACTGAGCGCTATAACCGCGTCAATCGCGATTTCCTGGCCGACACGGTGAATCCGATTTCGAGCCGCGTGAACCAGTCCCTGTTCCCCGGCTTCCAGGTCAAGGGTGGCATTGGGTTCGCCGGCGTGAACGGTCAGCCGCGCAATCCCTACAATAGCGATTTCCGTTCCGTTCAGCCGCGCATCGGCGCCGCTTATCAGCTCAATCCAAAAACCGTGATACGGGCCGGGTTCGGGCTTTTCTACACCGCCCCCATCACGCGCGGTTTCAATAATGGGTTCAGCATCCAGACCCCCTACGTGGCTTCGCTCGACGCCGGCCGCACCCCGGCCAATAATGTGGCCAACCCGTTCCCCCAAGGCGTGTTGCAACCGCCGGGCTCCTCCTTGGGAATGGAAACTTTCCTCGGCCAATCGCCTTCCTACACCAATACGAACTTCCGCACGCCCTACGTGCGCCAGTACTCCTTCGGCTTCCAACGCCAACTGCCGTTCGGGATAAACGTGGATGCCTCCTACGTAGGTTCACGCACCTTGAAGGCTTCCGTGAGCAGGCCGGTGAACGAACTACCTGTCAACGCTCTGGCGCTGGGCGCGACCGTGTTGAATCAGTCGGTGCCCAATCCGTTCCAAGGCCTGATCTCAGCCGGCGGGCTGGGCGCGGCCACTGTTCCACGCCAACAGTTGCTCCGGCCCTATCCGCAGTTCACCAGCTTCAACGCCGCGGGTCTGAATGAGGGTCTGATCTGGTACAACTCGCTCCAGGTTTCCCTGGAAAAGCGTTATTCGCACGGATTGACTCTGATCGCGGCCTACACGCTTTCCAAGAACATTGAAGCGGTCACTTTTCTGAACGGACAGGATTCGGCTCCCACCCGGACGCTGACCGCCTGGGACAGCCCGCACCGGCTGACCATCGCCCCCATCTATGAGCTCCCGTTTGGGCCTGGGCGTGCCCTTTTCAACACCCGACATAAATTCTGGAGCCGCGTGGCTGGCGGATGGCAGCCCGTGGTCCCCTCCACGTTCCTCAGCGGCACGCCGATGAGTATTCCAGGCGATGTGTATCTGCTCGGCGATCCGCGGCTGGAGAGCCCCACCTGGAACCGCCTGTTTAAGACTGGGGTAATCGACGTGAACGGCACCGTGCGCAACGTCCTGCCGGGAGAACAACCCGTCTTCCAGGTGCGTCCGCCGTTCACCCTCCGCACCACCCCGCTGCGATATGGCAATCTGCGCAATCAGTGGGCCAACACGTATGACTTTTCCATCCTCAAGTCAGTGCCCATCAATGAGCGCGTAAAAGCCCAGTTCCGCGTTGAGGCCTTCAACGTGCTCAACACCGCGGTCTTTTCCTCCAATCCGAATCTGACCCCGACCTCGGTCAACTTCGGCCAGATCTTCCGCGATAACGGGCAGAGCAACGGCCCGCGTATTGTCCAACTCGGGTTCCGCCTGGAATACTAAGCCTTTGGGATAGACTATTTCCAATGAAGGTTTTCACTTGCCTATTGATTGCGGCTTCGCTCCAGGCCGCCGGTCTGGACCGGCTGCTCTATGTCACCGATAGAAGCGGCATCAGCATCTACGAGATCGACAACGGCCACAAGCTGCGCCGGCGGATCGAAATTCCCGACTCCGGTTCCTACAAGGGAATCAACGTCAGTGTTCCGCTCGGACGCCTCTATGTCACCTCCAACGTCAAGGACGACCTGATTTGCATCGACCTCCACACCGACAAAATCCTGTGGCGGAAGAACCTCGGCAAGTATCCCGACAGTGGGGCCATCACCCCCGATGGCATGCGGCTCTACATGCCCTTCCGCGATGAGGACAACTGGAAAGTAATCAGCGCCGCCGACGGCAGTGTGCTCGCCAGCATCCCAGTGGGACGCGGGAAGAATTACGACGATTCCCCCATTGGCTCCATCGGTCCGCACAACACCTGGATGCATCCTTCCGGCAAACGCGTTTACCTGGAAGTGCTCACTATGCCGTATGTCTTTGTCGCCGATACGGCCACCAACCAAATCACCGGCAAGGTGGGCCCCTTCAGCAAAGGCGTGCGGCCGTTTGCGGTCAGCGACAATGAAAAGTACGTATACGCCAACGTTGATGCCGTCCTCGGATTCGAGATCGGCGACATCCAGACTGGCAAAATGGTGGAACGCGTGGAGGCCAAGACCCCGCCGTCGCGCATGGCCCAGCTGCCCAATCCCCCGCTTCACAAGCCCCACTCCACGCCGAGCCACGGCGTGAACCTACGGCCGGATCAGAAGGAAGTGTGGGCCGTGGACGGTGTGTACGGCTACGTCTATGTCTACAACGTGGAAAAGCTGCCGGCCAGGTTCGTGGCCGCCATTCCGCTCTTCGAGGACCCGAACCAGCAGCCGCATCCTGGCTGGGTCTCCTTCAGCATCGACGGCAAGTACGCCTACCCCGACGGCGGAGCGGTGATCGACACAAGAACCAAGAAGATCGCCGCCCGCATTCCCACCAGCGAAAAGCTGCTGGAGATTGATTTTAAGGATGGCAAGGTAGTGGACGCGGGCCATCGCTAACGCGTGCCATCGCTAAGAGGAACTCATGAACACCAGACGCATCGTAATCACCGCCGCTCTTCTACTCTCGTTTTTACCCGGTTCGCCTATCCTGGGCCAATCGCGCCCGGCCAAGGAGCAGCACCTCCTCTACGTCGCCAGTCCGGGGATCCGCAACTACGAGGAGTACGGCGGCACAGGACTCCTTGTCTTCGACATCGACGCCGGATACAAGTTCGTCAAGCGCATCCCCACCTGGGAAGTCCCAGCCGGCTCGAAGCCGGAAAACGTCAAGGGGATTGCAGCCAGCGCCAAAACAGGCCGGGTCTACATCAGCACGATCAATCGCATTCTCTCTCTGGACGCAGTCACGGGAAAGAAAATATGGGACAAGGCCTTTGAGGGCGGCTGCGACCGCCTGGCGATCTCGCCCGACGGCAAGACGCTGTATGTGCCGCAGTTCGAGGGTCCGTTCTGGACGGTGGTGAACGCGGCCGACGGCAACGTCATCACAAAAATCGAGACCAAGTCCGGGTCGCACAACACCATCTACTCACTCGATGGCAAGCACGTCTATATGGCCGGGCTGAAGTCCAAGCTTCTTTCCATTGCTGACACCAAGACCAACACCGTGTCTGGTACCGTGGGTCCGTTCGAGAACGTCATCCGTCCCTTCACCGTGAATGGGTCCAACACGCTCTGCTTTGTGAATATCAACGCGCTGCTTGGTTTCGAAATCGGCGACATCAAGACAGGTAAGAAATTGCACCGCGTGGAAGTCCAGGGGTTCAACCAGGGACCGGTCAAACGCCACGGATGCCCCAGCCACGGCATCGCCCTCACGCACGACGAAAAAGAGATCTGGGTGGTGGACGGGCACAACAACCACGTACACATCTTCGATGCCACCGTGATGCCGCCCAAGCAGGGCATGAGCATCAAGCTGCGCGAGTCGCCAGGCTGGATCAGCTTCAGCATCGACGGCCGCCTCGCCTACTCCTCCACCGGAGAGGTCATCGACGTGGCCACCAAGAAGATCGTCGCCGCGCTGCAGGATGAAACCGGCCGCGAGGTACATAGCGAAAAGCTGCTGGAAGTCTTCCTTGCCAATGGCAAAGTGACCGCGGCCGGAAACCAGTTCGGCGTCGGGATGAAGCAATAGAGAGTGTGTGGCTGCTGGGGTTCCTCCTCTTTTTCGCCGGCCCCGGAAACTATTTCGACAAGCGTGTCGCCCCGATTCTGGTCAAGCGGTGTCTGCCCTGCCATAACAGCGAACTGAACGGCGGCGGCATCTCCTTCCAGGACAGAGAAAGCCTGCTGAAGGCAGGCAGGCACGGCCCCGCGGTGGTCCCCGGCAAACCCGAAGAGAGCTTCCTCATCCAGGTCCTCCAGCACACCGGAGATATCCGCATGCCGCCCGGCCCCAAACTCCCCGCCAAGGAAATCAAGGCGCTGACCGACTGGATCCGGCGCGGGGCGCCCTGGGGCGCCACACCGCAAGCCGGCGGCAAGAAGAAATGAAGCTCCATTGGTATTGCCACATACCCTCGAATTGTGCGATAAGAATTACGTGGTTCTGGAGGGTTTACTATGAAGTCAGGCTATACAATTTTTCCGGTGATCCTGTTGAGCGCGGTGCACTTATCCGCGGCCAGCGTCACCTACACCAAGGACGTCGCGCCGATTCTGAACAAGAGCTGCGTGTCCTGCCATCGCGCCGGGGAAGCCGCTCCGATGGCTTTCACTTCTTACAAGGAAGTGCGGCCTTGGGCCAAGGCGATTCGTCAGGCCGTGCTCACTACGAAGATGCCGCCATGGCTGGCTGATCCGGCTCACGGCGAGTTCAAGAATGACCGGCGGATGTCACAGAAAGAGAAGGACACCATCGCCGCCTGGGTGCAGGCGGGCGCGCCGGAAGGGAAAGCGAAGGAACTGGGGCCGGCTCCTGAGTTTTTGGAAGGCTGGAACATTGGGAAGCCTGACATGGTGTTCGATATCGGCACGGAGTTTGAAGTTCCGGCCGATGGAGTGGTTCCATACAAGTACTTCCGCGTCCCCAGCAACTTCAAGGAAGACATGTGGGTGGAGGCGGCTGAGATTCGTCCCGACAAGCGCACCGTGGTGCACCACGTGATCGTGTTCCAGGCGGGCGGGATGTCGGGCGCGCAGCAACAGAGCGGCGGCGAGGGCGGCAACCTGCTGGTCGGCTTTGCCCCTGGCGATCCGCCGATGGAGCTGGAACCGGGCACCGCGAAGCTGGTGAAGGCCGGCACCGTGTTCAACGTTCAGATGCATTACACGCCGAACGGCGCCGCGACGAAGGATAAGTCTTACTTTGGGCTGCGGTTTGCCAAGAAGCAGCCGGCGCGCCAGGCGATTACGGGCCGCGCGCTGAATTTCGGTTTCAAGATCCCTCCGGGCGATCCCAACTACGAGGTCAAGTCCAGCTTCATCGCCAAGACCGATATGGAGATCAACGGATTCATGCCGCACATGCATGTGCGGGGCAAGGATTTTCAGTACACGGTCACTTATCCGGACGGACGGTCCGAGGTGGTGTTGAAGGTGCCGAAGTATGACTTCAACTGGCAGCTCGCCTATGAGCTGGAAAAACCGCTGGTGTTCCCGAAGGGCTCGCGCATCGACTGCGTGGCGCACTTTGACAACTCTCCGAACAACAAGGCGAACCCGGACCCGGCCAAGGAAGTCAAATGGGGCGACCAGACCTGGGAAGAGATGATGATCGGCTGGTTCACCTACACGGTGCCGGCGGAGAAGGCAATCGTCAGCCAGAACCGCGAATAGCGCGTTACACGGCATTGCTACTGTGATCTGGCATGATCTGCGGAACTCGAAAGATCCGGAGTTGCAGGTCTTAGCCGAGAAGTTTCGTCTCCATCCGCTGCATGTCGAGGACTGCCTCCATGGCAAACAGCGGGCCAAAGTTGAAGAAGGGGCAGACTACATCTTCGTTGTGCTCCAGACGGCCAACGTCACGGATGAGGGCGAAGTGCAGCTCTCGAATCTCGCCGTGTTCCTTGGTCAGGAGTACCTGATCACCGTACCAGAGAGCGAGTGCCCCCGTCTACGGGCGGCGATGGACAAGCTTCATGCCGCGGCCCATGAGATGCGTTCCGACGATCTCTTCTATAAAATTCTGGACGAAGGCGTGGATGCCTTTGTACCGGTCCTGGATTGGTTCGACGAGGACATCGACGGCCTTGAGGAGGCCGTACTGGAGAAGCCATCCCCGGCAACGCTGCAGCGTATTTTCAAGGTCAAGCGGAGCCTGATCGAGCTGCGGCGGGTTCTGAGCAACATGCGCGATGTGGCGAGTCACCTCCAGCGGATGGAAACCGGATTGATCCATCGCGACCTTTGGCCATTTCTGCGGGATGTCTACGACCACCTGGCGCGGAATCTCGACATGGTGGAAATGCAGCGCGATCTTCTGACCGGGGCGATGGACATCTACCTTTCCAGCGTCGCGAATCGTACCAACGAGGTCATGAAAGTGTTGACGGTGCTGGGAACCATCGCCCTTCCGTCGATTGTGATCTCGGGCTTTTTCGGAATGAACACGAAGCAACTGCCGTGGATTGACTCGCCATATGGCACGGCGATCGCTGTCAGCCTGATGGTTGTATCGACAACGGGGTTGCTGGTCATGCTCAAGAAGTTCGATTGGTTTTAGCAACTGAGGCAAGACACTGCTCCAGCGTATCGATGGCAAAATCCGCCTGATCCCTGTTGATGATGAGCGGCGGGGACAGGCGGATGGTGTTTTCACCGGCGCCCAGAATCAATAACCCGCGCTCGAAGGCCATCCGGATCACCTGGTCGCGAAGGTCTTTGGCCCGTTCGCGGCTTGACTGATTGCGCACCAGCTCGACCCCGATCATCAACCCCAATCCGCGAACCTGTCCAACGTTTTGAAACCGCGAGGGCCAGTCCGTCATGCGCCCGAGCATGTGCGCGCCAATCCGGGCGGCGTTGTCCAGCAGTTCCAGTTCGAGCAGTTCCACCGTGGCCAGGGCCGCCTCCACCGCGACGGGATTGCCTCCGAAGGTGGTGGCGTGGGCTCCGGGCGGCCACTGCATGAGCTCGGCGCGGGCGATAGTGGCTGAGAGCGGCAAACCGCTGGCGATCCCCTTGGCCACGGCCATCACGTCCGGGGTGAGGCCGAAGTGCTGGCTGGCCCACATCTTTCCGGTGCGGCCCATTCCGCTTTGAACCTCGTCGGCGATGATGAGAATCCCCTGGCGACGCGCAACGGCCTGCAATTCGTCGAAGAACTTTTGCGGGGGAACCAGGTATCCGCCCTCGCCCTGCACCGGTTCGAGCACGATGGCGGCGACCTCGCGGGCCGGGAGGATCGTCTTGAGCAGCTGCTCCTCGATCACCTGCACGCATTCTACGGCACAGGTCTCGGGCTGCTTGCCGTAGCTGCATCGGTAGCAGTAGGCATACGGAATGTGGGTGACGCCGGGCACCAGCGGTCCGAATCCGGCGCGTTGGACGGCCTTGGAGGCGGTTAAGGACAGCGCGCCCATGGTGCGCCCGTGAAAGCCACCGAGGAATGCAATGAACTTATCGCGGCCGGTGTGATAGCGGGCTGTCTTGATGGCTGCCTCGATCGCCTCGGTGCCGGAATTGCCGAAGTAGACGCGGCGCGGCAGGCCGCCCGGGGCCAGCGCGGCGAGCTTTTCGGCCAGCCGGATCATGTTTTCATAGTAGAAATCGGTGCCGGACATATGCACCAGTTGGGCGGCCTGGCGTTGAATGGCGGCTACGACATGAGGATGGCAATGCCCGGTGGCAACCACGGCGATGCCGGCGTTGAAGTCCAGAAAGCGGTTGCCGTCGACATCGGTGATGATGGCGCCTTGGCCGCGTTCGGCCACCAGCGGGTAGCTTCGCGTGAAGGAAGGGGATAGGACTTTGTGGTCGCGTTCGATCCACGCGGCCGCTTTTGGACCCGGCAGAGATGTCACTAGTCGGGGCAGTTGGTCCGTCATGGAACGCTGCCGCATGTTACTTTCAGTATATCCGAATGGGCTCCGAACACTTTGCCGGATTGCGTTTCACCTGCCAACCCGGATGCACCAAATGCTGTGAGGTGCAGGGCTTTGTCTATCTTTCCGAACAGGATCTGTCCAACGCCGCCCGCTACACAGGGATGAGCAAGCGCGCCTTTGAGGCGCGTTACGTGTATCGCACGAAGAACTTTTTGCGGCTTCGCAAGCCGCGCCATTCGCAGTGCCATTTCCTGAATGAGGAGGGCTGCGGCATTCATCCGGCCAAGCCGACACAGTGCCGGCTGTTTCCCTTTTGGCCGGAACTGGTGGAGAGCCGCAAGGAGTGGAAGCAGACGGGGAAGCACTGCCCGGGCATCGGACAAGGCCCGCTGATCCAGATCGGGACTGCGCTGGAGACGGCGTCGGAGATGCGGCAGGCCTACCCGGCGATGTACGAAGAGGAAGAGCGATCCGGCCGCCGGCGGCTATAATGGTAGTGTTGCGCGCATGAAGACTTTCTACATCGAGACCTTTGGCTGCCAGATGAATGCCCACGATTCGGAAAAGGTGGTGGGCACGCTGGTGGGCCGGGGCTACTCGCAGGTGGAGACTCCGGATGCGGCGGAACTGGTTCTCTACAATACGTGCAGCATTCGCGATAAGGCCGAGCAGAAGGTGTTCCACCGGCTGCAACAGTTCAAGCGCGAGGCGGGCAAGGGCAAGGTGTTCGGCGTGCTCGGATGCGTGGCGCAGCAGGAAGGCGAGAAGATTTTTGAGCGAGCCCCGCATGTGAGCCTGGTGTGCGGGTCGGCCAGCTACACGAAGCTCCCGGAACTACTGGTGCAGATCGAGGCGGGCGAGCGGCGTGTCACGGGGCTGTCACTGGATACGGAAGAAACCTTTGAAACGCCACTCACGCGGCGCGACAATCCGCACCGGGCCTATCTGACCATCATAGAAGGCTGCGACAAGAGCTGCGCCTACTGCGTGGTGCCGTTCACGCGGGGCCCGGAGCGGAGCCGGACGGCGGAGAGCGTCCTGGCTGAAGTTCAGCAACTGGTGGAGATGGGGTACACCGAAGTCCAGTTCCTGGGCCAGAACGTGAACAGCTACCGCGATCCATCGCGGCCCGGCATCGACTTCGCCGCGCTGCTGCGGCTGGCCGCGCAGACGCCGGGCTTGCGCCGTCTCCGGTTCACCACTTCGCATCCGCGCGACTTCGGCAAGGAGATTGTGGACGCCATCGATGAGAACCCGGTGTTGTGCAATCATGTGCACCTGCCGGTACAATCGGGGTCGGACAGCGTATTGGCGCGCATGCGGCGGCTCTACAGGCGCGATGAGTACATGCGGCGGATCGAATGGATGAAGGGAAGCCATCGCGACATTGCGATCACCACCGACATCATCGTCGGTTTTCCGGGCGAAACGGAAGGCGAATTCCAGGCAACTCTGGATCTGATGGACATGGTGGAGTACGAGTCCATGTTCAGCTTCAAATACTCGCCGCGGCCGAACACTTCCGCCCTTGCGCTGGAAGGTCATGTTCCGGAGGAGGAGAAGACGCGGCGGCTGATGATTGTGCAGGAAAAGCAGCGCGCCATACAGATCCGGCGGAACGCGGATCTGGTGGGCCGGGTTGAGGAAGTGTTGGTGGAAGGATTTAATGCCGGGACCGGACAGTGGATCGGGAGAACTTCGCAGCATCGGACACTCAACTTCACGGCGCCGGAGGAGCAGATGATGCTCACCGGGAGCTATCGGGATGTGCGCGTGACACGATCCGGCCCGAATTCGCTGGCGGGCGAAATGCTGGCTATGGCATGAAGCGCTACGTCATAAAGGAGGAAGCATGAGCACGGAAGTGGAAATGAAGATCCGCGGCCTGATGATGGACCCGGTCACCAATATGCCCATCGTCATCCTCAAGGACATTGGGGGCACATCGATCCTGCCGATCTGGGTGGGCGCCTATGAGGCCAACGCGATCGCGATGGAGATCGAGAAGGTCTCCACGCAGCGTCCGATGACGCATGACCTGATCAAGACGGTTCTGACGGGATTGAGCGCCGGGGTGCGCAAGGTGGTGGTCACCGAGCTGAAGGAAGACGTTTTCTACGCCGTCATCTGGCTGGAAAAAGACGGCCAGTTGATCAGCATTGACAGCCGTCCGTCGGATGCGCTGGCGGTGGCGCTGCGGCTGGATTGCCCGATCTATGTGGACGAATCCGTGCTGCAGAACTCCAAGACAGCCACGGCGATCTCGGAGAAGGTGAACAGCGATGAGCTGCGGCGGTGGCTGGAAAACCTGGGCGATGAGGACATGGGCCGCTACAAGATGTAGGGCTCCGTTTCCCCCGACTGCATGACCAACCAACTGGAAAGACTGGCGGCGCTGGGCATTGAATTGATTCCGTTGCCGGGGCTGGAGCGGCATTTCGTGTTTTCGCGGGACGGGTTTGCCTCACTGGTAGAGCGGCGGGAATCCGGATTCGGGCGTCTGGGCACATCGGGCCTGATCACCGAGGAGGGCCTCGCCATGCTGGTGTGGCGGCAGGAGGAGCCTTTTTTTGTGTTGCACAAGAACGAGACGCCGGCCAGCGCGGAACAAGTGGCCGCGCTGCGGCAGTTCGCCTCGGACCTGGAGCGGGCGCTCCGGTCCTGCTGAGAGGGATCCGAAACTACTTCTTCTTGGCGGCCGGCCTTGCCGGGGCCCTGGGCGCGGGCGCGGGCCAACCGGTGATCTGCGACTTTTCAATGTCGAGGGTGAGCAACGGGGGTTCCGCGACGAATTCGGCCGCGATGCCGCCTTCGAACTCGATCTCAGTGCCGGGATCGGCCTTGGTGGCGAGGGGGGCATCCAGGCGCAGCTTGATCTCGGGAGTGTCAGCGGTGCTGAGGGCAATCAATATCTCTTTCGGCCGGACAGCAGGCGTATGGGACACGACCTTGCCTTTGAGCTTCGGCAACGCGGCGCCCTTCAGGGTTCCCTCGAAATAGGTCATCCCATTGGGGCCAATCAGTTCCTTTTTCACGCCGATCCAAATCGCCAGTTGTGGATTTTCCGCCTTGAGCCGGTTCTCCTCTTCGATCATGATTGCCTGAGCGGACTTGATGCTGAAATCATCCGGCGGATAGGTGGACTTCTTGGCCAATGCCACGAGTTGATCCAGGCCTTCCTTGCTGCCGTGGAAGGTCACATAGACCTTTTCCAGATAGGCTTCCACCTGTTTGCGAGTGGCCTCCGGCAGAGCATCCTCACCGGTATAGTGTGCCGCGCGGGCAAAGTGATAGATGGCCGCCATCTGCTTTTCCGGTTTGCGCTGGGCGACGATGGCCGCGCCTAATTCATAGGACATCAGTCCGCTGTTCGGCGTAATCTTGAGGATCTCGATAATATCCTTCTCCGCCGCTACAAAATCCTTGCGTGCCTTGTCGATGAACACAAGGGTCTTACGCGCCGCGATCTCCAACTTGGTTCTCTCCTGCTTCCACACCTGCTCGGAGACGTTCGGCGGCCGCTTGGCCGCGGAAAAGGTCTCATCGAGGCTTGCGATGAAAGTGCGGGTGGCTTTTTCGCCGAAATCCAAACGGTCCGGAGCGGTGTTCTTCAGGCTCTCGGTCAACAGGGTCACCATGTAGAGGCCGAAGGTGTTGTTCGGCTCCATGGCGAGCATCTCCTTGGAGGCTCCATACATCTTCTCGCCCTGCCCCAGCCCCTGGTAGGTCTGGACGAGAATCTGCTGCCGGTCAACCTTGTAATCCGAGTCCGGATATTTCTGCTTCCAAGTGTCGAGCAACTGGACCTTCTTGTTGAGGTCCGTTTCCTTTTGCACCGCGGTAAACAGGTCATACTCGGCCTGATCCTTGACCTTTTTCTCCGGCGCCTGGGCCAACAGGCCGGCTTGCGTCAGGCAAACCATCAGTACCGCTGCCGCCGTCTTGGAAAAGAGTTTTAACGCCACTCCTTGCCTCCTCGCTGTTTTTTGATAGCTCATTTTAATATCCGAGGTGTCCCACCCGCCAATTTCCCTCGCCGGATTACGCATCTGCGGAGTATACCCAAATCCGGACAATCCACGCAACCGTTACCTTGTGCGTGGAAACCTTCCCAGCTGCTTAGATGCGGCGGACCGGATCTTTGTTCCCAGGAAATGAAGGGAATGCCGGATCGCGCCCTCATCACAGATACTGATACAATCTCCTTTCCGGCGTCAAGTTTACCAGGAAAGAAGCTTCCCGAATGAGTCAAGACCCCATCTACCCCCCGAATCCGGAATTCGCCGCCAAGGCCTATGTGAGCGGCATGGCCGGTTATCGCGCCCTTTACGCCAAGGCAGCCGAGCAGCCAGAGGAGTTCTGGGGCCAATTGGCCGAAGAACACCTGCACTGGTTCCAGAAATGGAGCCATGTATTCGAGTGGAACCCTCCTTTTGTGAAGTGGTTTGTGGGCGGCAAAACCAACGTCAGCTACAACTGCCTGGACCGTCATCTCAGCACCCCGCGCAAGGAAAAAATCGCCATCCTGTGGGAAGGGGAACCGGGCGACCAGCGGGCCATCACCTACACGGAACTCCACCGGCTGGTCTGCCGGTTCTCGAATGTGCTGCTGGGGAGAGGACTTAAGACCGGAGACCGGGCCGTACTCTACATGCCGATGATTCCGGAGCTGCCCATCGCCATGCTCGCCTGCGCCCGGCTGGGGATCACGCATAGCGTCGTGTTCGGCGGATTCTCCTCGGAAGCGCTGAAGGCACGGATACAGGATCTCGGCGCGCAGGTAGTGATTACGGCGGATGGCGGGTGGCGGCGGGCCAAGGAGGTCCGGCTCAAGGATGCCGTCGATGAAGCGATTGCGAGCGAGTGCCCTACCGTCAAGGACGTGATTGTGTGCCGCCGCACAGGTTCCGATATCCCGATGCAACCGGGCCGCGACCATTGGTGGCATGAACTGGACAAGGGGTCCCATGATCACTGCCCGGCGGTGGAACTGGACTCCGAGCATCCTCTTTATGTGCTCTACACCTCCGGCACCACCGGCAAGCCGAAGGGTATTTTGCACACGACCGGCGGATATCTGTTGCACGCCACGATGACGATGCGCTGGGTCTTCGACATCAAGGAAGAGGACGTATATTGGTGCTCGGCGGATATTGGCTGGGTCACCGGGCATAGCTACATCGTATATGGGCCGCTTTCGGCGGGCACCACGACGGTGATGTATGAGGGC
>ORMF011322962.1_pt1 | contig 15446 bp, 10 predicted proteins | sample 1779871 | NCBI WGS metagenome assembly ORMF01 (sample SAMEA104232316, study PRJEB22302) | groundwater metagenome | biome: forest; feature: aquifer; material: groundwater | place: USA | collected 2011-08-07 | depth 5.4 m | reverse complement strand
ATGCAGTACAAGGGGCGAAGCGCCGCGACAACCCTAACCCCTAACCCCTAATCTCTAACCCCCTCCCTTCACCGCCCGCACGAAGGCGCTCATGACGCGGCCGTCCAGGACGGATTTCTCCTGGTCCGTCGGCAGCTCGACGGACGGCAGGCAGCAGCCGGCGGCCTCGGCGTCCTTGAGAGTGTAGCGCCTTGTGGACTGCATGGTTATGTTGGAGAAGCCCGCGCGCTGAAGTTTTTGGATGTATTCGTCCTTCTCCAGCGCGCCCGCCACGCAGCCGACGAAGGCCTCGATGTCCTTACGAAGGGCCGCGGGCATCTCGCCCTCGACCACGACGTCCGAGACTGCAAAACGACCGCCGGGCTTCAGGACCCGGAACGCTTCCCGCAGGACGCGGTCCTTGTCGCCGGAGAGATTGATCACGCAGTTCGAGATGATGACGTCCACGGTATTGTCCGGCAGGGGGATCTCCTCGATGTGCCCCTTCAGGAACGTCACGTTCTCCAGGCCCGATTCCTTGCGGTTCTTGTCGGCCAGGGCGAGCATTTCGTCGGTCATGTCGAGACCATATACGAACCCTGTTGGACCGACTCGCCGAGCGGACAATAGAACGTCGATGCCGCCGCCGGAACCCAGGTCCAGGACGACTTCGCCAGACTTGAGCTCGGCGAGCGCGGTCGGGTTGCCGCATCCGAGCGACGCCTTGAGGGCGTCGGCGGGAATGTCCGCGGCATCGGACACTCCGTAATGGTTGGACGTAATGGGATCCGCGCCGCCTCCACAGTCACCGCCGCCTCCGCAGCAACTCCCTTTATCGCCGCCGACCACCCGAAGCGCGACCTGAGCATATTTGTTTCGGACGGTCTCGCGCAGCTCGTCTGCCGCCAAAGTCGATACATCACTCATTGTTTGTCTCCTTCGTGTTCTGAGATGCAGCAGGTTTCGTTCGTCGTTGTCCGGATGGGGCGCATGAAGTCCTCCAGGCGTCGCAGGGCGGCTTCGTTTATCGAGCAGACCATAAACTTGCCGCGCCGCTCCATGGAAATGAGGCCCGCCTGGCGAAGTTCCTTGAGATGGTGCGAGATGGTCGAATTGATTCGCTCGGCGCCCGTTATCCGACAGCATACTTCGCCGGCCGTGGGTCCGGTAGATGGCGCGATCCCGCCGGAATCGTCGATAGAAAAACCGCAGCAGCATCCGCGGATGAACTCGAAAATCCGGAGGCGGGTGGGGTCGCCGAGCGCCTTGAAGATAATTGCGATGCTATCAGCATTTTGAGCGAGCATCTCAATAAGTCCTATATTTCGCGAAGTATCGGAATGATATTATCATGAAACCGAAAATCCTGTCAAGGAGTTGTATAGAAACAGGAGTTGTATAGAAAATATCCCCGTATTTCTCATCTAACAATATGCGGGTTGCGAAAGTTGGCGTTTGAGCCTATAATGTGAAGTAACGGCGCGTGGCTTGCTGTGAACGTACTTGCACGCCAGCGTCCAAGGGAGAAGCGATGCCGAAAAAGGGCAAGAATCTCGGCAGGACGAACGCGGCCCTTCTGACCGGTTTGGCTTTCGTGTTCTGCGCCGGTCTGCTGCTATCGGCGTTGGCAGTTCCACCGCAATCCCGCAAATCCGGCGGGTCCGCCTCCGCATCATCCGGTTCCCTGGTATTAATGCCGGCTTCGGCCGCCATCGACGGGAGCTACGGATATCAAACCTTGAGCGCCGTGTTCAACTCCGCGGACGGCAGCTCGCTCGAAGTCACGACGCAGGCTTCCTTTCAGAGCTCCAATCCATCGGTCGTGCGAATCCAGAACGGAATCGCGATTCCGGCAGGTGATGGGCAGGCGGACATCACCGCTTCCTACGGAGGCCGATCGGCCAGGGCGCGAATCTCCGTCAAGAACGCGCGATCCGACGCCGACCTCTGTTTCGCGAATGACATTACTCCCATCCTGATAAAATCCGGCTGTATCGGCTCCGCATGTCATGGCGCGGCGAACGGGCAGGGTGGCCTCAAGCTCAGTTTCTTCGGCTACGAACCGGATAAGGACCGAGAGGCGTTCTGGACGAAGGACAAGGGCCGGCGCGTGAATCCCAAGGATCCTGCGAGCAGCATGTTCGTGCTCAAGCCATCCGGCGTGATCCCACATGGAGGCGGAAGGCGTTTCGCAAAGGACGGTCCGGAGTTCCGGACGTTCGTCGCATGGGTCCGGGCCGGAGGACCACTTAATCCAAAAGAGGGCACAAAGAGTGCAGAGGGGGAGAAGGGGAGAACGGGAGTAGGGGAGCTCAAAACCCCCGGAGTTAAGCTGGCCTCGACAACTGCCGGCCAGCCGGCCACTCCAACAACTCAGCCATCCAACCCACCCGCGCTCGAGTCGGTTTCAGTGTGGCCGGTTGAGAGGACCGTGAAGTCGGCGGGATCCTCGCATCAAATGATTGTGACCGCGCACTACAGCGACGGCAGCGCGCGGGATGTGACACCTATTGCGCGTTACTTTTCGGATGACGACGGCATTGCGGCCGTCAACTCGACAGGCCGGGTGACCGCCAGTCGCGATGGCGAAGCCAACGTGATGGTCCGTTACAACGGCAAGGCGACGGTCTCTCACTTCCTCATGCTCACCCGCCCACGGCCCGCGTCGAACCCAAAGGTGCCGGAAAACAACTATGTCGATAAGCTGGTTTTTGCCAAGCTGAAGAAGATGGGCATCATTCCTTCCGCGCTGTCGACGGACGCGGAATTCTGCCGGCGGGTCTACCTGGACATCGCGGGCGCTCTTCCGGAAGCGAATGCGGGCCGCAACTTTGTCGCGGATAAGGACGCGAAGAAGCGCGAAAAGCTCATCGATGACCTGCTCCAGCGGCCTGAGTACCAGGACGTCATGACCATCGAATGGAGCGACCTGCTCCGCATCAACCGCACGTTCCTTCAAGAGGCCGGAGTCAAGCAGTACACGGCCTTTGTGCGCGACTGCTTCGCCGAGAATATGCCGTTCGACCAGTTCGTGCGCGAGCTCTTGGGCAGCGCCGCCTATCCACGCGACGCGGTCGACAAGAGCCGCGATTCCGATGACCGGACCAAGATGGCTGTATACCGGGAGAGCAGCGGATATCACAGCGGGCCCGTGAACTACTACCGCGTCACGGCCGATCCCGTTGAGCTGACAACTTCGACCAGCCAGATCTTCCTGGGGGTGCGGCTGGATTGCTGCCGCTGCCACAACCATCCGTTCGATCGCTGGTCCATGAACGATTTCTACGGATTTGCAGGCTTCTTCGCGGGTACGGGTTACACCGGCGGCAAGGTGAGGGACGAGGTCGCGATCTTCACCAACAAGGATGCCACGATCAATAATCCACGAACGGGCCGAGTCTGCTATCCCAAGCCGCTGACTGCCGCCGAAGGGACCCAGGATAAGGAGGGCGTTCGCCACAAAATCTTGGCGGCGTGGATCACTTCTCCGGACAATCCGTTTTTTGCGCGCGCGACCGTGAACAGGTTCTGGAAGCACTTCCTCGGACGGGGCATCGTACATCCTGTGGACGATTTCCGCGCGACTAACCCGCCGATAAACGGTCCGCTGCTCGACGCGTTGGCAAAGGACTTTGTCGACCACAAGTTCGACGTGAAACACCTCATACGAACCATTTGCTCGTCACGAACATATCAGCTCGCAGGGGGGACGAACCCGACGAACGACCGAGACACGAAGAACTTTTCGCACTATTACAGCAAGCGCCTCGGCCCAGAGGTGCTGTTCGATGCGATCACGACGGCCACGGCGGTGGGGGAGACGTTCGGGATGGGGGCAAATGCCCGCCGCGCGACGAACCTGCCGGACAATAATGTGGGATCGTATTTTCTGGACGTATTCGGTCGCAGCCGCCGCCTGCAGGTGCAGGAGCGGAGCGATATGACCTCCATGTCGCAGGCGCTGCACCTGATGAACGGCGGGACCATAAATGACAGGATAACGAACCCGAATGGTCGCGTGGCACAGGTTTTGAAGAAGCAGTACCGGACGGAGGACGCGATCGAGGAGATCTATCTCGCCGCGCTCAGCCGATGGCCGACGGAGAGAGAGAAAAAGGCGGGCCTCCTTTATATCGAGCAGTCACCCACATCTAAGGAAGGCTACGAAGACCTCATGTGGGCGTTGATCAACTCCAGGGAGTTCATTTTTAATCACTGATAGACCGAGAGGAAACCATGGACAAAGAGATCGCGAAGCTGGGGACGTATATCGACAAGACCTGCGATGGCCTGACGCGGCGCGAGCTGCTGAAGGTTGGGACGTGCTCGTTCCTGGGGCTCGGATTAACCGAGTTCCTTGCGCTCAAGGCCAGCGCGGATCAGCCGAAGGACCCCAAGAGCAAGGGATCGGAAAAGGACATGTCTGTCATCCTGCTCTGGATGGCGGGCGGGCCGAGCCATGTGGACACGTTCGATCCCAAGCCTAATGCGCCCATGACGATCCGCGGGCCGTTCGAGGCGATCAAGACGAAGGTCCCCGGAATGCAGCTTTCGGAACATCTTCCGAAGCTCGCGATGCAGGCCGACAAATTCAGCATCCTGCGATCGGTGACCCATGGTGACGGCGCCCACGAACGCGCCCAGCACTACATGCAGACCGGCTACCTGCCGATCCCCACCATGGAGTTCCCTTCGTACGGCTCGGTCCTCGCGAAGGAGCGCGGGATGGCGAACAACCTTCCGCCGTACGTGACGCTCCTTGGCGGCAGCGACGGGATGAGCGCCGGTTTTCTCGGCGGATCCTACAATCCGTTCTTTGCGGGCAATCCGAACGACGGCAACTACCGAGTGCCCGATCTCAACCTGCCGAACGGGGTCCAACTCAAGCGGTTGGACCGGCGCCGCGCGCTTCTGCAGACACTCGATACGCTGTCAAGAAGCAACGACTCCATCAAGTCAATGGACACCTACTTCAACAGCGCGTACAAGCTGGTGACGTCGACAGAGTCCCAGAAGGCGTTCGAGATCGGACAGGAAGACAACAAGCTGCGCGACTCGTATGGCCGCAACCCGTTCGGCCAGGCCTGTCTGCTTGCACGGCGGCTGGTGGGGTCGGGAGTCCGATTCGTGACGGTAACCCAGGGTGGATGGGACACTCACGAGAACAACTTCCCCAGCCTGAAAAACAACCTACTTCCAACGGTGGATAAAGGGATGGCCGCCCTGCTCCAGGACCTCAAGGAGCACGGGATGCTCGACACGACGCTGGTCCTGTGGATGGGAGAGTTCGGCCGCACGCCGGAAATCAACAAAAACGCGAACCCGGGCCGGGACCACTGGCCGAACGCCATGTGCGTCGCCATTGCCGGCGGCGGGACGCGCGGCGGGCAGGTCATCGGCGAGACCGATGACAAGGCCATGGGCCCGAAAGAGCGGCCGATCCACGTAGAAGACCTCGCGGCTACCATCTACCACGCCCTCGGGATCGACCCGGAGAAGGAGTACGTCACGCCGACAGGCCGACCAGTCCGGCTGTCGAACGACGGCAAGGTGATCCGGGAGCTGTTCTAATCGGGAATTGGAGTGTCCGGTAATGGGGTCGGGAGGCGATCTGCTTCCCGACCCTTTCATTCGTCCGGCGGAAATGATCTCCATTTCACGATACTTTCACGGTCATTCATTATGATGGCGGCAGTCAACTTTCGCAATTGGGGGACTGCTTGCCATGGAAACGAATCTCAAGTCGGAATATAAGGACCTTGTCGTCGGAGACGGGGACAGTTTTCCGACCACTGTATCGCGACTCACCCGACGGGACCTGCTCAACCTGATCGCCGGAGTTACCGGCGCGGCCGCTGCGTCCGCGTTAATCGCGGGCTGCGGCGGGGGAGGGGGTGGCGGAGGTGGCGGAGGTGGCGGGGGTAATGGCGGCGGAAGCGATACCGTCACGACTCGTGGGACGGTTAGCTTTCCCGGCGGTATTCCAACTGCCATCAAACAGGGGCTTACAGTCTACTCAGCCGGCAGCAGCGCCAGCGTGAACCTGGATGGCTCCTTCACCGTCGACGTGCCTTCCACCGGGTACGCCTTTGTGTTCCTGCTGGATCGGAACGGGCGCCAGCTGATGACCGGGATATCCGGACCGGCAAGCCGTGCAGGCGGTTTGACAATAAACGCTCAACAGACTGCGGCCGCCATGCTCTTCTACGCGCTCGGCTGCTTCACACTGCCCCAATTCCTGCAGTTCCAGACCACCGACCTGCTGCTCGCGGATGCGAACACCACCGCGCTTGCCGGAGTGCTGTCGGCACGCCTGGCGGTCGATCCATTTGCGATCTCGGATGGCGACCCGCAGCTGTATGCCCAGCTCCAGTCGTCCCGCGACGCAATATTGGGACCGGCGCGCGCGGCAGTCCTCCGCTCGGTCGGCCAGACACCGTCGGTTACGCGAGGGCCGCGTTCCTCTCGAGACGCATCCCAGCAGGCTGTGCTCATGCGGTCGGATGCAGAACTTTCGAACGCGAGCAACGGTATCGGCTTTGCGCAAACCTTCGATCTGCCGATCATGGCGCTGATCAGCCTCTGGCCGCGCCAGATCCAGTACTTCGTCTATCGCACGGGATATCAAGATCAAAACGGCGTGAACCAGGCGATCAACCCACCGGCGAAGATATACGACGGCATCTGGCTTACCGCGCCGAACCAGCTCGACCTCTCGAGCTCGCTCGATCATATTCCCGACCTTCTGACCGGCGCGAAGCGGTACCTGGGAGCGCCCGCAGGATCGGATGGGCTCCAGCCACGGCTGTCTCTGGGACTGGCGCCGAATTCGATAAGGACTGACTACATGGTCGAAGTCGTCGGCCCCGGCGACACCGATGGAAGCGTCGATCAATCATCTCCATTCTATGCGGATTGGCAGAACGCCGCCCAGACGACGACGTGGTTGAGCTTCACCTTGGGATTCGTCTCTCCCATCGTGCAAACGGTCTTTCCGAAGGTCGACCATGCCCTTGCCGATTCCGATGCGGGAACGGCGCTCGTCGAGCTGGCGACCATCATTAAGACGGCGCTCCCGGCGAATACCGTGCTGAAGTCTACAAACCTCAAAGTCATTCTTGTCCAGATTCTGACCCTGCTCACGACTACGGCATCCTTCAGGCAAGCCATTGAGGGATGGATCTCGAAGTGGATCAAACCCGGCAGCAAAACCCCCGGTCGTCTGAACGCCATCATCGAGCAGGCCTTTGGCCGGCCGGGCGGACCCGGCAGCATGATCGTCACGATCCTGGATAAGACGTCAGGCTTTACGGACGTCGGCTGGCTCGTCGATGCATGGAGTGAAGCGACGGTATACCGACGTTTCACCATCAACGCGATTCTCCCCAGTGTCGTTTTCAGCGGCGCGGGGATCAGCTCGGAGCCAGACAAGGTGACCGGCGGCTTCACCGCTCAGGTTACCAACTGTCCGTTCCCGGGCAAGCTGAGGTATCACTGGAGCACGAGCGGAAAGTATGGATCGCTGCTCGACAAGAACGGCAATCCGACAAAGGCATACGACCAGATCGTCGATCCGACCGGAAACTCCTCCAGCGCGTCCGCTCAATACCTTGCGCCAAGCGGCATTCCGACGGGCCAGAAGGAGACCGTGAGCCTCGACGTGTACACAACCAAGGGGGACTTTAGCAACGAGGGCGACTACGTCGGAGGAGTAAGCTATCCGTTCGGATCGTTCTGACACGGAATGCGCGGCGAGCTTTGGACTGGATGAGTGCAGAGTTCTGCCACGATATTGGCGATCGGCTCTATGCGGCCGCGTTCCCAGAGCGAGTCGCTGATCTCCTGCCCGAGGACTTCGCGGCTTCGCTCCACTTCTTCATCGCATCGCTTGGACATCTCAGGCGTCCTGCGGGAGCCGGTTTGATCCCGAAGGCGAGCTGCAGCAGACAGGAGGCGGATAACGTCCCTGTGCCGCTCCTGTCTGCTGTAGAGTTGGGCAAAATTCTCCAGGTTCGGGGCCACCTGCTGCTCATTCATCTCAAGGCGCAGCCGGAGGCTTTCTGAGAAATTCGAATGCGCGCCGTCCAGGTTGCCCTCCAAAAGATCGAGATGTCCCAAACTGCCGAATGTGAAGGCGAGGCCCGGACAGTCGTTAAGGTCACCGTAGATGTATGCGCTCTCTTGCTGGCACCCTCTGGCTTCCTCCAATTCGCCCTGTGCGGCAGCGACATTTCCGAGATTGTTGAGCGAAGTCGCAATGCCGCGCCTGTCGCCGAGACTTCTGCGCAGCGCCAAACTCTGTTCTAACAGCTGGCGGGCCACAGCAAAGTCGCCCTTCACAAACTCGACATTGCCCAGATTGTTTAGAAAACCGGCGATGCTCCATTCGTTGCCGGTTTCCCGCACGAGTTCCAGCCCTTCAAGGTACAACCTGCGCGCTTCGTCGTAGTTGCCTTCGTCGTACTCAAGAGCGCCGAGATTGCCCAAAACGGTGGATGTCGGATCCGCGTCTCCAATCTCTCGGCGAGCTGCAAGGGCCAGCTCAAAAAAGCGGCGCGTGGCGGGCAGGTCTCCTTGACCGTTAGCCATGATGCCCGCCCCTGTCAGCGCCCTGGCCCGCGCTTTCAGCGATGTCGCGGGGTGCTCAGTGACTAGTTTTTCGAACCATTCTCGACCCTCGTCAAAATGGCCCCGAATTAACCAGTAACGCCAGAGGGCGCCCGCGATCAGTTGGCCGGTTTCGCCGTCGTTGCGCATACACCAATGTAGAGCCGCGCGGACGTTGTCATGGTCGCGATCCACTTTACGAACCCAATGCGCAACGTCGGATCCCCGGAGCTTTGGCTCGGCGATTTCAACCGCCCGCAGGCAATAATCGGCATGACGCCGGCTTAAGTGATCGATTAAATCGCCATCGAGCTGTTCCGTTGCAAATTCCCTTAGCGTCTCCAGCATCGTAAAGCGAATCTCATCTCCGGCGTCGACCGCGACAATCAGCGAGCGATCCCGAAGCTGCGCGAGGTATTCAAGCGCATTTGGCTGCTCGCACACCTCTTCCGCTGCTTCGGGCGTCCACCCGCCGCGAAATACGGAGAGACGAGAGAACAGCGCGCGCAATTCGGGGGTCAGAAGATCGTAGCTCCAGTCGATCGCCGCCCAAAGCGAGCGATGGCGAGAGCTCTTGTCGGCTCGCTGGGTTGCAAGCAGCTCGAACCGCTGATCGAGACGCTGCACCATCTGAGCCGGCGTCAGAGATTGGGCTCTCGCGGCGACCAGCTCGAGCGCGAGCGGAACGCCGTCGAGCGATCGGCAGAGGCTAGCAATAGTCCCGGCGTTGTTCGGAGTAATCTGAAAGTCGGCCCTGGCCGCTTGCGCACGGTCGACGAATAGCTGAACTGCGGGGTACTCAATTAGCTCCTCAGGCGAATCGGCCGATTCCGGCGAGGCAAGTGGCGCAATAGGGATCTCTCGCTCCCCTGGAATGGCAAGTCGCCGCCGGGATGTGACCAGGCAAGTGAGGGATGGTACCTGGACGAGCAGCCTGTCCACCAATGGTGCGGCCGCGGCCGCGATCTGCTCGAGGTTGTCCAATACCACCAGGGATGACCGCTCTCGTAGTAATTCTACGATTTGACCAAAGACATCGGTTGAATCGACCGCCGAGTCCTGAAGCGCCCCGATGATGGCGCGCGGTATTTGACTGGCTTGACGAATTTCGGATAACGGCACGAAGTAGCGCGCATCGCCGAACATGTCGCTCGCCTGGTTCGCGGCCTCAATAGCGAGCCGCGTCTTGCCGCACCCGCCCATTCCGGAAAGAGTGATCAATCTCGCGCGGTACTTTTGAGTTCCTGCGGGCTGCGCAAATGATTCGAGGATCAATCGCAGCTCTTTGTCCCTGCCGAAGAAGCGGCTCAACGGAAGCGGAAAATCAGGCGGCTTCCGAGCCCCCACAAATTGAACAGACTCGGCGCCTCCTTTCACACTTGGCGGTTCCGAGCCGGCACGCTCGGCCTGTGCCGGGCTCATCGCGGCGTTGACGGAATGTCCCAGGCCGTCTCCGATCTGGTCGGCCAGCTTGCGCGTTCGGCTTGAGGGCTCTGCCTGCAGCTCCTCCCTAAGGATTTGCCTAAGCTTGCCGTATTGTTGCAGCGCGGCAGTCGGCCGGCCGGCGAGGGCATAGAGGCTCATGAGGTCGCGATGAGCCTCCTCGGACAATGTGTCCGCCGCCACCGCGCGTTGTCCATATTGAATCGCGCGTTCGAATTGTTGAGCTTGAACCAGGTTGCGGACCAGCCTGCGGATCGCCCCCAAATATGCTTGAGCGAATCGATCCCTGTCCACGTCCAGCCACGGTTCGTAGTACTCGGGCAGGAGGGGGCCCGAGTACAGCTCGATGGCATTTTGTAATGCGGCAGTCTCATCAGGTTCGCTGGACGCTTCTCTAACTATGCTGAGGAAATCGGATACATCCGTGGACACGGCCTGCGGATTAAGTTGGACCGTCGTTCGGTCCGTAATGAGTACCACGCCACTCGGAACCCCCGGCGGCTCAAGCTGTCGCCGCAATGAGGAGAGCGCTGTCCGGAGGCTCATTCGAGCCGATTCGGGTTCGGTTTCCGGCCAAAGCAGCTCAGCCACCTCGTCCCTGCTCAGTTTCCGTCCGAGGTTGAGCGCCAGGAATGACAGGAGAGCGCCAGCTTTCCGCGTTTGGAATCGATCGATCGTTCGCCGGCCTGAGGAGAGTCGGAGACCGCCGAACATGCAGATTCTCCACGGGTGTTCGAGCATTTTATTCGAGTTCCGGAGGGTCGATTGACTGACTGGAAAGGGCGAGGACATGTGAGATCGGGACTCGTCCTCAGATTGCAAGGTTCGGTTGGTCGGCTCGCAGCCGCTTAAGGCATGTACGAAACGAACTATTCTCCCAGTGGGCGGCCGTGCCCTCCGCCGCCCGGAGTTTCGATGGACACGACCGTTCCGGTGTGGAGCGCTAGGGTAGACTTGCCCGGCAGGATCTGGGCACCGTCGCGCGACGTGATGAGGTTTCGGCCGTGGGAGCCCGGTGATCCCCCCGCTGCGCCCGGAGGCGCGTGCACTCTTCGGTCGGAGACGATCGAAACCTGGGCCGGGGCGAGGAGTTCGACCGACCGGACTACTCCCGCGCCTCCAGTGTTCTTTCCCGATCCGCCCGATCCCTCCCGAATGGAATACTCTCTCACGCGGAGAGGATAGTGCATTTCCAGCGCCTCGATGGGGGTATTCCGCGTATTCGTCATGTGGGTATGGACGGCCGATGCGCCGGCGCCCACTGCAGATGCTCCCGCGCCACCGCAGATCGTCTCGTAGTAAGCGAATTGGCCGCCGCGGACGGGATCGAGCCCGCCGATCATCAGGTTATTCATCGTTCCCTGGCTGGCAGCCGGGATGCGGTCCGGAAACGCCTGAGCGAGAGCGCCCAGGAGCACGTCTGTGATTCGCTGGGAGGTCTCCACATTTCCCGCCGAAACCGCTCGATACGGCCGCGCATTCACCACAGTCCGTTCCGGAGCGATCACCTCTATACAGTTGAACGCACCGTCGTTCATCGGAATATCCTCATCCACGAGGCAGCGCACCACGTAATAACATGCCGATCGCGTAACGGCTTCGGTTGCATTCATCGGTCCGGCGCTCTCCGGCGCGCTGCCGGTGAAATCGAATGTGATCCTGCCTTTGCGGATAGTGACGGTAACCGCAATCGGCAGATCGACATTGCCCATGCCGTCGTCATCCAGGTAGTCCGCGTAACGATAAACACCTTCCGGCGCTGAGGAGACGGCCTGGCTGACGACCGCCTCGGCATACGTCCGTGCTTCGTTGGCCCGGAGCTGGACCTCAGCCAATCCGTATCTCTCCACGAGCTCTTGGAATCGGCGGATACCGGTCTGGTTCGCGGAGACCTGAGCGGCCAGGTCTCCGCGCCGCTCGTTTGGGGTTCTGCTGTTGGAGCAAACGAGGTTGCGCAGGTCGGAATTCACCCTGCCCCCAGCCATGTATCGGACCGGTGGAATGATGAGTCCTTCCTGAATAAGCTCCGTGCTCAGCGGCATCGATCCCGGGGACATGCCCCCAATGTCGGCATGATGAGCGCGGTTGGCGACGAAACCGAGGAGAATGGAGTGTCCCAAGTGCTCGAAGCGGTGCCGCACTAGGGAACCCTGGAGTGATGGAGTGATGGAATGCTGTAGTGATGTTCCCCGCACACCGTTACTCCCATACTCCATCACTCCTATAGCCCCATACACGGGAGCGACCATCGTCAGGTCCGGCAGATGGGTTCCGCCGTGGGCCGGGTCGTTGCAGAGCCACATGGAGCCGGGCCGCCATTTTACGGTTTGGCGGAGCCTCTGCATCATGAGGGGCATCGCGCCGAGGTGAACGGGAATGTGGGCCGCCTGGGCGAGAAGCCGGCCATCGGAATCGAAGAGAGCGCAGGAGTAGTCGCGTCTCTCTTTGATGTTCGGAGAGTATCCGGTCCGTTCCAGCGTCGCCCCCATCTCTTCCGCGATGGAGGCGAACAGGTGACGCCAGACCTCGACCTTGATGGGATCGTAACCCCTGCTCTTGCTCACGGGCATGCTGAAGGTATTCGCTAATCTCACCTGCCGGTCCTGTCATAATACGCATATGAAGTACATTCTGCTCGTTCCGGACGGCATGGCCGACGAACCCCTGGCCGATCTCAAGGACCGGACGCCCATGGAGGCCGCCCGTACGCCGTACATGGACGATCTGGCGAAAAAGGGAGTCGTCGGAGTGGTCGACGTCACGCCCGCGGGAATGTACCCGGGCAGTGACGCGGCTAACATGTCGCTGCTTGGATACGATCCGCTGCAGTACTACACGGGGCGCGGGCCGGTAGAAGCTGCCGCCATGGAGATTCCTATGGACCCCCGAGACGTGGCGTTTCGCTGCTCGCTGATCTCCACGGATGGAGACAAACTTCTCGACTATAGCGCCGGCCACATCACAACGGAAGAAGCCCGGCCGATCATCGAGCTTTCAAAGAAACTCTTGCCCCGCAAAATGCATCTCTTCGCCGGCATCTCCTACCGCCATATCCTGCTTTGGAACGATGGACCGACGGAAGTCCAGACCAACGCGCCGCATGAGAACATGGACCGGCCGCTCGTGGAGATCCTGCCGGCTGGCGATGGCGAGAGCGATCTACGGAGGATCATCTGGGACTCGCTGGACTTGCTCGACGACATCCCATTCAACCGCCGCAGGCGGGAGGAGGGCAAGCTGCCGGCCAACATGCTCTGGCCGTGGGGACAGGGGCGGGCGCCCGTGCTCCCTTCGTTCTTCCGGCGTCGGGGGATGACCGGAGCCGTGATCGCGGCAGTGGACGTCATACGCGGACTGGGCCGGCTGACGGGGCTGGAAGTGGTGGACGTACCGGGAGCGACAGGATATTTCGACACAGACTATCTCGCGAAGGGCCGGGCGGCATTGGACGCGCTCAACCGCCACGAATTCGTTTGGGTCCACGTAGAGGCGCCGGATGAGGCAGGGCACGCAGGCAGCATCGACGAGAAGATCAAAGCAATCGAGAATATCGACCAGCTCGTTCTCGGAACGATGCTCGATGGGCTCAAAAAGCTGGACGACTTTCGAATGCTGATCGTCCCCGACCACGCCACCCCCGTTTCAACCCGCGGCCACAAGGCCATGCCCGTTCCGTATCTGCTGTTCGACTCGAAAAAACTGAGAAAGAACAACGTGCCCTACGATGAGCGGGCGGCGCATGAGAATGTGCCGCATGTTGAGGAAGGGTTTCGGCTGATCGACGAGCTCTTGGAATGAAAAATGGAAAGTGCAAAGTGCAAAATGAAAAGTACACTGGCCATTCTTAGCTGCCACACAAGGATTTGTTCGCCTGCCGGTTTCGCTTTGCCGTTACGACGGATTGACCGAGGATGAGGCATAACTCATGGGATTCTGTGAAAAGTTCTTGCGGTTCCGGACCTTTGATGAGTTCGGCAGCGGAGATGAGCTTTAGCCAGAATCGTGACTCTCGCGCCTCTTTTAGCACAACCTGCATCTTATGAATGAAGTCTGCTCGGCTCTCTCCAGCGCAAGCCTCTTCATAATTAGCTCCTGTACTGGTCGCTGCTCGAAATAACTGAAGACGAATATGCTGTCCAATCTGTGTATTTGGCAAGTGGCCTACGAGGTGAATCACTCGAACACAAAAACGCAATAGCCGGTCGTCGATTGGTTCTGGCATTATTGACAGTCCGCCATTTTGCATTTTGCATTCCTCCATTTTGCATTTTGCACTTGTCGTTTTGCAATTTGCATTTGTCGTTTTGCAATTGCATTTGTCGTTTTGCATTTTGCATTTGTCGTTTTGCATTTTGCATTTCACAGCACCCCATGCTCTTCCACGTATCTCCGTTCAATCGCTTCCAGCAGGTCCGCGTATTGGAGCTGGGCATGGATCGGGGCTTCGACCTTTAGCTTTTGGACGATCGGCAGGGCGAGTTTCATTCCGATCTGAGCCTGGGCGGCAATGTCCAGCTCGTGACGCCGCTGGACAAACCGCCGGATAACGGCAAACTCATCGGCAGTGAGCGAATCTATGTTCCGGACCATGGTCATAAAGTGCACGACGGCGGGAGAAGCCGGGCCGCGCACCTTCTGGTCGAGGCTCGCCGGCGCGCGCACTTTGATCACGAGCGTTCCGGCGGCGTAGTCTCCCAGCCGCTTGTAGTCTGAGCTGATGAAAATGGAGATGATCCCGATCCCGTAAAGCGGCGGCATCAGGTCGACCAGCCGCACGATGTTCCGGACGAATGACGAGTAGGGGTCGATCGCGTAGCCGCCGTCGCGGATCAACTGCAGGCCCACGATACGTTTGCCCGGTGTCCGCCCGGCCCAGATCAGTTCGAAGAATACGAAGTAACCGGAGAATATCGCGAAAATGGCCAGGACGGCGACGGCTTCGACGAACAGCGTGGCCTGTCCGCCCGTCAGGCTGTGGATGAAGCTGCGGTTGACGTAGCTGATGCCGAGACCGATCAGAATGATGGCGGCGATCTGGATCAAGTGGTCGATCAGGACCGCCACGAAGCGTGAGCCGACGCCTGCCAGCTCGTAAGAGATCTCGATATTCTCCGGCGTGACAATGTTTATGCGCCTGCTCATGGTGCTTTTGGATCCACAGATTACACAGATTTCACAGAATTGAACATGGGTACCAATCCACGTAGGGTGATATCTCCGTCGTCGCCTAGCCCCGACTTTGTCGATCCGGCCCTGTCCGAGCGCGGCCAAGGCGAGGACGGAGCAGGCTGTCTCAAAAGTTGTATAAAACGCTATTGCGACTCTTGCAGGATATTTGCCCTGTATTGTTGAAGTGAGAAGAGCTTCTCTTTCCTGGCTGAGGAGGTCTCCTCGTGAAGATATTCAGGGAACCGGTT
>ORMF010446151.1_pt1 | contig 15446 bp, 15 predicted proteins | sample 1779871 | NCBI WGS metagenome assembly ORMF01 (sample SAMEA104232316, study PRJEB22302) | groundwater metagenome | biome: forest; feature: aquifer; material: groundwater | place: USA | collected 2011-08-07 | depth 5.4 m | reverse complement strand
CCATCCTCGCGACGAAGGCGAACATGCGCGTGGTCACGGCCGATTTGTCCGCATGTGCAGCCGCCGCGATCGAGTTCCGATCGGTGCTGGGCGCCATGCTGGCCCAGCAGCGCGATGTGGTGATCGAGGCCCGCCAACCCTGGAGTGCGGGACTGCGCGAAGGTCTCCGCGTCGCGACGAAGCGAGAACCAACGGCGCGCGAGTGGGAGGCGCTGCGCTTTGCGTGGCGCGTCGGCGCGCACGTGAAGTCGAACACGGTGATCTTCACGGATGCCACGCGTACGCTGGCGATCGGCGCAGGTCAGATGAGCCGTGTCGATGCGGTGAACGTCGCGGTGATGAAGGCGAAAAGCGCGGATCGTTCGCTCAAGGGTTCCGTCGCGGCGTCGGATGCGTTTTTCCCCTTCCGCGACGGCCTCGACGCGCTGGCGGCTGCCGGCGCGACCGCCGTCGTGCAGCCGGGCGGGTCGCTCCGCGACGCGGAGGTGATTGCCGCCGCAGACGAGCACGACATGGCCATGGTGTTCACCGGCCGACGGCACTTCCGGCACTGACGAACACCGCAGAACCCGCGGGGCCCCTATCACTCCATGAACGTGGCGATGAGCTCTTCGCGCGTTACCGTTGCCGGCCCGAACTTGCCGACCACGATGCTGGCGGCGTGGTTGGCGAGGACGGCAGCTTCTGTGAGTGTTGCGCCGGCAGCCAGGGCGAGCGTCAGCGCGGCCATGACCGTGTCGCCGGCGCCAGTCACGTCGGAGACTTCCCGAGCCATCGCTGGAATCGCGCATTCGACGTCCCGGCTCGACAGCCACATCCCATGCTCACCTCCCGTGATAATCGTCGCGTCGCAACGCGCGAGCGCCCGGAAATCCGCCGCGGCCTCGCGAGCCTCTTCGTCGGTTCGTATGCGTCTGTGGGTTGCCGCCTCCGCTTCGTAGTGATTGGGGGTGACAAGCGTCGCGCCAGCGTAGCAATCGAGGTGCGGAATCTTCGGGTCGACGAGGAGCGGCGCGTGCGGTTCTGCCGATGTACTCACCGCGACGAGTTCCGCGATGACCTTCATCGTGACGGCGCCTTTCAGGTAATCAGAAACGACGAGCGCCCTGGCGCTCCGGCCAGCCTGGGCAACTTGCTCCACGATCCGGGCTTCCACGTCCGGGTCGACGTCCTCATCCCGCTCGTAGTCCACGCGGGCGACCTGCTGATTGCGCTCCGTGACAATGCGCACCTTCTCCACGGTCGGCCGCGTGGGGTCTTCCACGAGTCCGCCGGCCGCGATCGCCGAGGCGCTGAGCTCTTCGCGAAGGCGCCTCGCAGCCTCGTCCCGGCCGACGACACCCACGAGGGACACTCGAGCGCCGAGGACGACGAGATTGTGCGCGACGTTGGCCGCGCCGCCCAGACGTACGTACTCCGACTGGAAGCGGACGACGGGCACCGGCGCCTCAGGCGAGATCCGGCTGACGCGTCCGACAATGAAGCGGTCGAGCATGATGTCGCCGACCACGAGAACGGGCGTCTCCGGGAATCGCGCAATCAGATGGCGCGCGCGTGTTGGGGCCACCATCGACGGACGTGTCATGCGGGGACGTGGCCGGGCTGATCGCGCGTGGCGGCGAACGGAAGCGTGACGAGCAGGAGGAACAGCATCAGGAATTCGGAATCTCCGAAGTTGTACTCGAAGAACCCCGCGACCAGCATCGAGACGACCGCGCCCAGAGCCGTCGCAACGAGGACGCGCGACGGGCCCGTTTTGAAGCCGCGGGCCAGATCGATTGTCAACAGGCTCAGGAACCATAGCCACACGCCGAGTGCGGGCAGCCCGCGCTCGGCGGCGATCTGCACCGGCACATTGTGCAAATGGGGGTTGGTCGCCTGCACGGCATCCGGCTCGCGGTAGCGCGGGTACACGACCGGAATCATGTTGAGGCCGACGCCCGCGATCGGATGGTCGCGAATGATGTGCATGCCGGACCGCAGCATGGCCACGCGATCGCGCCTCGTCGCGTCGTTCGGATCGACGATCGATTGAAGTCGCTGGGAGACCGCGCCGGAAAACACCGCGAGCAGAATGGCGCCCAGAACGGGCAGCGTGATGACGAGGCGGACATCCTTGAGCGCGAGGAGCGCCGCGGCCGCGACACAGGTGCCGACAGCGGCGCTTCGTCCAAGGCTGAACGCGACGGCGACGGTGAGCGCGGGCATCACGAGCAGCGACCACAGGCGGTCGCGTGTGCCGAAGAGGATCCGCGCCAGCGCCGCACTGATCACCAGCATGAGAAGCCCGGAGTAGGTCATGTAGTGACCAAGCGTGCCGTGGGGGCGACGTCCCAGGTTGTCGAACCCGAGCATGGCGTATTCGACGATGCCGATCGCGGCACTGGCCGCGCCGACCGACACAATCACCGTAATCATCGTCTGGCCTCGCGCGCCGTTCACGAGGCGATAGACGAGCGGGACAATGAGAAAGAGGACGAGCTGCTTCGAGTCCACGAAGCTCACCCGTGGCTGCTCGGAGACCGCGACCGAGGAGAGAGAGAGGGCGGCATAGGCCAGGAGCGGCCAGAAGAAACGCGGCACCGCGATTCGTTCGCGCCGCGTCAGCACGAGTGCCAGCCAGCACAAGATGGCCACAGCCAGCAGCGTCTGCGCAATGAAAATGGAGAATTGCAGAGCCGCGGCGAAGCCGAATACCGCCAACAGACCTATCTGTTCTAGCCGATCCGACGGTGAGACGTGTGGCGCAGCCGAGGCGATCGCGGCGTCCATGACCAACCGCTACATCTTACTGCGGGCGAGGACCAACGCACGTGCGGCGGCATCGATCACCTGCTGCGGCTCGATCCTCGTCAGGCATCGGAAGTCGCCCGGTTCGCAGGTTCGTTGATCGCACGGCCGGCATGGCAGGCCGCTGACCTCCAGCGACTCGGTGGCCCACTGTGGCGCACGCCACGGCGCCGACCGCGCCGCCAGCGTCGGGCCGTAGAGACCAACGATGGGAATGTGCGTCGTCGAGGCGATGTGCAGCGGCCCGCTGTCGCCGCCGATGTACAGCGCGGCGCGAGCGGCGAGCGCGCGCAGTTCAGCGAGCGAGAACTCTCCGCACGCGAGCACCCGGCCGCGATCGACGGGCTCGAGGGCGGCCCGCGCCTCGGCGATGACGCGCGCCGCGGCATCCTGCTCCGACGGCCCGGAGGTCACGATGACACGGTGCCGCGGGTCGGCTCCTATGAGCGCCGAGGCGACCGTGGCGAAGGAGCCAGACGGCCAGCGGCGAAACGGGTTGCCCGCGCTCACGTGGATCACGATCAGGCGAGCGCTGGCGTCAACGCCTGCCTGAGACAATCGCCGGGCCACCACATCAGCGGCCGTGGAGTCGCCTGGCATTTCCACTGGATTTGTCTGCCGGCTCGGGGCGCCGATGCCGAGCGCCCCGAGCAGATCCCACTGATTCTCGACCGAGTGACGCGCCCGGAGCGCGCGCGGGCGCGCGACGCGCCGTGTATACATCCAGCCGCGGCCGGCGACCTCGTACCCGACGCGGACACGCGCCCCACTCAACCAGGTCAAGATCGACGCGCGCGGGCCGCCATGAAAATCGACCGCCAGGTCGAACCGCTGAGCTCGCAGCCGACGAACCAGCGCCAGCTCCGCGCGAAGCCCGGACAGGCCGTGGTGTCGCGGCGCAACGATCACGTCATTGAGGTGGGGATTATTCGCGACAATCGGTGCGGCAGCCGGCTCGATGATGTAGGTCAGGTGGGCAGTGGGGAAGCGCTGACGTAGCGCCCGGATCGCGGGCGTCGTGAACACGACATCTCCAATCTCTCGTAGACGAACCAGGAGTATTCGGCACTCCATCACCCCTTCTTCTTTATCTTTCTTCCTTATCTTTCCACCGTCGTCTATGTTTCCACCGTCGCTTCGTCTATCAGCATGACGGGAATATCGTCCTTGATGGGGTAGACACGATGGCAGGTGGCGCACTTGAGCGCCGTGCCGTTCTTCACGAGGGTGACCGGCGTCTTGCAGTTGGGGCACGCGAGAATTTCGAGTAATTCCGGGTCGATGGCCATGGCCGGAATATATGACACCTCCCCCCTTTTGTGGAACAATTTGGGTGTCATGAAAACTGTCGTCTTCCGCCTCGTCGTCTCGCTCGGCTTGACCGCGCTCCCGACCGAGGCGCGGCAGAATACACCGGCGTCCCGACAAGCGTCGGCTCAGGCGGCTGATTCGATCGCCGAAGCGTACGCGCAGTTCCTCATGGCGCATCGGTACGAAGACGACGAGAACACTGACGCCGCGATTGCCGCCTACAAGCGGGCATTGGCGCTCGACCCGCGCGGCGCTGACATCGTCTCCAGCCTGGCGAATCTCTACATGCGCCTCAACCGGGCAAGCGAGGCCATTTCCGCCGGAGAGCAGGCGCTCAACATCGATCCGCGGAACATCGGGGCGCATCGCGTACTGGGGACCGTGTATGCAACGATGGCGACGTCAACCGCCTCGGCGCGCGCCCCTCGCGCGACGCAGCAGGAGAACGTGAGCAAGGGCATCCACCACCTCGAGCAGGCGATTTCGGGTCTACTGTCCGATGCCAACGTGCGAGCGATGCTGGCCCGTCTCTACATCCTCGACCAGAACTACGACAAGGCCATCCCCATGCTCACGGAGCTGGTGAAGGAGGAGCCTGGCTGGCAGGATGGCGCGACGCTGCTGATGCAGGCATATGCCGCCGCCGGCCGCTCGGCCGACGCGATCCGCTGGCTCGAGGACACCGCCCCCGATAACCCGGAACTCTACGCGACGCTTGCCGACTTCTATGCGCGACAACGTCGCTGGCCCGATGCTGCCAAGGCATATGGAAAAGCGCTCGAGGCCGATCCACGCGATGCGGATCTTCACGTGCGGTTCGCCTCTTCCCTGCTCAATGCCGGAAGTCCTGAGGACATCACCAAAGCGCGCGACGTGCTGCGGGAGTCGCTGACGCTGCGGGCGAACGACGAGCGCGCCCTCTATCTGCTCGCTCAGGCGGAGCGGGAGTCGGGCGATCTGAGCGGCGCCGAGCGAACCGCCCGGCGGCACATCGCCATGTTCAAGGCGAGCCCGCGCGGGTACCTCGCCCTGGCTGAAACGCTGGAGCAGCGGCAAAACTACGAAGCGGTTGTTGAAGCGCTGGCGCCGGCGCTTTCCGAATTACGGTCCGGGCCGAACGGCGCGGCATCGTTCGGGATACTCCTGCCGCATCTGGGGTTCGCGTATCAGCAGCTCGGGCAGGCGGACAAGGCGATCGCGGCCTTCGAGGAAGCGCGCAAGCTTTCGCCGGACGACATGGCCGTCGCCGGCTATCTGATTCAGGCGCAAATCTCCGGGAAGAAGTACGCCGAGGCTGTCGAACTCGCGCACCAGTTGCGGGAGCGACACCCGGACGATGTGCGTCTGGCCCGTCTCGAGGCGCAGGCGCTGCGCCAGAGCGGCAAGACCGATCAGGCCATCGCGATCCTCGAATCCCTGGTGCAGAAGCACAGCGACGATCCGCAGGCGTACGTCGCCCTTGCGCAGGTGTACTCGGAGGCGAATCGGGGCGCGCAGGCCATCAAGGTCCTGCAGAATGCGCAGGCCAAGCTGCCGTCCGCGACCATTCTCACCTTCGAGCTCGGCGCCGTCTACGATAAGCAGAAGCGTCCCGCCGAGGCCGAAGCCGCATTCCGCCAAGTGATCGCGAGCGATCCGACCCACGCGCCCGCGCTGAACTATCTCGGCTACATGCTCGCCGAACGCGGTGAGAAGCTCGACGAATCCGTCGATCTCGTGACGCGCGCCCTGAAGATCGACCCGCAGAACGGTTCGTACCTCGACAGCCTCGGGTGGGCCTACTACAAGGCCGGCAAACTGGATCTCGCCGCGGAGCACTTGAGTCGGGCGGCCGAGCAGCTCGTGCGCAACTCCGTCATCCAGGACCATTACGGAGATGTGCTCCTCAAACTCGAACGCTACGAGGACGCGATCGCCGCGTGGACCCGCGCGCTGTCGGGCGACGGCGATTCGATCGACCGCGGCGACATCGACAAAAAGATCCGTTCCGCCCGCCAGAGACTTCCGAAACGATGACACGAGCGCCGGCCGTGGCGCTCGCGGCAATTCTCTCGTCGTCGTGTGGCGCTTCGCTGATGAGGCTGCCGCAGGGGCCTGGCGCTGCTGCGACCGATGCGCGCGAGGCGCTTACCGACGCGACCGTTGCATGTCACGCCGTCACCACGATGACGGCGGACATCGCCGTGACCGGTTCGGTGAATGGCCAGCGTGTGCGGGCGCGTCTGTTCGCCGGCCTGGCCGCCCCGGACGCGGCGCGTCTTGAAGCGGTCGCCCTCGGTCAGCCGTTCTTCATTCTCGTGGCCCATTCAGGCGCCGCCACGCTTCTGCTGCAGCGTGATAACCGTGTGCTCGAGCAGGGACCGCCAGACGCCGTTCTCGAGGCCGCCACGGGTCTGCCGGTGGATCCGTCCGCGCTTCGTGCGTTGGTCACCGGATGTACGACCGCGCCGGACTGGCGGGAAACGCGCGCACTTGGCGACGACTGGCGAGTGTTGCCGGACGCCGCCAGTACGGTCTACCTGCACCGCCCGGTTCGCCACGCGCGATGGCGCGTCGCGGCAGTTGCGCACCGTGATTCAACGGGCGCGGAATGGCGCGTCGAGTATCGCGACTATGTCAACGGTGACGGCCTTCCCCGTGACATTCGACTGCGAAGCAGCGACGCGAAGCGCTTCGATCTGCACCTGCGGCTCTCACAGATCGAGACCAACGCGACGCTCGATCCTCGAACGTTTCACGTGCAGGTGCCTGCGTCAGCCGAGCGGATGACATTGAAGCAGTTGCAGGACGGCCGGCCGTTCGGCGGCGTGTCATCTCGAGACGACGGCCGCTGATCATGTCCCGCACTGCAACGGGACGGGCGCCCCGTGTTGTCCGCGTGAAAGCGTTCGCCAAGATTAACTTGTCTCTGCGTGTGCTGGGCGCGCGCCCCGACGGGTACCATGAGCTTCGGACCACATTTCAGTCGCTCGCGCTTCACGACACGCTCACGTTCACCGAGCGAAAGGGCCCGTTTCAGATCGTTTGCGACAATCCGGCGTGCCCTGTTGATGTGAACAACCTCGTGTGGCGCGCGGCCGAACGCATGTGGCGAGCTGCCGGACACCGAAGCGCGCTGACAGGCCTGAGTGTGCGAATCGCAAAGAAGATCCCGATGCAGGCGGGGCTGGGTGGCGGAAGCAGCGACGCGGCAGCGGCCATCCGGGCCCTCGCGGCGTGGTGGCGAATCGACCTCGGGGGGCGGCTCGTGCGCCAGATAGCCGCCGGTCTCGGCGCAGACGTGCCGTTTTTTCTGCATGGAGGAACGGCGCTCGGCATGGGGCGTGGAGAGGTGCTGGTGCCGATACCCGACGCCTTGAAGGCGTGGGTGGTGATCGTTCTGCCTGCGTTCGGCGTGAGCACGGCCGAGGCATATCGCTGGTGGGACGAAGACCATGGCACGACGCGTGGGCCTGGTCCCACGCCTGGTGCCTGCGCGACTGGATGGAGCAACGATCTGGAACCGCCTGTCGTCCGCCGTCACCCGAAAATTGCGCGCATCGGGAAGGCACTGCGCCGCCATGGCGCGTCGCAAGCGGCGATGTCGGGGAGTGGGTCCGCCGTGTTTGGCCTGTTCACCTCCCGGGCCATCGCGGACGCCGCGGCTGCCGCAGTGGGCGGCCGATCGTGCCGGGTGCTGATGACCAGAACGCTGAACCGCGCGAGACATGAGAAGGAGACGAGATGTGCCGTCGTGCGGGAGTGACACACGTGGCACACGGATTACTCCTGCGTACACCTGAACTTGCCGCCGAAAGAGTCCATCGTATACACTTACCGTTTGCGCCACGTGGTTCGGCCACTCCAGAGGTCAGCTCCTCAACATTCCACGAGAGGATGTCAACGGACGGCGGTTGCGGTTGAAGCGGGCCAGTGATGTCCCCGAGGGGACGGAGCGGGGAAACGGGGGGGCGTCGCCAAGTGGTAAGGCGCGGGTCTTTGGATCCCGTATTCGAAGGTTCGAATCCTTCCGCCCCAGCCAATTCCGGAAATGGTGTGCCGGTCGGCGGGGGCCCGGGGAGTGAACGTGCTGGGTGATCCCGTCATGGCGAGCGGGTTCGGCGAGCTGAAGGTGTTCTCGGGCAGCGCGCATCCCGAGCTGACCAGAGAAATCGCGGCGGTCCTGGGCGTCACGCCCGGGCAGGCACGCCTGCGGCGGTTTCCGGACACGGAGGTCTCGTTCCAGATTGACGAGAACATCCGGGGCACCGACGTGTTCGTTGTGCAGCCGACGTGCGCAAACGGCGTCGCGTCGGTCGATCAGCACCTGATGGAGCTGATGATCATGATCGATGCGTTCCGCCGTTCGTCGGCGGCGCGCATCACGGCGGTGGTGCCGTACTACGGCTATGCGCGTCAGGATCGGAAAGACAAGCCGCGCGTACCGATTTCAGCGAAGCTGGTGGCCAATGTGCTCAGCGCGGCTGGCACCAATCGGGTCCTGACGATGGATCTGCACAAAGCGCAGATTCAGGGGTTCTTTGATATTCCGGTGGATCACCTGTTTGCGGCCCCAGTGATCATCGAGTATCTGGCGCGGCTCGATTCGCCGAAGCTGACGATGGTCGCGCCCGATGCCGGCGGAGCCGAGCGCGCCCGCGCCTACGCGAAGCGACTGGATGCCGAGCTCGCCGTCATCGACAAGCGGCGGACCGATGATGGCACGGCGGAAGTCATGAATGTGATCGGCGACGTCGACGGGCGCACCTGCATCATTCAGGACGACATCGTCGACACGGCGGGAACGATTACCAAGGCAGCCACGGCGCTGAAGAACAACGGCGCGGCCCGCGTGCTGGCGTGCGCGGTGCACGGCGTGCTGTCGGGGCCGGCAATTGAACGGATCGAGAAATCGCCGATCGACAGGATGATCGTGACCAACACGATTCCCCAGTCGAAGGCGGCCGCGGCGTGCAGCAAGATCGTCGTGTTGTCGGTGGCACGGCTCCTCGGCCAGGCGATCAAGAGCATTCACGAAGAGACGTCGGTTTCTAGTCTGTTTGTGTAGCTGCCAGCTCTCGGCGGTCAGCGTGAGAGGTCAGCTGTCGGCGTGAGAGAATGACAATCAGTTCGTTGAGCACCAGACCGACGGCTGCAGGTTGAGAGCCGACAGCTGGACGCTAGAGGTAGAGGAAGCAGACATGGAAGTAGTACTCGAAGGGACGCCGCGTGAGACGGTCGGGAAGAACGAAGGGCGGCGGACGCGTCGCGCAGGGCGGGTGCCGGCGGTTGTCTACGGAGCGTTCGCGGGCGACGCGCGCCGGACGGCCACGGCCATCAGCGTGGATCCCAAGGCGCTGAGCAAGATCCTCCACTCCGAGTCGGGCGCGAACACCCTGATTTCGCTCAAGCTGGCTGGAACGGCCGATGCGCGAGTCCTCGTCCGCGAGTACCAGGTCGATCCGGTCACCCACCAGATCCTGCATGCCGACTTCTACCGCGTCGCCATGGACAAGGTCCTCCAGATCACGATTCCCGTCGTCGTCAAGGGCGCGCCTCACGGCGTGAAGCAGCAGGGCGGCCTTCTCGAGTTCATCCGCCGCGAGATTGAGATTGAATGCCTGCCGGCCGATATTCCGGAGCACGTCGAGATCGACGTCAGCGAGCTGATGCTGCACCAGGGGGTGCGTGTGCGCGACATTGCCGCCAACCCCAAATGGACACCGGTGAGCGATGCCGAGATGATGATCGTGCACGTGATCATGCCGAAGGCGGAGGAAGTGGCGGCGCCGGCCGAAGGTGCCGTGGCGGCGGCTCCGACGGCCGTGGCCGAGCCCGAAGTCATCAAGAAGGGCAAGAAGGAAGAAGAGGCGGGCGAGGAGAAAGAGAAGAAGAAGTAAGAGCGTTGGAATCGCAAATTGCAAATTGAAGATTGCGGATTGCAGATTGCGGCGTGAAGCTGATTGTCGGGCTCGGCAACCCTGGCGCGAAATATCGCGGGACGCGGCATAACATCGGCTTCGCAGTCGTGGACGAACTGGCCAGACGCGCAAGCGTCGGATTCGAGTCGGGTTCCGTCGACGCACTGCTTGCGAAGGTCAGGGGCGCGGTCCCGGTGTTGTTGGCCAAGCCTCTCACGTTCATGAACGAGAGCGGCCGGGCGGTTGGCGGACTGGTGCGGTACTTCAAGATCGAGCTCGTCGACGTGCTCGTCGTCGTCGATGAAGTGCAGTTGCCGCTCGCGAGGCTGCGCGCGCGGGCGCGCGGATCGGCGGGCGGACACAACGGGCTGAGGTCGATCATCGAGGAGCTTGGCGAAGATTTCTCGAGGCTGCGCGTCGGGGTCGGCCGTGGAGATTCGCGTCGCGGTCTGGCGGACCACGTGCTCGCCCGGTTCGAGGCCGACGAAGCAGAGGAGGTCGAGCGCATGACGACCGCGGCGGCCGATGCGGCGGAGACGTTCATCGCGTCTGGAATCGAGGCGGTGATGAACAAGTTCAACGGCGGCGATTCAGCGACAATCGAATAGCGCGATGTGCGCGCAATACCTTGCCACCAGATGGTGGCCGCGTACTTGGGCGGGTCGGACTGGTTGGGCGTGTAAGGGGCGGGCGAGGCCCGACCCGTCTTACGTGGCCTGCCAGTCGCCAGCCTGACAACGTGTCCATGAGGAGTCAGCATGTCAGTCAGACAGTACGAGCTCGTCTATATCCTTCCCCCCGACAGCACCGAACAGCAGGTGGCCGAGCTGCATGAGCAGATCGCCGCCGTTGTGGCGCGCATGAACGGGCAGATTGAAAAAACCGAGAACTGGGGACGCCGGAAGCTCGCGTACGAGATCGGCCCGCTCAAGGAAGGCTTCTATGTTCTCGACGTCATCAACGGATCCGGCGAGCTCATGAAGGAGCTCGATCGGCGGCTGAAGGTGCTGGACCAAGTGATCCGGCACCTTGTGGTTCGCTCTGACGAGGAACAGAAAGTTGTCGAGCGAACGCGAACCAGACGCCAGACCAGTTCCGAGCGCCGTCGCGTCAAGCGGGGGCTTCCACCGACGCGGCAGCCAGGAGAAGGCCGATCCTCCGAGCCTGATGACATGGACGATGATCGATTTGATGTGGGGGAGGTCTAGGACATGCCATTCGGACAAGGACGATCAGGCGGAGGCGGAGGCGGCGGCCGCGGCCGCGGCCGCAGCAGCGACAAGAAAGCCGGAGACAAAGAGAAGGGGCAGCGCCGCCCCATGTTCCGTCGTCGCAAGGTCTGCAAGTTCTGCGCGGACAAGATCGACGACATCAATTACAAGGACGTCAAGCTGCTGGGCCCGTTCGTGCCCGAGCGCGGCAAGATTCTGCCGCGGCGCATTTCCGGCACCTGCGCGATGCACCAGCGCAAGCTGCAGACGGCCATCAAGCGCGCGAGACAGCTCGCGCTCATTCCGTATGTGACGGACTAGCGGTGACAAGAACACTGACCATCTTGAATGGGGCTGCTGCATGGAAATCATTCTTCGGGAACACGTCGACAACCTCGGCCGGCGCGGCGAGATTGTGAAGGTCGCCGACGGCTACGCGCGCAACTATCTGCTGCCTCGCAAGCTGGCGCTGCCGGTCACCGAGGGCAACAAGAAGCAGATCGAGCGCGAGCGCGCGAAGTTCGAAGCGAAGGAAACCGAGGAGCGGAAGGTGGCGGAGGCGGTCTCTGCGCGGCTGACCGGCGTGGAAGTCGTCATTGCACGCAAGGTCGGCGAAACCGAAGCGCTGTATGGCTCGGTGACGGCTGGGGATATTGTTGAGGCGCTGGCAGGCATGGGCTTCGAGATTGACCGCCGTAAGCTACAGCTTGCCGAAGCCATCAAGAAGATCGGCGACGTCGACGTTCCCGTGAAATTGCACCGTGAGGTCACCGCGACCGTGAAAGTCAGAGTCGTACCGGAAGGCTAACGCCTTCCGGAAGTCAGAAGGCAGAAGTCGGAAGGAAGAAGTCCTTCCTCATGGCAACCACCGCAACGGCGGAACGTACGCTTCCGCACAACCTCGAAGCCGAGCGCTCCGTGCTCGGCGCAATTCTGCTCCACAACGACGCCTTCAACCTTGCGGCGGAGGTCATTGACGCTGGCGACTTCTTTCGCGACGCTCACCGCCGTATCTTCGACAAAATGGTCACGCTCAGCGAGCGCGGTGATGCCATTGACCTGGTCACGCTCAAAGAGGAGCTCGCCAAGTCCGGCGAGATCGAGGAGATCGGCGGTCCGGCGTATATCGCCGCGCTGCTGGACGGGGTCCCGCGGTCGACCAACGTCGAGCACTACGCGCGCATCATCAAGGAGAAGGCGACTCTCCGCAATCTGATCTTTTCCGCCAACAAGATCCTCGCGACTGCCTACGACGGCGAAGAGGAAGCCGACGTCATTCTCGATCAGGCCGAGCATGCGATTTTTGCGATCGCGGACGACAAAGTGCGCGACGGCTTCGTGTCGATGCGCAACCTGGCGCAGGGGAGCCTCGAGACGATCGAGCAGCTCCATGCCAGGAAAGAACTGGTCACGGGCGTTCCCACCGGCTTCACTGATCTCGATGAGATGACGTCGGGTCTCCAGCCGGGCGACCTCGTCATCATTGCGGCGCGTCCCTCGATGGGGAAGACCAGCCTTGTGCTCAACATGGCGCAGCACGTCGGGACGAAGACAAGCCGCTCGGTCGGCATCTTCAGCCTCGAAATGTCGAAGGAGCAGCTCTTTCTGCGCATGCTCACGGCCGAGGCGCGCATCGATGCCCATCGGCTCCGCGGCGGGTTCCTCGGCGAGCGCGACTGGGGACGATTGTCGCAGGCCATCGGCACGCTCAGCGATGCCAAGATCTTCATCGACGATACGCCGTCCATTGGAGTTCTTGAAATGCGCGCGAAGTGCCGGCGGCTGAAGTCGGAACACGGACTGCACATGGTCATCGTGGACTACATTCAGCTGATGCAGGGACGGGGGCGGTTCGAGAACCGCACGCTCGAACTCGCGTCGATTTCCCGTTCCATGAAGGGACTGGCGAAAGAGCTTGGCGTGCCGCTCGTCGTGCTCTCGCAGCTCAGCCGCGCGCCGGAGTCGCGCTCCGATCATCGTCCGCAGCTGTCGGACTTGAGAGAGTCCGGCGCCCTGGAACAGGACGCCGACGTCGTCATGTTCATCTACCGCGAGGATCTCTACGCTGACAAGAACGCCTCCCCGACAGACGTGCAGGGTACGGCGGAACTCATTATCGGCAAGCAGCGCAACGGCCCCACCGGTATTGTGAGACTTGCGTTCATCAGAGAGTTCACGCGGTTCGAGAATCTTGCGCCGGGCCGACCGTGATCCGCCCAACCGTTGCGCGCGTCGATCTGGCCGCGCTGGCATCGAATTACCGGCAGATCGTGGAGTTCGTCGCGGCCGGACGCGGGGCAGACGCCGCGGTCCAATCCCCGTCTGACCCCCGCGTCATCGCCGTCGTGAAAGCCAACGCGTACGGGCATGGCGCAGAGCAGGTGGCGAAGGCCCTCGAGGCCGCTGGCGCCGATCTGCTCGCGTGTGCCGATATCGAAGAAGGCGCGGCGCTTCGAGCCGCAGGTGTGCGGGGCGAGATTCTCGTGTTCGGCGCATTGAGTGTCAGTGATCTCGACGGACTGTTCGACGGTCGCCTCACACCGACCATCTCGACGCCCGGAGCCGCGCGCGCGGTTCAGGCGGCGGCCGCGAAGAGCCGTCAGCGCATTCGGTACCACCTGAAGATCGACACGGGGATGAACCGCCTCGGCTTCCGGTTCGACAACCTCCGCCGTACGCTGCCGGAGCTGCTCGCGAGCGACCACCTTGAACTCCATGCGGTCTACACGCACTTTGCGACGGCCGATGACCCGGACAGCGCATTGTTCGAGCAGCAGCGCCTGCGCTTCGGTCGTGCGTTGCAGGAGATCGACGCCCTTGTGTCGAGCGCGCCCGTGGTTCGTCCATATCTTCACGCAGCCAACAGCGCCGCCCTTCTTCGAGACTCACGGGTCTGGTTCGACCGGGTCCGACCGGGTTTGCTGTTGTACGGCGTCGTGCCTCCGCCGCTCGCATCGACGCTCCGGCTGAGTCCTGTCATGTCGCTCGGCAGCCGCGTGGTGGCGGTCAAAGGCATGCGGCCCGGCGAGGCAAGCGGCTACGGCGCCCGCTTCACGGCCGAGCGGCCAACCACGATCGCCGTCATTCCCGCGGGCTATGCCGACGGCCTCGATCTGCGGCTGGCCGGGCGCGGCGCGGTGCTCATCCGCGGACGCCGCGCACCAGTGGTTGGCTCGGTCTGCATGGACATGCTCATGGCTGATGTCACCGGCATGAACGTCTCGCCTGGCGACGAAGTCGTGATCATCGGCTCGCAGGGCGACGACCGCATCGACGTTCGCGAGATGGCTGCGACGATCGGATCGATTCCGTGGGAGGTGCTCTGCCGAATTGGGAGTCGGATACAGAGGATCTATAGCTGAATGTGATCATTTGATCATTTGGTCATCTAGTTATGAATGTGGCATTGTCAGTCATCGATTGCGACGCTAGATGACCCAATCAATGACGCAATCAATGACCAGATGACTAAATGACCAGATGACCAAATTCTTGAGTGCCAGCATGTATGGCCAAGCGTTCATCGACTGTTTTTGTTTGCCAGGAATGCGGCGCTCAGTCGCCGAAATGGCTGGGCCGCTGTGCGGAGTGCGGCGCGTGGAACTCCCTGGTTGAAGAGCGATCGACCGAGAGCACTGGAGCCGGGTCGGGCGGGTCGGGGAGTCATCGCTACGCGCTTGCGGGTGCGGCCGGTTCCGCGCGCTTGTACGCCGAGATTCAAATCGAACAGCACGCGAGGCTGTCGACGGGGATCGACGAGTTCGATCGCGTCCTTGGCGGTGGCGTCGTACCCGGATCGCTCGTGCTGCTCGGTGGAGAACCCGGGATCGGAAAATCGACGCTGCTGCTCCAGGCGGCTGCGAACATGGCTCGAACGGTCGGGCCGGTGCTGTACAGCTCCGGTGAGGAGTCGGAGCATCAGATCAAGTCTCGGGGCGAACGGCTGGGCGTCGGCGACGCGCCCCTCTATCTGCTCGCCGAAACGTGCCTCGAGCGCATCCTCGACGAGATCGCCCGCATCAAGCCGGCGCTCGTGATTGTCGACTCGGTTCAGACGATCTTCTCGCTCAAGTTCCAGTCCGCGCCAGGCAGCATCAGCCAGGTGCGTGAGGCCGCCACCCAGCTGCTGTTCACCGCCAAGGGACAGAACGTGCCGACCTTTCTCGTCGGCCACGTGACGAAAGACGGGAGCCTCGCCGGGCCGAAGGCCCTCGAGCACGTCGTCGATACGGTG
>ORMF010873725.1_pt1 | contig 15451 bp, 15 predicted proteins | sample 1779871 | NCBI WGS metagenome assembly ORMF01 (sample SAMEA104232316, study PRJEB22302) | groundwater metagenome | biome: forest; feature: aquifer; material: groundwater | place: USA | collected 2011-08-07 | depth 5.4 m | reverse complement strand
CTTTCCCAACGATCACAGCGCATTCCAAAGCGCCAGAGGACTGGCGCAGTCCAAGACGTTCGCGCGCGGACGGAGGTTCATGGTCCCAAGGCGCGGCAAAAGGCCGTCGAGACTTTCCCTGAACCGGCGTGTAACCGGACGTGCTCGTGCTCGTCCTCCATCCCCCGCCCTCCGCAGCCGACCTCAGCCATGCCGCGCTGCCTGACTGCCCTTCAGCCTTCCCCATGAACTCCGTCACCCCGCGCGTTTTCATCGCCGCCACGCGGCAGAACGACGGCAAGACCACGGCCTCGTTGGGCCTGCTGGCGGCGTTGGAGAAGGTCCATCCGCGCATCGGCTACATCAAGCCCGTCGGCCAGCGCTTCGTCGAGATCGAGGAGCAGAAGATCGACGAAGACACCGTGCTCATGGACCACGTCTTCCGTCTCAATTGCCCGCTGGTGGACATGAGTCCCATCGCGGTCGAACCTGACTTCACCCGGAAATACCTTCAGTCCGCCAACAACGAGGCGCTCGTGAAGAAAATCCAAAAGGCCTTCGACCGCGTTGCGTGGGAAAAAGATTTCGTCCTGTGCGAAGGCTCCGGCCACGCGGGCGTCGGCTCCGTGTTCGATTTGTCGAACGCGCAAGTCGCCAAGATTCTTAGGGCGAAGGTCGTCATCGTGTCGCAAGGCGGCATCGGCCGGCCCATCGACGAGGTTGCGCTCAACCAGGCCCTGTTCGAGAAGGAGGGCGTGGAGATCATCGGTGTGATCCTCAACAAGGTCCTGCCCGAAAAGCTGGAAATGATCACCGATCTCGCCCGGCGCGGCTTCAAGCGCAAAGGCCTCGAACTGCTCGGCGTGCTGCCGCACCAGCCCATGCTCACCAAACCGACGCTCGACGCCATCCAGGAAGCGCTGGACGCCGAGTTGCTGAACCAGTCCCCCCAGATGGACAACCTCGTGGATCGCGTGGTCGTCGGCGCGATGGGTGTCCAGGGCGCGAAAGAACTTTTTCAAAAGGGCGTGCTCGTCATCGCCCCTGGCGATCGGGAAGACCTGGTCCTGGCCGCCGCCGCCTCGGTGCAGGCGGAGAACGGCGCGGCGGGCCTCGCGGGCTTCGTGCTCACGGGCAAGGTCCGCACCAGCGCCTCCGTGCAGAAGATCATCCAGAAGCTGCCCTTCCCCGTCCTCCGCGCCGAAGACGACAGCTACCAGGTCGCGTCCGACGTGCACGACCTCATCGTCAAGACGCGCCCGGACGACACGCAGAAAATCTCACTCATCCTCGACCTCGTTGCCCGGAACGTGGACCTGGATAAGATCCTGGAGGCGCTTTGAGATTGGCGATTTGCAATTGGCGATCGGTGATTGGCGATTGGCTATCCGCCATCCGCACCTCGCACTCCGCGATCAGCAATCGACGATTGGCGATTGGCGAACGGCGACTGGCGATCTGAAATTTGAAATCTGAAATCTGAGATGTGAAATCCGCTATGCCCCTGCCCCTGAATCCCGCGTTGCAGAACCTCCCCGTCTATCAACCCGGCCGGCCCATCGAAGAAGTCGCGCGCGAGCTCGGCTTGGTGCCAAGCACTATCATCAAGCTGGCGTCGAACGAAAATCCGCTCGGCCCGTCGCCCAAGGCCCTGGCCGCGATGCAAAAGGTCCTCACCCACCTGCACCTCTACCCGGACGGCAACGCGTTTTACCTCAAACAAAAGCTGGCCGGGAAACTCGGCGTCGAACCGGCCAACCTGATCCTCGGCAATGGCTCGAACGAAATCATCGAGTTCGTCGGCCACGCGCTGATGGCGCCAGGCGTGGATGTGGTGGTGTCGCAGTATTGCTTCCTGGTCTATCCGATCGTCACGCACCTCTTCGGCGCGAACCTCGTCACCGTGCCCGCCCGAAATTACGGCCACGATCTGCCGGCGATGCTCCGCGCGATCACGCCGCAGACCCGCGCCCTCTTCGTCGCGAACCCGAACAATCCGACCGGCACGCTCGCGCCGCGGGAGGACGTGCTGCCCCTGATCGACGCTCTGCCCCCCGAAGTCCTGCTGGTCATGGACGAGGCCTACCTCGACTTCCTCGATGACCCGGTTGACCTGCTCCCTCTGATCCGAAGCGGGCGGAGGCCGAATCTTCTGCTCATGCGGACCTTCTCAAAAATCTTCGGCCTGGCCGGACTGCGGATCGGCTATGGCATCGGTTGTCCCGATTTGATCGCCGCGTTGGAGAAAGTCCGCCAGCCGTTCAACATCAACTCGATTGCCCAGGCCGGCGCGTTGGCTGCGCTCGACGACCGCGAGCATCTGGCCCGCACGCGCGCCAACAACGCCGCCGGCCTCCAGTCCCTGCAAGACGCCTCCCGCCAACTCAACCTGGAATACATCCCGTCGTCGGCGAACTTCGTCCTCGTGCGCGTCGGCGACGGTCAGCGGGTCTGCAGCGAAATGCAAAAGCTCGGCGTGATCACGCGGTCGATGGGCGGCTACCAGTTGCCCGAATGGATCCGCATCACCGTCGGCACACCGGAGGAAAACGAGCGCTGCATCGCGGCGCTGAAACAAGCTCTGCGCTGCCAGTGAAGACGTGAACCAGAATCTGGAAGGACAGTTCTCGCTCGAACAAAAACGAGTCCTCCGCCGATTTCCGGTGCTCGTGACCCACAAACCGGAGCCGCAGTGGCCTACGCGCGACTCTCCCTCACCCCAGCCCTCTCCCGCGGGGAGAGGGAGTGCCGCAGCCAGCGCGTTCGCAAATCCGACGCGTCCGAGTCCGTCGGGAGACTGGTTGACGTTCTCCCTCTCCCAGCGGGAGAGGGCTGGGGTGAGGGAGAGTGCGTGTCTTGAGCACGTCGGCTTCGACCTCCGCATCGATCTCATGCGATTCCCGCGAACATGCCGGAAAACTGTAGCGCCAACAAATTTGAAGTTGAAACCGCACGAAAACGGAATAGTTCTCTTTGGACCGACATCTGAAGTGAGAAAAGTTTTTCGACCGACAACGAATCGCGCCAGGCCGCACTCGCCGTGAAACCGACTGACCTGCGGGGCATCCTGCAATACATCCCCAGCTTCCGCGAGAAGGTGTTCATCGTCAGTGTCGATGCCGCCATCGTCACGGACGAGAACTTCGCCAACATCCTGCTCGACGTGGCCGTGCTGCGCTCGCTGAACATCCGCGTCGTGCTCGTCCATGGCGCTGCCGCGCAGATCAAGGCGCTGGCCGAGCAGCAGCGCATCACCCCGTCGGACCTCGACGGCAGCGGGATCACGGACGCCGAGACGCTCAAGCTCGCGCTCACTGCGGCCAACCGGCTCACGCACGAAATCCTCGAAGGCCTTTCCGCGAACGACCTGCGCGCCGCCTGCACGAACGCCATCATCGCGCATCCGCTGGGCATCCTCCACGGGGTCGATCACCTGTTCACCGGCAAGGTCGAGCGCGTGGACACCGAGCTGCTCCAGACGCTGCTCGCGCAAGGCATCACGCCCGTCGTGCCGCCGCTCGGCTTCGATGGCGAGGGGCGGACCTATCGCGTCAACTCGGATTCCGTCGCGCTGGCCGTCGCCGAGGCGCTCAAGGCGAGCAAGCTGATTTTCATCACCAGCTACGACGGCCTGGTCGTCCAGGGCCAGTTGATCCGGCAAATGCTCGGCGCGGCGCTCGGCGAAATCCTGGAGCGCGCCAAGCACGACTTCCCGCCGGCGATGCTCTCGAAGGCGACCCACGCGACGAAGGCCTGTCGCGCCGGTGTGCCGCGTGTGCACATCATCAACGGCTGTGTGGATGAAGGTCTCCTGGCCGAGGTTTTTTCCAACGAAGGCATCGGCACGCTGATTTACGCGAACGAATACCAACAGATTCGCCGCGCGCTGAAGAAGGACGTGCGGGCCATCCTGCTGCTCACGAAAAACTCCGTGGCCACCGAGGAGTTGGTCAAGCGCACGCGCGCGGGCATTGAGAGACAGCTCGGCGATTATTACATCTTCGAGATCGACAAGAATCCCGTCGCGTGCGTGGCGCTGCACATTTACCCGGAGCACGGCAAGGGCGAACTGGCCTGTCTCTACGTGAACTCCTCGCACGAGAACCAAGGCATCGGGCGCAAGCTGATTCAGTTCGCCGAAAGCAAGGCGCGCGAACTGGGCTTGAGTGAGTTGCTCACGCTCTCGACGCAGGCCTTCACCTACTTCCAGTCGAAGGGCGGCTTTGCCGAAGGCACGCCCGACGATCTGCCGCCCGCGCGCCGCGAAAAGTACGAGCAGAGCGGTCGCAGGTCGAAGGTGCTGGTCAAGAAACTGGTCAAACCGGGTGAGACCGCGAAGGGCTAGCGCCGGATATTTGACACGCGTGGGCACATCTCCGTCCGTAGCGCAGGTTTCCAACCTGCTGTATCGCGGGTTTCCAACCCGCCACCGCGCTCGGCTGTGCGGACAGTCTGCCGACTGGAAGTCGGCGATACAGCAGATTGGAAATCTGCGCTACGAGGCGGCTGGCTGCCGTCGGCGTTTCAGGCGGGCCTGGCCACCCACTGAACGTAGGAAACATTCCGGCTAGGGCCGGCGGAGTGGACTTCTCACCGGCAAACGGCGGGTGCTCTAATCTGCCGCTCGCGCGTCCCAGCGTGCGGCTGCCGATCGCTTTCCTTCTGACTTGCCGCAGGCATGGAATCGCTCTGACCCGGTACGTGCTCACGATTTCGACCGCGCTGCAAAGGGCCAGGCTCTTCGAGCGAACTGCAATCTGGACCTCCCGCCCGCCGGGTGCACGCACGTGCGGGACTCGCCGGAGCTTCCTTTGCTCGACTTCTCGCTTCGGCATCGGACAGGTGGAAGGGTCGCATCGCACGCCGCTCGGGCTCCACCGAATCGCTGCGAAGATCGGCGGTGGCCAGCCGATCGGTACGGTCTTCAAAGGGCGACGGCCGGTCGGCTTGACTTGGGCGGGACTGCCCGACGCGGCTATCGTGCATCGCATCCTTTGGCTGGAAGGGCTGGAGCCAGGCTTCAACCGCGGCGGCCACGTGGACTCACACGCACGCTACATTTACATCCACGGCTTCAGCGACGAGACCACGCAGGGCCGGCCCACTTCGCACGGGTGCATCCACCTGGCCGCTGCGGATCTGCTGCCGCTCTGCGACTTGTTGCCCGTCGGCACGCTGGTGTGGATTGAGAAGCGGTGAAGTTGGTTGGAGTTCACGCTTGAGCGTGTCCGCAGCTTCGGCCTCGGCTTTCGGCAGGATTTCTCTCCGGCGGACTCTCAGCCGTCCCACAACGGGTTCGCGGCAGACTTGGCTCCCCACGGACGATCAACACGGGGCCGGAGCGCCGGTCACCGACCCGGCGCGGTCCTGTAGTGTCCGCGCGCCGGGTCGGAGACCGGCGCTCCGGCACTTCGGCGTCGTTCGCGCACTTGGCAGCAACCGCCTGGTCCAAATCCCTCCGCGCCTCTGCGTCTCTGCGCCTTTGCGTTTTAATGATCACCGCCGAGTGAATCGTTACGGCTGAGAACATTTTGCTTCTCAAGCCCGGCTCGCGGCCTAACCTCCTCCCATGCCAGCCTTCGACATCGTTTCGCGCGTTAATCCGATGGAAGTCGAGAACGCCGTCAATCAGGCCAAGAAAGAACTGGCCACGCGTTTCGACTTCAAAGGGAGCAAGGCCGAGATCGCGCTGGAGAAAGACGAGATCAAGCTCACCGCCGAGGACCAATTCAAGATGAAGTCGCTGGTCGAGATCGTCATCGGCAAGCTCGCCCGCCGCAGCGTCAGCTTGAAGAACGTCGATCGCGGCGAGCCGGACCTCTCGCCCCTCGGTCACGCCCGGCAGATCATCAAGATCAAGCAGGGCCTGGAGCCGACGGTGGCCAAGCAAGTCGCCACATTCATCCGCGAGAAGAAGCTCAAAGTGACGGCGGCGATCCAGGGCGAGGAGGTCCGCGTCAGCGGCAAGAACAAGGATGATTTGCAGGCTGTCATCGCCGCCGTGCGGGCGGCAGACTGGCCGGTGGCATTGAGCTTCGTGAACTTCCGGGACTAAATTGTGAAAACCTCGCCCCCCTGTCTGCTCGGCTTGCTCTGCGGGCTGCTGGCTTTCGTTGCTCCCGCCGCCGCGGCCCAGCCCCCCGTCAAGAAACTCATCGAGTTCGGCTGGGACGAGCCGGACACGGCGTTCATGCGGCAGCACGTCGCCGAGATGGAGCGGACGCCGTTCGACGGCTGCGTCTTCCACGTCAATTACGCCAAGCCCGGCGGCGGCCAGGGCAACTTCACGTGGGAGTGCTGGAGCAAGCGCGCGTTCACGGAGGCCGAGTTGAAGCCCGCGCTCGACGATCTCAAGGCGACGCGCTTCCGCCGCTTCACGCACAATTTCCTTCGCTTCAACACGACGCCGGCCGACCTCGACTGGTTCGACGATCACGCGGCGGTCATGGAGAACGCCCGGCTCGCGGCCCGCGTCGCGCGCGAGGGCCGGTGCAAGGGGCTGCTGTTCGACATCGAGCAATACAACGCGCCGCTGTTCAACTACCGAAAGCAGCGCGATGCCGAGAAGAAGTCGTGGGAAGTCTATGCCGCCCAGGTGCGCCAACGCGGACGCGAGGTGATGTCAGCGTTTCAAGCGGGCTACCCGGACCTGACGGTGTTCCTCACGTTCGGCTACTGTCTGCCGTGGCACGAGACGCGCGGCGGGCAACGCGCGCTGGCGGACTGCTCGTACGGCCTGCTGGCGCCTTTCCTCGACGGCCTGGTGGAGGCCGCTCGTGGCAAAGCGCGCTTCGTGGACGGCCACGAACTCTCCTACTCATACAAAGACACGACTCGCTTCGCCCCAGCTTACCAGACGATGAAGCAAGGAGTGTTGCCGATCGTCCGCGACGCGGAACGCTACCACCAGTTCTTCTCGCTCGGCTTCGGCATCTGGATGGACGAGGACTGGCGCAAGAAGGGCTGGGACGAGAAGGACTCCTCGAAGAACTTCTACCCGCCGGAAGCGTTCGAGGCCAGCGTCCGCCGCGCGCTCGAAGTCGCTGACGAATACGTGTGGATCTACACCGAGACGCCTCGCTGGTGGTCGGCTGAGGGCAAACCACTGAAGCTGCCCGAGGCCTATGATGCCGCGGTGCGCCGAGCGCGGGCGGGCTTGGCCAAGAAATAAACCTTCCGTCGAGCTTTAACGCAGAGGCGCGGAGGCGCAGAGAAGGAAAGGGACGAGAACTACCCTGGGATCAGTGACAGACAATCCCCGATGATTGGGGCCCGCTTCGTCCAAGTGCCTTCGCGGCTCTGCGGCGCTCCGTCAAAATCAAGCAGCCGGGGTTGGACCGGCGCGACATTTGTCTTCGCGCGTTGATCCTCGCGAAGCGCCGCGAGCCGAGTTTTCTCGCAGGGGCGATCTTTCTTGAAACATTCCTCCGCGCGCCCAAGTCGCAAGAGACAGACGGCACGACCGGAGTCGGTCGGGAGCCGGAAACGATTTTGAACAAACGAAAGAAAAACCGTTATGCCAATGCTCGCGAATTCATTCAGTAGCTTCCTCCCCTTCCTCATCCCCGTTGTGGCCATCGTCATGGGCTGCGCTATCCCGATCGTCGCCATCTTCGTGGACTATCAGAAGCGCCGGAAGATCTACGAGATGCATCATCGCGAACGCATGGCCGCGATCGACAAGGGCATGGAGCCGCCGCCGCTGCCGCCGGACCTGTTGGACAACGGCCACGGCAAGCACGGTCGCCGCCCCCGCTACTTGCTGCGCGGACAGGTGTGGCTGGTGATCGGCTTGACGCTGGTGATCGCGCTCGTGGTGAACGAGGACCTGCGCACGGCGCTGTGGGGTCTCATCCCGACCGGCATCGGTGGGGCCTATCTCATCTACTACTCGGTCGAAGGCAAACGGCTCGAAGAAGAGGCGAGAAAACTTGAAACCCCCAGCGCGCCGCGGGTGTAATACGGGAAATGCACGAAGGGCCTCGGCCAGCCGCGGACGCTGGGCCGGGCTTTTCGGTTGTTGTCTGCGAGCGCGACCTATGAGACCGACTGTTGTCCGACGCTTGGGCGGCAGGTTCCTGACCGCAGTCTGCTTGTTCGCTGCGCCGCCAGTCCGATCCGCCGACTACGACGGCAACCCGGAGAAACGCTCCTCAGTCGGCGATAGCGGCGAAGCGATCGTGCAGGTCATCACCGTGACCCAGGCTCGCGATCTGCCAAATGACCGAAGCCCACGCACCTGAACCCGAAAATCCAGTTCCTCCCAAAATGAAAACGACCATTGCCAGACTCCTCTTCCCCACAGCCGTTCTCGGGGTGCAGCTTTGCCTGCTCTCGCCCACGGTACCCGCAGAAACTGAGGACCGCGTGAAAAAATCCTTCGCCGTGAGCGCCGGCGGGCAGCTCACCGTCAACGCCGACCGCGGCTCCATCGAGGTCACCGCCGCCGAAGGCGAGAACGTCGAAGTCGAAGTCATCCGCAAAGTCAGGGTGGCCAGCGACGCGAAGGCGAAGGAAATTCTCGAGGACCACGAACTAACCTTCAACCACGAAGGCGCCAACGTCGAAATCCTCGCGAAGTACCACGGCGCCACCGGTCGCCTCTGGCGTGAGTTGTGGAATCGTCTCCAAGTGCGCTTCGTCATCTCCGTGCCGAAGAAATACAGCGTCGATCTCAAAACCGCTGGCGGCTCGATCACTGTGTCCGATCTCGCCGGCAAGGTGAAGGCCGAGACTTCTGGAGGCAGCTTGAAACTGGGTCGCATCCAGGGGCCGGTCAATGGCCGCACGTCCGGCGGCAGCATCTCGCTGGCAGCAGCGACTGAAGCCGTGGAGGTCAAGACCTCGGGCGGGCGGATCGAGGTCGGTGAAGTCGAGGCCACAGTGACGGCGCAAACGTCCGGCGGCTCGATCAAGATCGCGCGCGCCAAAGGCGATGCCATTGCGAAGACGTCCGGCGGCAGCATCACGGTCGAAGAGGCCGCGGCCAAACTCGAGGCCGAGACCTCTGGCGGCTCGATCCATCTCGGCAAGGTTGCCGGCCCCGCGACCGCGCACACTTCCGGCGGGAGCATCGACATCGCTGAGATTTCGGGCGCCATCAACGCCTCCACTTCCGGAGGTTCCGTTTCAGCGCGCCTCACCGGGCAGCCCAAAGGCGATTGCTCGCTGCGCAGTTCCGGCGGCGGCATCCGCGTGGACCTTTCCGAAAAAGTCGCCGTCGATCTGGATGCCAGGACCAGCGGTGGCCGCGTGACGACCGATCTGCCCGTGACGATCACCGTCCAAGGCGAACAGAAAAGCAATCATCTCCAAGGCAAGATCAACGGCGGCGGCCCGGCGCTCGTGCTCAAAACCAGCGGCGGCGGCATCCATCTGCGGAAGCTCTGAACCGCAAGGATTCAGTGGCCATCCAACGCAGAGACGCAAAGCCACAGAGGCGCGGAGGCAGACGAATCCATTCGACCTTTCGGGAACGGTGACTCTTTGATGATTCAAAGCGTCAGGGTTCGACGCCCTCTGCGCCTGGGTACCTCTGCGTTTTCGCGTTTGGATCAGGAGAGCCGCGTGCATCCTTGCGGCTGAGAGCCTGTCTGAGGGATGTCGTTGGGGATCGGGCGTGCTGCTTCGTCGCCCTCGTTCGCGTCGGCGCGTGCAGGAGTGCAATTGGCGAGGGGCGAGGGCACCGACGGCGGTCCGCGCGGTCTCCCTCCGTCCTCGTTTCCATGTCGCTTAAAGCGAGGCATTTTGGAGGCCGCAAAATTTTCCAAATACTTGTTGCATGGAAGGAGACCTTTGTTAATATCCGTCCTCCGTTTTCCCAGAACTTGGGGAAACCGTGCCGAATGGGGCACACAATTGGTTTAGCAGCGATGCCGACAATTAATCAACTCGTCCGAAAAGGACGACGCAAACTGCGGTCCAAGTCCAAGTCACCGGCCTTGGAGAACGCGCCGTTTCGCCGCGGCGTGTGCATCCAGGTGATGACCCGCACGCCCAAGAAGCCGAACTCGGCGATGCGGAAGGTGGCGAAGGTGCGGTTGACCAATGGCTACGAGGTCATCGCGTACATCCCGGACGAGGGCCACAGCTTGCAGGAGCACTCGATCGTGCTCGTGCGCGGCGGACGGGTGAAGGACCTGCCCGGCGTGCGGTATCACATTGTGCGCGGCACGCTCGACGCGACCGGCGTCGAAAAGCGCCGCGTCAGCCGCTCCAAGTACGGAGTCAAGCGGCCGAAGGCTGGCAAGGCCGCCCCCGCCGCTGCTGCTGCCGCTCCCGCGCCCGCCGCATAACGCGGCCGGCCGGCGGAACGGCTCCGTGACTCCACGATTCAACGATTTAACGATTTAACGGTTTAACGATTTAATGGCTCGTCGTCGTCAAGCAGTCAAACGCCCGCTCCTCGCGGATGGCAAGTTCAACAGCACGCTCGTGGCGCGGCTGGTGAACACGGTCAACCGCTGGGGCAAGAAGAGTGTGGCTCAACGCATCGTGTATGGTGCGTTTGATCAGATCGTGGCCAAGAACCCCACGGCGAACCCGCTGGAGATCCTCCAGCGGGCGGTCGATAACGCCAAGCCGCGCCTGGAAGTCAAGCCGCGGCGCGTGGGCGGCGCCACTTACCAGGTGCCCCTGGAAGTGCCGTCGGATCGCCAGGTGTCCCTGGCCGTGCGCTGGCTGGTGGATTTCGCGGATGCCCGCAAGGGCGTGCCGATGAAAGACGCCCTGGCGGCGGAAATCCTCGAGGCCTATCAAGGCCAGGGGAACGCGATTCGCAAGCGTGACGAAGTGCACAAGATGGCGCAGGCGAACAAAGCCTTCGCCCATTTCCGCTGGTAGCAGTAAAAATCTTAGAACGCCCCGAAGGCCGATGTCGTGACTCGGGGCGTTTTTATTCTCTGTCGATGCAAGTCGTGATGGAAAACAGGAAAACCGTGAATTCGCCGAACCGGCCGTACACGCTGGAGCGCACCCGGAACATCGGGATCGCCGCTCACATCGACGCCGGCAAAACGACGACGACGGAGCGCATTCTTTTCTACACCGGCCTCATCCACAAGATGGGCGATGTCGATGACGGCAATACGGTGACCGATTGGATGAAGCAGGAACGCGAGCGCGGCATCACGATCACCTCCGCCGCGACGACCTGCTACTGGACCCAGAAGGACGATGGCTTGTTCAAGAGTTTCACCGGCGTGGCGCATCGCGTGAACATCATCGACACGCCGGGCCACGTCGATTTCACGGCGGAGGTCGAGCGTTCGCTGCGCGTGTTGGACGGCGCGGTGGCGGTGTTCTGCGGGGTGGCAGGGGTGCAGCCGCAGTCCGAGACAGTGTGGCGGCAGGCCACCAAGTATCGCGTGCCGCGCATCGCGTTCGTCAACCAGATGGACCGCGTCGGCGCCAACTTCGAACACGCGATCAACGATCTGCGGAAGAAGCTCGGGGCCTACGCTTACCCGGTGCATCTGCCGATCGGCAAGGAGGACTACTTCCAGGGCGTCATCGACATCGTCAACCAGAAGGCGATCCTCTATGATCTCGCGGACGAGTCCGGGATGAAGTACGAGGTCACGGAAATCCCGGAGGAGTATCTGGACCGCGCCCAGTTTGCCCTGGCGGAATTGGTGGACGCCGTTTCCAACAAGGACGACGAGATCGCCGAATTGGTGATCGAGGAGCAGTCGATCACGCCGGAGGCCCTGAAGGGCGCCATTCGCCGTCTCACCTGCAAGAATGAGTTCGTTCCCGTCCTGTGCGGGTCGGCCTTCAAGAAGCGCGGCGTGCAACCGTTGGTCGATGCGGTCGTCGATTACCTGCCCTCGCCGCTGGACGTTCCGCCGCTGACCGGCCAGGAGCCGGGCGACCCGGACAACCAAATCGAAGTGCCGGTGGACGACAACGGGAAGTTTTGCTCGCTGGCGTTCAAGCTCTGGAGCGACCCGTACGTCGGCAAGCTGGTGTTTTTCCGGGTCTATAGCGGCACGCTCCGGAAGAGCGACGTCATTTACAATCCGCGCACCCGCAAGCGCGACCGCGTCAGCCGCGTGATGATGATCCAGGCCGACAAGCGCATCGAGGTGGACACGGTGTACGCGGGCGACATCGCGGCGCTGGTGGGCTTGAGGAACATCACGACGGGGGACACGCTCTGCGACGAAGATTTTGAAGTCCTGCTCGAACCGCCCACGTTTCCGGAGCCGGTCATTTCGATGGCCATCGAGCCGAAGACGCGCGCCGACCGCGACAAGATGGGCGAGGGCTTGCAACGCTTGGCCGAGGAAGACCCGACGTTCCGTTGTTTCACGAACGAGGAGACTGGCCAGCTCATCATCGCCGGCATGGGCGAACTGCACTTGGAGATCATTCGCGACCGGTTGTTCCGCGAGTTCAAAGTCGAAGCGACCGCCGGTGCGCCGCAGATCGCTTATCGCGAAACCATCACCCGCCCGGCGGAAGGTGAAGGCAAGTTCATCCGGCAATCCGGCGGCCGCGGCCAGTACGGCCACGCGTTGGTCAAGATCGCCCCGAACGAGCGGGGCAAAGGCGTCGAGATCATCGATGAGATCGTCGGGGGCGCGATCCCGAAGGAGTACATCTCGGCTGTGATCGACGGGATCGAGGAGGCCGTCGCCGGGGGCGTGCTGGCGGGCTACCCGGTGGTGGATATGAAGATCGAGATCGTGGACGGGACGTTCCACGAAGTGGACTCCAGCGAGCTGGCGTTCAAGATGGCCGGCATTTTTGCGGTCAAGGACGCCGCCAAGAAGGCCAACCCCATCCTGCTCGAGCCGATCATGAAGGTCGAAGTCTCCACGCCCGACGAGTATCAAGGCGACATTCTGGGCGACCTGAGCCGGCGCCGCGGGAAGATTCAGACCATCGAGGCCAAGCTCACGACGACCAGTGTGTATGCCGAGGTGCCGCTGTCCGAGATGTTCGGTTACGCGACGGCGATCCGGTCGTTGTCGAAGGGCCGGGCGGCCTATTCGATGGAGCCGCTGTGCTTCGAGCCGGTGCCGGCGCAGATTGCGGCGGAGATTTTGGATACGGCGGCCAAGAAACCGGCCCCACGGTCCTGATGAGTGTTTAACTCTTGAATTGTTCTTTGTATGGCTGGACAACGCATTCGCATTCGCCTCAAGGCTTACGACCACCGGGTCATCGACCAGTCGGTGCACGACATCGTCGAGACGGTCAAGCGCACCGGCGCGCGGGTGGCCGGGCCGATCCCCTTGCCGACGCGCATCGAGCGGTTCACCGTCTTGCGCTCGCCGCACGCGGACAAGAAATCCCAAGAGACGTTCGAGCAGCGCACGCACAAGCGCTTGCTCGACATCATTGACCCGACCGCCAAGACGGTGGATGAACTGAAGAAGTTGAACCTGCCGGCGGGCGTGGATATCACGATCAAGATTTAAGCGATGAAGCGGCTGAAACGAGACCTGAGTTGGAGTGCTGGAGTGCTGGAGCATTGTTCTCCGCGCCCCAACACTCCATTACTCCATCACTCCATTCCTTAGTTATGTTACTCGGATTGATTGGAAAGAAAATTGGCCAGACGCGCGTCTATGACGCGAAGGGCAACGTCGTGCCGGTCACTGTCGTGCGGGCTGGCCCGAACCGGGTCATCCAGCGGAAGACCGTCGAGACCGACGGCTACAACGCGGTGCAACTCGGCTTCGACGACCAGAAGGAATCGCGCGTGACGAAGCCGCTGAACGGCCATTTCAAGAAGCACAACGTCGCGCCGGTGAAACAAGTCCGCGAGTTCCGGGATTTCGCGCTGGACGTGAAACCGGGCGACGTGGTGGGCGTGGACGTGTTTGCGCCCGGCGATTTCATCGACGCGATCGGCGTCACGAAGGGCCGTGGTTTTGAAGGCGTCGTCAAGCGGCACCACTTCCGCGGCGGCGACTCGACGCACGGCGCGAAGGGCTGGCATCGCCGCGGCGGCGCGATCGGTTGCCGGCTGTTCCCTGGCACGGTGAACCGCGGCATGAAAATGCCCGGTCACATGGGCCAGGTGCGCCGCACGGTGCAAAACCTGGAGGTCATTCAGGTGCGGCCGGATGACCACGTGCTGCTGATCCGAGGCGCCGTGCCGGGCGCCAATGGGGACTATCTGATCGTCCGCGAGTCGAAGAAACGGTCGAAGGCGTTCATGGCCGAGTTGAAGAAGCGACTGGCCGCCAAGGCTGAGCAGCAGAAGAAGAAGAAGAAGTAACCGCCGCCGACCATGAAACTGACTGTCAAGAACATCCAAGGCCAGGACGCCGGTGAGCTGGAGATCAAGTTCCCGCTCATCGAAAATGGCCGGGGCACGCAGGCCGTGCATGATGTCGTGGTGGCCTACCAGGCCAATCAGCGCAGCGGCACCGCGTGCACCAAGAACGTCGGCGAAGTCGCTGGCACCAACAAGAAGCCGTGGCGACAAAAGGGCACCGGCCGCGCGCGCGCGGGTTCATTCGCTTCGCCGCTCTGGCGCGGAGGCGGCGTCGTGTTCGGCCCCAAGCCGCGCGATTTTGGCAAGAAAGTCTCCAAGTCCACGCGCCAACTCGCGCTGCGCAAAGCGCTGAGCGAACGCCTGAAGGCCGGCGACGTGCTGGTGCTGGACGAATTGAAGCTCAGTTCGCCGAAGACGAAAGAATTTATCGGGCTGCTCCGCACGCTGCAACTGGACGGCACCACCCTGGTGGTCGCGGCGGAACACGACGCGAACCTGCGGCTCGCCTCGCGGAACGTGCCGGACGTGGACGTGACGACCGGCGACGCGTTGAACACCTACCAGGTGCTCCGCTACGACAAGCTGGTGTTTACCCGCCCGGCGTTCGACAAGGTGGAGCAGCGGTTGAGCTGAGCGCGCCATGAATTCGTTTGAGATCATCAAAACCGTCCGGCTGACCGAGAAAGGCACTCGGCAGTCGGAGAAGTTCAACCAATACACCGTGGTCGTGGACCCGCGCGCGAGCAAAGTGCAAATCCGCCAGGCGGTGGAGGAGCTGTTCAAGGTCACGGTCGCGGCCGTCAACACGATGAACGTCCGCGGCAAGGCCCGCCGTCAGAAGACGAAGCAGGCGGGCGTCTCGCCGGCGTGGAAGAAGGCCGTGGTGACGCTGAAGAAGGGCGAGAAGATCGTCCTGACATAAACACTTTCGATTATGCCCATCAAAACTTTCAGACCGCTGACGCCGGCGACGCGCTACATCACGATCGCGGACTACAGCGACATCACCAAGACCAAGCCCGAGCGGAGGCTGGTGATGACCCGCAAGAAGACCGGCGGACGCAATGTTTACGGCCGCGTCACGGCGCGCGGCATCGGCGGCGGCCACAAGCAAAAGATCCGGCTGGTGGATTTCAAACGCAACAAACGCGGCGTCGAAGCGAAGGTCGCGGCGATCGAGTACGATCCGCTGCGCTCGGCGCGGCTCGCGCTGCTCGAATACGCCGACGGCGAGAAGCG
>ORMF012596832.1_pt1 | contig 15452 bp, 13 predicted proteins | sample 1779871 | NCBI WGS metagenome assembly ORMF01 (sample SAMEA104232316, study PRJEB22302) | groundwater metagenome | biome: forest; feature: aquifer; material: groundwater | place: USA | collected 2011-08-07 | depth 5.4 m | reverse complement strand
ATCATTTGAAGCATGAGCGGATCATGCGGCTTAAGCCCCGCGAGAACCTAGAAGTTAACCGGTGGTGGATCTGTGACGAGGGCCGCTACAACTATAAGTTTATTGATTTCAATAGGTTAAAGCAAGTCAAAACCCCGGGATTTACGAGCGCCGCTGAGACAAACGGCGTGATGGGCGATACTGTTTGGAAAGAGGCCGTCGGTCAGATCGCCCATTTACTAAAAAGCAGTCCGTCCGCAGAACGGTGGGCCTGTTTAGCGTCGCCTCAGCATACCAATGAAGAGCTGTATCTTGTGAAGCGGGTATTCAAAGACGGGTTGAAATTTAAAAATATCGCGTTCAAAGCGCCGGGACAGGAAGGGTACGAAGACTCATTTTTGATGAAAAAAGACAAAAATCCGAATTCCTCGGGCGCTTCCGTCATCCTGAAATTGGATCAAGCCGCTGCTGACTTAACGCCGCTGATCGAAAAAGCCAAGCGCGGAGAATTGGACGGGCTTTTTATTTTTCATCACGACTTGGCCAAAATTTTCGGGCAGGAAACATTGAACGTCATCCGACAAAAAGTAAAAGTCATGATTTATGAAGGGCCCAACGAAAATGCCACGGCCGCGTCAGCCGATTTTGTGATCCCCGGCGCTACGTACGCCGAAAAAGAGGGGACGTTCACCAATTTTGAAGGACGCGTGCAGCGGATCCGGAAAGCCGTCGAGCCGCTGGTCAATTCAAGGCCGGCCTGGAAAATTTTATCGGATCTGGGCGCTTCGTTAGGTTTTTTTCAAGGCTATCAGAAGCCGGAAGATATTTTTAACGAGTTGGCAAAGGAGAACGAGGCGTTTCGGGAGCTTTCCTATAAAAAGCTAGGGAAGCTCGGAACGCTTTGGAATAAAAAATGATCATGGATTTTCTCATCAAAGGCATTCTCGCCGCTCTCTTCTTGGGCGGAATTCTCAATCTCGCCGGTCTTTTGACCTGGGTGGAGAGAAAACAAAGTGCGGTGATGCAGGATCGTTTGGGCGCCAATCGCGCGTGGATTGAATTTAAACCGCGCTGGCTTCGGCCCCTCAATTGGATTTTAAGGCCGCTCAATGTGCTCGGGCTTTTTCATTCGTTGGCCGACGCGGTGAAGATGTTTGCCAAAGAGGATTTCATTCCGGAAGGCGCGGACCGCTTTCTTTATACGTTGGCGCCGGTCATTTCGGTGGTTTTCGCGCTGGTGGCTTTTGCCGCGATCCCTTTCGGGGACGTCTTGCATGTGGGAGGACGGGCGATCAACCTCCAAGTGGCGGACATCAATACCGGCATTCTTTTTGTTTTCGCGATGATGTCGCTTGGCGTCTATGGCGTGATCCTCGCCGGGTTTTCTTCCAATAACCATTACGCGTATTTGGGCGGCATGCGGGCGGCGTCTCAGATGCTTTCTTATGAGATCACGATGGGGATCTCGATCATGGGGATCGTGTTGAGCTACGGCACTTTAAGTTTGCAGGAGATCGTGCGTCACCAGGGGCATGTCTGGGGCGTTTTTATCCAGCCGCTGGCGTTCATTCTTTTTATGGTCGCCGCGCTTGCCGAGACCAAACGCGTCCCGTTCGATCTCCCCGAGGGTGAATCCGAGATCATCGGTTATTTCGTCGAATATAGCGGCATGAAATTCGGGATGTTTTTCCTGACGGATCTGGTCGAGACCGTTCTCGTGGCGTGCCTCATCACGACTTTCTTCTTCGGCGGATGGCAGGCGCCCTACCTTCTTCATGACGGGTTTCATTTTCCGTGGGGAGCGCTCTGGCGGCTGAATCATTTTACGGTGATCGGTTTAGGCGTCTTGTCTTTCATGCTGAAGGTGGCGTTTTTTAACTGGTTTTTTATGGCGATCCGATGGACGCTGCCACGTTTTCGCTACGACCAATTGATGCATTTGGGCTGGAAGATCTTATTTCCGTTGTCGCTTCTGAATGTGGTGATCACAAGCATCGTAGTTGTTTTGAGGGCTTAAAAAGAATCATGGCCACTAAAGTCATCAAAAGAAAAGAACTCAGTTTTTGGGACAATACTTATCTACCCGCGATTTTCTTCGGGCTTTGGATTACCTTAAGGCATTTTTTCAGGAATTTTTTCATGCAGACCTTGCATCTTTTCGGCCTTTTCAGGAATATCCGCGGGTCTGTCACTTATCAATACCCCGAAGAACAGCGGCCGCTTTCCAAACGAGCCAGGACGCGTCACCGGCTGACTCAGCGTCAAGACGGATCGCCCCGCTGCGTGGCCTGCATGATGTGCGAGACCGTGTGTCCCGCCCGGTGCATCGATATTGTGGCGGGCGAACATCCCGACCCCAATATAGAAAAATATCCCGTCTCGTTTGATCTGGACCTAGGCAAATGCGTGTATTGCGGTTTTTGCGTGGAAGTGTGTCCCGAAGACGCGATACGGATGGACACCAAGATCCTGGATATCGCGGCCTACACCCGTGAGGAGATGCAGCTGGATATCAAAGAACTGTTGAATCCCCGGACGACGTTGCTTTATAATAAAAATAACTCTTCGAAGCGCTAGAGGGAGGCAGATCCTTTGGACCATGTGGTCGAGATAAAAAACCTGGTGGTGGACTATCATCACCACCGCGCGCTTGACGGTTTATCTTTAAAGGTGCGCAAGGGCGAGATCTTCGGTTTTATCGGCCCCAATGGCGCGGGGAAGACCACCACGATCAAGGCCCTTCTCGGCCTTATTTCTCCTACTCAAGGCGAAGTTTTATTGCATGGCCTCCCGCCTTCACGCCCGGAAGCCCGGGCCAAGATCGGTTTTCTCCCGGAAGAGGCCCTGTATTACCGGTTTTTGAGCCCCGTCGAAATCCTTTCTTTTTACGGAGAAATTTTCGGGATGCCGAAAAAAGTTTTGAAGGGCCGGATCCAAAATCTATTGAGTTTGGTGGGGCTTTCGGATGTCGGGAACCGTCCGATCCACACTTTTTCAAAAGGGATGGTCCAGAAAGTCAGTTTGGCGCAGGCGCTCATTCATGAGCCCGAGACGCTGATCCTGGACGAGCCGACCTCCGGACTTGACCCGCTGGCCCGCATGAACTTAAGGAAGATCTTAACGGATCTGAAGAAAGAGGGGCGCACGATCTTTTTCTCTTCTCACGAGCTTTCCGAAGTGGAGCTCATTTGTGATTCGATCGCGATCATTAAAGAAGGGCGTCTCGTCAAAGCGGGATTGATCCACGAAGTGCTCGGCGCCCACAAAGACCTGCATCTAGAGCGGTTTTTTCTCGAAACGATCCGCGGAGAGGGAGGAAAAAGTTGAACGCCGTCTTGGCCATCGCGAAGCTCGTGATCAAAGAGATCTTCAGGAAGAAAGATTTTTATGTCGCGCTGATCCTGACAGGCGTCATCCTATGCTACGCGGCGAGCCTTAAATTTTATAATGTATCGAATGTGGTCCGGTATCTCATGGAAATAGGCCTCATGCTGATCTTCCTTTTCTCCGTGATCTTGACCGCGGCGCTGGCGGCCCGCCAATATCCTTCCGAAATACAAAACCGCACGATCCAAGTCCTGCTGGCAAAACCGGTCTCGAGGGCCCAGTTCGTGGCGGGAAAGTTTCTCGGGGCCTTTTTTGCGGGCGCGATGTGTTTTGTTATTTTTTATATTTTGTTCATGGCCGTCACGAAAACCAAGGCCGAGGCGTTTTCTTTTGTTTTGGCGTTTCAAACGTTTTATCTTTTCTTGCTGAATCTTTTGGTTCTTTCGGCCATGGCCTGTGGTTTTTCTTATTATCTGACGACTTCGGCGAATGTGTCGATCACGCTGGTGCTTTATCTCTTGATCAGCACCTATGGGCCCGGCTTGAAAGAAGCCAGCGGGAAACTTTTCTGGATCAACCGGTATCTGGGAGAGGCCTGTTATTATGTGTTGCCGCATTTTGAGTTTTTTGACCTCAGGCAGCGGTTTATTCATCACTGGAGCCCGCTCTCCGCGAATCTCGTGATCTTTCTGACGCTTTACGCGTTGACGTATGCGTCATTTTTCCTCTGGCTCGGCTGGCTTAAATTTCGGAAGCAAATCCTGTGACGCGGGCTGTTTCTTATTGGGCGGCGGGGGCGTTATGGTTGGCTCTGGCGGGTTTTTTTTCCTTCGCGATCGATCGGCAGCTGCACAGCAGCCAAGAGGCGTTTGATTTTCAAGACGCGCTTTTTCGATTCGTGGGGAGCGCGAAAGAGGCCGTCGGCGACACCTTGTTCTTGAAAGCCGATTCTTATTACCATGGCGGCGGCGAGATGCATTATGAAGAAACTCCTGGAGAGCTGGAAAAGGAAGGCCGTGTGGAACATCGAGAAGAAGAGAGCGCCTATGCCGAAGAGGCCGCGAGCGATTGGATCGCGGGCATCAATCATCAAATCAAAAGCTACGAACATTATCACTTGGCAAAAACGGAACAAAAAGAGATGCTGCCGTTTTTTGCCCTTGCCACGAGTCTCGACCCTCATAATGTCGAAGCGATCTTGACCGCCGCTTACTGGCTCGATAGCCACTTGGGCAAGACGGATGCTGCGATCGAGACTTTGCTGAAGAGCGAAAAGAGCAATCCCGACGCGTGGGAAATCGACGACAGCCTGGCAAAGATCTATTTCTCGCGTTTGAAAAACTACTCGGCCGGCGAGAAGTATTTTTTTGATGCGATTCAAAAGGCCCAAAGCCGCGCCGTCGACGAACACACGATTGCCGATCTTTATTTTCATCTGGCCGAATCTCGCCGGCTGCAAAATAAGAAAGAAGAAGCTCTGCAAGCCTACCGCAGCGCTTTGGCCCATTTAAAAGACACTGATCCGCTTTCCTTCAAGAAAACGGTAGACGATAAGATCCGGGAATTGTCCGCTTGAATATCGAAATAGAGGACAATCCTAATTGCGGGCCAAGCGATCAGTTTGTGTTCAATGAATTGGAACCCCCCGCGCCGGTCAAAGGGATCCGTGTCGCGGACCGGGGAAAAGAATCTTGGTGCGATATCGTCGGCGTCGATAACCCCGGGCGGTTTACGGGCGCTTTTGCGGTCAAAGTGGCGGATTCCGGAGCCGGTTTTGCCTATCTCATTTACGGCGGCGGTTGGGGCCTCCGCCTGCGGCCCGCCGCGCATGCCGGGGAAGCGTGGGATCTTTCGAACCCGCGTCAATGGGGAGAGCCGTTCAAGCTCTACGGAGAAAAAGAAGACACTCTTTATGGAAACCTCAAAACCTCATTTTGAAAAATATATTTTCGTCTGCGAAAACAAAAGAGCGGACGGCGAATGCTGCGCGGCCAAGGGCAGCGAACGCTTGTGGGCGCTTTTAAAACAGGCCGTTCACGAGCGGGGAGAGAAGGCCCGGATCCGTGTCAGCCGGTCCGGATGCCTGGACGTTTGCAGCCAGGGCGCCAATGTTTTGTTGATGCCCGATAATATCTGGTTCAAAGGCGTCGAAGAAAAAGATGTGAGGACCATCGTAGATAAGGCGATAGAAACATGTGGCGCAAAGTAGCGAAATTGTCGGAAATTCAGGAAGGCCACTCCCTCGTGATCGACGCGGACAATAAGCCCGTCGCGTTATTCAAGGTGCAGGGCGCGGTCTACGCGCTCGACAATATCTGTCCTCATCGAGGCGGGCCTCTGGGCGATGGGTATCTCGAGGGGTTTGAGGTGACTTGCCCGTGGCACGCCTGGACCTTCGACGTCAAAACCGGTGATTGTCAATCGGCTCCGGGTTTCAAACAAACGACCTATCCGGTGAAAATCGAAGGGGACGAGGTCTCGATCGAGATCTAAAGATAGGGATCCGGTTTTAACAGGTAGTTCTGAACGTAGTCTTTCGCGCCCTCTTCCAAATTTTTAAATTTTATCGGACAGCCGGTTTTCCCGAATTTCTCCATGTCGCTTTGCGTGAAATACTGGTATTGGCTCTTGATGTTTTCCGGCATCTCGATGTACTCGATGTTCTCCGGCTTCCCGGAGGCCTTGAAAAGAGCGCGCGCGAGTTCGTTCCAGCTTTGCGCCTTCCCGGTCCCTAAATTATAGATCCCTTTCCATTTTTGGTTTTGGAAAAACCAGATCATCGCGTCCACCGCGTCTTTCACGTAGATAAAATCTCTTTTTTGCCCACCGTCCGCGTATTCCTTTTTGTAGGATTTGAAAAGACGGATTTTACCGTTTTGACTGATTTGCTCGAAACCTTTATGGATCATGCTCCGCATGTGGCCTTTGTGGTATTCATTCGGGCCGTAGACATTGAAGAAGCGAAACCCCGTGATCGATTTTTCATGGCCGTTTTTCAGGACCCAAATGTCAAAATCGAGCTTGGATCGGCCGTAGGGATTCAGGGGTTTGAGGCGCGGTGTCAACGCGTCGTCGTCGGAAAATCCGAGCGACCCGTCTCCGTAGGTCGCGGCGCTTGAGGCGTAGGATAAATAAACCTTGTTTTGGATGGCCCAGTTCGCGAGGCGTTCCGAGTAACCGGAGTTGTTTTTTCTTAAGAACTCCGTATCGGTTTCGGTGGTATCGGAGCAGGCGCCCAGATGAAAAATGGCCGTTATTTTGCCGTTAAACTCCTTTTTCTCGAGGCGAGCGAGAAATTCGTCGGATTCCAGATATTCGGTCAAGTGATGTTTCCGGAGATTATCCCATTTGGGGGATCCCTTGGCTTTTTGGTCCACCGCCAAAATATCCTTTTCGCCCAGCGTATTGAGTCCGGCGATCAAGACACTTCCTATGAATCCGGCCCCTCCTGTGACAACGATCATACATTACCCTTTATATTTCATATACTTGTGACTTTTTTTTGTCATTAGATATTTTTGCATAATATTAGTTAGTAGTATATACTTTTAATAATAGATTAATAGGAAATTTAACAAAAAATAGACTCAAAACACATGGCCAAATCTCACAGATCCATAGCGAAGTTGGTCTCCGTGGCCTTAGTGACGACTTTTTTTATCCAAGAGTTGTCATTGGCCGCGCCTGCCCAAAGCGTGGCGCCTCTTCTCGACGCCTCGAGACCTATGGACATCATAGCGCAAGACCCGACCCTCTTTCAAGCGCCATCGCAGTTCGTCACGATGCGCGAAGTCCACAAAGGCACGAACGGCACTTTTATCATCCATATCCAAGACGCCCACACCAATCTCTCGGGCCAGCAAAATATGGCCGCCGCTCTGGACGAGATCATGTCGAAATACAAAGTCTCGATGATTCTGTCGGAAGGCGGCGCCAATGACTGTTCCCTGACGCCTATCAAGAACATCGCCCCCAAAGAAGTCTGGGAGAGGGTCGCAAAAAGCTACCTGATCCAAGGTGAGATCTCAGGTGAAGAATACTTGAACCTCGTATCCGACCGCCCGATGAAGCTCATGGGGATCGAGGACATGGGGCTCTACATTAAGAGCGTGGAGAATTATGGAAAACTCGCCGATAAACGGCAGGACATCCTGGAGTATCTGAAAATAGTCCAGCGCGCTCTCGGTAAGCTTAAGAATAAATTTTATCCTTCGGAACTTTTAGACTATGAAAAGAATAAAAATTCCGGCAATGACCCGAATGCCAAGTCCTTTGAAACCTCTTTCGCGCAGCTCATGGATCTTGCCAAGTCAAAGCGCGTAGACCTTTCTCCTTTTCCCGGTCTCATGCAGCTGGCCTCGGTCATGGAAAAGGAGAAAGAGATTGATTTCACCGCCGCGAACCTCGAGCAAGGCGTCTTGATCGAGGAAATCGCCAAACGCGGGGGGAAAGAAGACCTGGAAGAGCATCTTAAGAAGATGGGCGAGATGAAGGACAAGAAAGCGGCTCTCTTTGCCTACTTTCAAAATACTTTAAGTATCGCCAAAGAAAAGAACATTGACGCCAATCGCTACCAAAACCTGATGAAGTATCTGGATTACCTTAGGGCGTTTTCCGATATCGATCTGGACCAGGTCCTGGATCAGCTTCTGAAGGCCGAGGATAAAGTCTACGCGGAATTGCTTCCGAGCGATGATTCGCGCCTGATCAGGGCGATTGACCGTTTTAATGGGCTTCTTAAAATCGCCTATAACATTCAGATGACGACTAAAGAGTTTGACTCATTCAAAGTCAACGAGCCGGACTTCTCGACGATGTCCTATTTGGCGTTTATCAACCGGAAACTCGCCGAGACCGGCTATTTCGAAGATCTGGTTCCTTATAAGAATAATCTCGACGAGGGTAAGATGGCGCTCGAGGCGTTTTATGACTCGGTCAGTAAAAGAGACTCGGCCTTTATTCAAAATGCGGCAGATTTCATGAAGAAAGACGGCCAACAGGTGGCGATTCTTATTTCGGGCGGATATCACACCCAGAACTTGAAAAAGCTCTTCAAAGAAAAAGGATACTCCTACGCGGTGCTGACACCTCTCATTACTTCCGAGACCAATCAAAAGAAATATGAAAACCGTCTTCTTTCGCCGATCCGGGGCAAAGCGAAAAAAATCGAAACCGTTCAGGGAGAGTCCGGCGAGAATAAAAAACCTTTAAGCGCTTTGGACAAAGATTTGGCTAAGCCCAGGAAAGACGCTTCGGGCGTCAAGGTGGCCATGGCAAGTCTTGGTTTGGATATCGCGCTTTTAAAGGGCATGCTGGCCAACCCCGGCGAAATATCGGGCGTGCAGAGAGAAGACACCTTAAAGCTCATCCAATCGAAATGGGAGTTTATCGATCAATTAATAGGGACGCTGGAGCAAACGGGTGAAGTTGATAAAGCGCAATTGGAAAAAGTAAGGGAATCATTGAAGGCGGCGGCCAATCTTCTGAGGCAAGTTAAAGAGAGTAAAGCGGAAACCGCTCAACCCGTCGGCTCGCGGCTGGCGACCGTTGAAGAGTATAAAACTCAGATCCGGCCGCTTATAGCCCATTTACCTAAGCGTGATTCCGACGTTTACGATGCTTTATATGAAACTGTTTTTCATTTCGCCAAATTCACATTTTTGGATGAAAATGAGACTCAAGATTTTAAAAAGTCTCTGGCCCGTGTCCTAAAAGGAGGGCAGTATGAACAATTAAAAGATTATTTATTGGCGCAAAACAGGCAGGATACGGCTCTGGTTAGAGCGATGACCGAGTTGTTTATCGCAGAAGACACCGTTCCTGAGGGCTATTTGCAGGAAGAGGCGGGACTTGAAAAAGACACGCAGTATATTTTGTCGACATTTGACGATTCGATGGTCAAATCTCAGGCCGTCGGCATTATCCGCGGATATCTTAAAACCGTGCCTTTAGACCCGGGCCCCGCAAAAACGGCGTTGTTGGAATTGGCGGATAAAAACAAGGCGATAAAATTTATGATGGGAGAATTTCTTGACCATGAAACCAAAGAACTGCCGACACAGGCTAAGGACGAGATGCAAAGCTCTTTAACAAAGCTAGTAGCTAAACTCAGATCCGGCGCGCGGTTGGCGACTTCGCAAGAACACTTAAGAGATTTTTTTCAGAATAATTTAAGCTTTGATCAAATAAGTCAAATTATTTCTATGCTCCAATCGAGTAAAAGCACACCGATTCAACAGTTTCAAAGCCTAGAGGCTGAGCTGAGCAAATTTGCCTCGGGAGAATTGCTGTTAAAACTCATTAAACCGTTATTGGAAGATTCTATGAGAAAGAGTCCGCCGGCCTCAAGCGGTGTAGTCGTCACGGTCAACCTCGGTTTTATTTTAAACAAATACTACGAACGTCCAAGAACCATAAAGATAACGCAGGGTTTCATCAACGGTTCTTTGCTTGAAGCGGCCCGCCAAAAAATACAGCCTCTACCGCAAACCTCTTATGTTCTGGCGGCGGCCATACAAGAATATACGGAATCTCCCGGTCCAAGCGCGGAGACAAAAGGTATTTTAAATGCAGGTCTTACCGAGTTTCTTGGGCAGGTGAAATTGGCCGCGGGACAAGCTCGAATAGCCAAGTTTTCCGGCGCCCGGCTGGCAAGCATTGATTCTCTGGAAGAAGATATCCAATCATTGGAAGGCCGCATTCAATCCATCGGCATCAATAATCTTCCGACTTTGGGTTTCCATGGCCAAGCCAATCGGCCAAACAATGCTTATTTCTATTTTGTTTTCAAAGATAAGACAGAGACCTTTTTCAAGGGCATGGATATGAACCCCGGTGAGTTTTTTGAACGGTTGCAAGGAACGATCATTTCGACTGCCAATTACAGCGAATTCAGCTGGTCAAACAATGTCATGCCTAAGATCCACATACTTTCAGAAACGCCCGGATTCAATATCGTTAAGGCCAACGACAAAGATCCTTCCGGGCGGCTTAGCATGCTTGACGTCAAGCAAAGAAAAATCAATCAGTACCGCTATTTTTTCGGGGAAGGTACCGCACAGACCGGAGAGATTCCTCTGGAAGCGATACATGAAATCACTTTATCCGACGAAGAATTTCGTGAAATCCAGGAAACGGCAATAGCGGTAAAAAAAGCTGACCCATCGATCGCCATTTCGGAAGATGTCGTGAGAACGAATTTAAACTATAGGATTCTTTACAAAAAAGCCCTCGAAACGATAACTTCCTTGGCGGGCGCACGGCTGGCCATTCAACAAAATTCTTTTCCAAGGGCGGACTATACAATATGGGCGGACAAAGCTTTAACTGACCAATTAAAGCGGAGTCATTACGTCGCCCAATTTTATAACGATTTTAAAAGGCATCACAACGGCAAAGGGGCCGTTCCGCTTCAAGGGACTGGGCTCCTTTCAGGATCAGCAGCCGATGAATTTGTGCGGAAACAATTACTTCCAGAAATGAACGAAATAGCCGATGAGCTTCGGCGCAGAGGCCATAAAGTTCCCGGTTATGCTATAAATTTCGAGGGATATTTTCACTCTTATTCTGCCGGCGCCCGGTTGGCGACGGCGACGAGCATACCGGCGGCTATTCCCGGACGGGCGCCGTTCATTGTGTCCCGGTCGTCGCTGAGAGTTTCTAAACAGGAGATTCACGATTGGAATGAGGTCGTGGCCGAGCTCCGGAAAATCCTTACGAATGGAAAAGAAGCGGTGAAATATAGTCGAATCGAGACGGCATTTCTGTTTAATGGAAAACCGGAAGCCCTGGCTTCTTTTAACCTGCTGAAGCAATTATACCCGGATCTCGTATTCCGCGCGATTTTTGAATCGCCCATCACTCCCGCAGAGGCATTGAAACAATCCATAGAAAAGAATCCGGATCTGGCGTGGGAATTACAATTAGATGAAAAGGGAGGGGTGATTCGAATTATCGGAAGCAAGCCCGGGAGCGCGGGCGCGCGGCTGTCCGCAGAAAACGTAATTCAAGGAGATCTAAGACGAGCCGAAGAAATCGCTCTGTCTATTTCCGAAACGCCGGCGGAAGTGGAATTGGAAGGGACCGTTTTTTCGATCGTCGGCAAATTGAATGACGAATTTGAGATCCGTGTCACAAGCGGCGGAAAAACACAACAGCTTGCCTGGATAGTTCCCGACGATCTGAATCTCAGAGAAAGCCGGATCAACCGCATCCGAATCTATGCGGAAACAGACGGGAATTTGGCTTGGAGCAGTGTGGACACCCAAACATCAGGCGGGATTAGCGGCAAAAGTTCAATACCAATACTCGCCCCCCAGGGCCTCGGGAAAGGTTTTGTCATCAACGGCCCCAGGAACGGAAACGAACAGATCACGGTGTTTAATGAGTATGTTCGTTCGCCGTTTACATTCAGGGGCCAGCTGACGGCTTTGAGTCAAAGCGCCGTTGGGGCTTATGCGCGGTATGAGCATAAATTCAATGAGGCCTTTGCGCGCGGAAAAGTCAAAGTGATGGACGCGAACGATCCTGATTATCAATTCACCAGCCCTGTATTGAAGCTTGAATCCGATGGGAAGAAAGCGGACCTGCCGTTCGTCGTGTTAGCTTATGAAGCCAAAAGAGTCATGCAATACGCGTTGGTCCATTCTCAAAAAGAAAACGGTCAATGGAAACTTATTGAAAGAATAGGGCTCAGCCCGAACACGGACGGCCCTTATAGAAACCTCATGGTTCTCTATGAATTCTTAGATGAATTGCCGGCCGACATTAGAGCCGAGCTTGTGAGCAAATATTCCGGCGCCCGGCTGGCGGTAGCGGGCGATGAAACGATAGAAGAGCCGCTTAGCACTACTTATCATGTCGTGCCAAAGCAAGAAGTCTTGCAGAAAGGCGACATGGTTTCTTTAAATAATTCGGATTCTGTTTTCCTCGCCGCCCGGGCCTTTGCCGCCAATCCAAAAGGCCTTTCTTTGCCTATTCCTCTGGAATTTAAGGACAAAGTAGCGGCGATTACCGTGAGCCAAGCGGAAGACAACCCCAACGAAGCTGTCATTGATTTCTTTGTTTTTAACGAGGGAGGTGACCGTGTCCCGATCGGCACGATAAGGTTATCTAAGGATACTTTGGATCGGGCCAAAGAAGCGAACGAAAAGGCGCGAGAAACCGTCACCCGTCAAACGCTCGCGACGGAGGTTTCCCCGGCGGTCGCGACGACGGCGATTATCTTACGCGATGTTCGTTTGGGGCTGCGGGAAGTCCATGGGATTTCCGGACAAAGAGAGCCGGCCAAGAGAATAACGCTGAGCCAGACCCGGATCATCCGAAAGACCTTCAGCGAGGCCGAATATGCGGCCTTGTCGGAAGGAGACAGAATGTTAATGAAAATGGCGGAACGCCAAGTGAAATCCCAGATGGGGGACGGCCAAGTTTTGTATCAATACGGTGTTATTAACGCGAACAATGAATTTGCCGCAGACCCGAATTTTTCCGATCAGATTCCCGAGCAGATTTTGTCAGTCGCTAAAGTCGTGTTTCAGGGCTCATTGCCGGATACTTTTTTGAAAGACTTAGGCCGATTAAATCAGTCTCGGCTCGAGGCGGTTAAGTATGGCGTCGTCCTGACGGAATCCAGAGCCGTTGATACCAATAAGGGCAATGTTATTCCCGACATCGCCGCGGATTTGGCGTCTGTCATGGTTGGTTCTCCTGATTTTAATCCCGAATCGGTGTTGAGTTATATCCAAAGATATACCAATAAAGCCACGGAATCTGTCAACATGACTGAGGCGTTGAACGCCATGAACGCGGTGCCTTTAAACGCCACTCAGCGCTATTACAGAGATCGCGGCCTGGTTTTCCAACCCATCGCCGCGTTGCTCTGGCAGCAGATTCTCGAGACAGCCAGAATGGTCACTCAAGCCGTCGGCGGCGCGGCATAAACTCCTACCAAAACTCGCTCTATCCCTCCTCCAAATTTGGTATACTACTTTCAAATGAAAATTTTGATCGCGGGTTGCGGCTATCTCGGAAAAGCGTTGGGAAAAGAGTTGGCGGCGTCGGGCGCCTCAGTCTGGGGCTTGCGGCGCGACCCGCTGGCGTTAAAATCGTTGGAACTCGTGGGCATCAAACCGCTCAAAGCGGATTTATTGAGGCCGGAGTCTTTGGCGCGGCTGCCGGAAGCGGAGTGCCTCGTATTTTGCCAGGCGCCTTCCAAAAATGATGAGTACCGCGGGACTTATTTCGAGGCGACGCGGAATTTAATCGAAGCCTTTCATCTGAAAAAACCCAAAAAAATAATCTTGATCTCGAGCACCGGCGTGTACGGGGCCGCCGACGGCTCCTGGGTGGATGAGGAAACAAGGCCCGAGGATGCGGACTATTCATCCCAAGAGGCGGCGGCGCGCGCGAAAGTCCTTTTGGAAACCGAAGACCTTATCTTGTCCGGGCTTATTCCTTCGACCGTGTTTCGTCTTGGCGGGATTTATGGCCCGAGGCGCAACCGGCTCGACCTGATTAAGACGGGAAAGATGAAGCCTTCTTTTTCGAATTTTTATTCGAACCGCATCCATGTGGACGACGCAGTGAGCGGAATCAAGCTCTTGATGGAAAAAGGAAAACCGGGAGAAATTTATTTGGGCGTCGATGACGAACCGACGACCGGGAGCCAGTTTTACTCCTGGATTTACGAGAAACTGTCGCTCGCGAAGCCCTCGGATACCGACAAGACAAGCGAAAACGACCGCGCGTCCCATAAACGGTGTTCCAACAAGAAAATCAAACAGCTCGGGATGAAGTTCAAATATCCCACGTTTCGGGAGGGCTATGCCGGCCTGCTCGCCGAGATAGGAATCTACCGCTAGTGGAACTTTCGCTTCTTCCCTCGGTCAACGCGTCGCTCAACACCGCCAGCGCTCTGCTTTTGATCTTCGGTTATTTTCTGATCCGCCAGCGCGCCATCACCGGGCACACGCTTTGTATGCTGTTGGCCTGCGGCACTTCGACGCTTTTTTTGGTCTCCTACCTTTATTATCATTATCATCACGGGACGACCCATTTTCCCGGGCATGGGCTCATCCGGTTTTTCTATTTTGCCATTCTTATTTCACACACTATTTTGGCGGTGGCCATCGTGCCGCTTGTCTTGACGACTTTATTTTGGGCGTTCCGGAGCCGCTTCGAAAAACACAAAGTCATCGCGCGGATCACGCTGCCGATCTGGATCTATGTCTCGGTGACAGGCGTCGTGGTTTATTGGATGCTGTATCGGGTGAGCTATGGACCCTAGAGCGTTTCGCGACCGTTATGGGTTTTTATTTTGGCTCCGGTGGATCCTTTGGTTCGCGGGGTCTTTTATTCTGGCCGCGCTCCTTTGGACGGTTTTGATGCGCCGGCTTTTCGGCGTGATCGAGGGGCCGGAACTTACCATGACCTGGGTGGTTTCGGTGTTCGGGAGTTGGTTTATTCTGGTCATCCCGTTCATGCGGAAGAAAGAACAGATCTGGAAGCGACTGAACGAGGACCAGGAGAAGGCGGTGGATGCCTGGCTCTTTGGGGTGAGTGTTTTTATCGGACTTCTCGTCGTCAGTTTATTTGCGTGGAGCTGGATTTTCAGGGAAAGAATCCATCAAAGCGGCTATGATTTGCTTTGGGTCAAATCGGTTTTCGTCAGCTGGCTCGTGATCTTGCTGCCGTTTCTTATTTTGATGTATCGAAAAGCGGATTTTATTTTTAAAACAGCCGTCGAGCGGCAGACCTATAGCCCAAAATTTAGGACTGTTTCCGTTGAGCGTTCTAAGCGGCTCCTGCCGGTTTCTATCGTTCAGAAACTGAAAGGCATCCCTCCGGTATTAAAGGGAGGGCAGGTCGTCACCTTGGTTTTAAAGAACGGCCGTAAAGTCCCTCATGTTTTTGTGCTCGATTATCAGGAGATCCTGGGACTCTATGACCAAAAGGAGTATGATTTTAACCCGATAGATATTTCAGATTTTGAAACGATTCCTTTAGAAACCCTGCCTCCCTACGAGGAGAGTAAATGGCTGCGGCTTGACGGCCAATCCTAATTTCCTCTCTTTAGTTAATAGAAATTAATATTTAGATATTAGTGTGGGAAAGAAGTGGACTCTTTTAGTCCGAATAGGGTATACTAT
>ORMF010002324.1_pt1 | contig 15457 bp, 9 predicted proteins | sample 1779871 | NCBI WGS metagenome assembly ORMF01 (sample SAMEA104232316, study PRJEB22302) | groundwater metagenome | biome: forest; feature: aquifer; material: groundwater | place: USA | collected 2011-08-07 | depth 5.4 m | reverse complement strand
TCAAGCAGTTCTTCATCGAGTGGAGGAATAGGAAATACAACGAGTAGTTCATCTAGCTCAAGCAGTTCTTCATCGAGCGGAGGTGGAAATACAACGAGCAGCTCGTCAAGTTCAAGCAGCTCATCAGGTAGTAGTTCATCGTCATCAAGTTCAAGCAGTTCTTCATCGAGTGGAGGAATAGGAAATACAACGAGTAGCTCGTCAAGTTCAAGCAGCTCATCAGGCAGTAGTTCATCGTCGTCAAGTTCAAGCAGTTCTTCATCTGGTGGAGGTGGAGGTGCAAGAGTTAGTTCAATTTCTAGCACAACTTCTGGTACAACTGGTGGAACAACATCAGAACTTGTTATTGATACGACTACCAGTTCTACCTCTGGAGCTGGAGGAAATCCTTCAGTTCCATTCTGTGAAAATAGTATTGTGAAATGTCCTGGTCCTTATGTGTTTGTTTGTTCGTCAAGCGGTTCACCAACATGTGAATTACTTGGGTTACCTTTGTGTAAACTTGAAGATCAGTTTTCAGATGGAACATGTTTATTAGGTAGAGGTGGGTTAGAAATAGATGAAGCAGAATTTCTTGAAATAGTTTCTACGCCAAAATTACCTAAAATTATTGAATTGCCTCTTGTAACTGATGAATTTGTTGGCAAAATAGGATTTGCATATATTGGATCAAACCCTTCATTTGAGGTTAAGTTATCATTTATACCTGAAGAAATAAATGTTGTTTCTGTTGATCTTGAAGACAGTGATGGTAACAGATTTGAAAATATTCCATTTAAAGTAACAAATGTTCCTAGCAGCAATGACAGGTTTATATTTACAATAACTATTCCTGATGAAATGCTTCCTGGAGAATCAAATGTAACACTGCACTTTGCTGATGGTAAAGAGTTAACAGGGATTATTCAGATTATTGATCCATATGATGTTGAAATAGTAACTATAAGAAATCCAATCAGAAAAGATATTGGTAAGCCTGTCATTAACAGAATAATTGTTATAAAGAGGGGCAGAAGAATGATGCTAAGGGTAAGAGGCTTTAACTTTGCAAGCAGAAAGATATTATATGCACAGGATGATGAAATAAACTTTAGTCGAAATAAACAAGCCCCTGATCCCCATACCTCGGTAACAATTTATCCAAGCGATTTGCATTCTAATATTAAAAAGAGAATTGTCCGGAAGAGAAGTAAGTTTATGAGGATTCATTTTATTCTGCCTGAGCGTATAACTGAAGTAACTGATTCAGTGCTGGTTATAGCTACACCGGAAGGTATAACTTCAGCATCGTTCTTAATTAAGCCAAAGAAACATAGGTTAATAATTAATGTTCAGCCTATTATTTCAAGGAATTTACGGCTATAGGTTTTAACCTTTTTTCTTAACCCATGACAATATTGCTTTATAAATGGGTTACAAGTTCATTACAATCTTAATTAATGTGAATGTTAAGCTTTTTTTTATTTTTCTAATTTACTGCTATTACTCATTTTTGCTACGATAAAAGTATATTTAAGAACCTTTATAAATGGCTCTCTAGGTCTTTTATATTTAGTTAATATGAAATTCAAAATTAAAATTAGGCATCATTTGGAATTATTTGACAGGAAAAAACTGATTTCAGTTTTTCTTTTATCTGTATTTGATGAATAGGAGTTATTAGTTAAATGAGTGGTAATACTGTAGACAAATTAACAGGAGGAAACAGTCAAGCTGTGGTGTCTGCAGGTAACGGAACTACTCCAAGAAAACCATTTAACCAGTTAAATAACGAAGAAAGAAAAGAAAGATTAAATAAATACTTAGATATAGGGTTTAAAAGTGTAATTGTTCCAAGTGCATTTGTAGCTGGTGTTTCTTCGCTGATGACTTTTGTAAAAGCTAATTTTGGCGGACAGGAAGATGAATACTGGGATAGAAATGCAAATGTTGCAAACAGGTTTACTTACTTTTTTAACGGTATATATGGTGCATTAAAAAATCTGTTTGATAATTGTCTGCCAGGTGCTATTGGTTACTCGCTTGTTTCTTTTTCATCTTTTTTCCCAAATGCTTTTATGTATTTTGCAAAAGGTCCAGGTAGTGCCTTTGATCAGATACCAGCATTTTTAAAAGATGTTGCTCATAATGATCGAATTGCTAAAAAATATACTAAAAATGGAGTGAATACTTTTAACAATTATAGTAGTTTAACTGACAGCATGGTAAAACTCAAAGATGCTGTTGGTATTGTTTTTCAAGATATATTTAAGGATTATAAACAAAACAGGACAGGAGGAATGGGTATAGTTGGTTCATTACTTAAACCACTGACAAATGAATTTTTCTCGGGTAAAGAAACCGGGGAGAAAAATCTACTCATTTCATCTACCGGGATTTTATCGGGGGTATTGATAGGTGCATTATCAGGCATGAAAGGTACTCTTTTTTCAATAGGTTCATCGCTAAGAGATTTGTTTGGTGTGCATGCTGATCTTTCTCTCTTTAAGAAAGGCTGGTCTAATACAAAAGATGGTGTTTCAACAGGGATTGGTAATTTCTTATATATGATTTGTGGAGGGGCTTATACTTTGGGATCAGCTGCTGACTTAATATACAGATGGACAGGGATGAACAAATTAGAAACACTTGCAGTTGGAATGGATAATATAGGATTTTTATTTATGACAGGGGCAAATGCAATGGATATAGATGGGGACAGGGAAAAAATAAATGGTAATAATGCAGAACGAACTGGATCTTCTCCTGGTGGTAATAAACCTGCTGTAATAGCAAAACCGGGGGCTGGAAGAATACCTGGCTTAGCTCTTAATTCTTAACTTACTAAACCAGTAACCATAAAAGAAATAAATAATAAAACCAATAAACATCCAGATTACAAACCTGACCCAGGTAGCTGTAGGAAGCCCTGTCATAAGGAGAAAGTTTATTACTATTCCTGCAATTGCAGTATAAGGCATTCCGGGGCATCTGAATTTTGCTTTTAGTTCTGGTTGTGTAATCCTTAGAATTAAAACTGCAAGACATACGAAAACAAATGCAGCAAGTGTGCCAATGCTGGTTAGTTCTGCAACTGTTAGTATAGGAGTAAATGCAGCAATAAGCGCTGAGAGGATACCAGTAATTAGTGTAGAAAAAAACGGTGTTCTGTATTTTGGATGAATTGAACTAAAGAATTGAGGAAGTAATCCATCACGAGCCATTGAAAAAAGAATTCTTGCCTGGGCAACAATCATGACCAGAATTATGCTTGTCATACCACAGATTGCACCAAAACTTACTATTAATGCAGCCCATTTATGACCAAGAGCAGTAAATGCTATAGAAAGTGCTGCACCTGCATCATGCCCTGTTAGCGCAGGGTTTGGCTTTCCATCAATAGCTACAGGTATAAGTCCTGTAAGAATTAATGAAACAACTAGATATAAAATAGTGCATATTATTAGACTACCTATAATTCCGATAGGCAAATCTCTCTGGGGATTTTTAGTTTCTTCTGCTACGGTTGAAACTGCATCAAAACCAATATAAGCAAAAAATACAATTCCTGCGGCAGTTAAAACTCCCTGCCAGCCATAGTGGTATATAACATCGGTTTGTTGTACATGCAATGTGCCTTGAAAAAACCTTATTATTAAATCATTAAAAGGCAGGTGAAGTATGTCCATTGCATGTCCTGATGGAGTAGAAATTCTTTCTGGTACAAAAGGATGCCAGTTCTGTGGATTTACATGGAAAATTCCAAATGCAATAAAAAATAATACTACAAAAACTTTAATTGAAACAATTATGTTATTAAATACAGTGGAGTTTTTAATTCCTGCAATTGCCAGGAGAGTGAGAGCTAGTGTTATTGCTGCTGCGGGCATGTTCATTAATGCACCCGGAACATCTGCTGTACCTGGTGAAGCAGTTAGTATTTTTGGAATGCTTAATCCAAAGTTAGTGAGCATATTATTAAAATAAGCACTCCATCCAATTGCAACAACAGATACTGATACGAGATATTCAAGAAGCAGGGTCCACCCAATAAGCCAGGCAGCCATTTCACCAAGCGTAATATAAATGTAGGTATATGCGCTTCCTGAAAGCGGTACCAGGGAAGCAAACTCGCTGTATACAAATGCAGCAAGAGCACATGCCATCCCGGCAAGAATAAATGAGAAAAATACACCGGGTCCTGCATAATTTGCAGCAGCAATTCCAGTCAGGACAAAAATTCCTGTGCCGATAATACAGCCAATTCCTAAATTAACTAGATCCCATGCATTTAATGTTCTTACAAGACCATGATGTCCATGAGAAGACTGCACATCTTCTGTAACTGAAACCATTTCTTTTTTTCTTAACAGTGAATTTTTTAAACTCAAAATGGTTCTCTTTTTGTTTGTTTCTTCCTTGGGTTCAAGCTTTAAAGGTGGCAAGATTTGCTCCTTTGGTTGTTAAAAATTGCAACTAACTAATTCTATACTAAGCGAAATATAGTTAACCAAGATGCCACTGTGAATTATTACAATTTAAATTATCCGTATTACTTCTTTTATTGGGTTTTAAGTGGAGTTTTTACCTCAGGACCAGGCGTTAGAAACTTTACACCAAGTTTATTTTTAAAGTACTGCCCTTTTGGTGTGCTTACTGTAATTGGTATAGAACTTATGTCTTCTTTCTGGCTTCTTATTGTTACAAGCATTTTATCACCCTTGGTTGTTACTTTTGTTCTTAAAACTTCAATATCATTTGAATTACCAAAAGATATCAAAGTGTGTGATTTTAATTTGTTTGGAATGAAGGTTGTGTTTCCTACCTGAATAAATCTTGAAGCAAAATTATTCCCATATATTTTTAATCTTATTATTTTCCCGCCCCTTTGTGAATTACCAGTTACCCGTCCTTCGATTTTTGTTATTGCAGGTATTGCATTAATTTTAACTTTTCTGTTACCCAAGTTTTCAAAATCCAGGGATTCGAGAACATCTATTTTTCCTTTTGAAATCACAGTTTTTTTATCTTCACCTTTATTTAAAACCGCAATTAATGTTGTTGTACCTGACTTCATATCATCTGGAAGTGTAAGGCTGGTAAGAAGTTTGCCAGGATTTATTAATGATGCCTTTGCATCAACCTCTGTTATATCTTTATTGTTTTCAGTAACTGCAAAAATTATATTTTTTAGATCTTTTGGATGTAGTTTAATGCCACCTTTTAAAGTAATTATGTAACCACCTGAGCCTGCATTGATTCCGCCATTTGTTTCAGTGCTGTGTGATATTTCTTTTTTAGGTTCAATATTTGCCTTTATTTCAGTTTTTTCTGTATTTTTATCTATGCTTTCTTTAACTGCTTCAATTTTTGCTTCTTCAATACTTATTGTATTGAGTGATATCCATGGTATTTTTGGTGCGGTGATTGGCAAATAATTCCCACTCAGATCAAGTGTGTTTAGATCAATATTCGGGGGATTTATATTAATTTCAGATGTGTCTGAAGCTAAAAGCACAACATCAAGATCATCTATTTTAATATCTCCTTCTTCATTTTCATCAATATCTTCAGCTTCTACCAGAACCATATCCAGGTCTTCATCCGTAAGAGGTTTTTCACTGTCTTTTTCAGCAGATTCTTTTGCAATTTCTTTTACTGTATCCTTTGCTGAAGACTCAGCAGGTTTTAGTGAGTCAGCTGTTGCTGGCAAAACCGGTAGCTTAGCTCCCTGAAGTGCTGACTGAGTAGGCTGTAACTGTGAAGCTGATTTTTTAGGATTATTAAGCAGACTATTAATTGAAGTTTTAACTCCTGGTATATTGTTTGGTGGTGAATAAGAACTGGCAGGAGGCTTAGGTAGCTTAGAACCAAATAATGGTGGTCTTCCTTTTGTTGGAAGAATAAGAGCAGGTCTTCCGCTTTCAGGCGAAATTATTGGCAGGAAACCAAGATTTTGTGAACCTGAGGGAATAAGAGGCTTGTTGTTTTCTGAACCATCCAGATTTAAGATCACCTCATCTGGCGGTTTTATATTCTGCGGATTTTTTGTTATAGTTACGTAATTTTTTTCAGGAGTAGCATTGCATATACCGCCTGATCCTATTTGCGTACTAACAACACTGCAGCTTAAATTTAAATTTTCAAGTGTATATCCACTTACTTTTGCTAATGATGCTGATTTTGAATTAGCCAGGACGATATAAATAAATTTACCGTTTCCGGTAACTGAAATATCGGTTATTCTTTCATTGTCTTGTTTAGAGACTTTTACTGGTATGGTGGAGAGATATAATATATTACTTTCTTCTGAACCCGTGATTACCTCGCCCCAGTCTATATAAAAGGACGTAATATAATTGTCTTTTTGTTCTGAATTAGAATCTCCTATATAAATTGATTTTCCTGACAGTTCCATGGGTCCACTAACTCCTGAAACATTTTTCTCCGTGCATGGCGCAATCTGAACTACTGTGGATACTGGTTTTCCGGCAGGAATTAATTCTGCTGAGTTTTCTCTTGGGTAGAGCCTAAAGACTGCAAGTTTTGTGTTGTATTTAAAGCCAGGATATTCTTTTGAATTATTTTCAACATATGATACTAGAAGATAAAGGCTTGATTCTTTCTCAACGATTTTTAAAGATGAGAAGCCTGCAAATAAAGGATTATTAAACAATGAAGGCAGCGGGAAATCATTATTTCCTTTTTTGTATTCAGCAAGTATAGTGGTTGTACCATTTTCCTGGTTTACCTGGAATATTGCAAACCCATCCCCGCTTCCGCTTTTCCCCTGTTTTACATTTGAAAAGAGTCCATAAACTATATCTGATTCAGGATTGCCAGTGATTTCAAAATTAGTACCTGCATCAACAGCTTTTGCAATATCCTGCCCAACGGAGTTTTGTTCAAGAGTGTTATTTTTAATTTCAATTGCCTGTATGCTTCCTAAATTATTATTTGAAGTAAGTGACTCAATATAAAGTAAATATTTCCCGTTTGGTGTAACAGCAAGATTTCTTGGTAGCTCATTTGGTGTAAAAAAATAGTTTCCATCTGGCTTTTCAAGTGCAGCTGGTTTCTGTGAAGCATTTACTCTGTACATGTAGATTCTGTCAAAGCCTGCGCTCTTTGGACCATTTCCCAGGAAAAATATCTGATTTCCTAAAGGATTAAATGAACAAATTCCTCTTGTTGCGCCAGGATCATTTGAGTTTACCGGATCTGTCTGTGCAAAGCTGTTTGAAAGGGTCAAGCCGCCTGTATTTGAATCAATATTTAATATCCTTGCTGAATCACTTTTGTGAATGCAAACCCCAAGTGTGTTATCTCCTGAAGTGCTTAAATCTGCAAAGTCATCAATCTCTTCAAATGAAGGATCATTATTTGTGTTGCCTTGTGAAGAAGTGATTTCTGTTATTGAACTGGTTAAAGGTGTTATTTTTGTACGAATACAATTTTGGGATGCATCTGCCGGTATAAATATACATAAAAACAATCCAAGAATAATCAAACAAGCTTTTTTTCTTGTATTATTTTTGTTTTGTTTTATGCATTTGAATGGCATGCATATCACTTCTTATTCCTTTAAATCCTCAGGTTTTACCTTATCATCAGGTGATTTAAGGTTTACACTACCTGTGATCTGACCGACCAGTGTGCTTACTGTAAAGAATCTTATATCCTTATCACCTGGTACGCTGGCTGGATCGTATTCAAGCAATACTTCCATCTTTGTTCTTCTTACATCGTTACCGTCTCTTGTAACTCTCATTCTCCTTATTGCAATTCCAGATTTGTTGGTGAAGGTAAGTATACTGAATGGCTGGAACTTGATAGGAGATACTATAGTCGTATTGTTAATAGAAACAGTTCTCTTGACAAAGTCTTCACCTGTAACTATCAGTAGGTATTGTTTCCTGTTACTTTCGCCTTTTTGCGGGAATTCAACCAGTCTTACTTTTGAAATAACCGGCTTACCAATAAGATCTTTCTTTATAATTGATTTTGCAATTATTGATGGGAGAATTGTTGCATCACTCTTTGAAACAGGTGTTACTTTACCACCTCGTTTAACATTTACTACAAATGTTCCTGATCCTGGAGCAATATTGTCAGGCAGCTGGACTTCAAGCAGCAGGTTCTTCGTAATCTTATCAAAGGATGTTACTTTGGCTGTAACTTTAGTTTCTTTGCTATCTAGTTCAGTTCTTACTGAAACAGTAAGTGAGTTCAAGTCTGCATCAGCCAGTGTAGTTGACGGCTTAAGCTGTAATCCAACATAAGCTTTGCCACCTGAAATTAGATTACCATCGATCTTTTGCTTGCTGAGAATTCTGCTTAGACCTTTAGCGAATTTATCAGCTGTTAATGGATCACCTTTAATTGCTTTGGTAAGGTTAGGTACATTCAGATCAAGCAGGTTAAACACATTTGGCAGGCTTGTAATAAGTGCAGCTTCAACTTCAAGCAGTGCATCATCACAGCTTGGCAGTCCGGATGGATTGAATACAATTGGCTTTGATCCTTTAGGTAATATTGTAATTGTAAATGTACGGTCAAATGTTTGTGCAGGTGTACCACCATCAGTTGCTCTGATGGTTACTGTTATTCTCTTACTTGTACCACTGCCTACATCACCACTAGCTGGTTTAACACTTAAGATGTAGTTTTGGTTGTTGGTTAATGGGTTAACTCCGCATACTTTTATACCTTTGAATTCAGGTGAAGTAGAAATTATAGAGTATGTTAATCTACCAATGTTGTCTTTGTTCTTGTCAGGATCAATTCCAAAGTTGTCCAGGTTGAGTATTGTCTCATCACCCTCACGGATGGTTACGTTTTGGATTTCTTTAAGGTATGGTCTGTCGTTCTTTGATGGGTTGTCTATTGAGAAGAATATTTCTGAAGCAGGTCCGTCACTAGTGCCATCATTTGCTACGAAGTTTACCTTATAGACACCGGAAGGCAGATTAGCATCGTTAAGTTTTGCATTTAATGTAAGTGTCTGTGGATTGGGTCCTTTCTGAGTCCAGATGAATCTGTCTGGTACATCTTTGTTCAGGTTTTTATCGTTGAATATTGCATCATAGAGTGTCCATTGTATGTAGCTGGTCTTAATGGAGGATGCTGGCGTATCTGAATCTGTTGCAGATACATTAATTTTAATTGTAGATGATGGGGTAATATTTCTGGTTGTACCTTCAAGCCAGAAGACACCTTTTACAGTAGCTTCAGGTGGTAGATCTGCTCTTACCTTGGATTCCGGACTAAATGTTGGTGCATTAGGAGATGCATTAGCTTGATCAGGGGTAAGTGTTCCGCTTGATGGAGAAGATGGTGGTAGAGAAGAACCTTCATTACCGGATGTTCCGCCATCACCTGAAGTTGTTCCAGATGTTGTACCTGAAGTTGTTCCAGATGTTGTGCCTGAAGTTGTTCCAGATGTAGTAGATGGTGGAATGCAGGCACCGTTTACACATTGGAAGAATGGTGGGCAGGTAGGTTGTCGTACACACTGACCATTAGCACAAACTCCATCCAGGCAGTTTGCAGGATCTGCAAGTTTTGTGCAATCAGTATTTTGAGTGCATCCGCCAGTGGAAGATGTAGAAGAGGAAGTCGTGGAGGAAGTAGTGGAAGTGCTAGATGAGACAATGCAAGAACCAGTTGTAATTGTTGAACCGCTTATGCATCTTGGATTACCACTAACACAACCCTTGGTAAATCCGGATGGACATGAGAATGTTTTTGGTGAACAGCATGTGGCATTGGTGCCATCACAGAATGGATCGGGGTTTGTACATGCTCCGCTGGTAGTGGAGGAAGTTGAGCTGGTAGTAGATGTATTTGGTTCACATTTTCCGGGAACAAGTGCAAGTGGATTTTCTCTGTAACAGAGTGGTCCACTGTTACCGCAGATTTCAATAAGTCCATCTGGGCACTTGAATGTTTGATCAGCACAGCATTCAGCCTTTCCATTGTTACAGGTTTGTGGACATACAAAGTTACACTTGCCAGTTGTAAATTGACCGTTGCCAAAACATACAGGGCCTCTGCTTGGATGGCAGCCTTTCTTAAGTCCGTTCTCGCATTCAAAGTCAAATCCACTTGGACAATTTGTACATGTTGGTGTTTTGGCGCCGGATGGGCATTGTGCACTACAACCTGATTGTACAAATGTTATTTGATCTAATGATATGTTCAGAGAATTTGCAAATAACCCACCATCAATAAAGAATTTCTTTTGTGTCTTCATGCCCACTTCTTTCAGGCTTGATGTTACTTCAGTAATTATGTTGCTATCTGTTGGTGCATGTGAAGAATTATCAGCTATCGTATAGCTTTCCGGGAATAGTCTCAGGCTGGCACCGCTTGTTGATGTCGTACAGAATGCTTCAAACTGATTAAATGTATAAGAAGGTGGTGGTCCTTTGATAAATTGGAAGCATCCCTGTGTTGAATTCAGACATAGAGGTGTGAAGTTAACACTAGGACAGTTTGCAGTGGTTCCTGATTTTACAGTAAGTACAAACTGATCTCCTACTTTCTTACAGGTAGGACAGTTACAATTTCCTGATTGACAATTTGGAGTACCTTTTACATCAAAGCCATTAAAGCATTCTATTGCGCCGGAATTACAGATAGCTTCGTATCCAGAATCCGGACAAACTGCACATAATCCATCAGCAACATATAGTTTATCCACATTACATGATATGCAGTCACCGCAGAATGGACTTGATGCTGAAATATCAAATGTGTCTGGATTGAGACAGAGCAGAGAACCATCAATATCACAGTATGGTTCGAAGCCAGCTTGTGGACATAATGCAGTTCGTCCCGGAGTTACGTTTAATTTAAAGAATCCACCACCATCAGGTACACATGTAATTGAACATGCGCCACTAGAAGAAGAGCTTGAAGATGAAGAAGTAGAAGAAGTGGAAGATGTGGAGGAGGTAGTTGAAGATCCGCCGCTGGAAGATGAAGAGCTTGATGAAGAAGAAGTAGAAGAAGTGGAGGAAGTAGTAGAAGACCCGCCGCTGGAAGAAGAGCTGGATGAAGATGTAGAAGAAGTGGAGGAAGTAGTGGAAGACCCGCCGCTGGAAGAAGAGCTGGATGAAGATGTAGAAGAAGTGGAGGAAGTAGTAGAAGATCCACCGCTGCTTGAAGAAGATGAGCTGGAAGAGGCGTTACAAATTGGAGGGACACAAGTTATTTCAGCATTGTCACAACATTCATTAGTAGAGCATTTTTGGTTAGGCTGGGCAGGAGGACATGAAGGAGTAGCACCATTAGAGCATGTAAGACAACCGCTGCCACCTGTAGTAGAAGATGAAGAAGTAGAAGAAGTGGAAGATGTGGAGGAGGTAGTTGAGGAACCACCGCTGGAAGAAGAAGAGCTTGATGATGATGAACTACTCAAAAAAAAACATGATCCTGCAACTAATTGAGGACTACCGGATGGATTAAAACATTGAGGAGTAGTATCGTTAACACAAATTTTTGAGTAACCTGATGGGCATGTATATTGTTTACCTGCACAACATTCAGGCGTCTTTGGTGAACTACCAGTACAAGTTACGTTACAGACTTCCTGGCATGTGGCTGGTCTAAGAGAAAATCCGGTACATATACATCTTACATTGCTGCCCACACATTTTGCATTTGGCTGACAATCTGCATCGCATACTGCGGACTCATTTGGACATCCTGGGCAGGTTGGAATTCCACCACTACAAGCTGGTGAACAGTGTGATTGTGCTTTTAGTCCTCCTGTTGTTGAACTAGATGATGAAGTACTTGTTTCTGATGAAGACTTTAATCCTCCTGTAGTTGATTTGCTTGGAGCAAAAGATTCAGTAGTTTCTTTTGATTTTGCTTCGTTGCAACAGTTTGATGGCGGGTTTTCACCGGTTAACTCTACAGCAACTATCTTACCTTCAAGTGTTGTATCAGATGTTGATTGCCCGTTTCTTAGATCTGCATCAAGATGTTTTGCAATTGCAGCGACTAGTATATTATTTCTTGTTACATCTATATCAGAGATAGATGATTCAAAATACCTTTCATTTCCTGATACCGGTATATTTATAGGATTAGATCCTGAAGTTAGTGCAAGTATATTTAGATTGTTCAGATTATTGGTGTCAGGATCTGTGCCGATTAATTTGTGTTTTACGTTGGTTCCGCTGGAAACAACTCCGCCGCTTGCTGCAGCTAGTCTACTGGCTTTTACCCTTGCAAGTCCAAAATCAATTCCAAATGTTTTTGCTTTTTTCTTGTAGTTTTTATCTGCTGCAACAATTGTAGTTCCGCATGCTGTAATTGCAAGTGGACCTGCAACTGGTGCTTTAATGGACTGAGCTGGATTATAGAATGAAGTTTGACATTCTGAATCAGTGTATGAGGTGTCTATATCTTCAAGGAATGTAACAGGGTTGTTTTCATCTATAAGTCCTGAATCATTTCTGTTAACTGCAAATATTGCAATATGGGATTCAAGTATTGCTACACCTGAATTCTTTTCCTGACCTTCAAGAATTGGCACATATACAGATCCTGCCTTATAAAGGTTTTCCTGTGTTGGGCATTGTGGAGGAATATTGTGAGATCCTCCGCTCTGAGGTTCTTCTGGTGGTGGCGCAGATCCGCCAGGGTCGCCACCTGAAAATTGGGCTTTTACAATATGTTCAGCTTTTAATTCTGTGCTATTGCTAAAGTAGGCGCCATCAATAAATATATTCTTTATCTTTGATGCTATTTGAGGTAGTTGTCTTATTGGCTCAATTAATCTCTTAAGCTCATTAAAGAATGGATTTTTACTCACTACATTCTGACAGCTTGCTGTATTCTTTATTAGTAAGCCTAGTGTTTCGTTGTAGCAGGCTTGTTTTTGACTAACACAAACAGCATCAAATCCAGCCGACGGGCATGTTGTAATAAATCCTGCAGGTGTTATCAGGTTATCATTTGCATCGCAGGTAGGACATCCTCCGCTTGTTGTTGAGGTAGATGATTTTTCACAATATGCAATATTTTGTATGATAACGTCATTGTTTAGATCTACACATGCTTGCTTATTTTTCAGGCATCCTGGATCAAATCCACTTAGTGGACATTTTGCATTAAACCCACTTGGCACGAGGAGGTTATTGTTACTGTCACATGTAGGGCATGAACTACAGCTTGCTGCACCTTTATTAAAAGTAAATCCACCTGTAGTATTGCTGTTAAAGCATCCTTGTTCCTGACTAATACAGACTGGTATAAATCCTGAAGGTGGATCAGGGCATGTTGCAATACGACCGCTAGGAACTCTTGTGGTGTTGTTTGGGTTACATTCAGGACATGAATCCCCGTCAACAAATGAACGGCAGGAAGGTGTGTTATTTGATATTTGCAGTGTGGTTGGATTGAAACATATTCTGCTTCCATCAACATCACAGAAAGGCTGGAATCCTTGTGCCTTATCCGGACATTCTCCGACAGAGTTTTGAGGAGTTATAAGATAGAATTTACCGCCAACATCTACGCATTTTGGACAATCAGGGACTGAACTTGCACCGCTGGATGAAGAAGATGAGCTGGAACTACCACCAGAAGAACTGGAAGAAGTAGATCCACTAGAAGATGAAGAAGAACTTGATGAAGTGGAGCTTGTTGTAGACGAAGTAGATCCACTACTAGATGAAGAAGAAGAACTTGATGAAGTGGAGCTTGTTGTAGATGAAGTAGATCCACTAGAAGATGAAGAAGAACTTGATGAAGTGGAGCTTGTTGTAGACGAAGTAGATCCACTAGAAGACGATGAAGAACTGCTTGAACTTGATGTAGATGAACTTACTGTGCAACATAGAGTGTGTTCAAGAGCTTTTTTAAATGCTCCAATTCCATTTAAGTTATAACCAGCAAGAGTATAAATTTTATTATTGTTTTGATTAAAGAAGCTGGAATTAAAGTTAGCATTTAGTGTAGAAGGTATTTGAACTGGTCTTATAGTTATGATGTCGGTTATTGGATCATAGGTAAGTACTTCTTTGATATTGTTATCACCATCAAAACCTCCATTTACTACTGCTAGCTTACAACTATCATTCCATGTGCTTGTTGTATAACCTCTCTTTGTTGGTAATGTTGCTGATTTTGTTTGTATGGAACCTGGTTCTGTATTTAGATCTAATTCAAAAATACGATCGTCATAAGTATCATCAGATTTTAATCCGCCGAAAGTATAAACCTTGTTGTTTACAGTTGAGTATACACAAGAAGCAGTGCTAATTGGCTCAGGAAGTTGTAAACTTCTAACTACTAGAGAATTAGTAGCTGGAGTATATTGAATAATAGTATTTGTTATATCAGTAGTTTCATCGTGACCACCAATAATATAACCTCTGTTGTTAGCTAAATCCCAACAAGTAGCAGCGTACCATCTTCGTAAATTTGATGCGTAGGAACCCTTAACTACTACAGATCCTGTCTGAAGATCATATTCAGTTATCTCATAAGCTCCTGTAGTTGCGTTGGTAGTACCAAAGAAATAGACTTTCTTATTAACAGGGTCATATATTGTTGGTCCATTTTGGTTTATATAAGGAATATTTGAAGTTGTTAATGGTCCAACTGTGCCAGTGCTTACATTCCAATCAATGGTTCTTAGCTTACTACTTGAACTGAATATAAGTGTAGTCTGTACAAAAATTCGAGAAATATCGTTGGCTGGATTAAATGCTTGAGCAAGGTATGAAGCATGTGATGGATATACTTCTGGTCTTGTCGTTAGTGTTTCATTACATAATGTACCGCCTGAAGAACTGCTGGAAGAACTAGATGAAGTGGAACCTGAAGAAGATGAAGTAGTAGAGCCACTACTTGAAGAAGAAGAACTGGATGAAGTGGAACCTGAAGAAGATGAAGTGGAGCCACTGCTGGAAGAAGAACTAGATGAAGTGGAACCTGAAGAAGTTGCACATACCGGAGGACCACAAACAATAAATGCAGAAGAATCACAACATTCATTAGAATCACATTTAGGGACTGGTCTGTCTGATGGACAACTAGGTATTAATCCGCCACTACACTGCAGACATCCGCTACTAGAAGATGAAGAGCTGGAAGAAGTGGAACCTGAAGAAGATGAAGTGGAGCCAGAAGACGAACTGGATGAGCTGGAAGAAGTAGAACCTGAAGAAGATGAAGTGGAGCCACTGGAAGATGAGCTTGAAGATGAACTTGAAGCAACAGTGCAAATAGGAGGCACACATAATATTTCTGCAGCATCGCAACATTCATTTGTTTCACACTTTTGATTAGAGAAGCCATCAGGACAGGTAGGTATTAAACCGCCGCTACACTGTAGGCATCCGGATGAGCTCGAAGAAGATGAAGAACTGGAACCACCTGAACTTCCACCTGAACTTCCACTGGAGGAAGATGAGGAAGAACTAGATCCACCTGAACTTCCGCCTGAACTTCCACT